>Ga0316194_10000055_pt1 | contig 51975 bp, 49 predicted proteins | sample CroRivsedime1_MG_FD_204936 | JGI IMG/M metagenome (GOLD analysis project Ga0316194, IMG submission 204936) | Coastal sediment microbial communities from Maine, United States - Cross River sediment 1 | ecosystem: Environmental > Aquatic > Marine > Coastal > Sediment | place: USA: Maine...
ATTCGCTGCGGATCGCCAGTTGTTGCTGTCGGTGCGCGGTGGCGGCCACAGTTGGCCGGGCAAATCCGTCTGCGATGGAGGGCTGATGCTCGACCTGGCCACGATGAACACGGTGACTGCGGATCCGACGACGCGACGCGCATATGCCCAGGGCGGCGCGCTGCTTAATGGCCTGGACACTGCGGCATTGCAGCATGGACTGGTCACCACTGCGGGCGTCGTTTCACATACGGGGGTGGGCGGTTTCACGCTGGGGGGCGGATTTGGGCGACTCAACCGCAAGTATGGCCTGACCATTGATAATCTGGTCTCTGCCGAGTTGGTCACCGCCGACGGGGAGCTCAGAACCGTTAGCGCAGAACAAAACGAAGACCTGTTCTGGGCGATCCGTGGCGGAGGAGGCAATTTCGGAGTGGCAACAAAGTTCGAATACCAGTTGCACCCCTTCGATCGTAATGTGTTGTCCGGAATGATCCTCTGGTCGATTGACCAGGCGCGCGAAGTGCTCGATTTTTATGGTGAATGGTACGCGGGGCTGTCCGACGACTTATACATTGGACCTGCGATGTTTACCATGCCCGATGGTACGTCCGTCATAGCGATGGAAGTGGTCTATGCCGGCGATCCTGCCGCGGGAGAGAAGGAACTGGCGCCTTTAAGAAAAATCGGCAGGCCGATGGACGACAGTGTAAAAATCCAGGACTACATGGTCATGCAGACCCAGGAAGACGGTACCTGGGGGCATGGGGTCAGGTCGTACGCCAAGAACGGGATGGTCAAGGAGATAACGCCCGCCTTGATCGACGCGCTGATTGAGTCCTTCGTTCCGGATCCCCGTTTCGCGTTCTTCACGCACACCTCGGGTGGCGCAGTCGGCCGGGTGGACGAGTTGGCCACCGCGTTTCCGCACCGGAATGCTGAAACCATGATTGCCGTCATCGGCGGCTGGATGGACCCGGCCCAGGACGACGAATCAATGGCCATTGCACGAGCCTGGTTCAAGCAGTTGCAGCCTTTTGTCGGCGGTTACTACGATAATATCGATTTCGATGGCGCCAATTCGAAGGGCAGGAATTATGGGCCGGCTTATGATCGCCTGTCAGTTATCAAGGCCCAATATGATCCCGGTAACCTGTTCCGGCTCAACCGGAATATTAAGCCTGCTGTTTAAGCGCTATCGCCTGAATTAGCTACATTGTTGGTAATTGTTAGGGCAAAATGAACCCTGCTGATGTGGGGTTGCACCGTGTGAAAGTCGTCCGAATTCCTGTTGTTGTACTGTGCCTGTTGCTGGCTGGCTGCGCCTCGGTCGTACGCAATCCGGTGCCCGAGGCCGACCACCGGTCCGTCACCGTGCTGGATAATCCGGACGTCAGGCAGTGGGGAGACGGCAGCGGATCAACGCCTTTGTCAGCGATCAAGGACCAGGCTGAATGGGAAAAAAAGTTCGGTGGCGTCATGCACACGGAGCATAATTACCTGGTCATTTCAGGTGGCGGTCCCCGAGGTGCTTACGGCGCCGGAGTGCTCACGGCCTGGACCAAGTTGGGGACGCGTCCCGAATTCACCATCGTGACCGGAGTGAGTACCGGTGCGTTAACCGCACCCTTTGCTTTCCTGGGCAGCAAGTATGATGAACAACTTAAAACGGTCTACACGACTCTGGATACGCGCCAGATTATCAATACGAGAAACTTTTTTGCGATACTCGGTGGCGATTCTGTCGTTGATACATCTCCCCTCAAAAATCTGATCGAAAAGCTGATCGATGATGAACTGATCAGCGATCTTGCGCGTGAATATCGTCGGGGTCGGGCGCTGATCGTGGGCACAACCAACCTGGACGCCGGGCGTCCGGTAGTATGGAACCTGACACGCATGGCGGCGAGCGACCATCCCGAGGCGGCAAAACTGATCCGTCAGGTCCTGCTGGCCTCCGCCTCCATCCCGGGGGCTTTTCCACCGGTTTACATCGAAGTGGAATCCCCAGACGGCACCAAATACGATGAAATGCACGTGGATGGTGGCGTTTCGTCCCAGATGTTCTTCTACCCGGTGAGAATGGATTTCCAGGAAGTGATGGAGATACTGGACGTACGAGGCACCCCAACGATTTACATTATCAGGAACGCTTTTTTGCATCCTGAGTACAAGACTATTTCACCACGCCTGTTGCCAATAGCAGGCCGCACGATTGACTCGCTGATTCGCACCCAGGGCCTCGGAGATTTCTTCCGGATCGCTACCCTGGCCGAACGTGACGGACTGGACCTGAACGTCACGTGGATCCCGGAAGGTACGAATGAGCAATTGGAAGTCACACCGACCGAAGAATTCGATCCCCGGTACATGAAGGCACTGTTTGAATACGGTCATCAGCGTACGCTGAATGGTGAAACGTGGTCAGATTTTTTCCAGTTGCTCAAAGGGGAAGAAAAATAAGGCGGCTCAGCCCCAGCGGCGGTGGATCCACAGCCACTGCTCGGGATACTCGCGCACCCAGTCTTCGATGATGCGGTTGACCAGCTCGGTGGTGCCCCTGACGTCCACGTCGCCCTTTTCATCGCGCGGCAGTTCCAGTTCATCAGTGATTTCCAGGCGGAAGCGACCGTCGGGCAATCGTACGGTGCGCGCCCCGTGGACCGGGCAATCATAGCGCCGGGCTAGCTTGGCCAACAAGGGATTCGCCGGTGCGTCTTTGCCGAAGAAGGGCACCATGATGCCGCGGCGGAATTTCTGGTCGACCAGCAGGCCGACGTGATCACCGCGCTGGAGTGCGCTCATCAGCTGGAATGAGGCGCCTTCGCCGGATGCGACCAGGTTTTCGCTGACCACATTGCGCGCCTGCGCCACACGTTTCGCGGCATACTTGTTGTTGGGTTGTCGGAACATGGACAGTAGCTTCAGGCCAAACTTGTTCGCCACCAGCGGCAGTAGTTCGAAATTGGCCAGGTGCCCGGTAAACAGGATGGCCGGCAGTCCGTCATTGCGCAGCTTCACGTATTGGTCAGCGTTCTTGATTTCGATCCGGTCTGAATCCTCTCTTTCGACCGAAAGATCGAAAACCTGGTCCAGGTAACCGTATTCGAGCATGGTCCTGGCCATCTGCGCCCAGCTGTCGTTCGCTATTTTTTCCCGTTCTTCAAGCCTCTTTTCAGGAAAGGCAATGGCCAGATTGTCCATGGCTATCTGGTGACGTTTCAGCCTGGGCCCCAGCCAGCGCGCGAAGCTCTCAAAAAAACGGCTGGCGGTTTCAAAGGGTACCAGCCGCAATAGTTTCAGAAAAACAAAGATGAACTGGGCGGAAGTCCACTTGACGATGTTGTCGATGGGTTGCAGAAGACGGTATCGCCAGGGTACGGGCATATAGAGTCCTTTGTAGTCTCTCTGACGGTTTTCGGGGAGCCGGGAATATCTTATCATTGCCCTGCCAGGCATGCATTGCCCGGGACTAGCGCGTATCGGGAGACAAAGACATGTCGGAAATGAAGCCGTTCTTCAAGCAGGTACAGTCCCACTACGACCTGTCTGATGAATTTTTTGAACTTTTCCTTGATCCCACCCGTACTTACAGTTGCGCCTATTTTGAAGACCCGCAGGCAACCCTGGAGCAGGCGCAGATGGCAAAAATTGATCTGTCGCTGGGCAAATGCAAATTATTGCCGGGAATGAAGCTTCTCGACATCGGGTGCGGCTGGGGAGCAACGGCGATTCGCGCAGCTGAAAAGTACCAGGCCAATGTCATTGGCCTGACACTCAGTGAAAACCAGTATCAGTACTGCACCCGGCGCGCGGGCGAACTGGCTGGGCCGGAAACTGCAGAGTTCCGTCTGCAGGGCTGGGAAGACTTCAATGAGCCGGTGGACCGGATTGTCAGCATCGGCGCCTTCGAGCACTTCAGAAACAGCCGCCACGAAGCGTTTTTTCAGCGCTGCAGGGAAATTCTACCCGCAGATGGCGTTATGATGTTGCATTCCATTGTCACTACTTCCCTGGCGGACCTCCGGGACCAGGGCATCCCGTATACGCAGGAAGACGTCCGGTTCGCTAAATTCATTCGTGACGAGATTTTCCCCGGGGGCCAGCTGTGCGCGCCGGACCGCATCCGGTCTTTCGCCGAGCGCAGTGGTTTCGAGGTTTACCATGAGCAGTCATTGAGACTGCACTACGCGAGGACGCTGGACCTCTGGGCGGAGAGTCTCGCCGCCGCCAGGGAACGGGCGATCGCACTCACATCGGAAACCGTCTTCGACCGTTACCAGAAATACCTTACGGGTTGTGCCGAGCAGTTTCGCAAGGGGCTGATTGACGTCATGCAGTTCTGCATGCGCTAGCGGGTGCGGAAAACGACGTCCCAGAAATAGTTCGATACGCCATAGCCCTTATTGGAATCTCGAAAGTGGTGATCCAGGTGGGATTTCCACAGGTTCCTGGCCCATTTCACCTTGGGGTGCCTGAAGTGATGGATGCTGTAATGCGTCAGGTCATAGGCCAGGTATCCAGCAGCAAAGCCGGCTGAGTAAGCCCAGACCCAATCGCCGAACACCGGCCAGGACAGCAGGAACAGCAAGGCACCAACAGAAAGGCTCAGGGCGATGGGCATGACCAGCCTTTTCTTGTCATTCGGGTACTGGTGGTGAACGCCGTGAAACAGGAAGCTTACCCGTTTCTGGAAATCACTTTTGGGCGTGAAATGAAAAACCCAGCGGTGAAAGCAGTATTCAAAAAACGTCCAGACAAAAAGACCCAGCAGAAACAATGCGATATAGGTTCTCAGCGGGATATTGATGGAAAAACTTTGCCAGCTTGCGAGCAGGATCACCGGTAAATAAACCGCTAGCACCGTTACCGGCGTAATTTTACTCAGGCGCTCCAGAATGGGATTGTCGAATAGCCGCACGTGGCCCTTTTGGGGCGCCATGTGTTCGGGAATTCTGTCTGCGCGGGTCGTCTTCATCGTTCTGCTCTTGCTCTTAATGGCTGATGACAATTACCCATTATCGTCGATTTTGACTGTCACAGGTCAATAATCCGGATTATATTCGCTGAAATTGTCTGTTTAGCTGGACTATTCAGCGGAAAGGGTGAAGTATTCACCGATGTCTGAAACACTTTCCGCAAGCCTGCCGCTGCAACGTCCCCTGGAAACCCAGCCCCTGAAAATCCTTTGGCCTTATGCCATCGTTCTGGCGGGCCTGCATATGGCCTGCCTGCTGGCCTTTATTCCCTGGTTTTTTACCTGGTCCGGCCTGGTGGTCGCTGTGCTGGGGCACCTGGTCTTCGGAATGCTTGGAATTACGGTCGGCTATCACCGCTTACTGACGCACAAGGGATTCACCTGCCCCAAGTGGCTGGAACATTCGCTGGCGACCATGGGTATGTTCAATTTGCAGGACAGCCCGGCGCGCTGGGTCGCCATTCATCGAGCGCATCATCGAAATTGTGATGAGCAGATGGACCCTCATTCACCGCTGGTCAATTTTTTCTGGGGCCATGTGGGTTGGGTCGTATGCCGCCATGAAAACCTGCACCGGACACTTCGTTACGCAAAGTTCGTGCCGGATCTTTTGCGAGATCCTTTCTACAGGCGTTTTGAGCGCATCGGGGTATGGCTGGCCGTCTACGGCGTGCATGCGCTGGCGATCATTGCCGCTGGTGCGGCATTCGGTTATTTCTTCGGCGGTGCGGATGGTGCGCTTCGCTACGCAGCAAGCTGGGCAGTGTGGGGTGTAGTGGTGCGAACGGTATTCGTGCTCAACGGCACCTGGGGAGTCAATTCACTGGGGCATATGTTCGGTTATCGTAACTACGAGACCGAGGATTCCAGCACCAATAATTGGCTGGTGGCGCTGGTCGCACATGGCGAAGGCTGGCACAACAACCATCATGCTGATCCGAGAGCGGCCTCGCATGGGCATCGCTGGTGGGAATTCGACATGTCCTGGTGGGTTATCAGGACGCTTGAAACGCTGGGTATTGCGAAAAACGTGGTACGGCCAAAGATATGGTCCGAGGCTAAACAGCAACCGCAGTAAGGTCCGCCTTGGCCAGTGATTTCAGGTCAGGGTTTTTTCATACATCCGATAACGCTTGGTGATCTTGCCGCCAAACTTCTCAATGATATTACGCGTAGGCTTGTTGCTCTCGAGAATCCACGACATTTCGACGCGTTTCCCGCCCCTGCCAAGTCCGGGCCCCATCACAGATTCAACCAGCATATAGGCCATGGCAGGGCCAAAGATCGTGTTCTGGTATTTCTTGCGGACACCCATCAGGGGGATTCTGCATGCGCTGGGGAACTTCACTTTCAGCCGCCAGATCAGCTTGGCCCAGCCGAAGGGCAGCAGGCGGCCGTTCAGGTCGGCGATCGCTTCGTTGATGTCCGGAAGCAGCGCAATAAATCCCGCCGGTTCACCATCAATTTCCGCGATTTGCAGAAAATCGTGGGGCACAACCATCAACAGTTCCTTGCCGATGGCGATGAACTCTGCCCGCGAAAATGGCACGGAATTCCAGTTGTCCCGCCAGGCGTCATTGAAGATGTCCCGCATCGTTTCAAAGTCCACTTCCATGTTTTTCCGGTTCAATTCCCGTACTTTGATCCGACCCTGGTAACGGTCCAATACCTCGTCTTTCGAGGCGGGGCTTCGATACGTGTTGATGTCGAGTTCATAGGCCAGCATATCCTGCGCGGGTGTGTAGCCGCATTGCTCAATGGCCGGGCCGTAATATCGGCGAGAATGGGTTGTCATGATGCGCGGTGGCGTATCGAAGCCGTCGACGAGTATGCCAACTTCCTGGTTGATGCCCAGGTTGAAGGGGCCCACCACGTTCTGCATACCGTTTTCCCGCAGCCAGTTTTCTGCGGCGCCAAACAGGGCGGAAAAAACTGCCGCATCATCGGGTGCTTCGATCAGGCCGAAAAAACCGGTTTTGTTTTGATACCGCTCCTGGTGCAACTGATCCACCTGGGCTGAAATCCGGCCAACCGGCTTGCCATCCTGCCAGGCAACCCATGCCTTCCAGGACGCGTGCTCAAAAAAGGGGTGTTTGCTCGAAAGCGCGTCTTTTCTTTCAGACAGTAGCGGCGGAATCCAGTGGGGATCGTCCCTGTAGATGCTCCATGGCACCTTGATGAATGTTTTCAGGGCCTTCTTGCCAGTAACAGCCCTTATTTCAATGTTTTTTTTTGTGGGGCCGCTCATAAAGTGACAATGATCTTTCCAAATACCTGGCGGTTTTCCAGCCTTTCCAGCCCTTTTTCAATATCTTCCATCGGAATCTCAAGATCGATCACCGGGTGGACCTGGCCGCTGGCCAGTTTTTCGAGAGAAGAAGCGATATTTCCCATGTTACACCCGAAACTGCCGATCAGCCGCAACTGGCGCTGAAACAGCTGGAACAGGTTGATCTGTGCCTTGATTCCCGTGGTCGAACCACAGGTGACAAGACGTCCGCCAACTTTCATCGAGAACATGCTGCCTTCCCAGGTATCGACACCCACGTGTTCGAAAACCACGTCCACACCCTGCTTTTTGGTCAGTTTTCGAAGTCTGCCCTCAAAGCGGTCTGTCTGATAATTGATGGCGTGGTCAGCACCGAGGTCAAGAGCTTGCTGCGCTTTCTCGTCATTGCCGACCGTGGTGTAGACGGTGCAGCCGATCGACTTTGCCAACTGGATCGCGGCCGTTCCGATACCACTGCCACCGGCATGGACCAGGATGCTTTCACCCGGCAACAACTTCGCGTTATCGAACAGCATGTGTTCCACGGTGCCGAATGTAATGGGTGTGCAGGCGGCGGCAATCGGGTCCAGTCCCGCCGGGGCGGGCACGAAAAGACGGGCCGGGAAATTCATTTTCTCCTGCGCAAAGCCGTCAATATGGAAGCCAAAAATGCCGTTGACATTCTCACAGAAATTGTCACGACCTTCCAGGCAGGGCTTACAGGTTCCACAGGTATTGGCGCCGTATAAAGCGCCCAGCTGGCCCACTTGCAGATTCGTAACATTCTTACCGACGGCGATGATCTCGCCGGACGCTTCGGCGCCTACCGTGATAGGTAATTCGCGCTTGGCGAAAGCCATACCGCGCCAGCCCCACACATCGATATGATTCAGCGCTACAGCGCATATTCTGACCTGGACTTCATCGTCTCCCGGCGGCGCCGGGTCGTCGACTTCCACGACCCTCAAGTCGCGTTCGGCAAAGTTTCTGAGTGCTCGCATTGTCTGACCTGTAGAGTAATGTTCGTTAACGTTATCAGCGTTGAATCGACAGCCCGGCGGATACGCCACCGTCAATCGGGAGGTAGGCGCCGGTCATGTAGCCTGCCAAAGGGGAGCACAGGTAGCTCACCAGTGCACCGACTTCGTCCGGCAGACCAAACCGGCGCAGGGGAATCTGTTGCTCCACTTTTTCGCGATAATCCGCGTAGGGGGCCATCAGGTCGGTATCGATGTACCCGGGCGAAACATAGTTGGCGGTCACGCCTTTACGCGCCAGCTCAATCGCCAGCGTCCTGATATAACTTTGCATGGCGCCCTTGGTGGCCGCATAAATCGAATTTCCGGAGACACCCAGGTTGGCCGTGATGGATCCGATCGTGATGATTCTGCCTGCCCTGGCCCGCATCAGGGGCCGTGCGGCGCTGCCGGCGAGCCGGGTGAAAGCCCAGAAATTCAACTGGAACAGGGCTTCGCCACGATCCTGGTCGGCCAGGGCCGCCAGCGTGTCATAGGATCCGCCGGCGTTGTAGACCAGCCCGTAAAGTCCGTCAGCCGTCGACAGCGTCTCGGCAAATGTTTTGACTTGCTCGCGTTCGCTCAGATCGACCTGGTAACTGTTGATTTGCTGGCCGGCGTATTGGGACTGCAGGCTTTGCTGGAGTTGTTTCGCCTCCTCCGGGGAAGACCGATAGGAGAACGAGACATTGTAGCCGTCTGCCGCAAGCGCGGTGACGACGGCGCGGCCAATGCCCTTGGAGCCTCCTGCCACGAAAATGGTTTTTCCACTCGCTGAATCGGTCACTTTCCTGCTCCTAGGCCGGTTCGCTGGAGAAAATCAGGCAAACGTTCTGGCCACCAAACCCGAAGGAATTGGACATGACGGAGTTCACCACATGTTCCCGCTTAACGTTGGGCACCACGTCCATCAGGATATTCGGATCCTGTTCATGACAATTGATGGTCGGAGGAATCACCCCGGCCTCGATCGTCAGCAATGAAATTGCAGCCTCGATGGTGCCGGCCGCGCTCAGGGTATGGCCGATCATGGACTTGTTGGAACTGATCGGTGTGCCGTCCAGCGCGTCTCCCAGGGCAGCGGACAGGGCCAGGAACTCCATCTTGTCGTTCTCAGGTGTGCTGGTCCCATGAGCATTGATGTAGTCGATTTCTTCCGGCGCCATGCCCGCGTCGGCCATGGAGCGCGTAATCGTGTCGATGATGGCCGAGCCGTCAGGCTTGGAGCGCGTGCGGTGGAACGTGTCGGCGCGCTCGCCCGTGCCCCGCACTACACCGAGAATTTTTGCCCCGCGTGCTTTGGCGGACTCGTGGGATTCCAGCACCAATGTGGCTGAGCCTTCGGCCATCACGAAACCGTCCCGGGTCCTTGAAAAGGGCTTGGACGCACCTTGCGGGTCATCGTTTTGCGTGGACAATGCTGAAAGCAGCGTGAAACGAACCACCATTTCCTCGCAGATTTCGGCATCCGTGCCGATGCAAAGCGCGGCTTCGGTGTCGCCGCGGCGGATCGCCTCCACGCCCAGTTGGATTGAGGTCGCGCCGGAAGCGCAAGCGGTCGTCAGGGAAATGGGCAAGCCGCGCGGACCGAATTCAGCGGCCAGGTGTTCGGCTATGCTGCCGAACTGGTACATCCTGTAGTATTCGCGGAAGTCCCCTTTGTTGACATTCTTCAGTATCCGCTCATAGCCTTCGCTGTCGCCGCCATCTGCACGGTTGTAGACATCCATACGCTGACCCCAGTTGGTTTCCGCGGGGTAAACGGCAACGAACATGGAACCCGGAAACGACCCGCGTGAGCCGATGCCCGCCTGTTCGATGGCTTCGACAGCAGATTTTTTAGCCAGCGAAATGGAATGGGCGGGAGGGAAAAACATGCCATCGCCCTGCCAGGGTATGGTGCCTGCGATTTGCGTACGCAGCCCCTCGGTTGGAAAACGGCTGATTTTCGAGATACCGGACTGGCCGGCAATCAGCGCTTTCCAGTTATCTTCCTTGCCTTCTCCCAGCGAAGTGACGATCCCAATGCCCGTTACCACGACAACAGGGCGTCCCATATGATCATTTATCGACTGGCTCATGGCTTAATCCTGACCTCGTAAAGGCACATCGGGTTTGTCTACCAGCGCCAGGCTTTCACCACGCCAATGTCCCCAGTTACTGATAAGCACCTGTTCCGGTTGGCCGGAAAATTCCTGTTCAACACCAGTATCGTCAAATGGATCAAAGAACGCCCCTTTCGAAATAGCCAGGGAAGCCAGGATGACATTGACTGGAAACTGGGCTTCCAGTGTATTACCCAGAACAGTCGTCACGCCGCGCAACACCGGGTCAATTTCCCGGGCAGACAGGCCCTTGAGGAATTCCAGTTCTTCATTAAGCTGGGGCTGCACACCGCAACAGCCTGACAGAACCGGGAGTGGGCCTGACGGAATCCGGTCTGCGATTTGTTCCAGCAAGTCTTCTGCAACTTCTTGTGCCTCACCGGCCTGTCTGTTGCAGCGGCCGGCGACTACCGAGTTAATTCGAGCGTAAGGTTGGGCGCCGCGGGCTTCGGCATGCTCCTTCGATTCGAGCACCAGGAAAGCCCCTGCGCTGCCCATGACCATTCCGCCATCGGTGTCTCTCCGATCCCAGACAGAGCCCTGCTGGCCAGACCAGAGGGCATGGCCAAACTCCCACAGCATGGTCATGTCTGCGCGCTCAGCAATATACGCGCCGCCGACCAGGAACAATTCTCCCTGGCCATGGCGAATTTGACCGACCGCGGTTTCGATGGCGGAAACACCGGCCATTTCTTCGCCCATGAAGGTGCGAGATGAGTCGGTAACCCCATGAACGATGGAGATATTCCCGGCCATCAGGTTGGAGAGTTGTGCCAGGAAAAGGGTGGGACGCAGTTCACTCATCAATGTATTGTTGAGATAGGTGCCCGGGTCTTCCTGGTCGCCCTGCGCCAGCGTTGCCATGATGGCTGAATCGACTTCAAGGTCACGTTCTCCGCCGCCGGCGGCCACGATCATGTTGGTCTGGGCCAGTAAATCCGGATTGTGGGATACGCCTGCATCGTCCAGCGCCAGGCCGGCTGCGTACGTACCAAGATGCTGCCATTTACCCATCTGGCGTTGGTCGCTACGCTTGGGAATCTGGGTCGAGATGTCAAAGTCCACAATGGGATGGACCGGGAAAGGGGCCTGGTTGTCGGTGTCAATTGATGGCGTCGGAGTGTTGCCGGGGGCAAGTTGCTGCCAGTGGGCATCCAGGCCTTCTCCAAGGGAACTGACCAGTCCGATCCCGGTGACCCAAACTTCTGATTGTTCAGTACTCAAGTTGTCACTCTGCCGCAAGGCGGCTTATCTGGCTGAATCGGTCAAGCATATTGCTTTTCAGCGTTTCATTGGGAAATGGCATGATGCGGAACATGATTCTGCTGTCGCAGATCTTCTTTCCGTCAGATGAAATTTCCGCCCTGGTTTTTGCGAAGCCGGAACCGTCATGCTCCAGTTCGGCATTGACCATCAGGACCGCACCCGGTTCAACGAAGGTGCGCATTTTCGCGCCGGTGACATTCGCGAGAAAAGGCATTTTTTCAAATTTCAGACGTGACAACAGCATGAAACCGGAGGCTTGCGCCATCGTTTCAATCAGCAGAACGCCGGGAACCAGCGGTGAGCCGGGAAAGTGTCCCTCAAACACCGGGCTTTCCATGGGGACATCTGCCCTGGCAAGTATGGTCCCCCTGTCCGGGTCCAGCTGCTCGATGTTGTCGATCATCTGGAAGTATTCAAGGAGCATGTGAACCCCTGCTTATGCGTCTTTGGCCGCGATGACTTCGTCAATACGCTCGCAGAGCTTGCTCAAAACGAAATATTCATCGACCAGGGCGTTGTTCTCGTTCAGCTCTTCTGTCCACTGTTCCAGCGGAATTTTGATGCCGAAATGCTTGTCGATGGCGAAAGCGATATCAAGAAAATCCAGGCTGTCGATGCCAAGATCGGTGAACGCGTTTTTTTCCGGGGTAATTTCTTCCAGCGGGATGTCGCTGGTCTCGGAGATGATCTCCGCTACAGCCTCAAAAGTCGTAGTCATGTTTGCTACCTGCAAGTTTAGGGGTATAACCGTCCAATGATATCGTGGCGGAACGATCTAATTCAATGAACAACAAGCAATTTACTGCATAGATAGGGTCATGAATCGGCAAAACGGGTCGGGGCGGTAATCGCCGAAAGGGCCGCAGCAGGCAAAGCTGAATTTCAGGTAGAGGGAATGCGACGGCCGGAAAGCCGGACCTGACCCTCTTGCCGGTGAGAGGGTCGACAATAATGTTCATGAGCAGCGGCGATTGACTAAAAAGCCATGACCGAAAATGATAAGCTGGTCAGCGGGATAAATCACAATAAACCTGCATCTTCCAAACGCGACTCATGAATTCAGATCAACGAATAGTTATTACCGGTATGGGCGCCCTTTCACCCGTCGGACATTCTTGCCAGGAGACTTTTGACGCCCTGGTGGCGGGCCAAAGCGGAATTTCCAGGGTCAGCCTGTTCGATCCGTCGAAGCTGGCCTGCCAGGTGGCCGGTGAAGTGAAAGATTTCGACCCCGGCCTATACATGGACCGGAAAATGGCCCGACGGATTGGCCGCTATGCGCAATTGTCCATTGCGGCCACCCGGGAAGCCCTGGGCCAATCAGGCCTGGACCTCGAAAAAGAAGATCGAAGCCGGATTGCCTGCATGGTTTCTTCCGCTATCGGCGACTTTCCGATGGTCGAGGAACAGATGAATTCGTTCTTCATGGGCAGCCGGCGCGCAATCAGCCCGTTCACGGTTCCACGGGTCAGCACCAGCATGGCAGCGGGAAATATTGCGCTTGAATACGGCCTGACAGGCGTTTCCTACGGAGTTTCATCAGCCTGCGCCACGGGCAGTCATTCCCTGGCTACAGCCATGATGATCCTGAAACTTGGCCTGGCTGACGTTGTGCTGGCTGGTGGTGCGGAATCTGCTGTGTGTGAGACTTTTCTGCAGTCCTACATAGCCATGAGAGCCTTGTCGACCCGCAATGATGAGCCGGAGCGGGCAAGCCGTCCGTTCGATCGGGATCGCGACGGTTTTGTGATTGCCGAGGGCTGTGGCGTGATGGTGCTGGAAACCCTGGAGAAAGCCAGAGACCGGGGAGCGCCCATTCTTGCTGAGCTGGTTGGCGCGGGTATGACCTGTGACGCGTTCCACATCACTTCTGCTCATCCGGACGGCACCGGCGCTGCACAGGCCATGACAGCGGCCTTGAATTCAGCCGGCCTGAAACCGGAGGACGTTGATTATATTAACGCCCATGGCACCTCGACGCCGGTCAATGATCCGATTGAGTCGAACGCAATTAAGGCGGCTTTGGGTGCGCACGCTTACCAGACGCCGATCAGTTCGACCAAGTCGATGACGGGCCATGCCATCGGTGCCGCGGGTGCGCTTGAAGCGATAATTTGCGTGAAGGCCATGGAAGCGGGCATCATCCCACCGACGATCAATCTCGATGACCCGGATCCGGAGTGTGACCTCGACTACGTGCCCCACCAAGCCAGACCGGCGAACCTGGACGTGGTCATGTCCAATTCATTTGCGTTCGGTGGTCAGAATTGCGTACTCATTTTCAGGAAATACGACGGAACATGAAAACCACAGTGCTACTCGTGAATCTTGGTACGCCGGACAGCCCGTCAGTGGCGGATGTCCGCAGTTATCTGCGCCAGTTCCTGAACGACCCCAGGGTGGTGGATTTACCGTGGCTGGTGAGAAAGGTCCTGGTCAACCTGATTATTGTGCCGTTCCGTGCGCCCAAAAGCGCTGAAATCTACCAGAAGCTCTGGACGGAAGCGGGTTCACCGATCATCTTGCATGGCGAAAGGGTCCAGCAACTGCTGCAGGAGCGGTTAGGGTCAGAATACCGCGTAGAACTGGCCATGCGTTATAAAAATCCGGCGATACCCGATGTGCTCGAACGGGTCCGCCAGTCCAATCCGGATCGGATCATCGTGTTGCCGCTTTTCCCTCAGTATGCCTCTGCCAGCACGGGATCCGCTTTACAGGAAGTGATGGATATAGTGCGCAACTGGTGGGTGATTCCGAACGTGGATTTCATCAGCCAGTACTGGGAACATCCGGGCTTCGTCAAGGCCCTGGTTGAGCGCGGCAGGCAATATGACTGGCGGGACTATGATCACGTGCTGTTTTCCTACCATGGCCTGCCGGAGCGGCAGGTCGACAAGGTTTACGACCAGGGCATGTGCCGTGAGCGCGATTGCGAGCATGAGATCACCGAAGAGAACAAGTATTGTTACAAGGCAACCTGCTACGCTACGACCCGGTTACTTGCCGAAGGTCTTGGAATTCCGGAGGACAACTACACGGTCTGTTTCCAGTCGAGGCTGGACAAGCGCTGGCTGGAGCCTTTCGCAGACAAGATGGTGATCGAGCAGGCTGAAAAGGGCGCCAAAAAGCTGCTGGTTTTTTCACCTTCTTTCGTCGCCGATTGCCTGGAAACCACCATAGAGATCGCAGACGAGTACCAGTTGTTGTTCGAAGAGCACGGCGGCGAGAAGATTCAGTTGGTGGAAAGCCTGAACGATCACCCCGCCTGGATCGACGCACTCGAAGACCTGGTCAGAAGCAAGTAGCTGATGCCCGTTCAAAGCGATCAGATATGATTGCCAGTGCTTGGAATTGACGCTGCAATCCCTTTATACTCGCTGCAGAAAGATCACAATGTCTATTTACAAGGTGAGAAGCAATTTATGTTTAATACCACGGTAAAAAGAATGAGCATTTCCATGCTGACTGGCATGGTCATTTTTGCCTCCGGCACGGTAGCAGCCAAAGAGGCATATGACGGTAAATCAAACTTTATCTGTGCAACCCAGGGCGTCATGGCCTGTGTTGATGGTGCGATTTGCAGTAAAGGGCAGGCCAGGGACTTTGACATGCCCGATTTCATGATGGTTGATTTCAAAGGGAAGGTTATCCGCGCATTTTATGATGGAGACAAGGAAGCCACTTCTCCGATCAAGTATATGGAATCATCCGGTAGCCAACTGATCCTCCAGGGCGTTGAGAATAACCATGGATGGAGCCTGGCGGTGCACCGTGAGAGTGGCCGGATGAATGTAGGCGTGTCCGGCAGTGAGGTCAGTTTTTCCCTGTTTGGCGCGTGCCAGGTACTGTAGAGGAATATGAACATGTCAAAATTTGGAAACAAGATGGTTAAGACGACGCTGTCCCTGGCTATTACCGCGGCACTCGCTTTCACTTTCAGCGTGTCGGCCCATGCCGATGGCGCCGGGGCTTTTTTAGGTGGAATCGCCGTGGCAAAGATCGGTCAGAACGTGCGTGAACGGAACGAATACGAAAAAGACCAGGCGTATTACGCGCAGCGACAGGCTGAAGCGGCCCAGCGGCAGGCTGCCCAGGGTGATTCAGCTGAAGCCAAGCTGGCCCAGCTGGATAGTATGCTTAGGAAGGGCTATATCACCCAGGCTGAGTACGACGCCAAGAAAAAGGAAATCCTGGCTACGATGTAAAACAAGCCGGCCGATGGGTGACCATCGGCCGGCGACCTATTGCAGTTAAGGTTTTGCCGGAGCGCCGTGCAACCAGAGCACGGTGGCTTTATCAGTGTCATTTTCAGACACCGCCTTACCCATAATCGATATTCCTGCTTCGTGAACTGACTCCGGTGTGCCGCTGACCAGTGGGTGCCATGGCAGCAGATCCTGTCCGTTGGCGATTCGTTTATAGGCACAGGTCGCCGGCAGCCACTCGAAAGCTTTCTCATCGCCCGGCGTCAGGCGCAGGCACTCCGGAACCTTGCTGACCCGGTTGGTATAGTCTGAGCAGCGGCAGGTAGACAGGTCGAGTAACTTGCAGGCCAGGTCGGAATAAAAAATTTCCCCCGTGTCTTCGTCCTCGATCTTGTGCATGCAACATAGCGCGCAGCCGTCGCACAGTGACTCCCATTCTTCGGTAGTCATCTGGTCCAGGTTTTTGTTTTTCCAGAACGCGTCTTTCACCAGTGGGTCATTCTTTTTGTATGTTCGATAACTGTTCAAGAGCCGCTTTGGCGCTGGAAAAATCTGCGTCACGTTGCAGCGCAGCCCGGTAACTCTCGATGGCTTTGTCTCGCTGGCCCGCGAACTTGTAGGCGTAGCCCAGGCTGTCCCAGGTTTTGGCTGAGTCTGGGTAGAGCATGGTATTGATCCTCAGCAGCGCGATACCGAACTCCCTGTTTGCGGCAAGCTTGTCCATGCCACTGTTGTTGATCGCACTTTCAGACAGCGCCTGATCGTCGGGATTTGATTTCAGGGCTTGCTGGAAAGCTGTGACAGCCTCTGCAAAACTGCCGTTTTCCAGAACCTCGCCCGGCAGGGTTTCGTCAGCGGCCAGAATTGGCCGTGGAGGCTGGTCATCACTGCTGACCACAAAACTAAACTTGCGCTCATCGCCGTCGCCGGTGAACCTGACCGGTGTATCGCGTGTGCGTCGGAGGAACTGGTTCTTACCCACAAAGAACAGCTCTTCGGGTTGCTCGCCGGTATACCGCATGAACAGGCGGCTTTCTTCACTGTAGACATTGATGGTCGTAGCGCCGTCATAGCGGTAACGCCCCGGGGCGCTGGTTAAAAATTCCGGTGGAACAGCCTGTTTTGTCAGAACGTCGTAGCCACCCCAGCCGTAAGCAAACGCGACCCCGCGAATGACTTCCTTGATAAAATCCGGGTGATTGGAGTTGGTCATCACGACCACGCCGTAACCATGGTCAATACTGGCCACCATTTCGGCTGAAAATCCCTCATCCCAGCCGCCATGGCCGAAATACCCCGTTCCTGCGCGATCCTTGACGCTCAGTCCCAGCGCATAGCCGGAATCAACCGGATAAACCATGTTCCACGCCATATCCTGTGACATCAATTCGCTGAGGCCCCGCAAGGCATTCTGGAATTCGACCACGAACAGGGCCAGGTTCTCGGCCGTGGTCCATAAGCCTGCTGCTGCCATCTCGGGGTAGGTGTGGCGTTTGCCAGGTACATCAGCGCCATTCGGCAGCACGCCTGCCGCGGCATGCTTCAACCAGTCAGCAGGCAAAGGTTGCTGGTAAGTGCTTCGGTCCATTTTTACCGGTCCGAGCAGCAACTTCTGCATCAGTTGCGGAAAAGGCTGGCCTGACGCGTCGATCATCATCTGTTGCGCAATGGAATATCCTCCTCCTGAATACCGGAAGCTTTCACCGGGAAGCTTGTCGACGCGAACAGGCTCGGAATTGGCAGGCCCCGACCCGTCCAGCACCTGCTCCAGGCTTGGCGCCGGCTGATCTGGCGGGTAACCCCAGAAACCGTGCACGGTCAGGCCGCCGGTGTGGCTCAGCAACTGCCGCAGGGTCACCTTCTGTTGAGCAGTGAATTCATTTTCGGGCAATTTCCAGTTTTTCAGAGTGGCATTGACGTCTTCATCCAGCTTCAACTGACCCGCTTCGACCATTTGCAATGCACCGAAGGCGGCAACCGGCTTACTGATGGAACCGGCCTGGAACAATGTATCGGCCGTTGCCGGCGTGCCTGCCTGGCGATCTGCCAGTCCGTAATTTTTGATCCAGGCCACCCTGAATCCCTTGATCAGCGCAATACTGACGCCGGGCACACCGTAATGTTCCATCCGTTGGCTCAGTGTCCATGGCTTGTCACCTTTAAACACCACGGCGGGCCACAGCCCGATCTTGTAGGGTTTCTGCTGCTCCGTTTGGGACGCCTTTACACCGCCGGCACAGAGCAAGGCGAATATCAGCAAGATTCTGAACTGAAAGTGCATGAGTAGCTTTCCATTGGCCGCAGTGAGTCCGCTATTCTACAGCGCAATTGGAAAAGCAGATAAAAAAGGCCCGGGCACATGCCCGGGCCAGACGGAGGACACTAAGAAACGTTCAGAAAGTCAAAGTTGCCATGAGTCGCACTACCCATACATCATAATCCGGACTCTCATCACCCAGGGTCAGCAGTCCGCTGATGTCCAGGGGCCCGTAGCCGTCTATGAACCAGTCTGCCGTGTCGTATTCTTCACGATAGGCATCCAATCCCAGTCCCCAGCGGTCATTCATCTTGTACTTCACGTGACCGCGCAGATTGGTGAGCTTGGTGGTCAAAACCGGGAAGGGCGCCTGGCCACCTCCATCGTCCACCAGGATATCGCCGTCGGACTTGGAGGAGACGTAATCTACACCGTAGGTCCATTTCTTGCCGATCTCGCCATTGAGGCCCAGTCCCCAGGTGTTGATCTTGTCATCTGTATAGCCGTCCCAGATCATGGTGTTGGCGGGCGAGGATGAGCCTGACAGTGTCGACTTGATCTTATCGCGGGTGTAGAAACCATAGACAACCGCTGCCTTGGAGATCGCGTAATTGATGTCCAGGTTGATGCTGGTCTCTTTTGCGCTAGTCAGGCCTATGATGGAATTATCATAGTCGTCGTCAGTGATGTAGTAGCTCACATTGATGCCGAGGTTATCGACCAGGAACAGGTCGACTTCCGCCGTGCCGCGGTCGCGCTGGCGGTCCGCCATGTTGAACTTGCGCATCAGCGGATTTTCGGCCCGATCGTAGTTGCCCTGGGGTTCGTAAACACTGTTGTCGCGATCCAGGTATTCGTATTTCAGACGGGCGTCAAACCAATGCCAGGGTGTGAACTGGAATTCGCCCCACCAGGTGTCTTCATCCGATTTGCGAACATCCTGGTAGGTACGCTTCAGGGTTTCGTTCTTGTATCCACCCATCAGGCGCATGGTGTATGTCGGTCGCCAGCGCAGATCCACTTTCCACTGGTCACGATCGTACTCGTAGGGACGATTACTGCGTGGCCCGGCAGACCAGACTTCCATAATAACCGGCATGTAGGAGTCTACCGGAGTCTTGTTGTCGCGCTTGTCAGCCTTGTAGGCGGCCGTCAGGTCCAGGCGGTCTGCCAGCACCAGGTAGAACCGTCCGGACAGGTTGTACATTGAGGTTTCCAGCTTCCCGTCCAGGCTGTCCCTTGGCAGTTCGCGATCTTCATATTCGGGATTGATGGAATATGGCAGGAACGGAACGTCCTGCTTGATCTTGCCGAGGTATGCCTTGCCGGAAAATCGGAAGCGCCGTGTAAAACGGTAAGCACCCGCCAGGCTCAATTGCTGGAACTTGTTGTCTGGTTCCAGTGCGCTGCGGGAAACCTCGTCACCAAAGCCGGTGGCGAAGGGATTGTCCCAGGTTACGGACAGGTTGTCATTGTTGAAGTCGGAGTTGATGTACTCCAGCCGTGCCTGGCCACGCTTGCCGTTGAATTCCAGGGCCGTTGTGAACAGGTCCGTCTTGTAGTCCAGCGGTGCCGGGAACCAGGCTGCATTGATGGCGAATACGCCACCGCCAAAGGCCTTGGTGCCACTCTTGTCCTGCCGTTCATAGTCGGCCTGCCAGTTCCAGTTACCTGCAAACTGCAAGGTGAATCCGCCGCCATAAGTTTTGCGCCTGCTCTTGAGCGATACCGATTGGAAAGGTTGTGACTTCCAGCCTTCCGCCAGGGTCAGGGTATCGGTGCCGACACCCTGGTAGGGAGTCGTCGTGCCGTATCCGAGGTATCGGGGAATCTCCTGGTAGTGGGCCCTTGCTTCCCAGGTACCCTGCAATCCGCCGCGCATATCGAGTTGCCGGCTCCTGATACCCAGGTTGCGACCGATGAAGTCAAAATAGTATCCGTTGTCATCCCGGTAACGGGTATCGCCACTGGCTTCGAGGTAGAAACCATCGTCGATCAAACCGCGGTAATCAGCAAACCTGGGCGTCGGGTCATCGACATAAATCAGCCCCAGGTCCCATTCGTTCATCCAGCCGCCCGAAATCGGGCAGAGTTTGCAGACCCACTGGGACGTATCCGGCGGATCGGAAGTTTCATTGGCCAACAGCGGGCTGCTGAGCAGGGGAAGTATGCAGGCACCCAGGGTGGCCAGTAAGGAATGCGTTGAACGATGTTTCATTGTTACTGTGCCTCCTACCTGATCTGCGATGAGCCGGATGGGTGATTCGATCCATGCACCTGCGTATGGCAGTTCTGGCAACCCCTGGCCATCAGGTACCTGGCATTGGAGCTACCGGCATCCAGATCGTCACTGCTATAGCCCACGCCGGGGTGGCCGCTGGCAGAGTGGCACTGCTGGCAGAGCAGCGGTGGTCTCTTGGTCAGCGATGCCGGGTGATTGCTGCCGTGCGGGTCATGGCACAGGCTGCACGATTCGGTGACCGGCGCGTGTTCCCACAGGTAAGGTCCGCGTTTTTCAGCATGACAGGTGTAACAGGTGTCATTGACGTTATCCGCGGTCAGCAGAAAATCGTTGTTGCCATCGTGAACGTTGTGACAATCGCTGCAGGACATGCTGCCAAAGCGCAACGGATGCCCGGACGCCTTGTAGGTGTCCGAGCGGGTCCGCGGATGACAACTGAAGCAGGTCTCCTGCTGCTCTACAGGGTCGAACATCGGATCGCGATCAGCGTGAACGTTGTGGCATGAAGAGCAGCCCACATCGACACTTTCGTGCCGACTGCCGAACCAACCGGCGCCGGTGTGGCTTTCATGGCAGTTGAGGCACGCCCCGTTCTGCTCGGAGACCGGGGCAATGCTCTCTTTACCAAAAGTTATGGTTGGTTTTACTTCAGCCTTGTCCTTTGCTTTCCGATGTTCATTGGACGGACCGTGACAAGCCTCGCATTGCAGGTTTGAGAACGGCGCATCCGGATCGACGCGCGACCCATGCTTGGTATTGAAAATGCCCATCACAGACCACTTTGCAGACCGATGGCATCCCAAGCAGCTATCCGCGCCCTTGGACGAGTACTCCTGGGCCATGACGATCCCGGGTATGACTGACATGCATGCCAGTACCAGGACAACCAGGGCCAGAATTTTCTTTCGAATATTCATCTCATTCCCGCAATGCAAGGTTACGGTTTAGTCCAGCCGTGCGCGCGGCAGAGCGATCCTGCTGGCTTCAGGCGCGTCGACGCGTTGGCCACCATTCATTGGATCGTCGGTCCAGCCCAGCTTGTCCCACTCAACGTATTCAGTGGAATGGCAGTCGACGCAGCCGTCAGGCAATGGGCCGTAACCCAGTGCATTTTCGGCCGGAGCAACTTCGTGGTTGACTGACAGCAACATCTCCGTTTCGGCGAACGAATATTCACCGCTGTAGGGTTGACCGGTGTAGGCGGAGCCGTCTTGCAGCGCCAGGTTCCAGTCATACTTCTTCCAGTATGGATTTGGACCGCCCTTACCGCCAAACAGGTGGGGCACCATGACCGTCTTGTTGACCGGGTCAACAACCTGGTTACCGACCATCTTCTTGAACGGGAAGATCATGGCGTTCGGGTCATTGTAATCGCCATGGGGCGTTGCCAACTGAATAGGCTCTTCATCGTAACGATCGGTCATGTTGATGACCTTACGGTCCCAGACGCCATTGGAGTAACGCAGCACGGGCCGTACATTGTTCTTCCAGACGAAGGTTCCTTTCTTCTTGTCATAGGTCGGACGACCGGTATCCGGATCGATCGGCGCTTCTTTATCCTGTCCGGCATCTGACCAGTACCATTCAACCTTGGTGGAAACCTTCCGGGCGATGGCGGGGATATGACACACCTGGCAGGCCAGTCGTTCGTGCCAGCCCTGTTCAAACATCGGGTTAGCGGCCGTGCTGGCATGGATGGTGCTCTGGCTGCCGTGGCAGTCATCGCACTGTTTCATTTCGCCTTCGTAAACCGAATGCAGGGACATGCCGGCGTTGCCGTGGTTGTAACTGCCATTGTCCGGATTATGGTTGGCGCCGTGGCAGGCCGTGCATTTCAGGTTGGCGCCGTCGGTGCCCATGTGTACGTCATATTCACGCGTGGTCGCGATCAAATCAGTAGAGATATCGCCATGTTTGACGTTATCGCCGCCGCCTGCTTTTGCATGGCAGTTGATGCAGTTCTTACGCTGTGGTTCTGCGCCCATACTGATGCTTTGCGCTACCACGTTCAGATCGACCGTGGGGGGCGGTGCACCAGCCGTGGTGGGTGCTTTCGAATAAGTGCCGGACTGGTCATGGCAGATCAGGCAGTCAACGTTTGCCGGGTTTTCAAAATCAAAAGTTTTATCGGCGTAACCGATACCGGCATGACACTGTGTGCATCGTCCCTCGTTGGTCGGGACGGCAATACAGAAATTATTCAACAGGTTGTTCTTGCCGATGACTTCACCTTCCAGCCCGGAAACCCGGTTGGAGGTTCCTTCCCACTTGAAGTGGCCCATCTTCAGAGCGGCCAAGCCCTCTTTCTGGTGGCACATCAGGCAGGATTCGGTGCCTTCATAAAGAATGGCTCCGAAGTAAAGTTCATGGATATTTTCATCGTTGATCGATGCATACTCCATGAAATCCTGGGGTGTAGACAGCGTTACTTTCTGCAATTGACCGGGACCATCCAGGCTTGCTGAGTAAGCCATCAGTGGGAAGAGCAGAAATACGCTGGTAACGACTGCGACATGGAACGTAACCGCCCGAAAAGCGGCCAGGAGACTGACTTTCATTTTGTTTCTCCTCGTGTTACGACATTAACAAAAACAGGTTTGTCATTCGGCCATCTGGAAGAGGCATGATTCTTTGTTGTCGTAACCGATGCGGCCTCAACCGAATGGTCGAATCCGAGAATAGGTAGGGAAACCTTAACCTAAGCTTAAAAAGTGTTTCAGCCGGAGTTCAGGTTCGCTGGCGCAGAGTGATGCCGTTGACCCAGAGACTCACGAGTCTCCTCGTGTACAGCAATTGGCCTCCGTTCGATTACTGTAGACGATCAGGCGCCGTGCGATGCGCACGGCGCCTTTTTCTCATTAGGCTGTTCCGGCATTCGTTGTTATCTATCTGAATTGAAAAAAATTATTGCCGATCGCTTAGACAGGGCTGCGGGGGTACAACTCCCGAATCGACCAGCCGGTTGAAAATCGTTCGTGTTTGCCCCGTTCGAGGCTCACAATCGGGCTAAAACCTGAGTACGAAAACGACGGGTTAAATTAGTTTTATTAAAATTACTTTTTTATGATGTAAGTCAAATCCGCCTTCGGCGCTCATTTCATTGCGGTGGCTTTGACGATGTACCTCTTTGGCGCATTTCCGACGTGATAAAACGGATAGCAGGTCACGATGGTCATGGTCCTCTCCGTGGTTGGGGAAAGTACAGAGATGTCGTCTTTCGGCACAATGGTGATCGAAGAAACGGCGTAAGTCTCTGTACCCAGGGGCGTCAGCACCTCAATGTCATCACCCACCTGTATGTCTTTCAGGCTTCGAAAAATGCCATCCCGGTGCCCGGCGATGCCCAGGTTGCCGGAATCATCGTTCATTCGCGCCATGCCCTTGATCCGGCCTACACCCCGGTTAAGGTTCAGTTCTTCAGTGCCGTTATAGATCGGGATTTCGATGTTCAAATCCTCGATTTTCATGATACCAACGGGTGGGTCAGCATCGATCATCAGGCTTTCCTGGTAATCATTGATGCGTTTTGCGTTCCACAGGGATTTGTCGGGTTCGCTGATTACGGCTTCCTTGTAGGTGCGCGTATAGGGATCTTCAATCCAGAAAGTCATGGTTCGTTCAGACGAGGTCTCCGCCTGGATATTGAAGCTTGCAAGGAGGAGGGCCAGCAGGCCGGAAATGCGTTTTACGCCTCGTTTGGTCAGCATTGATGGGGTCCTCGATAGTGAATACACGGTCAAATCATACAACTGAATGTGATCAGGCGTACACCTCTTCTTTTTCCTCGATAATTTCTTCCCGCCACTCTGAAACGTTGCGCTCGATGGCCCAGAATCCGGCAATCCACAAGAATTGATCCCAGGCCCAAACCCAGTGTCCGGCCCAGGCCCAAAAGACCGCGTGAGCCAACAGCACGATGTAACCCGCCCTCGCGGCGTGACTGACCACCATCAGGGGTCCGCCGATAATGTTCCTGTTTTGCAGCCAGACCGTCAGTTCGATGGCCCACACAACCAACAGCCACATGATGGCATCCTGAAAATCGAAATAAACGTGTTTTTTCTCCAGCGCCAACCCGTCGCTGTCGGTAACGACCGACGGTTCGACCCTGTAAAAAACCGAATCACCGGACAACGCTTTGCAGTTATCGCCGGTCACAATTTCGTAGCGGTAATTCTCGCCAAACGAGATATCCTGGTCAGCCAGTTGGCAGAGTGAAGAGATTTCGGACTCAGGTTCTACGGCGAAGACATCCACCATCGAATTGATCCTTGCGTAAACGGTGTGGGCGAGGAAGAGATAACATACCAGGCGCATGCCATGGACACTCCACCTGATTGATTTATTCTCCATCGACTCATCCAGCACATAGGTTTCCAATTCAAACATGAACAGCAACCCGAACCAGGCAAAATTATCGATGGTGGTGGCAAATTCCTCGGTCCACTGCAGAAAGGTGCCGCCCTGGCGCAGTACATGGGAAGAGATGTACAACTCCTCCACGAAGTAATAACCCCAGTTAAGCAGCAACAGCGAATAAACGGTCCACTTGATCAGCTGACCCTTGTCCAGCCGTTGCCATCGGCTGGACAAACTGTTGGCAGTCACTTCCGACACATATATTTCCCCGCGCAGATTTCGGGAAATCATAACCCATCAATGAGTCCCGGTGACAAGCATTTATACTGGCTGGAACCGGTTGCAGGATATATTCACGGGATTGGAATGAGGAAATTCACCGGGGCACGATGCGAGAATCCTGGGAGGAGAGAATCAGCCTGCCGGCACATGGCGGCGTAACGAGCGCCAATGGTCCGGCGTCGGGCCCTCAACATCAATGCTCCACTCTGGAAAACAGAGGATTACCTGACCGCCAGGTTCGTAGGTATGATGATGCGAAACTGACACGCAGAGGTCCAATGGCTCAACAGCTGATCAAAAAAATCGTCATCGTAGGAGGCGGAACGGCCGGCTGGATGGCGGCTTCCGCCCTGGCGAAGTTTCTCGAGGAATCTGCTACCAGCATCCACCTGGTCGAATCTTCGTCTATTGGCACTGTTGGGGTGGGTGAAGCAACCATACCCACCATTGTCGGTTTCAACCAATTCCTGGGCCTGGATGAACCGGACCTGATGCGGCGTACGCAGGCCAGTTTCAAACTGGGCATCCGCTTCGATGACTGGGCCGGGCCGGGTTCCAGGTTCCTGCACCCCTTTGCCAATTATGGCGTGCCATTGCACGACATTCCCTTTCAGAGTATCTGGGCTCGGGCCCGGGCGGGTGGTGACCGCACTCCAATGGAAGCCTATTGTCTGCCCAGCATGATGGCCCGGGACAGCCGTTTCGCACTGCCGCCACCGGACAACAACAATCCCCTCGGGGAATTCGGCTATGCCTACCAGTTCGATGCCACCCTGTATGCCCAGTATTTGAGCGAATACGCCATGAAAAGGGGTGTCCAGCGTACCGATGCCCGGGTGCGCGAAGTCCATACGCGTGGCAGTGACGGATACATCGAGTCTATATCGCTGGATTCCGGAGAACGAATTGAAGGCGATCTGTTCGTTGACTGCAGTGGTTTTCGGGGCTTGATGATCGGCGAGAGCCAGCAGGCTTCATTCGAAGACTGGAGTCACTGGCTACCGGCAAACCGGGCGCTTGCGGTGCAGACAGAATCGGTTGCACCACCTGTGCCTTATACCCGTTCGACCACCCGTGAAGCAGGCTGGCAATGGCACATTCCGCTGCAGCACCGGGTTGGCAATGGCTACGTCTACTGTAGCAACTACCAGGACGACGAGCAGGCTCGCGAAACTCTGTTGAGAAATGTCGAAGGTAAACTTCTGACCGAGCCCAATACGCTTTCCTTCCAGACCGGTATGCGCGAAGTCTTCTGGAAGAACAATTGTGTTGCCCTGGGACTGGCAGCGGGTTTCATGGAACCGCTGGAATCAACCAGTATCGCCCTGATCCAGTCCGGCATCCGGCTGCTGCAGACCTTTTTCCCCAGGCATGGATATCGCCAATGTGACATCGATGAAGCCAACCGACAGGGGCGGGAAATCTACCAATCGATGCGGGATTTTCTGATTCTGCATTACAAGCTCAACCGGCGGACCGGCGATCCTTTCTGGGACGACTGCCGGGACATGGAGATACCGGAAACACTCGCCCACAAGCTGGCGGTATACCAAAGCCGTGCTTACCTGGTGGAATATGGCGATGAGCCATTCAAGGAAGGAAGCTGGTTGTCGATGTATGCCGGGTTTGGCATTGATCCGGAGAGCTATGACGGCCGGGCTGACCGTATCAGCGAGATGGAATTGGGACGTTCACTGGAGCAAATGAAGACCATTATCTCTAATGCAGCAAAGCTGGCGCCGGTCCACTCGGATTTCCTGGGAAACTACTGCCAGGCGCCGTTGGTAGGGGCCACGTGATTTTCAAAACATTTTTGAAAGGTGTGAGGACTGTGTTGGCGGTTTCGCTGCTCCCTGCAAGCCTGGCTGGGGGTGTCTATGCCGCGTGGAGAGCCATGGAATCCGGAATCGATCCGGAGATGACGGTATTTCCAATCAGTATCGCCAGCCTGGTGCTGGTTGCGGTGATGGAGCGTATATTGCCCTATCGGCGAGAATGGAATCGCTCACATGGCGATTTGCGCACGGATTCCCTGTATTACCTGACCCAGATCGTGGTGGGCGGCCTGATGGCGCCCCTGATCGCCGTGCTGACCATCGCCATCGGCGGTTGGCTATCAATGCAGATGGGTGGTTCGCTTTGGCCGGTGCACTGGCCAATCTGGGCGCAGGTAGTCCTGGCCTCGGTCATCCGGGAGTTCTTTGATTACTGGGCACACCGCAGTATGCACCGCTTCGACTGGTTGTGGCGGATGCATGCAACGCACCATAGTGCCAAGCGGGTTTACTGGCTGAATGCCACCCGGGCCCACCCGGGAGAGATTGCATTCCGTTTCAGCCTGGTTTGGGTACTGCCGCTGGCGGTACTAGGCGTACCGAAGGATGTGCTGGCTCTATCCACGGTTGCGGCTATAGTGGCTGATGCCTTCCAGCATGCCAACATCGCTATTCGACTGGGCCCGTTGAGCTGGGTTTTCAGCGTCGGCGATTTGCATCGCTGGCACCATTCATGTGAACGCGCCGAGGCAGATTCGAACTACGGTAACGTCTACATCTTCTGGGATGCGGTTTTTGGCACTCGCTTTCTGCCCAGGGATCGTCAGCCGCCCGCGGAAGTTGGAATCGATGGGTTGGAAGCCTTTCCGGAGGGCTTTTTTGCGCAATGGATGACACCGTTTCGCTGGGCCAGGGTCAAACAGCGCAGTTCCGAGCTTGCCATTCTCAGTACTCGTTCTGCGGCAAACCGTCCGTGATCTCGTAATAGTCACCTTTTTCCGCCACGAATATATGCAGGGCCATGCGGGTTCCGGTGGGCTTGTCGAAAGCACCGAGCGAGATGCCGAGCCAGTCGTGCTTTTCCTGGTCAACGGGATCAAAAAACAAGGGGGAGCCGCATTCGGAACAGAATCCACGCCTGACTTTTTCGGAAGAATGGTGCCACTTCAGATGTTCAATGCCGTGAACGGTAAGGGCCGATCGCTTTACTTCCGTGCTGGCGAGAAAATGGCCGGTCCACTTCCGGCACTGCACGCAGTGACAACCTTCACCCACCCCGAGTTCGCCATTAACTTCGAAGGTGACAGCACCGCAAAGACATGAACCCTTGTGCATGTTCTCTCCTCTGACAGCTTTCATCCGCCTAAAGCCTAGCACTCAACAGAATGTGTCGCACAGCCGCAATGCGCAAACGGGGCCAAGCAGTTAGAATCGAAATCGACCACGGGAGAATAAATAATGATCAATGTAGCAGTTTCCGGAGCGATGGGCAGGCTTGGAAAAGCGATTGCAGGTGGTATCGCTGAAGCCGCCGATCTAAATCTGGGTGGAGTTCATGCCCCGGGACACGAGGGAGGCAGCCTGTTCGGCACGGAGGTTACTTCTGAGCCACAGCAGCTTTCAGCAAAGGTTGTGGTGGAATGCGCGCCGCATGCTCCTGTGATGGACAACCTCAGGGCCTGGCACGACAAGGGATGTTTCGTGGTGGTCGGAACATCAGGATTTTCCGAGCAGCGGCTGCGAGAACTGAAATCGTTCTGGCGCGCGGATGGACCGGGCTGCCTGGTCGTGCCAAATTTCTCGGTCGGAGCGGTGTTGATGATGCACTTTGCAGAATTCGCCTCCCCATATTTCGATTCGGTAGAGATCGTGGAGCGCCATGAACAGGCCAAGCCGGATGCACCTTCAGGAACCGCACTGGCCACGGCGATGCGCATTGGCAGGCATAGAGATGATTCGGGGAAGCCCACCGGTCATGAGATCGTCGAAGGCGCACTGGGCGGTTTGGCGTCGGGTGTTCGGGTACATTCCCTGCGAATGAAAGGACTGCTCTCCGACCAGGAAGTGGCGTTCAGTAACAGTGGTGAAACGTTTTCCATACTCCACCGCAGCACCTCCTACGAGTCTTTTGTTAACGGCGCTTTGCTGGCTATCCGGCACGTGGTTAATACTCAAGGCGTTTCCATTGGGCTGGATTCGGTCCTGGGTCTCCCACCCATTCAGAAGACCGCAAAATGAACACGGTCAAAGTCGCGGTGGTGCAGGCCGCATCGGTTTTGTTCGACAAGCCGGCATCGGTTAAAAAAGCCTGTGAGCTGGTTGAGCAAGCGGGGCAAAACGGTGGCCAGATAGTTGTATTGCCCGAAGCATTCATTCCGGCATACCCGCGGGGCTTTGCTTTCGGCATGAAGATCGGCAGCAGGAACGAAGAGGGCAGGGCGCTGTGGCAGCGCTACTGGGATAATTCCCTTGATATTGCCGGTCCGGAGGTTCAGCAACTGGGCGAAGCCGCGGCCAGGGCAGGCGTGTTCCTTGCTATCGGAGTGATCGAACGAGAAGGGCAGTCCGCAGGTGAAACCCTGTATTGCTCCATGCTGTATTTCTCACCCGCTGGCGAACTGCTTGGCAAACATCGGAAACTCAAGCCCACCGGATCGGAACGACTCATCTGGGGCGAGGGTGACGGCAGCACTTTGCCGGTGTTCTCAACGGAACATGGAAAGATTGGCGGGCTGATCTGCTGGGAGAATTACATGCCGCTTGCCCGCATGGCGCTTTACGCGCAGGGCGTGGAGATCTACCTGGCGCCGACCGCCGATTCCCGCGACAACTGGCAGTCAACGGTCAGGCACATTGCCTGCGAGGGCCGTTGCTTCGTGCTGGGGTGCAACCAATTCGTCACCCGGTCGATGTATCCGCCCCAGTTGGAAGCCATCCATGAACTGGAGGATCAGCCGGCGATCATGTGCCGGGGCGGCAGCGTTATTGTTGCGCCGACCGGTGAAGTCCTGGCCGGCCCGTTGTGGGACGAAGAAGGTATTCTGTACGCGGATCTGGACATGGACGAAATCACCCGCGCGAAAATCGACTTCGACGTGGTCGGGCACTACGCCAGGCCTGATATCTTCCAACTCAAGGTCAACCATGATTCCCAGGATTCAGTCACCTTTGGCTCACTCCACCGGGAACCGTCCGGTCGAAACTGAAGGTTTGGGATAGCCCAGAAACCCGTATTTTCATTAATGGCTGTCATCCGCCATTTCGATGCTTTGTTCCTCTTGTCCTGCGTCATTCTCCTCACGGATGAATTCCCAGGCATGCGCGAATACATCCGGAGGTTTCCGGTGGAAATTCTCCTTGCCGATATCCTGGAACGCGTGAGAGCGCTTGAAGATTTCCAGGATGGGCGCCCGCAGGCGAGTGAACAGCACGTGGATGCCTGTTTCAGATAATCGTTTGAATGTTTCGCGCAGTATTTCATTTCCTGAAGCGTCGACTTCGTTGATCGAGACGGCGTCAATGATCAGCACCTTCAGGTTGGGCATAGAAGCCAGCATTTTCTGCAGTTGCTCCTCAAAGAAGGCAACGTTGGCGAAAACCAGCGAGCCCTCGAACCGCATGCGCACAATACTTCCATCCCCGAGCACGCCGGCTTCGACAGCTTCAGCCGGGAACAGGCGTTCATCGTGGGCAGGAAAGGCAACTCTGGGTTTCATCAGGCGAAACAGCAGCAATGCCAGTGATAGCAACATGCCAAACAGGATGCCCATTTCCAGTTCCGGGGCGAGCGCCAGGGTGAGTACGAAAGTCACCACGGTCACGACGCCATCGTGCCGGTTGGCCTGCCAGGCACGGATCATCGGCTTGATGTTGATCAGTCCCACGACGGCCAGCATGATGACCGCGGCCAGCGTTGCCTGCGGCAGGTAGTAGAGCAAAGGGGTCAGCAGCAGCAGGGTGGTGGCTACTGCGAGCACGGTAACCACTGATGAAAAGCCAGTCACGGCACCCGCATTGATATTGACGGCCGAACGGGAAAAGGATCCCGAAACTGCGTAGGACTGAAACAGTGACCCCGCGATATTGCTCATGCCCTGGCCGATCAACTCGCGGTCAGCGTCAAGGTTTTGCCGGGTTTTCGCAGCCATTGCCTTGGCTATGGAAATAGCCTCCATGAATCCGATCAGTGCAATCGCGATGGTCGTGCCGATCAGTTGAGTGATGGCTGAGAGTTCAAAAGTCGGCATCTGGAATCCAGGCAGACCTTTCGGAATCTGGCCGATCACCTGGCCTCCTGCCTGGATCTCCACTATATCGTTTTCGTAACTGGTGATGTGCCAGTCCTGGCCAAAAAGCTTGCTTTGTTCGCCTGCGATGCCACCGATTTGTTCCTTCGTATACAACTTCATCTGGTCGCCTTTGCCGATGGCATAAAACGATTTCGCGTACAGTTCCTCGTGATGCGCCCGTCCCTCCTCACGCAACTGTTCAAGGCGGAATGCAATCTGTTCGAGTTGCTGCCGCCCGGCCATTAAAGCCTCGTTTTCGCCTTCTGTCTCGGCGGCCATGGCCTCGTATTCTTTTTGCGCTTCGAGATATCGTTCCCTGAGATTGGAGATATGTTTGTCCTGGATCGCATCGTAAACAAGGCCGATCCTGACTTTCTGATCGGCGACCTGTTCCAGCTTGATGGTGCTGTGCTGGGCGAACCCAAACAGCCAGGCCAGGATGGTTGTGACAATGACAGCAATCAGTACGGAGGGCAGGTTGGGTTTGAGGCGGCGAACGCCAAACATGATGGCAAAAGCGAGCACCGCCATACCCAGCGTTGGCCAGTGGGTGTTATCCATTGCCGCCCTGATCGTATTGATCACGAATTCGTAATGGGTTTCGCCCTTGTCGGCGCTGACCCCGAAAATCTTACCCAGCTGGGATGTGGCAATGATAATGGCGGCCGCGTTGACGAATCCCAGGATCACCGGGTGTGACAGGAAGTTGAGCAAAACACCAAGCCGGAACATACCCAACAACAGTTGAAACAATCCCACCATGAAAGCCAGCAACACGGCATAGCCGACAAACGCTTCGCTTCCCGCTGTTGCCAGGGGTTCGAGCGCCGCCGCGGTCATCAATGAAACCATGGCCACCGGCCCGGTGGACAGCTGTCTCGAGGAACCAAAGAAAGCGGCAATGACGGGCGGCAGCAAAGACGCATAAAGTCCGTAATGCGGCGGCAGGCCGGCCAATTGAGCATAGGCCATGGACTGGGGGATCAGGATCAACGCCACGGTCAGGCCGGCGATAAAATCCTTGCGCAGGATCTCCTTGTTTCTGAGTTCCGGCAGCCAGGGCGGCAGTTTCAGAGGATTCTTGATCTGCCCGAAGGTGCTTTTTGCCGCGCGGATGACCGTTTCTTGTTGTTTTCTGACTCTATTCACGTCTTCCCCGCATGCTCCAATCTTATGCGGTAAGAGGTCTGGCTGTCACCTGCGAATCGAAGTGCTTGCAATCGCTGCGCGAAGTGATCTGGGCGGAACAGACTACTCGCCGAGATACTCCCTGATCTTGTCGCGCCATTCTGCTTGCATTCGGACGGTTAGCAAAGCACGGTTGATGCCCTCGCGCAATGGGCTGTCCTCGGCCAGGATGAATGCATAGTTCTGGGCTTCCAGTTCATAAGGCAGCACGGTCAGGGACTGGAATTGTCCCTGCTGCTGTCCCTGATTGATCCGGTACTGGAGAAACGCGGCATCCGACACGATCGCATCCAGTTCCCCTGCATCGAGATCGTTCACCAGGGTATCCAGATCCTTACGGGTTTGATGCCTGATGCCATTCGCCTTGAGCAGGGCCGACGAGGTTGAAGCGGCCAGGGCGCCGACCCGGATATTTCTCAGGTCGTCCAGGGTTCGAACCTCTGTTTGCATCGCGTTCAGTGTAAATGAGCTGGCAAGCACAGCGGTAATCGCCGCAATCAGAAAGGTGCTGCTCAGCGTCAGAATCGTGGACAAGACACGGGCGGTCAGGGTCTTGAACCGGTAAAAGCGAATCGGGCCGTTGGTGACGAACATCAGGCCGATGATCATCGGCTCCAGTATCCGCCCCAGGATCGTCGAGCTGGAAAAGAGCTTCTTATTGATTCTGTGCTCAAGCAGAAAGAACACTGCGCCGATCAGGGCAGCGATGCCCAGCACGATCAAAAGGGCATTGAGTACCTGGGGGCTGGCGAAGAACCCCGTGACCGCTGACCAGAGTGTCGTCTCCCGCACGGCAATAGCCGTGTAGGTTTCGTTGAACGAGTGCGAAAAATCAATCAGCTCTTCTCGCTCTGCCGTGACCGAGGTGCAGGAAATGCCGACGTCCGGCAGATCAGCATGGTTCGTGTTGGTGATGGTCTCCAACAGGGCTCCCAGCGGGTATTCAGCATAGTCCCAGCTGAGCCCCATTTCCTGGCCCACCTGTTCCCACAGGTAAACGGCCAGCCCGGAGTACTGGCCGTTGTCAAAAATAACAAACGGGGGGCATTCAGCCAGAGCGACCGAGAGTCTGGCCGGCGCACCCTGTTCAGGTCCTGCAGAAAAAGCGGCTGAAGCAAACAACAGGGCAGTCAAGGTCAGGATCTGACTGAGCTTCACGGCCGGACGGCTTCCTGCGAGAATTTTGAGCATCAAGTGGTCACGCTGTGCAGATGTCGTTGGTATACGCCTGAAGTTTACTCATGTTCCGATGAGTTGTCTCCCTGGCCTCATCACGGGGTATTGAAATACTTATCGGGCAAGTTCGGAACCTTCAGCGAAATGCGATAAAATGGAACTATACTGTAAAACCACATTGGATATATTAATGAAATTCAGCACTGTTCTTGCCTTCGCGGCCCTCTTTTTTGTGCTCAGCTCACCGACACTCCTCGCCAAGAGCAACGAGGAATACAGGAGCGAAGCGGATCAATATTATTCGGAGCAAAACTTCAAAAAGGCTTACAAAATCTACTTCAAGCTGGCCAAGATGGGTGACCATTATTCCCAGGGGCAGCTTGCCAACATGCTGGTGAACGGCGAGGGCAAAGAAGTCGATCTGGAAAAGGCTTATGGCTGGTCGACATTGGCGGCTGAGGGTGGTGATGAAATGCTGTCGCAGCAAAGCGATGAACTGTTGGAGCAAATCGGCGATAAAGCCAAAGCAGAGCAAACGGCTGCAAGGCTGATGAAGAAATACGGACAGGATGCCCTGGAAGAAAAAGCCCGCAAAAGGGAGAACCGGCTCCGCGCACATGAAATGGGCGGATGCACCGGTTCGAAACTGGGTTGTTCAGGAAGTTGATTCCGTGAATAGTATTTCCTTGTTTGATCTCAGTCGCCGGGTTGCGGTAGTCACGGGTGGTAATGGCGGCATCGGGCGAAGCCTGGCCCTCGGCTTTGCGGCGGCCGGAGCCTCGGTAGCAATTATTGGCCGCAACGAAGAAAAGAATCAGCGAGTGCTCAGTGAACTCAGAGAGCTTGGTCAACCGGCAATCGCGCTGCGCCTCGACCTTTCGCAAAGGGAAGGACTGGCTCCGGCCATGCAGAAGGTCGAAGACGAACTGGGGCCGGTGGATATCCTGGTGAATAACGCGGGTATCGTGTCGATCAGCGGCGGGATTCTGCAGGAAACCGCAGAAGGCTGGGACGCGGTCATCGAGACGCAGTTGAACGCGGTATTCCAGTTTTCGAAGCTGGCTGCGCAGTCCATGACGGAGCGAGGCTATGGCAAGATCATCAATATCGGCAGCATGTATTCCTATTTCGGCTCCGGGCTGGCCCCGTCATACAGCGCAGCCAAGGGAGCGATAGCACAGTTGACGAAATCAATGGCGGTGGAGCTGGCCCCGCATGGCATCCAGGTCAACGCGATTGCCCCGGGGTGGATCCAGACGGACATGACGGCGCCGATCAGAACCGATGACTTGAAAGAAATGCATGACGAGATCATCTTGCGAACGCCTGCCGGAAGGTGGGGGCAACCGGACGAACTCATTGGTACGGGTGTCTTTTTGGCTTCCAGCGCCTCTGATTTCGTCACTGGGACGATGATTCGGGTCGACGGCGGATACGCCGTTCGATAAATGAGCTGCCATGCGGCCGGCTATATCTTTGATCAAGGAAAAGAACCTGGAGCTGAAAATGAATATTGTTGCAATAGCCTGTAGATTTTTGCTCGTCCTGGGGTTTGTCATGCCGTGTGTAGCAGCAGCAGACTGGCTTTACTTTATCTCCAAGGATTCCAACCAGCTTCAACGCGTTGATACGAATACATTCGAACTCCAGCTAGTGGGTACGTTGGGTTTCGATTACCGCTCGGGAGGCATGGCCTGGGATTCTGAAACCGGCAAACTCATCATGATCAACGACCCGTCCAGCGCTGTGGATTTTCCGGTCCTTTATCTTATTGACCCGCTGACGGGAGGCTGGGAAATCCTGGGAACGATTGAGTTGGATCAGTATGGCAAGGGTCGACAGCTCTATGGACTGGAGTACATCGCTGAAACCAGGCAATTGTTGGTAGCCTACGATTCACGTGTCGTAGAGGTGGACAGGAATACGCTTTCTTCCAAAGAAGTTGCAAATTCGGATTCGGACGACACGTTTGTTGGGCTGGCGTACAATTCCGCCCTGAAAAAACTCTACACCATTGACTCAAGCGGGAATTCGTATCTGGTCAATAGCAGAGACGACACCATCAAGCAGGATTGCAATATTGCCTCGTTCCTGGAGGGGGGTGTGGCATATGACTCAACCAAACAATCGTTCTGGCAGACAAGCCTGAACGGTGTGAACAACCAGTTGTACGTCCGGACGATGGCCCCGGCTTGCAGTGTGATTCCCAGGGCATCGGATGTGGGCAAATGGGCGGATAACCTGGCATTCGTCCCCGCGGATGATGTAACTTTTGGCATTAACGCGACCTTTAATGACGCCTGGTTCAACCCGGCCACTCCTGGCCAGGGATTCATGATCGCTGCTTTCCCCAATATAAAGCAGGTTTTTCTGACCTGGTTTACCTTTGATGTCGAGCGGCCACCGGAAGATGTGACCGCCATGCTCGGCGATCCCGGCCATCGCTGGCTGACCGCGCAAGGGCCCTACGAGGGCGATACGGCAAACCTGACTGTTTTCGTTACTTCAGGCGGCGTGTTCGATTCGGCTGATCCTCCTGCTATCACTGACCAGGACGGTGATGGAACAATCACCTTGCAGTTCTCTGACTGTGAAAACGGTCTGATCGATTACGATATCACCTCGTTGAATCTGCAAGGTTTGATACCGATCGAACGCATCGTGCTCGATAATGTGACAACGTGCGAGAATTCGGTCGAGCGCTGAGTTCTGAGCTGGACCAGATCAGGCGCTGCGTAAAACCAGCGGTCAGGGTGGATACCCCTGGATTTCCAGTCGTGGCGTGGGGCCGTTACTCTTCGGGGACTTTGTCGTATTCAGGAAGCGAGTCTTCCAGTCCGACCCAGGGTTGTTTCGCCGCTGTAAAAATATGCATATCCGGCTTGACCCAACTGGCGTCATCGAGCGTTCCCACTTTCAAAAACACATAGCCCGGATCGGCTTCGCATTCCAGGTAGATGCCTGAACCACAGTGCGGACAAAAGAACCGGTGCACCGGCTTTCCGGAATCGCCCTTTACGGAGTAAGTTCCCAATTCACCACGTACTTCAAACGCGTCGGATGGCACCATCAGTTCCACGGAAAACGGACTACCGGCGATGCGCTGGCAGTCGTTGCAGTGACAATAGAAGGTTAATTCCGGTGGCGCCGAGCATGCATATTTTACACTCCCGCAGTGACAACCTCCTTGGTACCGGTCTGGCATGGTCAGTTTCTCCTGTTCTTCATTGCCCGGCAAGACGCCGCATGATGACACTCCAATGGTCCAGTGCATCATAAAAGGCCTTGATGGGCACTCGTTCATTCAGGCCATGGGCATACATCTCGTCTGGATTCATGAAGATACCACTGACGGCCCAGGTGGGAATGCCGGCGCGCCTGAAATGCATGCCGTCGGTTCCGCCGGATTCCATGTAGGCGATCAACTTGACTCGTGGATAGCGCTCATGAACCGCTTCGCTGACCGCGTCAACGATATCTTCCCGCAATTCTGATATCGGGCTTTCGGTAGGTTCTTCCAGCAAGCTGAATTCAATTTCGTTGTTGCCGACCACCGTCCTTAGCTGCTGCTCGATTTGACTGGCCGGCACGCCCGGAAAGATCCGGCAGTTGACCGTGGCCGTGGCAGACTGGGGCAGCGCGTTCTCGGCATGTCCGGCTCGCAGCATGGTTACTACGCAGGTGGTGCGGGTAGTGCCGATATACGAAGACTCCCTTGCCAGTCGCTCGGCCGCCGCCGCATTCTCCGGATTGTCGGCGAACTGCACCATCGCCTCACCCAGTTCGCCTCCAAGTTGTGTACCGGTCTCGCGAAAATAGGCACGTGTCATGTCGCTGTACCGCACTGGAAACTGGTGCGCCTGAATGCTCTGGATGGCATCGGCCAGGTCGTAGATTGCATTGTCCGGGCGCGGACGGGAGCTGTGCCCGCCTGGATTGCGAACCGTGATTTCCCAGGTCGCATAGGTCTTTTCGGCTGCCTGTATGTTGTAGGTCAACGGGTTTCCTGCGCGGTCCAGGTCGCCGCCGCCGGCGTCGGAGTTCAAGGCGAATTCGGCTTCGGCCAGGTCAGGCCGGTCATAAGCCAGCATTCGGGTAGTCACCATGCCGCTTTCTTCGTCGCCGGAAAAAGCCAGAATCAGATCCCGAGTAGGCACAAAACCCTCCTTTTTCAACCGGATAAACGTCGAGGTCAACTGGGCGATGCCGAACTTATTGTCGATCGTGCCGCGGGCATAGAAGTTGGTTTCGTCGCTGGTCAGCTTGAATGGCGGCCGTTCCCAGTCTTTTGCGTATGCTTCGACCACGTCCATGTGCCCCAGGAACAGGATTGGCTTTTCGCCGGACGAGCCATCACCGCGATAACGCGCGATCAGCGCGGCCATATCGCCCATTATCACAACCTCTACATCCTCGTCGGGAAAGCCCGCTGCAATCAATTCATCCGCCAGGAAACGGGCCACTTTGGGTGTATTGCCTTTCGTCTTGGAGGTGTCTACCTCAACGATTGTTCGAAAAATGTCGAAGGTCTTATGGGCGTGATCAGAGAGGTTTTCGCCCGATGCAGCAAAGGCATTGATCGAAAATAAAAAGGTGAGCAACAAAACAATGTTAGCGTTCATGGGCATCCTGAGAATTGGGGCGCGCTCAAGCTTACGTCAAAACCAAAACTGCCGCCAATCAGGGTGCAGAGGCTGCTTTTTGCTTCGCCAGTGACGCATCCAGCATTTCGATCAGCGCCTCGCGGTCGTAGCTGAATTTCTGGTCAGCGTTTTGCTCGACCAGGCGTTCCATGGCCCGGTTGATGGTCCAGTGCGCCTGCTCCTGGTTGGGAACAATCAGGTACCGGGATTTGGGAGCATCGTCGAACAGCGCGTGCATCACAACTGCAGCTACTTCCGCCGGGTCTCCTGACTCGTCCTGGAATGCCGCCAGCCAGTTGACGCTCTCGGTCATCTCGGCCTGGAATTGCGAATTCTCCCGGGTTTGATCCCGCTGTTCCATCCGTTTTAAAGCGCTGTCAGCGATCTTGGATTTGTAGGTGCCCGGCTCGACCAGGCTCACCTGCACACCGAATTTGCTCATCTCATCTTTCAATGCGTCGGCGTAGGCCTCCATCGCGTGCTTGGTCATGGAATAGGGCCCCCATGTCGCCGACGAAAGTGTTCCTGCAATCGAACCGATGATGCTGATGCGTCCCTTCGATTCGATGATGAGCGGGGCAAAAGCACGTGTTACCCGGTACGGCCCGTAAATGTTGACGTTCATCTGAAAATGAAAATCTTTTTCGTCGATTTCGATCAGCGGTTTGAGCACCACGACGCCGGCATTGTTGACCAGGCCGTACAGGCCCCGACCGGCCTGTGTGATCGTTTTCACAGCAGCATTAATTTGCTCCGGCTTGTTGACGTCCAGTCGGATCGCCTGGATGTTCTCGATGCGGTTGAGTTCTTCGATGTCCTGGTCCTTACGAGCGCCCGCATACACAAAATAGCCCCGGGCAGCCATGGTTTCCGCCATCACGCGGCCAAGCCCTGAACTCGCGCCGGTAACGAGTACGGTTTTCTGGTCAGGGGTTGTAGCGGCCTGGGCCGTAGCCTGGATGCTCAAAGCAGTAAGTGCTACGAGAATGATGCCGATAAAGCGATACATTGTGGGCTCTCCGTTTTGAATTGATCACTCGGACGAAAACTTCCGACCGAATATACAGGATGTCCACTCGAGGGGTCTGAGTTTTCAGCGCTCTGACCCAGGCGCCGACCGGGCTTCCCACGGCGACACTCAAGGCAATGACCGACAGGCAAAAGACCAATACCAGTTAGCCGCTCTCATTCAATGCGCAGTTCGAATGGGAAAGACAAAGTAAATTTCTCTGCTAGAATTCCCCGGCGACATTACACAGGTATTACCAGACATGATCAACTGGCGACGTTTGTTTGTGGTCTCGATCACGCCTGAACAGGCTGCCGGCGGGAACTTCCCGGTGCGGCTGTTGCTGGCAGCGCTCTTTGTCATACTTCTGCACGGTTGTGCGGGCAGCCTGAAGCCAGTCGAGTCACCCCTGGAGGTGACACCACCCCCGTCTGAAGCCGCGCAATGGCAGCAGCTTGAAGCGATCCGCAAAGACGATTGGTTTCACCTTTTGAATATTGGCAGTGAGGCGTTTGACTGGCGCTTACGCGCGATAGACAGCGCTGTTGGCAGTATTGATCTGCAGACGTTTATCTGGGAGTTGGATGCGGTTGGTCACGAGATTAAACAGCACTTGCTCGCCGCCGCTGAGCGGGGCGTATTCGTCCGTGTCCTGGTGGATGATTCTTTTATCCTGGACTCGGACCAGGAATTGCTGGAAATTGATCATCATTCGAACATCGAGCTGAAGGTATTCAACCCGTACAAGCGCCGGTCCAGCGAAGTCGCCCTTCGTAACATCCTTAACCTGGGTGAGTTTCACCGCCTCGACCACCGCATGCACAACAAGGTCATGGTGGTGGATAACCAGGTCGCTGTCATTGGTGGACGCAATCTTGCCAGTGACTATTTCGGTTATCACGAAACGGATAATTTCCGCGACCTGGAGGTTGTCGCGGGCGGCTCTGTCGTGCAGGACCTGGCCGCCGGTTTCGACGATTACTGGAATGATCAATGGTCTTTCCCGATAGCGGAAATCATGGCGCAAAGGGCAGGTTCCGGAACGCCCCGGACTGCTGCGCGAACTAATCCCGCGGTCGCTGCAGTGCACGTAGAGCAGACTTTGCAGCAACGCCGCCAGGATTGGGTTCAGTTGGTGGAATCTGCGCACAGTGGGCAGGCGAGACTGTTACTCGACCGCCCTCCGGAAGCATCCCCGGCCGCTAAGGACGAGGCGCCGGTGCAAGTGGGCCGGGAACTGGTTAAGCAGATCGACGCAGCCGAGTCCGAAGTCTGGCTGGTATCGGCCTACTTGATTCCCACGGAGGAACTGGAAGCGGCCATTCAACGCGCCGAGAATCGAGGCGTCCAGGTACGGATACTGACAAACTCCATCAATTCGAATAACCACCTGTCGGCGCATAGCGCGTATCGCAAGCACGTCAAGACACTGGTGGAGATGGGTGTCGAAGTGCATGAGGTCAGGAACGATGCGAAAGATCGGGACCTCTATATCGAATCTCCTGTTGAAGATAAATCCCTGTGCCTGCACGCCAAAGTGCTGCTGTTTGATGACGACAAGGCTTTCATCGGCAGCGCCAATTTGGATCCACGCTCCATGCGTATCAACACCGAAATGGGCCTGCTTATCGAAAGCCCTGAACTGAACCGGGAGTTACGCCAGGCGCTGGAGCCGGACTTCTCGCCACGTAACGCCTGGCTGGTTAAGGCAGGTGAAAATGGAGACCTGACCTGGGTATCGGACGAAACAGTGCTGCAACACCAGCCGTCACACCACTTTATGCGTCGCATCGAAGACTGGTTCCTGACCCTGCTGCCCATCGAAAATGAAATGTGATTGATCGGGTGAGTTTCATGATGAGATCCAAAACAGTAACACTGATATGCGCCGCGGCGTTGAGCATGGTTTGGGCCAGTGCGGATGTGTCAGCCGCGCCGGTCTCCGGTGAGGTCACCGAGTTCCGGGCCGCGAGTGGACTGGTCGAGCAATGCATTCGTATAACGGATTTTCCGGGCGCGCACTATACGAAACACGACCGAAAAACCGAAAAGGACTATTGCGAACTGGATTTTGCGAAAATCGCGGTATGCCCAAAGCTCTGGAGCACCAGCCCTGGCACCATACTTTACGAGATTGACGGCACGGACTACGCTGGTTTCGAGCGCGAGCACTGCGCCGACGGACACCACGCCAAGGCCGCGGCCCTTCACCATCCCGCGAACTTCAAGGTTTCAGTGAACGCCAGCGACACCAGCGCTACCTATGCGCCATCTTCCTGGGTTTACTACCACTTGTCGCGGTACTTCCGCACCGGCATCCATGTTCCGGTGGCAGTTTACCGCAGCACTGACGCGCAGGAACACAACCGGCGGGTGACCAAGCCGGCGCTGGCCATCGTTGCCAATCGCCACGGGTTGGGCATGTTGCGTGCGGGCTGGCATTTCCTCGACGCGGTCGAAACCGGGCGTCAGGCAGGCAGTGGCGCCAACGCTGTGCTGACCGATAACGGGCGGCAAATTTTCGGGGTCATGCTGGACAGCAAAGGTGACCGCTACAAGGCAGAATTCAACGGCACACGCGAATCCGGCTGGGGTTCCGGCCAAAACAATGACTTCCAGCAGACCGCGCCGTTCCTGGCCCTGCGTGACAGTCGGCCGGTTGCCGAGGCCGCAGAACTGTCGATTCGCGAGGCGCGGAAAAACCCGCGCATGGCCAAATCACTGGCGGCAGACACCCCAGTTGAGCAGATCGCGTTCTGGATGAAGGACGTGCTTGAAATTACGCTGCTGGATTACATCCTCGGGCAGCAGGATCGCATCGGCAATATCGACTTTACCTGGCGCTGGTTCTGGATAGAGGACGGTACGCTGCAAACCAGGAGCGCCCACGACAAAGCGATACCAGCCGATATCGCGGCACTTAACCCACTGCGCTTGCGCCAGTCCGCAATCAATGACAACGACGCCGGCGTGCGCGCCGGTTACGCCGATTTTGCCGCAAAAACACATATGCTCGAAGGACTACGCCATTACAACCCCGGCCTGTACCAGCAACTGGGGCGCCTCGCCGCGGATTTCGAGGCCAGGGGGCCGGCCTGGACCTGGCTAACGGCGAGCGCGGGGCTCAGCAGCAAGGAGGCCGCGACCATCGCCCGCCGCACCGGTGAAGCATTTGCCCTGTTACAGGCCGATTGTAAAAGCGGTGCGCTGAAACTCGACCTGGAGCCGACTCAATTATTGATGGCCCCTGGAGTTGCTGCGGGTGAGGCGGACGTGTCTTGCGACATTGCATCGTGAAGAGAGGCCGTTGAAGGAGCGGTAAGGGTTGCTCTTGCTGGCCATCCCTGGTGACTGCTAAACTCCAAAAAAGCCGGAAAACCATCCCATGTGTCGAATAGTCGTCTGGATTTTTGCTGTTCTTTATGTGGCAGCCATCGTCCTGTTGCTGGTGGGAACCTTCGGCCTGTTCGGTAACGAAAAAGACCCGCTTTCGGGCATATTCCTGCTGCCACTCGGACTGCCCTGGGCGTTGATCGTACATGTCGTACCAGAACCTTTGTGGCCCTGGCTGGCGGGGCTGGCCCCGGCTATCAACCTGGGCCTGCTCGTCATGCTTTGTCGGTACCTTCGTCAATCAAGGATTTTCAGCCCCCCATCGAAATAGGAGAGTCATAATGGAAAGTGTTGTTGGAACATTGGTCGGAGCCCTTATTGGCCTCATCATCGGCCTGGTTATCATTGCGCTGGTCACACTCTTTTTCCGCTGGATCTGGAATATGACCATGCCGGAAGTATTTGGTATCAAGGCCCTGACCTTCTGGCAGGCTTTTCGAGTGCTGTTGCTGGCATCGATCCTGTTCGGTGGCGGAACCCGGGTTATCGAGCGCGGCCACGAAGTGGTCACTACCGATACTATCGAAAACGCGGCGAATTGAACCATCCGAAAGTAGACCAGGTTAAAAAGACAGGTAAAGTTTTTTCATTGCGGGTAGCGGGCTGTTTGCTGCTGATCCTGCTCAGCGAGACGCTGTTTGCGGAGTCTTTTGCACTGATCTCTGATCTGAACGGGCGTTATGGCAGCATTTCGTATCACCAGCGTGTGGGCGATGCAGTCGAAGCCATCATTGAGTTGCAGCCTGATTTGGTGGTTTGTACCGGCGATATGATTGCCGGTCAGCAGCAGCCACGCCTCGACCAGGACTGGCTCGATCGCATGTGGGCGGGGTTCAACCTCACGTTAGCCGATCCGTTCAGGCGCGCCGGCATCCCTTTGCTGGTCACTCCGGGTAATCATGATGGCTCCGCTTATCCGGAGTATGCGTTGGAGCGCCAGCGCTTTGCAGCCCAATGGGACGAGCGTGTGCCAGAGCTGGAAATGCTGGCCGGCAGCCAGTGGGCGCGACGTTACGCAGCTCGTTCAGGATCAATCCTGCTGCTCGGTTTTGACGGGACCCAGACTGGCCCACTGCCACCTGAGGAGCTAAGGTTTGTTGAGGAAAACCTGCAGAAATTTGGGTCTGATGCGGGCGTGACAATGGTCTTTTCTCACTTGCCCATGTGGCCGCTGACCGAGGGTCGTGAGCATGAAATCATCGATGATCCGGCGCTGCTGCAAGTTCTCCATCGGCATGGCGTCGATGTCTACGCAAGCGGCCATCACCACGCTTTTTTCGCGGGTACCGATGACGCAGGAATGATCCATGTTGGCAATGGCTCTTTGGGCGGCAACACACGGGTTTTTAGTGGCCAGAAACAGCGCCAGCCACACAGCTTTACGATTCTGACGGTTGAGGACGGGTTGGTGAGCGTGGTTTCAAGCGCGGCGCCTAATTTCGCGGAAGCGGTTTCTGCTGACCGCCTACCGGCCAGCATCTCAGGTCCGCTTGGTACTTTGAAACGGATTGATGGGCCGGTCGCTCTTCGCCCCTGAGTCATGGTTGCCGTCCTTCAGGACATAGCTGTGCACCCGGTTCGGGGCCAACAGGCTCGTCGTCAGGCGCCGGGATCGGCTTTACTGGCGCGGTATTCTGCTGGCTGGCAGATTCGGGCATATTTCCGGTGGTTTCGGGTTAGCAGCCAGAGCGTCAAAAATGGGTTCGAATTTCAACCATGAAGGGTCTCCCCCAGCGCTAGCCGCCCTCAATGGCTGCAATCGGCACTTCCCAGATCTCACCGTTGGCGAAATGCAGTATCCACATATCGCCTTCCAGCTGCGCCTCGACCTCCCGGTTGGTCGCATTGACATAATCTGTCATGAAGTTGATCGTGAATTGCTCGCCCATCTGGTTCTGCACCACGATGGAAGCCTGGTTGTTTTCCATGCGCAAAATGCCGGCCGGACAATTGCCGAATTCGGGGTCGCCTTCAGACTTGCAGCTTAGCAGCGTTGTGGCATCGTACTCGTCGGTCGTAAACGGCCACGTTGGGCTGCTCTCGTCCTCTGGTTCCAGCATCTTGGTGTTCCAGTAAACATAAACGCTTTCATCCGGAAACCGAAAAATCAGCCCCTGGTCGCCCAGGCCGCGTTGCCGGTAAACCATTCGTCCGTCCTGGTCTTTGAAGTTACCCGGGGTTTCGCTGACCGGCGAAAGGTCATGGGTCACGCCATCGTCACGGGTGAGGGTGATGTAACCCTGGCGCTGGGAAAACGTGCAGGGAATCAGGACATCGGTGTGGTCTTCGCCTATTGGATAAATTTCGCAGGCAGCTTCTGTCCAGTCGGCCGGTGCCGAAACTGCCCAGGCGGCCGCACATGCGGCCGCAATGATAGTCAATCTTTTCATGCAGGAAAGCCTCCCTGGTAGTGTCACGCGAATCGCGCAAATTAGCTGAATTATCGGAAACTATCCTGCCTCCCTTTTCAATAAAGGTGATAGCTGGAATCCAGCAATCGCCCGCTGCTGTTGAAATGGCAGGTGTAAGAACCTCGCTGGTCATTTCTGCGGAGATATTTAACCTTGATTTCTCCCTTTAGGTCGCGGCCATTCAATTGACTGCTTTTCATGTGTACGTTTGCGGTCCCATCATGTTCATCCCTGAGCCGATACTGAAGCATGTCGTGGCAGTCATCTTCAAGTATGGTTTTACTTGTGCTGATACTCGATTTTTCATGGTGGTCATCATCTGACTGTGATGCAAGCGCCGCAATGATGGCCAGGCCAGCACCGACAGCAATCGCAGTACCGATATTGCTGTCGTCGTCATCGTCATCGTATTTATACTCCGGGTGACGGTCATGCGGTCCGTTGTAAGCATAGGATTTGACACGACCATTCTTGATTTTGCAGTTGAACGGGTACTTGTGGTTATGAACCCGGACTTTGCCCTGGATTTTGAACTTGTGATGACCCAACTGGTCAGTGAGCAAGTCGCTGAATTGATTCACTCCGTAAACTTCTGTGATCTTGCTTTTGCAGAGCTTTCTTGCCTGATGCGGCTCTGAAGCTGCAAGGGTCGAAGAAAATACCAGGCTCACCGAAAAAACCATGGCAAGCTTGAATAGAACACGTTTTGTCATAATCCTCTCCTTGATAAATAGCGCTTCATAAAATTGCAAATCGAGCTCCTCGACTCGGAACCCGGACATTTACCAAAAGCCAGCTTATCAGAACCTGCTCGGACAACAATCCGAATGTCCCCGGCGATGCTGGATTTTGTTCGCAAATTCCTTCAAGCAGAGAAGCGTTGTTGCCGAACCACGAGCGGATGGTTTATCGCTACAATAGGCTCTTCCCGGGCTTTTTATTTGCAATTTTGTTGTTCATTATGTCGGTTTGTGGGAGTCCACCGGAAACAACTGGAATTTTCCTGATGCAAAATAACAATACAGACGGTTCATGGCGCCCAGTTCCGCTGCTCGTCTGTAACGTGGCCGCAGTGCTGCTTATCCTCAGCTGGTATCTGCCCGCGGGCAGATTGCTGTGGGAGCCGCTGGACGCCTGGTTTTTCTACACGCTGAACGGCAGTCTGGCTGAAGGACACTATTGGCAGACTTTTTGGGCCATGGCCAATACCCAACGTTTTGATATCGGGTCGGCGCTGGCGATCCTGCTGGTATACAGCTTTTACCTCTTCAGTGGCAGCCGTGACCAGTTCGAAGAGCGCACTACCGCCGGTGCGTTCATGCTGGTCACTGTTTTCATTGCCATTCAGTTTTCGAAAACCTTTCTCGACTACGGCCGCCCGGGCCCATCGACGACTTTGCAATCCTCGATCCTGTTGAGTGAAGTCATTACCGGGTTCGAGTTCAAAGACCAGTCCAACAGCAGCTTCCCCGGTAATTACGGCATTGCCCTGATCATGTTCGCCGCGATGATCTGGTACTTCGCCGGCCGGGTTTACGGTCTCACCATGACGGGATTGACCGTTTTACTACTGTTGCCGCGCCTGGTCGTCGGTGCTCACTGGTTCACCGACAATGCAGTCGGCGCTGCATACGTTAGCTTGATAGTGCTCGGCTGGACGCTGGCGACACCGCTGCCCCAGTGGTTTATCAAAAAGGTTAAACCACTGGTCAGCAGGTTCAATGCGATTGTTGAAAGTATCCTGAGTTTTTTCAACGGAGGCCGAGAAAACCTGGAGGCTGAGCTGGCCAATGCACCGCGCTACTCGTTAAAGGGGTTCTGCATGGGCAGCGCAGATATCATTCCCGGGGTCAGCGGCGGCACCATGGCGCTGATCCTGGGTATCTATGAAAGGCTGCTTCGCGCAATTCGGTCATTTGACCGTTTTTGGGTCGAAAATGTCTTCCGATTCAAATGGAAGGCAGCCTTCGCGGCCAATGACCTGTTGTTCCTTATGCCACTGGTTGCGGGAATACTGATGGCGCTGATTTTCTTCACCCGCATTGTTCCCCTGCCGGCCCTGATTGTCACCCATCCGGAAATCATTTACGGGTTGTTTTTTGGACTGATAGTCGCCTCGGTCGTGATTCTGATGGGAGAAGTCGAAAGGTATGGAGCCCGGCAGATTTTCATCGCGCTCCTCGGGGTGCTGCTTGGATTTGTGATCGTGAACCTGGTGCCGGTTGAAACGCCGACCGCCAACTGGTTCATTTTCCTGTGTGGGTTCGTGGCGATTAGCGCGATGCTCTTGCCTGGTATTTCCGGATCATTCATTCTGCTCATTCTTGGCAAATACGCCTATATCATCAATGCACTGGGTGAATTCAACATCGCGGTTATCCTCAGCTTCGGAGCTGGGGCGTTCACTGGCCTCATTGTGTTTTCGCGCGCTATTGTCTGGTTATTGAAGCACTATCACCAGGCCACCCTGCTGATGATCAAGGGCGTCCTGATTGGGTCTCTATGGATCATCTGGCCTTTCCAGGAGCGCATGTACGAGAGCGTGCGGGGCAAGGAAAAGATGATCGGCTCTAACCCGGTTTGGCCGGACGCGTGGTCTGGAACCGTTACTGCCTCGGTCACCTTTATGCTGGCGGGCTTTGTGCTGGTGATGGTGATACATCGCCTGTCGTTGCGCCACAGAGTTGCATAACAGCCATCTCGATTCCGGATTAGCGGCTTATTGATTTTTTGTTTTGACAGGCCCACTTTCAGGAACAACTATATTTTCTAATTCAGACTGGTTTATGTTGCGTGAACGCTCACATCGGATTCCAGCCGTTTACCTAACCGATTCCGGGCTTCCTCAAGGTCGAAATCAGCCTGGAGTCCACGAAATCTATGCAAGACCAATCGGCCAATAGCGGAAATCGGCAACTCTTTTCACAAACAATTATCCGATGGCAGGGTACTATGATCTTGATCAATAATAAGACTGTATCCGCCAGCAATTGGCGGGACCGGTCAGGGAGAAACAAAAATGCAAGCAAGTAGGATTCCTGTTAGAGCGATCACGATTCTACTGGCAGGAGTCATTGGGTTTTCAGGAACCATTGAAGCCGGCGATCGACCCAATTTCCTGCTTGTAGTAGCCGACGACCTGGGCTGGACGGACATTGGTAGTTACGGTGGAGAAATCGATACACCAAATCTCGATTCGCTTGCAAAGCAAGGCGTGAAGTTCACGGACTTCCACGTATCGGTAAGTTGCTCCCCAACCCGTTCAATGTTGCTGTCGGGTAATGATAACCACGTGGCGGGACTCGACACTATGGGTGAATTGCTGGCGGCGAACCAGCGCGGAAAACCCGGCTACGAAGGGCATCTGAACCACCGGGTGGCCTCACTGGCCGAAGTGCTGCGAGCAGGCGGTTACCTACCTACCTCGGCGGCAAATGGCACCTGGGCCACGAACCGGGCTCATTGCCTTTTGACAGGGGCTTCGAGCGCAGCTTCTCCATGCTGGTGGGAGGCGCCAGTCACTGGTCCGACATGCTTGGCATCCTGCCGATGGACGATCCGGCAAAGTACTCTCTGAATGGGAAGCTACTGGAGAGCCTGCCGGCTGATTTCTATTCGAGCAGGAGCTACGCAGATTTCCTCATGGATGCGATTCGAGAGAACCGCGGAGATGGCAAACCGTTCCTGGCTTACCTGTCATTCACCGCAGTACACGATCCCGTGCATGTACCGGAGCCCTGGCTGTCGAAGTACCGGGGACAGTACGACGAGGGGTACGAAGTATTGAAAGCCAGGCGGTGGCAAGCCGCAAAAGATGCCGGAATCGTGCCGCAGGAGGCGCAACTGGCCGACCGCGACCCCATGATCAGACCCTGGGACGAGCTGAATGACGAGGAGCGCGCACGAGAAGTCAAAGGCATGGAAGTCTACGCCGGAATGCTGGACGCGATGGATTACCACTATGGCCGTGTGGTGGATTTTCTCAAGGACATTGGTGAATTTGAAAACACGGTGATCATCTTCATTTCAGACAATGGTGCGAATGCCTGGTATTCCGAGGAATATCCGGATGCGGATACACCTGAGTTTCGCAACCAGTTCGATTACAGCACCGAAAATATTGGGAATCCCGGATCCAACCATGCTTACGGTATTGGTTTTGCAAGCGGTTCCGGCGGCCCTCTGGACAAATTCAAGATGACGGTAAGCGAAGGCGGAATCCGGGTGCCACTGTTGATTGCCGGCCCTGGCATCCAAAATGGTCACCAGAGCGATGCGTTTAATTATGTAAGGGATGTCCTGCCAACCATTCTGGATATGGCCGCAGTGGAGTATCCGGCGGAATTCAATGGCCACAAAGTCCAGGCGCCGCGTGGTCGTTCGATGAAGGGCCTTCTGTACGGTTCCAGTAACGCAATCTATGCCGATGATGAATTTGTCGGCGGAGAAATGGGCGGCGGCAAATGGATGAGACAGGGTGATTTCAAGGCGACGATGATTCCCCGGCCCTATGGCACAAATACCTGGAAGCTGTTCAACCTGGCTGTAGACCCTGGTGATGCAAATGACCTGGCGGCGGCCATGCCTGGAAAATTGGAGACCCTGAAAGCTGCCTGGGATAAGTATGCCGCAGATGTTGGAGTGATCCCGGCTGAGTAGTCAATCCTCTGGACCAACTCTCCGTTTTCCGTTCCGGGTCGGAAGCCGCTATCAGGCCCTTTATCGTGCTTATAGCCGTTGTTGAGCGGTGAGCGGAACAAATTCTGGGCAGCACCCTGACCGCTCTAATAGCTGGTAGCGGCCATTAACAGTCATTGGGATTCTGAACTTATGGCTTCTAATTTTTCAGAATTGCACCATTGCGATATTAGAAATGACCGATTCAAGCAGGAAACCGCTAGAATTGACTAGGTTTCTTCTGTCTTCCCAAATAAAGGAGTATCCGATGAATTTGGAAGTGCCCTCAGTGGCTCGTACGTTTCTCCTCGTTTGTGCAATTGGGTTGATTCCCATCGCGTTGGGCTATGGTGTGGCGCCATCGGTCACCATGGAAAAGCTGTTCAGCATTGGCATAGAGGGAACAAACCTCACCCATGTTTTTCGGGCCGTCATGGGTCTGTACTTCGGCATGATTGTTATTTGGGTACTCGGCGCGTTCAGAGGTACTCTCACCAGGCCCGCACTTATCTGCTGTGCCGTTTTCATGCTGGGCCTGGCATTCGGACGAGTCTTGAGCTTCTTTGTCGATGGACAGCCGCACTGGCTTCTTGTTGTTTATGCTTTGCTGGAGGTCTTTTTTGGAGTCTTGGCGCTCGTGCTTCTTCGAAGACTTGCTTTGAAGGCGACATGAGCTAAAGTGGCGCACCTTCTTACTGGTTTTTGAGAAATGCAAAGACATGCCCTGCTATTTGGTGCGACCGGTGCAGTCGGCCGTGAACTCCTCAGACTCTGTCTCGAGGGCGACAGATACTCTCGAGTCACGGTTATTGCCCGACGATCCGCTGCTCTGAAACATGAAAAATTGCAGTGGGTCGAGGCTGAATACGATGCGCTGGACAGCCTCGAACCTGTTGACGGAATGGTGGATGGGGACAGTTACTGCTGCCTGGGCACGACCATGAAAGCAGCCGGTAGCGAAGCGAATTTCCGACGGGTCGACTATAACTTCGTGTTGAACGCAGCTCGCTTTGCGAAGAAATGTGGCGTGCGTCAGTTCTCGATGGTGAGTGCATTGGGGGCCAATCCAAAAGCGAACGGACTATACAATCGCACCAAAGGTGAAGCAGAGGTTGCTGTTATTGCTGAGGGCTTTCCAACCCTGCAGATTTTTCGACCTTCGCTCCTGAAAGGTGAGCGCGACGAGTTTCGATTAGTGGAAGAAGTTGGAAATTGGGTTTCGTTTCTGCTGACTCCCTTGTTTCATCTGGGGCTTCGCAAGTATCAGCCCGTTGAAATCCCCAAACTCGCAAGAGCGATGTATGTAAGCGCGGATGAAGGCAAACCGAACGGCGACCACTGGATTGTCGAGAGCGACAAGATTCAGCGCTTCTAGATTGGGAACTCGGATATGTCGGCCTTGAAGAAAGCACTGGCAATTCTGTGCGGCGTCGGCATCGTCGCTGGCGCGTATTTTCTCATTCGGATCTCACCGGTTTTGACGACAGACAACACGGGTGCCGAGAAAGTCGTACTGCTGCACGGCTTCGGTCGCAGCGACGTGTCGATGCTGCTGCTCAACAGTTTTCTCACTGAAGCCGGATTCGATGTGTACAGCCTGGACTATCCCTCCATCGTTGAAGCACCAGAGGTTCTGGTCAAGGTGATTGGCGAGGACATAAATAACTGTTGTAAAAACAGCGCGACGACTGTTCATTTCGTCGGTCATTCCTTCGGCGGCCTTCTGATACGGGATTACCTCGGGAGAACCCGTCCAAAAAATCTCGGTCGCGTTGTTCTTGTTGGCACACCCAACAGGGGCAGTGAACTCGCCGATGAAGACCTGGGTGTTGCCGCGCAGAAAACATTACTCCAATGGGCCGGGCCATCAGCGCAAGCGCTGCATACCGGACCTGACGGTTACGCAGCGAGCCTGCCAGATCCCGAGTACACCGTTGGCGTAATTGCTGGAAACCGGGGGAATCACCTGTCGGACAAGTGGCTGCCAATACCGAACGATGGCGTGGTCAGTGTCGAGAGCGCTCGCCTAGACGGCATGACGGATTTCATTGAAATTGAAGTGACGCACTGGGACATGCGCAGTGACCCGGTCGTTGCCGAAATGGTTATTGAGTTTCTCCGGCACGGCAGATTCAGACACTAGCGCGTGTCACGGATATTTCGGCTACATTATGACCGCAATGGGTCGGAAGCAGCTATCCACGACTCGTCAATGCTAACGACCGCTTCCAGGCAGATAGCGGAACTCATTCAGAGCCAAATTCAGAGTGCGCCAATAGCTGCATCCGGCCAAAAGCAGTCTTGTCAACCGCTACCGCCGTTTCAGGTTTTAAGCGTCTATTCGCCCCTTAATCCCCCGCAACCGCCTCCAACCCCGGCCGGCAGCGCTGCTTCCGCCGGCCCCTGAAAAAGCGATTTCCGGGCACTTAACCGGATTTCCTCAGCGCCGGCTTCGG
>Ga0316194_10000056_pt1 | contig 51885 bp, 47 predicted proteins | sample CroRivsedime1_MG_FD_204936 | JGI IMG/M metagenome (GOLD analysis project Ga0316194, IMG submission 204936) | Coastal sediment microbial communities from Maine, United States - Cross River sediment 1 | ecosystem: Environmental > Aquatic > Marine > Coastal > Sediment | place: USA: Maine...
AAGCGCGCTGCGCAGCGCGCTTAAAAGAAACGAGTTCCTGCTCCACTACCAGCCGCAGGTGGATATGCAGTCCGGCGAAATCATTGGCCTGGAAGCGTTGGTACGCTGGCAGCATCCTGAACAGGGGCTGGTGCCGCCCGGTATTTTTATTCCGGTTGCCGAAGAAAGCGGCCTCATTGTGCCGCTGGGGGAATGGGTTATGAAAGAAGCCTGTACCCAGAACAGACGCTGGCTGGACGAGGGCTTGCCGGCAGTGCGCATCGCCGTCAACCTGTCGGGCCGTCAGTTCGTACGCCAGGACCTGCTGGGCGTGGTTCGGAAAGTTCTTGATGAAGCCGGTCTAGAGCCACAATACCTGGAACTCGAACTGACAGAAAGCACCATCATGGAGCACGTGGACGAGACCATCGAAACACTTCTGGCGCTGCGCAAGCTGGGGGTGCATTTTGCCATCGATGATTTTGGCACCGGTTACTCATCCATGGCTTACCTGAAACGCTTTACCATCGACAAGCTGAAAATAGACCAGTCTTTTGTGCGTGACCTCGCCACCGATTCAGACGACGCGGCGATTGTAACCGCTACCATCGCCATGGCGCATAACCTGAACCTCACTGTCATTGCCGAAGGAGTGGAAACTGAAGAACAGCTACACTTCCTTAAAGACAACGGCTGTGAACAGATGCAGGGCTACTACTTCTCCCGCCCACTACCGGCTCAGGAAATTACCGAGCTGTTGCGTTCCGGCCGCCGCCTGGCGTTCGAGGCACCCGCCAGGCCAATCGCCAGGACCAGCGCCTGATCCTGTCTCAACCTCGACCAGCGAAAAGACTGGCTGATATATGCAGAACCTTTAAGAATACCGCCACCGCAAACCGACTCAAGCCGCCCTCTGCGAATCACCCCTGACCTCACGAATCAGCGGGTACAGGTGCTCGGTTTCATCCTGAATACGTTTTAATATGACGTCAAATATCCCCATGGTTTCTTCGTAGAACTTTTCATGGCTGCTGACAGCCAGCAGACTCTTGCGTTTTCCACACCAGGTCTTCGTGTACTGTGCAAAGATACGCCTGATTTCCTGTGACCCGCTCATAAACATGCGCGCCGTATTGTTTACCTTGGAGTCCACGTGTGAAAGCAGATCCGTATAGGTGTGATCCACCTTATCCAGATGGGTCTTGATCTTGTCGCTGTAGCGGTAGAAAAGTTCACAACATATCTCACTATCACACATCGACCTGTCGGCCAGCAGATAGGAAAGCACATTGGTCAATTCGGTGATTTCATGGTTCTGTGTATTCAGTTCTTCGAAAGTAATCATTATCAGCACTCCGTCCAATCATTACCTGCTCAGGCACACCAAAATTTCCCGACCTCCGTACCAGATTAGAATCGATATACAGATGTGTCAATGCGCAGAAACTATAAAATTGCGCGTAAACGCAGTTCACTGGGCCTTATGTCGAAATGCCCGTTATTTTTCAGATCTTTCCAAACCGGTTATTCAACAACCACTAATATTCGAGGCTGCTAAATTACTGTTTACCCTCGAAGCAAAATTACTCGAGTTTGCTCCGCTGCGTGTGCCTCAGTGCGATGCGAGTGAATTCGTCAGGACCGGTTATTCAACTCGAAAATAACCAATCCCGCCATTACGACATTCCAGCAATACTGCGCCGCTCTTGTTCTTATTTAATATTTCTTTCAGTTCATTCAATGAATGAACTTCCTGTTCATTTGCTTTAACGATCAACTCGCCTACAGACCATTCCATTTCATCTCCCTGTGATCCCTGATGGATATGCGTAACCACCAGCACCGGCTTTTCCTGGCCGGTGGTTTGCAGCATTTCGATTTGCACATTGGTATCCACTTCGTGCATCGCCTCGATGATGTCAAAACTCAGCTCCTGAATGATCATGCCAAACACTTCGATATATTCTCTTTCTTCGATTATGGGGCGTGAGACAATACCTCTTTCCGGATTGCGCATGGCATTGGCGCTGGTGGTATTGATTTCACCGTCTCTTAGATAGGTAATCCTGACCGCATCACCGATAGGTACCAGCTTCATCACATCAAAAATATTTTTATGCCTGAAGTGGCCTTCCTTGCCAATGACGATGCCATGCCGATCAAATTCAACACCGTTAATTGAAATAATCACGTCACGATGCCTTATACCCGCCGCTTCAAGAAGCCCGCCCGGCTCCACCCTGGCTACTATCACACCTTTCGCCACTGATTGTTTTAGCAGTGCGTTAAAATTGTTGGCATTCTTTTGCAGCTTGCCTCCAATACCCGCGAAGTGTGGCTCATTTTGTTGCAACAGGTTGTCAATAATAATTTTTACAAAGCTTGCTGGCGTAATAAAACCTATATTTTCAGCTTCAACCATTACAGCTGTATTCAATCCAATTACCTTGCCATCTTTGCTGACGCTTGGTCCACCCGAATTACCCGGATTAATGGCCGCATCGGTTACAAATCTTTCGGTTGTATATTCTGATCCGGATACGAAGTTGGTAATCTCACCTCCCGATATGTTCGGCTCTACCATTCCCATCGGGTATCCGATTGCCTTGATTTCCTCTCCACGCGATGGGCTTGGCCCTTCCCTGAGTTCCAGGTATTCAATGTCTTTGATTGCCAGCCTTTTAAAGCGCACCAGTTCTTTGTCGGAAAGCCTGATCAGCGCCACGTCCGGTTCAAGTTTTTTTACCAGCCCGACAACATCCGCTTCGAATCTTTCTTCGCTGGTCAGCATTGAGCTGACTTCGACCTTGACCGCATTTCTTACAACATGCGCATTGGTCACGATATGCCCTTCGAGAGACTTATACTTTATGAAAAATCCTGATCCGGACCAGGTACCAGGTATCCTGACCGCCGGATTCATTACAGACTGGATGTCTTCTTCCAGGTTGCCTTCTACATGAATTTGCACAACGCCGCTCATCATCTGGCGCGCAACATGTGAAAGATCGTTTTTTATTTTGGACATATAGCAAGAATATCAAACTTACGCTGCGGGGTGGGTGCATGACAATTCTGCCTGTACGCCCAAACGTGACGCGTCGGCTGATTGAGGTGCCATGAACAACCGGAACTGGCCCGAACGAGGCCCTCAAGCCACATCTGCCTGATTTCTATGACGAAGGTCGAGATTTGACCGATAGATGATGAAAAACTCTTTGCCTGCTTTGAATTTTCATACAGCCTGGGTCGAATTTGAACATCCAGCAGGTGAGCAGCAGAAAATTCGATCGCTTGAGCCCGCAACCCGAAGCGGGCATTCGTCATTCCGGTGTACAATAGGCATGAAGTGGTGCGGATACGAAGAGAAAAGACGCACAGCGAGTGCGCAGCGAGGCTCAAAAGTCCAAAGACCCGGTTGATACCGCAGGAGAGACGGATTTCGACAATGCGCGCTCAGATTCATCGGGGTCGGAACCATTGTCGGGCTCGGTAAATTTACGTTAATTTTCGAATTCAAGGATACGAATAATTATGACGAAGATGATGGTGCAGAATTTGTCCTCACGTACAACCGTGGAAAGTTTGAACACGCTGTTCTCGGAGTTTGGTGCTGTCAGGTCTGTCAGCCTGGCTACGGACATAATGACGGGGCGGTGTGGAGGCTTCGGTTTTGTGCATCTGGACGAACAGCAGACCGGCGCCGCCCTTTACGCGCTGAACGGGCGGAGCCTTGATGATCGCGTTCTTCGTGTGACCTTCGAGCAAAAACGTGATCACTAGAGCACTCGCATCCGGCACAACCAAAAAAGCCGCGCTTCTATCCGCCCTGGTATTTCCTGGCGTCGGGCACATGATCCTGAAGCAGTATCGACGTGGCTCGATTTTGATGCTGTCAGCCATGGCAGCCCTGTCAGTGATTGTCACAAAAGCAATAAATCAGGCGTTTACTATCGTCGATAGAATTAACAGTGGGGAAATTCCTGTTGACGCAGGAGCCATTATGGAACTGGCCGCTATACCCAACAGTGGTGCGGAAGATTCAATAGTGCATATTGCTGCCATTGTTGTCGGTGCAGTTTGGATATTTGGCATCATCGATTCCTATAGACTCGGAATCATTCAGGAAAAACAGGATATATGAATGTCCCCTTCTGGCCGAACACCGGGTCTACCGACTGATTCTGCAGAAGATTTCTCTAAAGGACGGGTATCGACCCTGGCCGGTCAGTCGAGCAATCGATTCTGACCTCTTCGATTTTCACCCCCGGTTCTTCTACATATCAGGAAAAGCGAATAAACTTGTCCAGGCATGGCTCTTATGAAGACAGTCAGTCTGACTGACGTAACTACGCTTCTTTCAAAACAGGCTCAGCGTGATTGCCAACAGATGATGTACCGGAAGTACTGCCAATCTGGAAAGGCATGGATTCAGACACAACTCTAATGGAGGATACATGGCTAACGGTAATCTCAATTTCCTGAGCAGGCTTCCCCTGTTCCAGGAACTTTCCCTGGATGAAATATCGATCCTGGATCAGTATCTGGGCCTTATGGAATTAGAAAAAGGTGATACTGTTTTCGATGAAGGAGAAAACGGTGAGTTTGTCTGTTTTGTCACCAACGGGGAACTGGAAGTCTTAAAAAAATCAGCTAGTGGGGATTCGAGCTCGATAACGAAGCTGGGGACTGGGCAAACGATCGGTGAGATGGCGCTGGTCGATGAGTTGCCTCGCTCAGCAACGGTAAAAGCGCATAGCCCCACATCGCTGACGGTCCTGTCGCGTGAGGGCTTCGAAGAGCTGGCTGCCGAGTCTCCCGAGATAGCAATAAAGATTCTCAAGTATCTGGCTCGCAGCCTTAGTCTCAATCTGCGTAGAACCTCCAACAGGTTGTCCGACAGCCTTGAGCCTGATCAATCCGCAAGCGGTTGAGTACCGGTAGTTACACCAGGGCAGGTATTAATATCAAAATGTTATACTGGGCTATGGCAAAACTGATGAGGACAGGTGTGCTGGGCCTGGTTTTACTCACAGCGTGCAGCACCCTGACAGTGCGGACCGACTATGATACGAGCTATGATTTCTCAGCCCTCGGAACCTATGCGTGGCTCGAAGGAGAAGCACCCAGCAATGATATCCGCATCAATAACAGCCTGATCATCAAGCGGGTTGTGAACGCAGTGAATAACAATTTGCAGTCCAAAGGTTATGAACTGGTAGATAAGGATACAGCAGACTTCTATGTTAACTGGTTTGGCGGTATTGAAAACAAGATCCGGCAGGAAACCATTAATACCTACTATGGGTACCTGGGCTATGATTCTGACACCTGGGGGTATAGAGGCTACTGGCCTGGCTATGCCCGAACCTATAGTTACGAATACCAGGAGGGCACGCTGATCATTGATATTGCTGACAGCAAGAGCAAACAGTTGATATGGCGTGGCACAGGCCAGGAATATCTGGAAGAAAAAGAAACCCCCGAAGAAATCACGGAGGGCATCAACCAGACCGTTACCGGGATTCTAAGCAGTTTCCCTCCCGGAAACCAGCCCCCTTAGGGCGCCAGGCGTTCAATAACCCACTGTGCGTTTTGGTCCCGGCGATACATAAAACGATCATGCAAGCGACTGTCTCTTGCCTGCCAGAATTCGATGGTCTCCGGTGCTACACGATAACCTCCCCAGAAAGACGGCAGCGGCACCTCCCCTTCCAGGAACTTGTGCTTCATCTGGTCGAACATCGCGTCCAGAAGAGCGCGCGATTTGATCACCTGACTTTGATGCGAAGCCCAGGCACCAATCTGGCTACCACGCGGCCGGGTTGCAAAATACCGCATTGACTCGGCCGTGGATATCTTTGCTGCCGTGCCGGTCACTTTCACCTGCCGCCCCAGTGCCTGCCAGGGAAAAAGCAGGCTCACCCTGCTGTTAGCCGCAATCTGTTCCGCTTTACGGCTGGAGTAATTGGTAAAAAATACGAAGCCCTTTTCGTCGAACAACTTCAACAACACCATCCGCTGCCAGGGCTGACCCTGCGCATCCACCGTTGCCAGCGACATTGCACCCGGTTCATCATTATCGGTTTCAATCGTTTGTGCATACCATTGTTCGAATTGCTTAAAAGGATCAGGGCACAGATCGGCACTGACTAAACCTTTCGCCATTAACTCGCGACGCAACGTTTCACTTTTCATGTATAAAACACAGCCTCAAAAAAAGGGGTCGGTGACCCAATGATAAACAACTCACTGGTTACCGACCCCTGTCATTCGGGTATTGCCCTAATCCGGCTAACCGACCATGCGCGCTACCATGACCAGGCCGATAAAAAGCCCGGATACCCCAAAGAAAATAGTCCACATTGCACGAAAACATTTTGCATCTGCTGTATCTCTCACTACCCTACCCTCAGCATTAATATGTTTACTAATCAGGCCTTTACAGGCCCACCAACATAGAACGGCTATAGTTTACTGTTTTACTCAGGTATTTGGCATTAGAGAGATCTGATGTATAGATAAGCGTAATCTTGATTTCTTTTCCTGTCCCGGGCATTACCTGTCCGGAATTCCCTGCCGGCCCTGCCCTCGCGTATATTGGTCTTCCTCAGTTCAGCTGGAATCGTCAAAAGACCACATGCCCCCGACAACAGGCCGTATCAAGTTTGTGTTGCGTGACCCCCTGGGTTTCGTCGTCGGGATTCTGTCCGGCTTCCGGGCCAACCAGGGTTTCCTGCTGGCCGGTGCAGTGGCGTATTACACGCTGTTGTCCATCATGCCCATGGTTGCGCTGATCCTGGTGGTGTTGTCGCAGGTGATCGAACCGCAGCGTCTGCTGGATATCACGCAGGGTTATCTGGCGCTGGTCGCACCCGGCAAGGCGCCGGCCTTGATGGCCCAGATAGAGGCCTTCATCGAGAACTGGAAACTGGTCGGCGTGGTGGGTCTGGCGGTGATGCTGTTTTTCAGTTCACTGGCCTTTACTGTGCTGGAAAACGCGATGTCGGTGATCTTTCATCACCGTGTGATGATTCGGCGCCGGCATTTTCTGGTGTCGGCGGTCCTGCCTTATTGTTATATGCTGTTAATGGGCCTCGGCCTGCTGGTGGTGAGTGTGGTCAGCGGCAGTCTTGATGCCATGGCAAAAACCGGGGTGGCGGTCTTTGGTCAGCACTGGGCACTCAGCGGCCACGGCGCTACCTTTATGTATATAGTCGGTGTAATAGGTGAGGTGTTGTTGCTGACTTCGCTCTACCTGGTCATGCCGGTGGGCCGCCTGGCCTGGCATCATGCGCTGGTGGGTGGTGTGACAGCCGCGCTGCTGTGGGAGCTGACGCGGCACTTCCTGGTGTGGTATTTCTCGACGCTATCCTTTGTAAATGTGATTTACGGGACGCTGGCCACGGCGGTAGTGATTCTGCTTAGCCTGGAAGCCGCGGCAATTATACTGTTGCTCGGTGCGCAGGTGATTGCCGGTTATGAACGGATCGGTATAGATAATGATGAGGCGGGGTTACGAACTTGAGGGTGGATACCGCCCATGTACAAACCTGCCTGTGTGTTGGACGCTCGCTGTGACTAAAACCAGCTGCAAAAAAGAACCCCGCCGAAGCGGGGTTCTTTGTATCGGTTTATCCGATGAGGTCTTGCCTAGGCGGCGGTAACATTAGCTGCCTGGAGGCCCTTGGGACCTTTTTCTACCTCATAGGTGACCGCCTGACCTTCGGTCAGGGTTTTGAAACCCGAGCCCTGGATGGCGTTGAAATGTACGAACACATCATCTCCGCCCTCGTCCTGAGAGATAAAACCAAAACCTTTGGATTCGTTAAACCACTTTACAGTACCTGTAGCCATATCAATTATTACCTTAAATAAATTAAACAAATAGAGGTGTTGCGTACAGGCAATGAAACAAGGAATTCATGGGTAACACTGAGGCAACAACCAGGACTGCCAATAACATAATCTGTAGCGAGGAGCACTGTAATAGAGTTTTTTCCTAATTGCAAGAATTACAGCCTATATTTCAGTGGCATAAGCCGGGTTCAAACCATGAGCCCATACCACATGGGCAATGTCAGCAGGCTCAGTGCGGTGGTAATCGTAACCGCAGCGGCATAAAGACTGACATCGAGATTGTAGCGATCGCAAAAGACGATACCCAGCACCATACTGGGCATGGCGGTCTCCACGACCACCGCCGCTTTCCATTCGCCGGACAGGCCAATGGCCGAAACAAACAGCACAATGAGTGCGGGAACTATAAAAAGGCGCAGCAACACCACCGGGATTACCGATGGCAGAACACGCCATTGTGCCCGGTTCCATTCCAGGCTGAGCCCCAGGCTAAACAGCATCAACGGCACGACACCGCGTTCCAGCAAACCCAGCAGGCCATCAAGTACCGCGTGACCGGGTACCTCCATCAGGTTCAGCAACACTGCCAATACTGACGCCCATAACGCCGGGATACGCAACAATTCACGTGCCATGCTGTGCGCACCCACCTGCGCGTCGCCATAACGTGCCGCCACCAGGATGCCCAGCGTGAACAGCAGCGGCGTACAGGCGAACAGGTCATATTGAATCGCCACGCCGCGTGCCCAGGGCCCGAAGGCGGCCTCCAGCACGGGCAGACCGAGATAGGTTGCGTTGGGAAAAGCCGCCGCCAGGATCACCGCGCCGGTAACGGCTGGCCGTGCCCTGCAAACACGGCAGGACAAGGCAGCCAAACTCATTCCGACGACAACAGCTACAGCGGCCGACAGGGCGATAAGCAGTGTGGTATTGCCCAGTTCAGCCTTCCATAGCACGGACAGCACCAGCGCCGGTAGCAGCAGGTAGTACACCAGCGAGGTTAACACCTTACGGGTTTGAACGGGCTGCAGACCTGCCGGCTTGAACACACGCCAGCCGATACCGCAAACGATCAGGCCGGACATTTGTATGAGTACTTCGAGCATATTCAATCACTGGCCCTCGCGGGTTGCGGGCGCTTTGCCTAAACACTGCGGCGATGGTATTGAATTTTCCAAAACAAGGCGAATTATAAATTAGGGTCAAAGCACGTTTTTCCCTAATATAGACCGCATGCCCCTTCACCAGTCCGTATTCAGTTTGTGTTGCGTAATGCCCGGGGTTCGTCTGCGGGATTCTGACCAGGGTGATGCCCCGTTATACGCTGATGTCAATCGTGCCTGTGTTTGCCTTGATCCTGTTAGCGTCGTCGCAAGTGATTGCCGATGATGAGGGATTACGGACCTGAGCCATGAATCAAGCCACTCAACTAAAACGCAGTCTTTCCCTCTGGCTGATCCTCTTCTACGGGCTGGGTAACATCCTCGGCGCCGGCATCTACGTGTTGGTCGGCAAGGTAGCAGGCAGTGCCGGGCTGTTCGCGCCCGCAGCTTTTTTTGTTGCATCGCTGGTAGCTGCGTTTACTGCATTGAGTTATGCGGAACTCGTGGCACGTTATCCACTTAGTGCGGGTGAGGCGGTTTACGTGCAAAAAGGGCTGGGGCTGCCGGCGCTGTCGGTTGTGGTTGGTCTGCTGATTGTGTTGATGGGTGCGGTGTCGGCGGCCACCATCGCCCGTGGATTTGTCGGTTACCTCGATGTCCTGATCGAATTGCCCGACGCTGTGGCTATTACGCTGCTGGTGGCTGTACTGGGCGCAACGGCCACCTGGGGAATCGTGGAATCGGTGAGAATTGCGGCATTGGTAACATTGATCGAACTTCTGGGTCTGGGCCTGGTGCTTGCGGTGGCAGGCCACAACCTGGCGAGTATCCCTGAGCGGCTGCCGGAGCTGATTCCACCAATGGACCCGGTGATCTGGCAAGGCATCCTGTTTGGCGCTTTCCTCGCGTTTTATGCCTTCATTGGTTTTGAAGACATGGTCAATGTGGCCGAAGAGGTCAGGAATCCAGAGCGAAACCTGCCACTTGCGATCCTGCTCGCGCTCGGTATCACCACACTCCTTTATGCGGCGGTCAGTCTCACTGCCGTGCTGACGGTGGCGCCGGAACAGCTGTCTGCCAGCGATGCGCCACTGGCAACAGTTTACGAACACGCCACCGGCCGAAAACCCGTTGTTCTGAGTATCATCAGCATCTTTGCTGTCGTGAATGGCGCACTCATCCAGATCATCATGGGCTCGCGAATTCTTTACGGCATGAGCCGGCAGGGCTGGCTCCCGCCCCTGTTTGGCAGGGTCTGGAGCAAAACACGAACGCCGGTTGTCGCGACCATCGCAACTGCAGGCGTCGTCCTGGTGCTGGCGCTCTGGTTACCACTGGTCACACTGGCCAAATCAACGAGTTTTCTGGTACTCATTGTCTTCAGCCTTGTGAACCTGTCGTTGCTGCGCATTAAGCGACGCGATCCCCACCCGCAGGGCCTGCGAGTGATTCCACGATGGGTACCGGCAGGCGGCATCATCGTAAGTCTTGGGTTGCTCCTGTTTCAGGTCTTTGCCGGGTAGTTGCTTTCCCGACCCGGTAATCTTCGTGCTGCATGGAATAATCTGTACTCCCGTTTGTTTACCAGTATGAGTGCCGGAAAACAGCCATACGCTGGACAGCACTGTGCCTGAAGGCACAAAGGCGTACCTGGTCACAGCCGTTGACTCAACTGGAAGAGAAAAGAAGTGCTTTGGGGAGCCCGTTTACGCAACGGATATTAACAGTAAGCATCCAACTAACGGAGAAAATCATGAAAGATTTAGTAAAACTGCTAGCCATGCCTTTGGCTTTTGGACTTGTATCACACGCGGCTATCGCCGACGACTCTGACGATAACTCTGACGATGGCAGAGAGTTTGTCGCCAAGATGGTGCAGTTGAACAGTTCAGGCGTCTTCGCCGAAGTGGAGCTGAAGCTCATCAAGGGTAATACCTTGAAGGTTGAGATAGAGGCATCCGGGCTGGAACCCGGCAAACCGCACCCGCAGCATATCCATGGCAAAGACAAACCAGTAGCTAATGCCACCTGTCCGGGACTCGACGCTGACACCGATGGCGATGGCATCATCACCATCGGCGAAGGGGTTCCATCCTTTGGGCCAATCATCCTGCCGCTGGTTCCCTTCAACCTGGTTGATGCGAGTGGCAACCTGGACTACGAGGCCACGTTCACCATCAACCCGGGCGCCCTGCAGCCTCTGCACAAACGCACCATCGTACTGCACGGCATGACGGTCGACGGAGCGTATATCCCCAGTCTGCCGGTGGCCTGTGGCGAAATTGTGGAAGAAGACTAGGCAATATATAGATATGTATTTGTTTAAATGTAAACGGCTCCCCAGGCTGACAAAGCCCGTTTAAACCTGTTGGGGCAGACTGAATCTCTGATTTTTGCGACTTCAGTCTGCCCCTGTCTTAACCGTGCCCCCCTGTTACGGGGTCGAACTGCAGCATCCCCGGGTTCCCCCTTAAATTACCGACGTGATTCTTACAGGCATGTCTGTGATGAATTTGTGATAATTCCGTGACAGATGCGTGACTTCTCGCAATGACAATTGCTCCCGCAGTAATTCCTGTTTAACTGATTGCGAGGAGCGCAAATCAAATGAAGAAGCTGATAATCGGCCTGTTGGCCGCTGGTAGTCTGGGTTCGTTGAGTGCTATGGCGAGTGATCGTCATATGAGCGTGGAAGTCACCAATCTGACCAACGCAATTTATTTCACGCCTTTACTGGTATCAGCACACCGTGCAGATACGCATATGTTTCAGACGGGCACAGCCGCTTCAGCCAGCCTGCAGGCCATGGCCGAGGGTGGTGATATTTCCTTCCTTGATGCCGACCTGGCAGCGGCAGGCGCCAACAATACACTCAACCCGGCCGGTGGTTTACTGGCGCCGGGCGTATCCACCACTGCCACGTTAATGGCTGACAGACGAAACAGATTCCTGTCAGTGGTTGCCATGTTGTTGCCAACCAATGATGGTTTTATGGGGCTTGATGCAATACGTATTCCGAAGAAAAAGGGTACTTATACTTATTACCTGAACGGTTACGATGCCGGTACCGAAGCCAACGATGAAATTATCAATGGCGGTGGTGCACCCGGTACACCTGGTATTCCCGCTGATCCCGGTGGTAACAGTGGCGCAGGCGGCAGCGGTGTAACGGGGGCTGACCATAACACGACTGTACATGTGCATCGTGGCATTGTCGGTGATACAGACGCCACTGGTGGCGCCAGTGATCTGAACAGTGTGGTACACCAATGGCACAACCCGGTAGCTAAAGTTGTGATTACTATCGGAAACGACGACTAGGTCTGCACCATTTGTTATTCAGGGGGGGCTTTCTGTAGTGGGAGGAAGGCCCTCCTTTTTCACTAATCGTCGATCAACAAATGCCCCAACCAGGCGAAAATGCCAATCATGATGCCGGTAAGAAACTGGGCATGCACCAGGTAGGCGAGCTTCTTCAGCTCTTTGGGCGGGTAACGCCAGGTGAGAAACAGGCCGAACAGGCCCTGCCAGACGACCAATATGAGTACCGCGGGGAAAAACAGGATGTGCATAGGCACGCCCATCAGGCCGATGTGTATCAGAATGATGGCAACGGTGGCGATGCCGACGTAGACGTGGGTGCGATCGAGCAGGCCCAGCAGCTGTGGCACACCCGGCACACCGGCCGGTGGCGAGTAATCGGGCAGTATGCGCCGGGCCATCGGACCCTTGCCTGTGACCAGTTTCAACAAGGTGCGCGCGTAAATGAACAGCAGGGCCCACAGCCCCGCTTCGCCAAAGCCTTCGCCGATTTCGCTCAGGAAGGTCTCGTTTTCGGGGACTGGTGGGTGGGTAGTGTAGACGTAGATAAAGTAGATAAGCGACACCGACAGTACCACCGCGGTATAGATCAGCACGCCTTTAATACCTTTTATGACCGGCATATTTCTGCGCCACCCGGCTTAAACGATGCCGGCATTATAGCCCACCCGGGCGATGTATTCCTGAGGTCGATCAGTAAACTGACTGTGCCGGCGCTAGTGCGCGTCTGCTTTACCCCACAGCGCTTCCACACGCGCATCACGACGGCAATTGAAGCGATAGAGGCTGTAACGGACAGGATTCTTCTTATAGTAGTCCTGGTGATACTCTTCTGCCGGGTAAAACTCGGTAGCGGCAATCAGTTCAACTTTTAACGGTTCGGAGAAGGGTTTGTTCGCGGCCGTGCGTTGCTCCGATGCCTGCGCTTCGCGGTGTTGCACCTCCCCGTTATAGAAGATTGCAGGGCGGTACTGCGGGCCGCGGTCACAGAACTGACCGTCATCACGGGTTGGATCGACATGGCGCCAGAAGAAATCCAGGATCTCTGCATAGCTGATTGTGTTGGCATCGAAGGTCACCTCTACGGACTCGATATGCCCGCTGTCACCGCCAGAGACCTCCTTGTAGGTGGGGTTCTTCGTTTGCCCGCCCGTGTAGCCGGACACCACGTCCAGTACGCCGTCGAGCTTCTCGTAATCGGCCTCGATACACCAGAAGCAACCACCGGCCAGAATAGCCGTCTCGACCCTGGGCTCCGGGGGTGCTGCAGCAAAAACAGGCGATTGCAGGGCAAATAGAAACAAAGCAGACAAACAAGTACGTTTTAGCATGGAGCGGTCCGGTAGTGGAGTGGTGTCTCCTTAGTTCACCTGCTGCTCAGAAAGTTCACCCTGACCATCCTGCCGGGGCGCAGTGCAGGGACATAGACTGCGTGGTTCGCATATAATTCGCTCCCGCTGTTATACTTCGCAAGTGATTGTGTTAGATCTCTTCTCTCGCCAGGTACAGGGATGATGGCCCGCAAAAAAATTGTTCCCCCCGTTACACCCAGAATCGTGCAGGCGCATCCCGGGCAGCGATTGTTCCGGTACGTGCTGCTGGTTTGCGCATTCTTGCTCGCTGTATGGTTCAGCTATGACTATGGCAGAGTGCAGGCACCGGCAAATGGCGAGTCGCCTGTTGCGCAGGAGCGCGGATCGGAACAACGTATAGCGAAGCTTGAACAGGAGCGTGACAGGCTGAAGCAGCGTGTTGCCGAGCTGGAACGGAGTGTGAAGCAGACCAGCCAGGCCTTCGCCGCGGCACAGGCCCCGCTCCAGGCGCCGCAACAGTCGGCGCCTTCACAGAGCGAAACCCAGGCACAGGCACAGGCACCAGCGGCCACTGTATCGGAACCCGTAGACAACACGCTGGAACTGGAGAATCTGCGCATCGAACAGACAGAGTCAGACAACGTTTTCAGGGTCAGCTTTTCCGTGCTGAGCGCGGGTGACAGCACTGGCCGCGTGATAGGCACGATCTGGATCGCGGTCAACGGTTTTTCGGGGAAGGAACCCAGGCGGCTTTCGTTCAAAACGTTATCACCTGGCAGGCGCCCGTATGTAAAAATGGGTTTTGACCGGCAACAGGATGTCATGGAAGATGTGGTGCTGCCTGAGGACTTCCGTCCCAAAAATATACTGGTCGAAGCCAAGCCCTACGGTGAAAAGTACACCGGCACTTCCATGCAAACCGCCTGGGTCACAACCGAATAGTCCCAGGTGCAGTCATTCAGATTCTGATAGGGTTCTACCTGTGCCCGCACTCCGACACATCCTCGTTACCACTGCTTTTCTCGCATCAGGCCCAATTGCAGCCGTTTGGGCATCGCAAACCGTTGCCGAAACACTGACGCTGCCACCCGTTGATATTGATCTGGTCGGTCAAACAACTATCACTGAAGCAAGGCATGAAGATACCTTGCTGGATATCGCCCGTCGTTTCGATATCGGGCAGGATGAGATCGTGTTCGCCAATGCACAGGTGGACCGCTGGCTGCCCGGAAAGGGCACCGAGGTTTTCATACCGTCACGTTACATTCTGCCGCGCGCAAAACGCACCGGTATCGTGCTCAACGTGCCAGAGATGCGCCTGTACTATTTCCCGCCCCCGGAAGCGGGTCTGCCTGACAGGGTGGAGACCTACCCGGTCAGTATCGGCCGCATGGACTGGGCCACGCCGCTTGGCACAACCAGGATCACTGCGAAAATACGTAACCCCAGCTGGCGCCCGCCGGACTCTATTCGTGCCGAGGCCGAGGCCAGCGGGACGCCCCTTCCGGAACTCATACCAGCGGGTCCCGACAACCCGCTGGGCGACTATGCGTTGCGCCTTGGGTTGCCCGGATACCTGATCCACAGCACCAACCGCCCGTATGGTGTCGGTATGCGCGTTACACACGGCTGCATCCGCATGTACCCGGAAGACATCCGGGGCCTGTTTCCCAATGTGCCGGTCGGCACACCGGTGCAGATTGTCAACCAGCCGGTAAAAATCGGCTGGTTATTCGATACCCTGTTCATCGAGGTACACCCACCGCTCGAAGAACATAGCGGGGAGTCTGCGGCTTTATTTGATACCGCGATGGAACTCATCAATGGCGCCTGGAAGCAGCGTCGCTTCGATCTGGATGCGCGCGCCCTGAGAGCCGCGTTGAACAAACCGGGCGGGGTTCCGGTGCCGATTGCACAGGCAGCAGGTCACTGAACCCGGTAACTGATCGCAATAAGCGTCAGTCGCCGGGTTCTGGAACGCTTCAATCCGTCAGATTAACTACTTGTACATCGACTTCTTGAACATGCGGTCAATTTTGCTATTGGCCTCTTCGGCGCTCGCCTTGGCTTCATTCGCTGTCTGCGAGGCGGCGGTGGCTTGTTTACTTGCCGCATCGGCTTTGGCGGCCGCACTTGTGGCGGTGTTGTTGGCCTGCTCTGCAGTTTCGTTTGCCTGGCGAACCTCGGCACGCAGCGAATCAAGCTCCGTGGTGCTGGCACAACCACCCAGCCCGATCATCGCAGCAAGTCCGAAGGCAATCTTTGCGTTGTTACTTGGCATAATGAACTCCCTTATCGTTAATTTACGCGGACAACCGGATAGTACCCGCCAATCTTACTATAGACTAGCGACGAATGATGACTTTCGTACCGATGCGCACCCAGTTCGAGAGATCATCGATCTGCGCATTGGTCAGGGCGATGCATCCGTAGGTCCAGTTGAAATCTCCGTGCACGGCGACATTGCCCTTGCCGATTCCGTGAATACCGATATACCCCCCCAAAGCGGTATCCTGTGGTGGAACCTGCTTTGCCTCAATAGCCCGCCTGATCGCAGCATACCGGGCTTGACTGATAGTACCGGCCAGTCGTGCGCGTTCGGCGTGTTCCAGCTTGGGATAGTCAAGACCGAAAAAACGATGGAACGGGGTATCGGTGGTCATACGGATGATATGGAATTCACCAAGAGGTGTTTTGCCATCGTGTTGCTTCTTGTCTGCAGTGCTTCCACCGCGGCCGATCGATATATTCCTGTACACTCGTTTGACGATATTGCCCTGCAACACGGACAAGCTCATCTTCCCGGTGTCAATCAGGATCCAGGTATCGGTTTCTCCCGCCAGCACCCCTCTTGCACCGGAAAGCATCGCCACCAGAACTACCACATACCAGAACAGGCGGGCCGCTAGACCAGCGTCTATTGATGTACGTTTATTCCTGATCAAATTCTTAACCTGCATCAGTGATCAACAACGGCCTCCCTTTCCTGCACCGCGCAGCTGAAACCGGAATTTACGCCGTGCTCCCGGCATGAAGCAATAACCGGCAGTTGACCTGGATCATAGCAGTCGCCCGAATTTGCACAATAACTTAACCGGGAGGTCTTGAGGATTGCACTCTAAATATTGTCTTGCTTTCAGTTAATTGGTCCGCCTATACTTTATCGGCTTTTACAGGTCATTTCATGATCTTCATGACCTTGCCAGTTTCAGGCTTTGAAGGATCAATGCCAGTATCCCAGATGATAGTCCAGTCTCGATTCGAACAATACCATCTAAATTTTCCAGTTCATAAATGCGCTGCATTTATACTATTGGTTACCTTGTTTATTCTGGCTATGCCGGTCCTGGCATCGGATACCAGGCCCACGGCACGAATACAGCTGACCGATAGTGAACGCCTGTGGCTTGAAGCTCACCCGACGGTAAGCTTTACAGGCGACCCTAACTGGCTGCCTTATGAAGCCTTTGACAGCGAAGGTAAGTATATAGGCATTGTCTCAGAGCACCTTGACCTGATTGCACAATCAACCGGGATCAAGTTCAGGATGAGCCCGAGTAAGACCTGGACTGAATCGACTGAAAAAGCAAAAAACGGGCTGGTGGATATTCTTTCTGAAACTGATGATTCCGATCTCAGGTCACATCTGCTATTTACCGATCCCTACCTGTCCAATCCCATTGTTATTGCCATGCATCTCAGGGAAAACTATGTGGAGGGTATAAACAGTATCAGGAATCGAAATATTGCCGTAATAAAGGACTACGGTTATGTCTCGAAAATCCGAAGAAAATACCCGGACATTAATTTTATTACCGTAGAGGACATCCAGCACGGATTGATTGCCGTATCCACAGGTGAGGTTGATGCTCTCCTGTGCACGCTGGCTCTTTGCAGCTATACCATCGCCGATCTTGGGTTGAATAACGTTAAAATCACCGGTAAAACCGAATTTGATACCAAACTGGCTTTGGGCGTACAGAAACAGCTGCCTGAACTTGTTTCTATACTGAACAAAGCAATTAGCAATATCAGTAATGGACAACAACAGGTGATACTTGATGGCTGGATAAAGCAGAAATACATAGAAAAAACAGATTACACACTCGCCTACCAGGTGACGGCTGTTGCCTTTATCCTGATTGCTATCTTCGCCTACTGGAACCGAAGACTATCACGTGAAATCAGTCTGAGAACTTCTACGGAAAAGGAACTTGGTACTGCTCAGGAAGTGTTGCGCCTGTCCCAACAACGTTTGTTACTGCATCGCGAACATACCCCGTTGGCAGTCATCGAGTGGAACACGGATTTCGAGGTTCTAAGCTGGAATCCCGCTGCAGAACGCATATTTGGTTTTACGAAGGAGGAAGTCCTGGGTCAGCATCCCACTAAACACATAGTCCCGGAGAGCGCCTGGGACGCTGTGGACAGGGTATGGAAAGATCTGTTGACAAAACGCGGCGGCGAACGCAGCACCAACGAAAACATTACCAGGGATGGACGCACCATATTGTGTGAATGGTACAACACACCATTGGTAAATCCGGACGGGACAGTCATCGGTGTCGCTTCGCTGGTAGACGACATCACAGAACGCTCGCAAGCGGAAGAAAAGCTGCGGCAAAGTGAGGAGAAGTTCCGCAGCATCATCGATGCGACACCGATACCTTACGCCTTGAACGACGATCGCCAGAATATCTCCTATCTGAACCCGGAGTTTATAAGGACCTTTGGTTATGACCTGGACGACATTCCAACATTGACCGAGTGGTGGCCCAAGGCGTACCCGGATACTGAATATCGCCAATGGGTAGCAAAGACCTGGCAGGCTCGCCTGAAACAGGCCGAAGAACGTGGCACTCCTTTCGAACCCGTCGAACTGAATATCCAGTGTAAAGACGGTGCATCGCGAACTGCGCTTTGCAGTGCTGCGTTTCTTGGCGAGTCATTACATAGCACTACTCATCTCATCATTCTTTACGATATCACCGAGCGCAAGCGGGCTGAACAGGAGCTGGAACAACACCGTCATCACCTGCAAGCGATGGTTGCCGAGCGTACCGCGGCGCTTGAACTGGCCAACAAGGAGCTGGAGTCCTTCTCCTATTCGGTGTCTCATGATTTACGGGCGCCGCTGCGCTCTATTGATGGTTTCAGCCATTCACTACTGGAAGACTACGCTGAGCAGCTGGACGATACTGGCAAGGATCACTTGCAACGGGTCCGCAGCAACGCGCAACGCATGGGCAGGCTAATCGATGCCATGCTGTTGCTCTCCAGGGTGATGCGCCACAAGATCAAGCGGCAAGATGTGGATCTTAGCGCGTTGGCGCAATCAGCCATCAGGAAATTGCAGGATTATGAACCACACAGGAAGGTCGAGGTCGATATCGTACCGGGGCTACATGGTTGGGGAGATGCGCACCTTATTGAAATAGTCCTGGATAATCTGCTCGGCAATGCATGGAAGTATACTGGCAAGACAGACAAGGGACGCATAGAGTTTGGCTCAACGAACAAGAACGGCGAAATGATTTACCATGTGCGTGACAACGGTGTCGGGTTTGATATGGACTACGCGGACAAATTGTTCGAGTCGTTTCAACGCTTGCACAGGGCTGATGAATTTGAGGGCACCGGCATCGGCCTGGCAACGGTGGCGCGCATAATCCGCCGTCACAATGGCCAAGTCTGGGCGGAAAGCGAAGTCGGGCAAGGAGCAACTTTTTATTTTACACTGGGCGAGAAAACAGGCAGTGTCTAGGCGATCGCCGTCTGTTCTGTATTTGACCAGCGAACCAGCCATTTTCTGAATTCGCTGACCAGCATGGGGCGTGCAATCCAGTAACCCTGCGCAATGTCACAATCCAGCTGCTTCAAGCGGCGCCAGACCTGCTCGTTCTCGATTCCTTCTGCCACCACATTCATCCCGAAGTTGTGCGCAAGGTCGATAGTCGAACGCACAATCGTGGTATCGCTTTCGCTTCCCAGCATATCAATGACAAAAGACTTGTCGATTTTCAGTTCGCAGGCGGGCAGGTGCTTCAGGTAAGCGAGCGAGGAGTATCCAGTACCAAAGTCGTCGATAGAGAGGCGTATACCCATCGCGACGATCTGTCGCATAACGTGCAGGGCGTGCTCGGGGTCGGAGATAATGGCACTCTCTGTTATTTCCAGTATCAGCCAGTCTGGTTTAACTCCAATCTCATTGAGACAATCCTTCAGCATTTTTGGCAGCGAGGGGTCATGCAGCAGCCTTGCCGACATGTTAACCGCTACGTCGATTGGACATCCTTTGTGGCGCAGGTCAGAGAACTCGTTAAGTGCCGTTCTCAGGGTCCAGATAGTGAGCGGCTTGATCAGTTCAGTACCTTCGGCGATTTCCATTACATCGACAGGATTGATGACCCCATATTTTGGATGATGCCAGCGCAACAGCGCTTCAACGCAAACAACATTGCCTGTCGCGAGTTCCACTTGCGGTTGATAAAACATCCTGAGCTGGTCTGTTTCGATGGCGGCACGCAAGTCGCTGGTAATCGTCAGACGCTGGAGACTGTTCTGGTCGAGTTTGGGGTCATAGAGTGCGTAACCCGATTGCGTACGCTTGGCGAGATACATGGCTATATCTGCGCATTGCAGGAGCGTACCGGATGTACGGCCATTCTGCGGGTACAGAGCGATACCGACGCTGCCACCGACTGCCAGGCGCATTCCATTGGTGTCAATTGGCTGCCTCAAGGTATCAAGTAGCCGGGTGGCAACCGCCACAATGTCTTTCCGATCACTGCATTCAGATATCAGTATCGCGAATTCGTCGCCGCCAAAGCGCGTCAGCGTGGTCGAATCCCCTACAGCGACGGCCAGGCGGTGGGCAACCTCCTCCAGCACCAGATCTCCAACGTGATGACCCAGTGTATCGTTGATTTCCTTGAAGCGGTCCAGATCCAGCATCAGCACCGCCGCTGATTTATCAGCCGGGCAGCTTATGCGAGTGAGCTGCTCCAGCCGCTCCTGCAGCAGGGTACGATTACCCAGTCCGGTCAAGGTATCGTGGGTGGCCTGGTGCTGGAGCGCAGCCTGTTGCGCATTGCGCTCGCTGATATTTCGGATAAATGCGGTATACAGCTCCTCACCTTCGAACGACAGGCGGCTCACTGCGATTTCGATCGGAAACGCATGCCCGTCACAATGCAAGGCGTCGATCTCCTGGATACATGCGCTGCTGGTCCCGGGGTTCAATGTATAACGCAACTGCGTTGCATCCTGCAGATCAGGTACAAGTGTATTGAACTTTCTATTCACGGCTTCGGTTCGCGTGAGGCCAAACATGGAACACGCAGCCGGATTGATATCCCGAATGGTGCTGCCGGCGTCGAATGCCACAATGCCCTCGATGCTGTTGTTCACGATATTTGTCATCAAGGCATCTGTGCGCCGGACTGCCAGACGTTGCAGTATGAGCCCCAGCGCCTGCTGATCCAGCTTGCTGAACACGGTGAAGCTGTACGTCATAGCCAGCACAGCCAGCAGGGGTGCCACCGATACAATCAGGTTGAACTTGCTGTAGGCGAGCACCGAACACCCAAACAGCAGCATTCCTGCGGCGCCGATCAGCAGCAGCCCGTTACGCCAGTCCATTGCGGCTAACGGACGCGCGATCAACAAAGCGAGTAAAGCGATCAACGACAGGGTCACGAACTTTGATACCGGTCGCAACGGGCCTTCAAGCAAAGACTGGTAGGCGAGTGCCTGGAAAACAGGCCCGGAAACAGACTGGTGTATCGGCACGGCAAGCTGATCGCCCAGCTCCAGAGCGGTGGCGCCGACAATGACTTGCCGGTTTTCAATCAGCTCGCGCGGAAAGTCGCCGGATAAAACATCCGAGTATGCCAGCCGCGGAAAGGAGTTCGGATTAATGGCGTAGTCAATGTAAAGCTCATCGACCGGCGCTGTGGCAAGCTGGTTGAGCTGCAGTGCTGCCGGGGTGCTACGCAAGTCACCGGCGCTCGCAGCCAGTGGAATGCGCCTGACGAGCCCGTCGCGTTCCGGGCGCAGGGTGATGGATGCCAGGCGCACCTGTTTACGAAACAGGGCAGCCGGCTGGGTTAGCAGCACCGGCCGGTTCTGTGCCGAGGCACTGGCAAACTGCTGGAATACGGGTAACAGGATAGTATCGCGTTGGAATGCGCCGAGTGATTCGGCGAGCCGCTTGTCCTCTGCCGGATCCGACATGGAACTGAAATCAATGTCGATAAATATTCGTCGCGCACCGGCTGCGCGCAGATTATCCAGCAAGCGTGCGTGATAGCTTCGCGGCCATGGCCAGGTATTCAGTTCACGGAGACTTTCAGGGTCAATCTCGACCAGTGTCAGGTCAGACTGGACGGTGCGACTGCTGAGACTTGCGCGCGTGTCTAGCAACGACCACTCGACGGGGTCGAGTAATCCACTCAGAGTCAGTGTTACACAAAGAACGAAGGCAGTCGTAGCTGGCCAGCGCAACATTAAATCGGCCGCTACTTGGTCAGACCGGGAGCGGTACCCGACAAACCGGGAGCGGAGCCTGACCGGCCGGGGGCGGTACCCGACAAACCGGGGGCGAACCCTGACCGGCCCGGGGCAGAACCCGACAAACCGGGGGCGAACCCTGACCGGCCCGGAGCAGAACCCGACAGGCCGGGGGCGAACCCTGACCGGCCCGGAGCAGAACCCGACAGGCCGGGACTATGAAGAGCGTGTGCCGGTACCTGCATGCGGGCAACATCCAGCCCTCGCCTTTTGCTGTTCCCTGCGTCTCGTTTGGTATTGGCCGGATGCCATGCTCCCCACTGGCTGCGCTGCGCTTGAGCGTTGCTCATCTCAATGTGATTCGTGCCCTGTTTGCTACGCGCAATTTCACCCGGTTTCAGGAGCCCCCGATGGGCACCGTCTTTGCCGAGTATTTCCAGGCTGCCCTCTTCCAGAGAGACCACCGCCTCACGTTCGGTCACGGATATCGTGAACGTGGTGCCCTTGACCACAGAGACCAGGTAGGGTGTTTTAACTTCGAAACGTTGTTGGGGTCGTTTCTCTACCTGATAAACAAGACTGCCTATCGACTGCAGGATGCGCGTGATGAGACCGGCGTCGGAATGACTTGCAGCCCGCACTTCGATCACACTCTGCGGCGCCACCAGCAAGGTATCGTCGCCGCGAATAAGGATAGCCTGCCCGGTAGCGGCAGTCCTGATGCTGAAAGGGGCAGTGAGTGTTTTACCCGTCTTTATACTTCGCCAGTTATCGGGCCCAACGGTAGCAGCAGATACGTCACCCGAACTTGACCGCACCGTCCAGTCGTTGGACGATAGAGTGCCCGGATCAGCCAATGCCAAACGGGATACTGCAACCGAGCACAGGAATATAATAGTGGTAAAACGCCACATGGAACCACCTCACCTCTTGAAAAATTTTGTTTCAATCAGTATTGATTCAGCTGGTTCCTGCAGCCGTCGGGAACGATATTTTCCTTCACAGCAGATGTGAATTCCCAGCATGTTTAGCGTCCGGGCGACGAAAAACTTGAGCTCTGTCACAAATATCAGGAATACGAGACCAGTCCGGTTATCAAACACTTGGAATGACTGAAATATCGCCAAGGGGCTCATCGACTGAAAATTCTGAATAAAAAACAACCCGTCCCCGGAAACCACAGTAACGATCGTGCCGGTGCCAGGGAAAGAGAGAATCGGCCACTGCGTAGCGCTGACACGAACGTGCCGGATGCAGGCTATAGATCCGCCAACCGCTGTCGTTAACCGGTTACCTGCCCTTGCAGAATAACCGGATTGTGCTCAAGACACTGAACAAGTGGATATTCTATGCGTCGCTGGCGCTGCTGATTCCGGCATTCATGCTGCGTAACAGTTTTCCCGATCCGGTGGATAGACAATACGAACCTCTGGCTCCACCGGTGCAAAGCCGCAGCAGCGAGACCGGCTTTCAGACAGCATACGGAAGCACCGGTTATGCCGTTGAACCACTCTATGACTACGAACTGACAGGCCTGGTAGTATCGCGAGCCTTTCACAATGCGAAATTCGGGCTGCACCGTAAATGGAATGATCACCTCAATGTGGCCGACCTCTGCGTGGTCTGGGGTCACAATGCCAGCACGCTGGACCTTAACGCCTTTGATTTCTGGAACGGCCAGTTTACCTGCAATATTTCGACGCAAAGCAGCCAGGATTGGGGGGCATTCAAAGCCAATGAACTCTCTAACAATCACCTGTTAGCGGATGACGATGCGATACGGGAACAAATACAGGCTGTCAATATTGGTGACCGTATCCATCTACAGGGCTGGCTGTCGCGCTATGGAAACGACCAGGGTTTTTCCCGCAATACCAGTACTACGCGCGAAGACACTGGCAACGGTGCCTGTGAGACCATTTTCATCAGGCAATTTGAAATCCTCGATTCAATGGATAACGGCTGGCGAACAGCCTATTCCATTTCGCTGTTTGCGGTCCTCGGCACAGCGGTAACCTGGCTTGTCGCGGTAGGTCGGGGGCATTGGTAAAGCGCATTTAAACATTGATTTTACACATATTATTATAGTTCACCCCCTGCTCTGCCGGTAACCACCCTGCGCTGCTCCACCCCCTGATCAAATTTCTTTTTTGCACCCGGAAGGGTCAGATTTTCTTACACTTCCCCCCCCTACTCCGATATAATGCCGCGCCGATGATGGCCGTGGTCACAATGCCGCATTGCTTATCGATTAACCACTGAGTAAAACAATGACTGATTTATCCAACTACCGAAACATTGGCATTTTCGCCCACGTTGATGCCGGCAAGACAACGACCACGGAACGCATTCTGAAGCTGACCGGGAAGATCCATAAAACCGGTGAGGTTCACGAGGGTGAAGCCACCACCGATTTCATGGACCAGGAACGCGAGCGCGGCATTACTATCCAGTCCGCTGCCACGTCCTGTGAGTGGGATGGCCACCGCCTGAACATTATAGACACGCCCGGACACGTCGACTTCACCATTGAAGTGTATCGCTCGCTCAAGGTGCTCGACGGTGGTGTAGGCGTGTTCTGTGGCTCCGGCGGCGTGGAACCCCAGTCCGAGACCAACTGGCGCTACGCCAATGAGTCCGAAGTGGCGCGTATCATCTTCGTCAACAAACTGGACCGCATGGGTGCGGATTTCTACCGCGTGGTAAAGCAGGTCGAGGACGTGCTGGGCGCCAACCCGCTGGTCATGACGCTGCCTATCGGCATCGAAGACGACTTTGCAGGTGTGGTCGACCTGCTGACGCGCAAGGCCTGGGTGTGGGATGCCTCAGGCGACCCTGCCGCGTACGAGATACAGGAACCGCCAGCCGACATGGCCGATCTCATCGAAGAATGGCGTGAAAAACTCATCGAAACCGCCGTTGAGCAGGACGATGACGTATTGGAGAAATACCTGGAAGGCGAAGAGCCGTCTATCGACGACATCAAGCGCTGTATCCGCAGGGGCACCATCGCGCTGGACTTCTTTCCGACCTACTGCGGTTCAGCATTCAAAAACAAGGGCATTCAACCTGTATTGAATGCCGTGGTCGACTACCTGCCCAACCCGACGGAAGTCAAACCCCAGCCGGAAGTAGACATGGAAGGTCACGAGACGGGCAAATTCGCCATTGTCGATCCTGAAAAGCCGCTACGCGCACTGGCCTTCAAGATCATGGACGACCGTTTTGGTGCGCTGACCTTTATCCGCATTTACTCGGGCAAGCTGGAAAAAGGCACAAACGTGCTCAATACCTTTACCGGCAAGACGGAACGTATCGGCCGCATTGTCGAGATGCACGCCGACTCGCGCGAGGAACTGAGCAGTGCCCAGGCCGGGGACATCGTCGCTGTACTGGGTATGAAGAACGTGCAGACAGGCCACACCCTGTGTGATGAAAAGAACCCCGCCACCCTTGAGCCCATGGTGTTCCCCGACCCGGTCATCTCGATTGCCGTGTCACCGGTTGACAAGAGCGCTTCTGAAAAACTGGGTATCGCTATTGGCAAAATGATTCAGGAAGACCCGTCGTTCCGCGTCGAAACCGACGAAGATAGCGGTGAGACCATCCTCAAGGGCATGGGCGAACTGCACCTGGATATCAAGGTCGACATCCTCAAAAGGACCCACGGTGTGGAAGTAACGGTGGGTAAACCTCAGGTCGCCTACCGCGAAACCATTACCCAGCTCATTGAAGACAGCTACACGCACAAGAAGCAGACCGGTGGTTCCGGCCAGTTCGCCAAAATCGACTACACCATCGAGCCCGGGGAGCCCGGCAGTGGCTTCGAGTTCGAATCAAAGGTCACCGGCGGCACCGTGCCGCGCGAGTTCTGGCCAGCGGTCGAAAAAGGATTCAAGAAAAGCAAGGAAATCGGCCCGCTGGCCGGTTATCCCTGCCTGGACTTCAAAGTGAGCCTGCTGGATGGTGGTTACCACCCGGTGGACTCATCTGCCGTGGCCTATGAACTGGCCGCCGCGGCCGCCTACCGCCAGACCATGCTCAAGGCCGGTCCGCAGCTCATGGAACCGATCATGAAAGTCGACGTGTTTACACCCGAAGATAATGTCGGTGACGTTATCGGCGACATCAACCGCCGCCGCGGCATGATCAAATCACAGGAGTCCGGTCCCACTGGCACACGCGTAAAAGCGGAGTGCCCCTTGAGCGAGATGTTCGGTTACATCGGCGATCTGCGTACTATGACCTCCGGCCGTGGCCAGTTCTCGATGGAGTTCCTGCACTACATGCCGTGTCCGAAGAACGTGGCGGAAGCCGTAATCAAGGAAACCCAGGAACGCGCGGCCGCCAAATAACAGCGGATTATCGCACTATCGGGCCCCTGGTGTTTCACCAGGGGCTTTTTTTTGAAGTACGCAATGCCCCGCGACTTATGAAATTCTTTTCCTGCCGCCCGTAATCCAGCGAAGTTCATCCAGGTGCAGAATGCCAAACAGAAATGTGCCTGTCAGCAGAAGCAGCAGTGCAAGCACGCCCCCGATGATCTCCGGCAACAGCCCGGAATGCGACAGAACAAGCGCCAGAATACCCACCGTGGACAAGGCCCAATACCGGGCCATCCCGAATATTTCACCCAGCTGGAAAACCCGGTAAGCCACAACAGCACCTGCGACTGAGCCTACTACTACCGCCATCGATGTACCTTCCGCACCAAACTTCGGCGTCAGCAGAAAAGCCGATGCGATGAAAACAAACAATGCGCTGGCTGTGACCCACAAATTGGCTCGCGGTCGTTCATGCACCAGAGCGGATGATAGCGCAATGCGAATAATACTCATGGGAATCAGGGCGAGAACGAGAATAAGCAGATTATCGGTAACCGGCAGATATTCCTCGCCCATCAGCAGCCTTACAGCAGGCTCTCCTATCGATTTCACAACGATCACTGCTATCCAGGCGCCCAGGGTAGTGTACTTAAGAATATTGGCCATCCAGCGAATTTTTTTCTCATGATCACCCGATATATGCATGGCTGAAAGTGACGGAATCACCAGCACACTCAACTCCGTGAACAAGACATACAGGGTTAAGGTAATTGCATTGGCAATATTATAGTAAGCAGCTGCTTCTGTTCCCTGTCCTGACAACTCGACAACAATGAGCTCCCCACTGCGCCAAATCACCCACAGCAACAGGTTCGACGCAAAGAACTGCACCCCGAACTTCAAATACCTGTAAATGCCGGATAGTCGCCACAACCTCCGGTCCACTACAAAATACTTCCTGGACCAGTAAAAACCCAGCAGCAGAAATACAATCTCGACTGCAAGCATCACCAGCACGATTCGCTCCAGCCGAAACTCTCCGCCAGCCAACAACAGAATTAGCACGAGCAATAGCCGGGCTGAACTGTCGCGGGACATAAAGAGTCTCAGACGATTAAGCCCAAACTGCAGCTGGTAGGCAGTTGTTGAAATCGCCGCAATGGAAACCAGCGCCGTCGCCATCCACCGGGTACTTGTATGTATGTCAGGCAGGAACTGCTGTAACAGGCTGAAAAACACTACCGCCGCCAGTACGGAAAGCACGCAGCGCAGCAACAGGAACTGGCTAAACAGTAAACGTGTAAGACCCTCTTTACCATGCATGCGGAATTCGGGGATAAACCGGCCAAAAACCACCTGGCCACCGAGGGAACTTGCGAGCGCAAACAGGCCTAAAAGGGAACTTAGTACGGCAAACTCTCCATAGCGTTCCGGCCCCATTTCCCTGGGAATAATGACAATAAACAAAGCGAGGCCCAGGTACTCGGCAATCTTCCAAACCATTACTATCCTGGCATCGCCTGCCGACAGGGTACTGGATTCAGGAGTATTTTTGTCAGTCAAGAGCGCTGTCTCCGGGCAAACGATAGCACCGCTGCATTTTTCAGGTGGGGGTCACCTCTGCGTCTGAATGGCATAAGGCGTGTAAGATAAAAGTGCTTGTGCAACCCCGTCATAACCTTCTATCGGGCGTAACCTGATGCCAGCGTCCGGGATTGAATCCCTTTTAACGCAGCCTTTCAAAATAGAAGCGCAGTTTATACGCCCGGCGGCCCTGGTAAAGCTGAATCACCATTATATAAGGACAGACGTACTGATATGGGCTTAACGTGCTATGTTAACAGGTAGCGAGTATTGTGTAATCCGCGTGATGGTAGCGGGGCTACTCACGTATTTCGAATGCCTTTATAGTAATTGTTATAACTTTTTGTTAAATATAATAATATGAGTAAGTCCATTTTAGGTATCTCCGCGTATTACCACGACAGCGCAGCAGCGCTGGTCATCGACGGCGACATCATCGCAGCAGCACAGGAAGAACGCTTTTCGCGCAAGAAGCACGATGCAGGCTTCCCCACCCATGCCGTCCGCTACTGCCTGGAAGAAGCCGGCATCAGCCTGGAAGATCTTGACTATGTGGTCTTCTATGACAAGCCCCTGATCAAGTTCGAACGCCTGCTGGAAACCTACCTGGCATTCGTTCCGTCCGGCTTCAAATCCTTCCTGGCGTCCATGCCGGTGTGGCTGAAAGACAAGCTGTTCCTTAAAACCACGCTCAAAAAAGAACTGGCTGCCCTGATCTCCGGTGGCAAAGGCAAGGAGTCGGATGTACCGCCCCTGCTGTTTTCCGCCCACCACAAATCACACGCGGCCTCTGCCTTTTTCCCCAGCCCCTATGAGAAGGCCGCGGTACTCTGCCTGGATGGCGTGGGCGAATGGGCGACCAGTTCCGTGTGGCTGGGTGAGGGGCATTCGCTGCAGGCACAGTGGGAGATTGATTTTCCTCACTCGCTGGGATTGCTCTATTCGGCGTTCACCTATTACACCGGGTTCAGGGTGAATTCCGGCGAGTACAAGCTGATGGGTCTGGCGCCCTACGGTGAACCTGAATATGTCGATCTTATCCTGGATAACCTGCTGGACGTGAAAGCGGATGGCAGCTACCGGCTGGACATGAGTTACTTCAACTATGCGACCGGTCTGACCATGACCAACAGCAAGTTCGATGCGCTGTTCGGCGGGCCACCCCGCAAAGCCGAATCGGAAATCACCCAGCGTGAAATGGATATCGCACGCTCGATACAGGTGGTCACGGAAGAGGTGGTGCTGAAAATTGCACGCAACGTACATAAGGAACTCGGTGTCGACTACCTGTGCCTGGCGGGCGGCGTGGCGCTGAACTGTGTCTCCAACGGACGCGTTTTGCGCGAAGGCCCGTTCAAGGATATCTGGATACAACCAGCCGCCGGTGATGCCGGGGGTGCACTGGGCGCCGCCCTGAGTGTCTGGCACGAGTACCTGGACAATCCGCGTCAGGTCAACGGTAACGATTCCATGCGCGGCGCCTACCTGGGCCCCCGCTCCAGCGAGCGCGCCATACAGGACTATCTGGACTCGGTGAATGCACGCTACGAGACGCTGGATGATGACGCGCTGATACCACGCCTGGCGGAAGTTCTGGATGGCGAAAATGTCGTTGGCTGGGCACAGGGCCGCATGGAGTTCGGGCCCCGCTCACTGGGTGGACGCAGCATTATCGGCGACCCCAGGAGCCAGAAGATGCAAAGCGTCATGAACCTGAAGATAAAATACCGTGAGTCCTTCCGGCCGTTCGCGCCGGCCGTCAAGGCGGACAGGGTATCCGACTGGTTTGAAATCGACCGGCGCAGTCCCTACATGTTACTGGTAGCGCCCGTGAAGGAAGACAAACGCCTGGCCATGACAGAGCAACAGCAGCAACTGTTTGGTATCGAAAAACTGAACATCCCGCGCTCGCAAATTCCGGCCATTACCCATGTCGACTATTCAGCGCGTATCCAGACGGTGCACAGTGACACCAACCCGCGCTTCTACAAACTACTGGACGCATTTGAAGCGCGGACCGGCTGCCCGGTACTGGTCAATACGTCATTTAATGTACGTGGCGAACCGATCGTCTGCACACCCGAAGACGCTTACCGGTGTTTTATGCGCACGGAAATGGACTACCTGGTGCTGGAAAACAGGCTGCTTTCCAAACAGGACCAGCCCGAGTGGGATGAAGAAGGCAACTGGCGCGATGAGTACGCACTGGATTAAACCATGAGTAACGCAATTCAAACGCTGGATTCCAGAGGGTACCGCAAGTTCGGACTGACAACGGGAGGCATCGTTATCGGCCTGTTTGGCCTGCTTGTCCCCTGGCTATTTGGTCTCAATTATGTGAAATGGCCCTGGATCCTGGGTGGCGTTCTTGTTCTGTGGGCCCTGCTCGCACCCAGCACGCTGAAACCGGTCTATGTCGGCTGGATGAAGTTTGGTAATGTCATGAACTGGATCAATACCCGGATCATCCTGGGACTCCTGTTCTACGGCATTTTCCTGCCGATCGGGGCTGTCATGCGCCTGTTCGGCAACGACCCGATGCACCGCAAGCTGGACAGCGGGCTATCCAGTTACCGTGTGACAAGCGAGAATGACGATAAAAGCAACGTGGAGCGACCGTACTGATGCTTGATTTATTGAAAGACCTCTGGGGGTTTATGAAAGCCAGAAAGAAATTCTGGCTGGCGCCTATCATCCTTGTCATGCTGTTGTTGGGTGCCCTGATTGTAATGACGCAGGGGTCTGCGGTAGCACCCTTTATCTATACCCTTTTCTAGCCACCTTCATTGCGGCGTCAATAAAAAACCCCGCTCAAGAGCGGGGTTTGCTTTAACGCAATACAAAACCGCAAAGCTTATTAAATGCCGACCTTTTCCTTGATGGACTGGACGACAACGTCACTGGACGTTGCGTTCACATTCGTCAACAGGCCTTCCTTCTCATAATACGCCGCCAGCGGCGCAGTCTTTTCGTTGTAGGTCTCGAGGCGTTTGCTGATGGCCTCTTCCGTTTCATCGTCACGCTGTATCACCGGGCTGCCGCATTTATCGCACACACCTTCGACCTTGGTCGGACTACTCTTGACGTTATAGATGGCCTGGCAATCGGAGTTGGAACAGGTGCGGCGGGTAGTCAGACGATCGAGAATCACATCACGTGGCACATCCAGGTTCACGGCCATGTCCAGCTTGACGCCGATCCTGCCCAGCAACTCTTTCAGCGCTTCCGCCTGCGGGATAGTGCGCGGGAAACCGTCCAGCAGGAAACCATTTTCACAATCGGGTTCCTGCAGGCGCTCTTCCATAATGCCCATGATCAGGTCATCGGGGACCAGGTCACCGGCTTTCATGAAAGCATCAGCCTTTTTGCCCAGTTCCGTACCGGCCTGTACCGCACCACGCAGGATATCTCCGGTCGAAATCTGCACCGAACCGTCAACGGCGGTCAGCAATTTTGCTACCGTGCCCTTACCCGCGCCAGGCGCGCCTAAAAGAATCAATTTCACGAAGCCTACTCCTCTGATTGAATTACAAATTTCCGGCGGGTGACCGTGCTCCGCAGTCCCGCGCAAGGGGGGCTATTCTGAGGCAGTGTGGGATTTCAATCAATCCATTAGACAAATCATTAATATTCATGGATATTTCACCCTTGTACCCGAGCCTGGCCGAAGGCCAATTGCTATATCGGTAATGACAAACCACAAGCCAGCATTAGGGGCCGTAGCAACCGGGCATGCAGCAACTGCCGAAGCCGCTGCGTTTGCCCTGCGCGAAGGTGGAAACGCTTTTGATGCGGCAATTGCTGCACACTGGACAGCCTGTGTTGCAGAACCCGTACTGACATCACTGGGTGGCGGTGGCTTCCTGCTGGCACAGACGGATAACGCTCAGACCCGCGTGTATGACTTCTTTGCCCAGACACCTACACACAAGCGCCCTGATACAGAAATCGATTTTCATCCTATCCACGCCGACTTTGGAACAACGCTGCAGGAATTCCACATTGGTTACGGCGCAGTCGCAACCCCGGGCACTGTGCGCGGACTGTTCTCTATCCATGAGGATCTTGGCAGCCTGCCAATGCCGGTGCTCATGGAACCGGCTGTCGAACTGGCCCGAAAAGGACTGCGTGTTAACCGGTTGCAAGCCTATATCATGGACGTCGTGCGGCCGGTATACCTGGCCACACCGCAGGCCGCACAACTTTTTACCAGCCCTTCAAACCAGGACAGCCTGGTTGGTGAAGGTGAGACACTTTACCTGCCCGAGCTGGCTGACACCCTGCTTGCACTGGGCAGCGAAGGTGAACGTCTGTTTTACGAAGGCGACATCGCCATGGAAATCGAATCTGAGTGCCGCAGCGCAGGCGGCCACCTCCGGCGTGAGGATCTTGCCGGTTACCGCGTTATCAAACGCGATCCGTTACGCATTAAATACCGGGGCAGTGAATTCCTTACCAATCCGCCCCCCTCATCTGGCGGTTTGCTTATCGGTTTCGCACTTAAACTGCTGGAGAAACTTGTAGCAGAGGACATTCTTATCGACAGCACGGAGGGTATATCCAGACTCGCCGAAGTCATGCACACCACCAACGAAGCCCGTCTCGACAGTATAGGCAACGACAGCCTCAACGAGCAGTTGCTTGATCCCGAATTGCTGCGGCGCTACCGGGACCAGGTCAAGGACAGAACACGTGCATTCCGGGGGACGACACATATCAGCGTCATCGACCGGACAGGAAATCTTGCCTCACTGACGACCAGTAACGGCGAGGGCTGTGGCCACATGCTTGGTACCACCGGGATCATGCTGAACAACATGCTGGGCGAAGAAGATCTCAATCCGCACGGTTTTCACGCATGGCGGGAAAATCAGCGGCTCACCTCGATGATGGCACCGAGCGCACTGCGACTGGATGACGGACGCGCTATTGCACTTGGATCAGGCGGCTCAAACCGTATCAGGTCAGCCATTCTGCAAGTTCTGTTACGTATCGTGGATGAACAACTCCCCCTCCAGGATGCTGTTGACAGGCCCAGAATTCACTATGAAAAAGGGCTGCTGAATATTGAAGACGGATTTGACAGCAAGGTGAACCAACAGCTGCAAAGTGAATTCAAGCAGACCCGCTGCTGGCCGGACCGGAACCTGTTCTTCGGCGGCGTACACGCGGTTTCCCGGTGCCAGGGTGATTTTGAATACTGCGGTGACGGACGGCGCGGTGGCGTCGCATTCAGCGTACCGGACTAGCCCGCCAGGCGTTTACGAATCCGGGCATATGCCAGTTGCTGCCTTTAACCCAGGGCGGCAGCTCTCCGATCGGCATGGGCTTGCCCGTTTACCGGGCCCGGGCCGCCGTTGCACAGTGCCGGGAACACGTTGAAAAACACCCGCTAAGAGCATAATCTGAATTCATATTTTTCTTTACACCAAACCCTGAAATACAATTCACCAGGAGCCCCTGCGATGAACCTCGAAAAAGTCATTTTTGCGTTTTTCTCGATTTTGGCGCTGACCCTGAATTTTGGCTTTTTCATCGGCGAAGTGGACGACCCCGCACACCACAATGCCTATGAGCTGTTTGCGGCACTGATCGTCAGCCTCATTGCCACCATCATGAAGTTTGGTGACCGCGCCCATATCGGCGCCCTGCTGCTGGCAACCAGCCTGGTAGCGGATTTGCAGCTCATCGCAGCAGCGTTGGTATGGGGCTTCACACTGTATGCTGTGGACGCGGAACTGACGCCCTCGATTATGTCTAGCATCGTCTCGCTGTCGGCCGGGGCATTGCTTGCGAATCTGACTTCGGTGATTCTGCTGGTCGTGGAAACGGTGACTTTCCGCCGCTAGGCTTGCGCGAACCGCCATGGAAAAAGTCATTTACCTGTTACTTAGGCGCATGCGTCTGCCGCTGATCGTGCTGATTTCAGTCTATGCGATTTCGATACTCGGCATGACCCTGATCACCGGTGTCGATGAACAAGGCAACCCCTGGCGCATGGATTTTTTCCACGCCATCTATTTTGTCAGCTTCCTGGGTTCGACTATCGGTCTTGGTGAGATTCCCTATGCGTTCACCGATGCACAACGCATGTGGACTACTTTTGTTATCTACGCCGCTGTGGTGTCCTGGTTGTATGCAATCGGCTCGATACTGTCACTTGTTCAGGACCAGGCATTTCGACGGGTACTTGATTTTACCTCCTTTGCCCGCAAGGTAAGGCGCCTGCAGGAACCCTTCTACATTATCTGCGGCTATGGCGATGCTGCCAGCCAGCTGGTACGTGAACTCAGCGAACACTATATACACAGTGTGGTCATCGACAGGGACGGAGAGAAAATCCTGGATCTTGAAGTCGAAGATCTGCCATTCCACGTACCCGGCTTAAGCGAGAATGCGACGGATTCGGATACCCTGGTTGCAGCCGGCCTTAAGCATCCATGCTGTCGCGGTGTAATTGCACTCTGCGGCGACGACGAAGTCAATCTTACTATAGCGATTACCAGCAAGCTGCTGGCTCCCGAACTCCCGGTTATCTGTCAATCCGATTCCAGCGATGCCGCAGCCAATATGGGTTCGTTTGGTACCGATCATATAATCGACCCTTTTGAAATCTTTGCATCGCGTCTCGCCATGATGTTCCATTCGCCCAGCATGTACCTGGTCTATGAGTGGATCACTGCCGTGCATAATGCGCCGCTGTCGGAATTCAAAAGTCCACCGGCCGGCACCTGGGTACTGTGTGGATTCGGCAGATTTGGCAAGTCTGTGCGGGAATACATCACGGGTGAAGGCGTGCAAATCCGCCTGATTGAAGCGGATACAGAGATCACGGGCGCGCCACTCGATACGGTCGAAGGCCGTGGTACCGAAGCGGATACATTGAATAAAGCCGGTATCCAGGATGCCACCGGTATCATTGCGGGCACGGACAGCGATACCAACAACCTGTCGATACTGATAACAGCGCGTGACCTTAACCCGGGACTGTTTACCGTCGTCAGGCAAAACAACCAGAACAGGGACCGGATCTTCAAGGCCACAGATATAGACATTATCATGCAGCCGGGAGCCATCGCTGCGCAGCACATACTGGGCCTGATTCTGGCGCCACTGCTGGATGACTTCCTGAATCTGGCAAATGATCAGGATGAGGAGTGGGCCAATGTCCTGGTCAGCCGTGTAGCCGGCGTTGTTGCAGAAGTCACCCCCGAGACCTGGAGTCTGGACCTCTCACCCCTGACTGCACCTGCTGTATTCGACTGCCTGATACGCGGCGATAAAATCTGCCTGCGCGATATATGTGTACACCCACAGAATCACTCCGAGCAATTGCCCTGTGTACCGCTGCTGATCAAACGCGAAAATGAAAAATTGTTACTGCCCGATATGGAAGAAGAGCTGCGGGCAGGCGACCAGATATTGTTTTGCGGTCACGAAGAAGCCATGCGCCACGCCAGGCATACCGTCAATGATCACCAGGCACTGGATTACATTCGCACCGGCATTGACCGGCCCAGTGGTACACTGTGGCGCTGGCTGACCAATGACCAGTAGCTAGGATTCATGCTCCAGAAGATGCAGTTGCTCTGCTGTCAGTTTCCCCGCCGTCTCCAGCAGACCCTGCCTGGCTTCTTCATCACCTCCCGCAACAGCCCTGTTGTACCAGCGGTAAGCTTCCTCAAGGTCTTTTTCAACACCGCGGCCGTTGGCATAGGCCCATCCCAAGCCTTGCTGCGCCTCAGCCAGTCCGTGTGTCGCTGCCTTCTTCCACCAGCTGACAGCGAGCCGGTCGTTCTGATCGGTGCCGATCCCCTTGTGATAGTGCCAGCCGAGAAAATGCTGGGCCATAGCCAAACCCTCGTGTGCCAGGCGAGAAACGATAGTGTAGGAGCGCTTGAAATCGCCCTGGCTTATAGCGCTTACTGCTTCCTGTAACTCTGGCGGATCCTGGTTCATAGTGAGCTGTAGTTGTTGTCGATAAGACCCAGTATACAGACTGCCAGTCATAGGGATTCAACACGAAGCGTGCGATAATTCTCCGGCAATGTCTGAAAAAAAACCAGGTAAGCACTCTGAACAATGGCTGGCGGTGCTGATCCGACTGCTGGCCCGTCTGCCTCTTCCCATACTGTATCTCATCGCCGATACACTGTTCGTGCTGGCTTATTACCTGCTGCGCTTCCAGCGAGAGCTGGTAGTAAACAACCTTCAGCGCGCTTTCCCGGAGCGTTCATCTACCGGGATCCGGCGACTGGCGGCAAGCAGCTACCGGAATACAACGCATATGCTGCTGGAATCCATAAAAGGCGGGACATTAACAGCTGAACAACTTGCACGGCGTGTCAAAATAGAAAATCCAGAGCTTATCTACGCACTACTGGAGAAGTACCAGACCGTGGTGACAGTCGCTGCCCACCATGGCAACTGGGAATGGATGCAGCTGGCCTGCTCATCCCAACTTACCGTCCCGCTCGCCGCCCTCTACAAACCCCTGAATCATCCAGGCATTGATATACCGCTGCATGAATCGCGCAGCCGTTTCGGCAGCTTGTTGATCGAGGCAAAAAGCGCCTTGCCCGAACTGCTGGGATTCGCCAGGCAACCCGGCATCGTCGCACTGGTTGCCGACCAGGGCCCTCGCCCGGATGAAGAGAAACACTGGGCGGACTTTCTGGGCCAGGACACCGCCTTTTATCCAGGGCCGGAAAAACTGGCACGTCTCCTCAAGGCACCACTGGTCTTTGTCCATATGCAGCGATTGCTGCGCGGCTACTACGGGATCAGATTCGAATTACTGACGGAACCACCGTACCGGCAGGACCCTGGCGCAATCATGAATACCTACATCAGTGCGGTTGAAAAACAGGTTCTCGAAGCACCACAGGACTGGGTGTGGATGTACAAACGCTGGAAGTACCAGAGATCAATGTATGAGTAGAAACAGCCGCTCGGAAACCATCCATTCTTCAGCCCTGTTGCTGGGGAAGGTCACGGTTACCGAGCATGAACGCAGCCGCGGGCGCCATCTATTCAGTGGGACCCGGCTGAAGGCCCTGCTGTTCCCATTTATCCACTGGATGCTAAGACATACCTCGGCGAGTATCGCACTGATCCCCATGCGCTTACTGGTATGGACCCTGCGCGTACTGTACCTCTGGCCCGGAAACCCCTTGCGTATTTCCTGCCAGGCCGTCTGCCGCATCGCAAATCGCGAAGGCTACCAGCATGACGCCTGGCAGATATACCGTCAGTTCCTGGATAACTCTCTCGGCGTTATGGAAAACTACTTCCTGCTTCATAGTCACGGCATCGGGCGGGTTTCAGAACGTATCCTGCTGAAGGAACAGGACGCTCGCATGATACGTGATCTGGCGGACAAACACGGCGGCGCTGTACTCGCGGTTCCACACAATATAGCCAGTGCAATTTCAGGGCTCAAGTTGAACCAGGGTTTCCCGTTGCTGGTCGTGGCCAGGAACCCGCCCACAATTGCCCGCACCAGAATCACCCTTGAGTTTTTTGAACATATGCAGGTTCCGGTTCTCATGGTACGCGGTGGCAACCCGTTCGAACTGTCGCGCAACCTGTTTGCTGCCTTCAAATCGGGGATGGTAATCGCGGCGACGCTGGACAATACCGAGAACAGCGATGCACGTGTAGACGTTACGATATTCGGACAGCAGGTCGGCGTGGCACGCTGGGCTGTAAAAATCGCCTGCCGGAAAAAACTGCCGGTGATTCCCTGCTATTTCAGCAGCAGAGGTAATCAGCATCGGATAATCGTCGGTGAACCGGTCATTCCTGACCGTATAGAAACCGCTGTTCAGCACTACACCAGTTTCTTCGAGAAAAATATACTTGCAGACCCTGCCAGCTGGGCTTATCTGGTCGACAAGCGCTGGCGCAGGATCCTGTCCGATGCTGGATAAACCGGGATAAACCAGCGAGTGTGCTCCAGGGGACGCGGCAACGTCCCGCGTTTCCCTGTTTTTTGCAGATCAGGGGCAATTCCCTTCACAGCGGTAATTCCGCTTGCCGTGTCAAACTGTTAGTCTGTGCCTGGTAACTAACGACAACATTTGGAACCGCCCGGACTGCGTACCGCGGCGTGTTGAGAACACCTGCTGCATGACTGTTTTTCAAACGTTAAACCAGGGAGAGGGACACCGCATGGAACGCGCACGCCATATACTCCGCTCGGTATTCGGTTACGACGATTTCCGACACCGCCAGAGCGACATTATTCAAACCCTGCTGGATGGGCATGATGCCCTGGTGCTGATGCCGACCGGTGGAGGAAAATCACTTTGTTACCAGATTCCGGCGCTGGTACGCGACGGCGTCGGCGTGGTGGTATCACCACTTATTGCGCTGATGCAGGACCAGGTAGACGCGCTCACCCACTTGGGTGTACACGCCGCTTTTCTGAACTCCACCCAGGACACAGACACGCAGCGGCAGGTCGAACAGGCGTTGCTGGACGACGAACTCGACCTGCTCTACGTCGCACCGGAACGCCTGTTGATGCCGCGCATGCGGGACCTTCTGGAGCGCAGCCGCGTGGCCTTGTTTGCTATCGACGAAGCGCATTGTGTCTCGCAATGGGGACACGATTTCCGCCGCGAATACCAGCAGCTGACGATCCTGCATGAGCAGTTTCCCAATGTACCCCGCATCGCACTGACGGCAACCGCCGATCAACGCACCCGCGAGGAAATTGTCGCCCAGCTGGACCTTGATGATGCTGCGCAGTACGTCCACAGCTTCGACCGTCCCAACATCCGCTACACCATCAGCGAGGGCAACAACCCGCGTGAGCGGCTGTGGCGATTCATTGAACGCGAACATTCCGGCGATGCCGGGATTGTCTATTGCCTGTCGCGCAACAAGGTGGAACAGGTGGCGGAGTGGCTTTGTGGCAAGGGCCGCATCGCCCTGCCATATCATGCCGGCCTGCCGGAGCGAGTACGGCGTGAAAACCAGGCACGGTTTCTGCGCGAAGACAGCGTGATTATTGTCGCCACCATTGCCTTCGGTATGGGTATAGACAAACCAGACGTGCGCTTTGTCGCCCACCTTAACGTGCCCAAAAGCCTGGAAGCCTACTACCAGGAAACCGGCCGTGCCGGGCGCGACAACCTGCCGGCGAATGCCTGGATGGCCTATAGCCTGCAGGATGTACTTAACCTGCGCCGCATGATGAACGAGAGCGACGCCGATGAGAAGTTCAAGCGCATTGCCCACCACAAACTTGAAACCATGCTCGGCCTTTGCGAACTGATCCACTGCCGGCGTCAGGCACTGCTGGACTACTTCGGCGAGACACTGGAACAGCCATGTGGTAACTGCGACACCTGCCTGCAACCACCAGCCACCTGGGACGCCACCGAAGCAGCGCAAAAAGCGCTGTCCTGTGTCTACCGCACCGGCCAGCGCTTCGGCGTCAACTATGTGATCGAGGTGTTGACTGGCAAGGACGACGAACGCATCCGCAGCAACCGGCACGATGCGCTAAGCACCTTCGGCATCGGTACCGAGTACAAGGCCACGCAGTGGCGCCACATTATCCGTCAGCTGATTGCACAGGGGTACCTCGACGTCGATACCGACGGCCACGGCGCCGTGCAGTTGACGCCAGCTGCACGGCCCTTGCTGCGTGGGGATATCGACCTGCAACTGCGCGCATTGCCTGCCCGGGATAAAACGCGCGGGCCCTCCAAAACCAAACGCCCCGCAGTCGAACTCGACACGGCTGACCAGGAACTCTTCGAAGCCCTGCGCCTGCGGCGCATGGAGCTGGCGCGTGAACACTCGGTACCACCCTATGTTATCTTTCACGACAGCACGCTGCGTGAACTGGCCAGCCGCCGGCCATTGAGTGATGATGAAATGCGTAGCATCAGTGGCGTCGGCGAACAGAAACTGGCGCGCTTCGGCAAGGACTTTATTACAGTTATTCAGTCCCGGGGGCCGGGTCAGGCCAGCGTACCGGGAGAGTCGTGAGTACTGATATAGCTGGCAAGTGAACTGATGGTTGGATAATCGAACAAATCCGTGACTTCCACTTTCCCCGGGAAACGTGCGTCGATCTCTTCGTGGATCTTTACCAGCATCAGTGAGTCCGCACCCAGCTCGAACAGATTCTGGTCAGGCATGATGTCCCTGTCGGGAAACACCTGTCTGCACACATCGAGCAGTTGTTGCCCGACATCACTCCCGGCCGTTGCACTTCCCGCACCTTCCATGAATTTTTTCAGGGACATCAGAACATCGGTGTATTCATCCTGTTCAAATGCCTCTGCAAGCCGGTAGCGTTGCAGCTTGCCACTGGTGGTGCGGGGAATACTGTTTACCGGTATTACCGCGTGTGCATGCAAGCCGGCAGTTTGCGCCAAGATGCTCTGCACCTGTTGAACACAGTCAACAAAAGCTTCCGGTTCCCGCCGGAACTGAACAAAGACCAGCAGCAGGTCTTCGGCATTGGCCGAATCGCGCACCGCACTGACAACCACTTTACCTGCCTGCAAGGCGGTGGCCCGCTGCAACACCTGCTCGATGTCCTGCGGGTACCAGTTCTGTCCGCTGACAAACAGAATGTCTTTGGCACGACCGGTAATAAACAATCCGCGCTCACTCATCAGGCCCAGATCACCGGTGTCCAGCCAACCATTAACGAAAGCAGCCTCATCACATTCTCTGCACCGGTAATAGCCCCGGGTTACATTTTCGCCGCGAATCTGAACGTGCCCTATGCTGTTATCCGGCAGTTCGGCACCTTTCCCGTTACAAATTCGCAGCTCGCACCCGTCAACAGGATGACCAAGACACACCAGCGCCACGCAATGTCCGGGATGATCACCCGGCACTACGTGATCACCGACCGATAGTTTGTGTGCCGGAGCATCCAGCGTCTGCAGACCCTGACCCGGCTTGGGGAAAGTCACCGCCAGACTGGCCTCGGCAAGGCCATACACAGGGTAAAACACATTGGCATTCAACCCGGCCGGTGCCAGCTGATGCGCAAACTCCCGGCACACCGATGCAGACACCGGCTCTGCGCCGTTGAAAATCAGGCGCACAGCACTGAGATCAAGAGCATCAGCTGACTGTGAAACAGATTTCAGGTAGTGTTGATAGCCGAAGTTCGGCGAACACAGCAGGCTGCTACGGTACCGGTGCGCACTGTCCAGCCAGCGTGCCGGGCGGCGGACAAACAGTTCAGTGTCCATCAGAATCTGATTCAGACCCTTAAATAAAGGCACGAGGTGAAAGCCGACCAGACCCATATCGTGGCTCAGCGGCATCCAGCTCAGGGTGGAATCATTTCCCGTGATAGCCGCCGCACTGCTGATTGCCCTGATGTTGGCTAACAGGTTCGTATGGCTCAGCACCACACCCTTCGGTTCGCTGGTTGAACCGGATGAAAACTGGATCAGTGCCGTATCCCCGGGCCGGGCTGGATGAGGAGCACCGCTGGCATCCAGTCGTTCAATATCTTCAAGCACACACACACGCTGATCAGAGATGTGTTTACTGCCGCCCGCTTTGCACAGGCGTTGCAGCAGATCACGTTCGGTGAACAGGAATGGTGCCGGGAACCTGGACATGACGCTCAGCAGTTTATGCAGGTATTCCACGTATACCCCCGCCGACAGGGGTACCGGGACCAGCCCACCTAACTGGCAGGCCCAGAATGCATCTATAAATGCGGCATTGTTGCGGACAAACAGGATGACCGGATCACCCGGCTGCAAACCCTGCTGCTGAAAGCGCCCGAGTAGCCCACTGGCACGGGTCATCAGATCAGCATAGGACACCAGGGATTCACGATCACCACTTTGCAGAAAACGTATATACGCCTCACCGGTGGACTGCTCCCGAAGCGCATCAGCGAGCACCCTGACCGAATCCATCTGCCTAGCCCGCAGGAATCAATTTGAGAACCAGGTTATCTAGTGGACGCAGGTTAACCTCTGTTTCAAGCTCAATATCCCGAACGGCAATGACTTCCGGGCGAATCTGCGACGCCAGCACAGCCAGGTGGATCATCATTTCCGTCATGGCAAATGACTCCCCTATACAGCGCCGGGGTCCAGCGGAAAAGGGAATGTAGGCAAAGCGATGACGACTGGCTTCCTGCTCCGGCGCAAACCGTTGCGGCATAAACGCTTCAGGTTCTTCCCAGAAGTCCGGATGACGGTGCAGCAGGTAGGAACAGATAAACACATCTGTTCCCGCTGCAAGCCGGTAACTGCCAAAGTCGTCCCCGGCCAGCGCCCGCCGGGTATACAGCCAACCGGGCGGGTACAGGCGCAACGACTCTTTGATAACGCGCGGGATCCAGACCATGGTTTCCAGCACGCTCCAGTCGGGCACCCCGTCCAATGGCAGTCGCCGTGCCTCTTCGGACACCTGTGTGTATACATCCGGGTGACAGGCCAGCAAATACCAGACCCAGTTCAGGGAAGCGGCCGTTGTCTCGTGTCCGGCAACAATCAGTGTAAGTATCTCGTCGATCAGCAACTTGTCCGGCATCGGCTCGCCGCTGGATTTATCGCGTGCCAGCATACAGTGCGACAGCAGGTCTGCCGGGAAACGGTTTTCACCACGGCGCATATCGATCACTTCCTGTACCAGTTTGCCAAGCGCACGGAATTTCATTGCAAACTGAAGATCACGGTTACTCTCAGCACTCACGATCCGGAATGGATTATCGCCACGTTCCTGCTGCAGACGGGGAAGATCTTCGGAAAGCAGCGCCTGCAGGACTGCAAGCAAGGTGGTCTCACTCACCGCCTCGGTAATATCGACCGGCTCGCCCTGCCGCGCCGCATACAACCAGCGCCCCGCCAGCGCGGTGGCCTGCCTAAAATAAACAGGGAAAAACGATGCAATCTTCGGCCTGTGAAAGCCCGACTGCAACATGCGCCGCTGTTTACGCCAGCGTTCGCCTTCACTGGCCATCAGGCCATTGCCCAGCAATACACGGACACGCTCGATACCAACGCCCTTGGTGTAGTTACGGTGGTTACTGACAAGCACGCGTTTGACCCGGTCCGGATGATTGATCACCCAGGTGTCCGCCGCACGCGATTCAGCGCGTACACGGTAACAATCACCGTACTGGTGCCAGAGTGACTGCATTGTTTCCAGCTTGTTATCGAGCCGGTCCAGGTCACAGGGCGCGTCCGGCCCCGGCGGCATATGTGTTTCAGGGGATGCTGCGGGCATGAAACGCATTCTATGTTCCCTACCATGCAGGCTCAATAGAATTACAGATATCCTTGTATAATCCGCCCATGATTCCACTGCACGACGACAACCCGACCCGTATAACGCCGTATGTCACGATCGGGCTCATCACTGTCAGTGTACTGGTGTTTTTATGGCAGCTCTCGCTGGGTGCCGCCGGGCAGCGCGCCGTGTACCGTCTGGGGATGATTCCCGCCACGCTGTTCGGGGGAAAATCCCTGCCCGATGAACTGGCCATAATTCCCGCCTGGATGACGCTGTTTACCTCGATGTTTATACACGGTGGCTGGATGCACCTGATCGGGAATATGCTCTACCTGTGGATCTTCGGTAACAATGTTGAGGATGCCATGGGTCACGCCAGGTTCATCATCTTTTACCTGCTGAGCGGCGTCGCTGCAGCACTGACACAGGCGCTGCCTGATACCGGATCGGTCATTCCGATGATCGGCGCCAGCGGCGCCGTATCCGGTATCCTTGGTGCCTACATATTGATGTACCCGCACGCACGTATACTGGTTGCCATCCCGATTGGAATCATTATTACCGCGCTGCGCGTGCCGGCAGTTTTCGTACTGGGCTTCTGGTTTGTGATACAGCTGATCAGTTCTGCCGCTACCAGCGGTCAGCAGGGTGGTGTTGCCTTCGGCGCCCATATCGGCGGTTTTATCGCCGGCATGGCACTCATTCCCTTTTTCAAATTCAGGCATGTGCGCTTTTTTACGCCAGCGCACCGACGCTGAAAAAATACTAGCCCTCGAACTCGAAGTCCTTGTGGCTGCCGTCGCAGAAGGGCTTGCTGGCCGAATGCCCGCAGCGACAGAAGGCCGCCTTGTTGCGTGTGGCTGCGCAACTTTCGTCAGAACAGACAATTCTCATCGGCCCTTTTGCTACCAGCATTGAGTTGTTACGCACGGTAATGACCAGTGGACCATCCCCCTCCAGCTCGTCTGCGGAAAGGCCGACGATAATACCGTCATTCTCGAACCCGGCTTCCTTGTGGCTGCCGTCGCAGAAGGGTTTGTTTCTGGACGCTCCGCAGCGGCACAGCGCAATATCGTTGTCCTTGGCATAGACATAACCATCGGCAGCGCAAACCTCAATCTCACCGGTACACAGCAGGGGGCCATTTTCCAGAATCTTTACTCGATTTTCCTGGCTCAACCTCTTCTCCTTCTACAGATTAAAGATGCCTGAAGGCGCCGGCAGCGCCCGGGTCCAAAGATACACGAAAGCGGTAATTAAAAGTACACCCATGAAATTCAGCCACAGACCGGCTTTGGCCATCTGCGGTATGTGGATACAACGACTGCCGAACACGATGGCGTTGGGCGGTGTGGCCACCGGCAGCATGAAGGCAAAGGATGCACACAGGGTGGCGGTCACCATCAGCATCATGGGTGGCAGCGCGAGCGCAAGCGACAGTGCGCCGAGTACCGGCAATAGCAGGGATGCCGTCGCCGTGTTGGATGTGACTTCGGTCAGAAAAGTCACCAGCAATCCTGTCAGCATGATTACCCAGACTACCGGGACACCCTTCAGCACCTGTAACTGTTGCGCCAGCCAGGTGGTCAGGCCTGTTTCGCTGAACCCTGCCGCCAGCGCGAAGCCTCCGCCGAACAGAATAATGATATCCCAGGGTATGCGTACCGCCGTCTGCCAGTCGAGCAGGAAGGTGCGCTGCTTCCAGTCGGCTGGAATAACAAACAGCGCCAGGGCGCCGGCGATGGCAATGGTGGAATCCCTGATCATGCCCAGCGGCGCCCAGTCAATCAGACCACGGCAAATCCACAGTACGGCCACGCTGCCGAACACCCAGGCCACGCGTTTTTCGGCACGGCTCATGTGTCCCAGCGCATCGAGCTGCTGTCTGATGTGTCCTGTGGATTCCGCTAATTCCATGGCACGCAGCGGGAAAGCGATCCGCGTCAGATACAACCAGCTCAGGAACAACATAAGCAGCGACAGGGGCAAAGCGAACAACATCCAGTCACCAAAGCCCAGGTCAATGCCATAGTTTTTGTCCAGAACGCCGGCCAGGATCGCGTTGGGCGGTGTGCCGATGATGGTGGCAATCCCGCCGATACTGGCGGCATAGGCAATGCCCAGCATCAGCGCGGTGCCCAGCGGTGATGATTGATAGCTACCGTCGGGCGACATCTGTTTCAACACCGCCAGTCCGATGGTGACCATCATCATGGCCGTTGCCGTATTGCTGATCCACATGGACAGCAGCGCTGTAGCCAGCATGAACCCCAGCACCAGCCGAGCCGGACTGGTGCCGGCCCGGCTGATCACGTGCAGGGCAATGCGCCGGTGCAGTTCCCAGCGTTCCATGGTCACTGCAATCATAAAACCACCGATGAACAGAAAAATCAGGTGATGCGCATACGATAGTGTGACAGTTCCCGCCGGCATGATGCCAAGCAGCGGGAACAGGACTATCGGCAGCAGCGCAGTCGCCGGAATGGGTATCGCTTCACTGATCCACCACACTGCCATCCATACGGTGACAGCGACCAGGCGCCAACCCTCGACGGCGAGGCCTTCCGGCTGCGGAACCAGCATCAGCACCAGAAAAGCAGCCGGTCCGAGCAACAGACCCGTGGTGGAATGCCTCATAAGTTGCCGGGAGGAAAAGCCACGCCGCAGCCACCCAGCCCGCAATACCCGCCCGGGTTCTTGGCCAGGTACTGCTGGTGATAGTCCTCGGCATAATAGAAAGTCGGCGCGGGAACGATCTCCGTTGTAATCGCACCGTAGCGGCTACCGCTCAACGCTTCCTGGAAAGCCTGCCTCGACAGCTCGGCGAGTTGTTGCTGTTCCTCACTAAACGTGTAGATCCCGGACCGGTACTGGGTACCCCTGTCATTACCCTGCCGCATACCCTGGGTAGGGTCGTGCCCTTCCCAGAAGGCGGCCAGCAACGCTTCACATGAAACATGCACGGGATCAAAAACCACCAGCACCACTTCGTTGTGACCGGTCTGCCCGCTACAGACTTCGCGGTAGGTCGGGTTTGGCGTGTAACCCGCCGCGTATCCTACTGCTGTGGTATACACGCCCTGGATTTGCCAGAACCCGCGCTCGGCACCCCAGAAGCACCCCATACCGAACACGATCTGCTGCATCCCGTCCGGGAACGGCGGCTGCATTGGATGCCCGCTGACGAAATGTGCATCAGCAACCTGCATCGGGGTATCGCGCCCGGGCAGGGCCTGGTCTGGCGCGGGCATGGCGGGGACGTTTGCATTCATAAACATGTGATGTCATCCATCCTGTGCAATGCGTACTTGCACTAATTACCGGGTTTAGGGATAAAGTGGATCTCCAGCCAGCTGAAAACAATGTAACCATAAATTATGAGCAACGCCAACACCACCTCACCCGACGCCCTGCTGTTATTGACCAGCCAGTGCCCGCACTGTCCCATACTCCTGCAAGGGCTGGGCGAACTGGTAAAAAAAGGCCTCATCGGCCGACTGGAGGTCGTGAATATCGGTGCCCGGCCGGATATAGCGGATCAGTACGGGGTTCGCACAGTCCCCTGGTTCAGACTGGGGGAGTTTGAACTTGAAGGCCTCCACTCCCTGGCGGAGTTACAGCAGTGGGCCGAACGTGCCACGTCGGAGGACGGCCTGGCGCTGTATTACACCGAGTTATTCAAACAGGGTCAGCTGCCCAGGGTATTGTCCGCGATTCACAGGCACGAGCATCATATAACCGCTCTACTGGAGCTGATGGCCGATCCCGACACGGAGCTTACAGTTCGGATCGGTGTGAGTGCGGTTATCGAAGACAATGCAGGCAGCAAGCTGTTGCAGGCTCAACTGCCGATATTGGTGCAACTGGCCCGCCACTCCGACCCGCGGGTGCGCTCGGATGCCGCGCATTTCCTGGCCCTGAGTGGGAGTGCAGCCGCGCTCGCAGAGATTGAAATACTGGCCCAGGACCCCGAACCGGCGGTACGAGAGATTGCCAAAGACTGCCTCGTGGAACTGAAAGAGAAACTGGGAAAATAAGCAGATCCGTTCACAGCATATTCACAAGATCCACATTTTTTTGACTCAGGTCAACTCTCCTGTATCAGGAATATGATCCTATGTGCCGAAGTATGTGTACCGGGCATACGAATTATTTCACGAGGAAAGTTTCAAATGAATCTATTCAGTCTTATTGTGGCAGGCCTGCTGACGATGCTGGCCCTGGCATTTACCGTCATGCTGGTCTCCGCGATTGTTTTCAACATGAAATCCGGTAAAAAATTCCGCGGGTCTCTGGCAAGGCGTTTTGATCAGCTACGGCTAAGCAAAATGCTCTCGGCGCTGGGCATCGACGTTAACAGCTATCTGCACACGCAGGGCATCGTCGAAATACAAAAGCATATGGATCGATGCTCGGCCTGCGAAAACACGACCACCTGCGACGAACAGCTTGCTACCGGGGACATCAAAGCCTCCGATATTGAATTCTGCAACAATGAAAAGTTCTTGCAGGATGTAGCACGGAACAAAGCATAGTGCCTTGATCCATCAACTTTTATCTGTCAACTCGGCATAAGTTGCAGCAAAGGCTGCAATTGCCTTGTCCAAATCATCTTTTGTGTGGGCTGCCGAAATCTGAGTGCGAATTCTTGCCTTGCCCTTTGGCACCACCGGGAAGAAGAAACCAATGGCATAAACACCGCGCTCCAACAACTTTTGCGACATTTTCTGTGCCAGCATGGCATCCCCCAGCATCACTGGCACAATAGGATGCTCTCCTGGATTTAACTCAAAACCTGCAGCTTGCATCCCTTTCCGAAAATAGCGTGTATTTTCCTCGAGGCGATCACGCAGCTCTGTAGAGGCAGAAAGCATATCCAGCACTTTGATAGCAGCTGCACAAATTGCCGGTGCTACGGTATTTGAGAACAGGTAGGGGCGTGAACGCTGGCGGAGCATGTCGATAATTTCCTTACGTCCGGATGTGTAGCCCCCGGAGGCTCCGCCCAGTGCCTTACCAAATGTTCCGGTAATTATATCGACTCGATCCATCACCCCACAATATTCATGGATTCCCCGGCCTCTTTTCCCCATAAAGCCGACGGCGTGACAGTCGTCATGGTGAACCATCGCATCATATTTGTCGGCGAGATCACAAATTACATCCAGTTGCGCAATGGTGCCATCCATTGAAAACACACCATCAGTGGTGATCAAAATTCTACGTGCACCGGCAGCCTTCGCCTCTTTCAGCTTATCTTCAAGATCTTCCATATTGTTATTTTTATAGCGGAAGCGCGCGGCTTTACACAAACGTACGCCATCGATTATCGAAGCGTGATTTAACTCATCGGAAATCACAGCATCTTCGCTGCTCAAAATAGTCTCGAAGAGCCCCGTATTGGCATCAAAACAGGCTGCATAAAGGATGGTATCTTCCATCCCCAGGAAGTCAGTTACCTTGTCTTCAAGTATTTTATGAATGGTTTGTGTGCCACAGATAAAACGCACCGAAGACAGCCCAAAGCCCCACTGGTCATAACTCGCCTTTGCCGCTTGTATGACTTCCGGATTATTTGCCAGGCCCAGGTAATTATTGGCGCACATATTAATAACCTCACTGCCATCAGCAAGGGTAATGTGGTTCTTCTGGTCGGAAGCGATAACGCGCTCGGTCTTCCATAGACCCGCTTCCTTTATATCTGCCAGGTCCTTCGCCAGACTTTCTTTTGCACTTTTGAAACTCATTTTCAGCTCTTCGCTTGTGGTTCATCCCAACTGAGTATGACCTTACCGGATTGGCCCGAACGCATCACATCGAATCCCTTCTGAAATTCGGTATAGTGGTAACGGTGAGTGATAATCTTTTCCAGCGGAATACCACTTTGTACCATCATGGTGCCCTTGTACCAGGTTTCAAAGATTTCTCGACCGTAAATACCTTTTATAAAAAGGCCCTTAAAAACCACCTGATTCCAGTCAATACCAGTGCCGTCCGGCATAATGGCCAGCATCGCTATGCGCCCGCCGTTGATCATATTACCGAGCATATCTTTAAACGCGTGTGGCGAACCCGACATTTCCAACCCGACATCGAAACCTTCGAAAATACCCAGCTCACGCATGAATTCTCTGCTGATGGGTCCGTCATTAACATTCATGGGAATGGCTTTGGGCACGATACTTCTGGCTAAATCGAGCCGGTATTGATTCAGGTCGGTAATCACAATATTGCGTGCACCACAATGTGCGGCAACCATTGCCGCCATGATACCGATAGGACCGGCACCCGTAATTAATACATCTTCCCCGACCATGTTAAACGACAAGGCGGTATGAACCGCGTTTCCAAATGGATCAAAACAGGCCAAAAGATCCGTAGACATGGGCCTGCTGGGTTTGTATACATTTTTTGCAGGAATGGATAAATACTCGGCAAAAGCACCCGTGCGGTTGACGCCCACACCAATCGTATTCGGGCAAAGATGGCGTCGACCCGCCAGGCAGTTGCGGCATCGCTCACAGACAATGTGTCCCTCGCCGGAAACCACATCACCTATATCCAGACCCGTGACATTGGAGCCCATCTCGGCAATCACACCAGCGAACTCATGGCCAATTATCATGGGTACCGGAATCGTTTTCTGCGCCCACGCGTCCCAGTTATAAATGTGGATATCCGTCCCGCAAATGGCCGTTTTGTGGATTTTAATCAGAACATCGTTATTCCCCACCTCCGGAACAGGCTCCTCTTCCAGCCACAAGCCTTCCTCGGCACGTTTTTTTACCAAAGCTTTCATTGTCTTCATAGTGAGCATACGAGTTTATAAATTATAGGTATCCCCTTTCTAACAGAGACGAGCGCTGTCAGCAATGATGTATACCTCAAAGTGGTAAGTTATGGCGCTAAAGACTCTGCGCGGCTTTTCTCACTGAGCCTGTGCAGACTAACCATCCTTTCCATCTACCCGGGGCCGGGTCAGAACAGGGAAGTACAGCACGACAAACGCCAGGAATGCGGCTACCCATAACCACTGTGACAGCGTGATCCACAGACCGTAGTGCGCAGAATACAGCATAGGTAACATCACACGCACCAGAAATGCAGCACCCAGTACAGCAAAAATCCAGCCCAGTGCCCGCGGGGGCTCGAATACACTTCTACCGGTATGGCCCAGCGCAACGCGTGTCATCATGCCGAGCGTCATCATGCCGACCCCTCCTACGCTAAAAGCGTGCAGTGCCAGGAAGGGTGAAACGCCGGCTACATACACCGCGGCCTTCAGGGCAAACCCGGTGATGATAGCAGCGTAAGCCAGATACAGACTCCACAATAGCGGTTTCTTCCAGATACCAGGGGTGTACCAGCCCAGCCACCGCCACAGGTGCAAAACAAAGAGGCTCATAGACAGCACAGCGACTGTCAGTCCGTTGGGTTGAACAAGATCGGCCAGCCAGAAGCCAGCGAACAGCGCCATGCTACCGAGATCCACCCACTTGCTGTTACGCAGTTCGACCGGGTACCCGACACCCTTCTCGATAAAGAAGGGCAGGACGCGCCGGCTGAGTGTAAAGATCAGCGCAAGCACGAGATACAGGCCAGAGTACAGGCCCCGGTAGACCCCCTGTTCAAGGTAGCCTGCCGCACCGAGGAAGAACACCAGGTTACTTGCCAGCAGTAATACCAGCTTGATGACAAGGGCCAGGTTGGGCCACAGTCTGGCTTGAACAATGGGGATAGTTACAGCGAGTATGACTCCGGCGAGAAACAGTAGGTCAAAGCCTGCTGCAATGAACCGGTAAGCATCACTGCCTGCCAGCACAGACACTCGCGCCATCAGCCAGAGAACAAACAGCAGCAACAGCGGCAATCCTCTCACGGTTGGACGACCCGTCCAGTTGCCTACCGCGGTCAACAGGAACCCGGCGACTACCGCCAGGCTGTAGCCGTAAATCATCTCGTGCCCGTGCCAGGTTGCGGGAGCCAGACCGGCAAAGGGGAAGGCTATCCCCTGACTAAAGGCCGCAAACCAGATCAGCATACTGACGACGGCAAAAACACCGGCAGCCAGAAAAAAAGGTCGGAACCCCAATCTAAGCCAGGGAGCGCTTGCATGTCTGGTTATGGAACTCACCATTGCTGCATCAGGAGGTCATCAGCCGTGATAATATCGTGGAAATTCTGTTCATTTATACTGCAACTGGAGAGAATGTCTACACATGGGACCACTAAAGAACCAGCCGAATGCCATAGGTGCCATTCTTTTGTTGCTGTCCTTATACCTCTTAATCTGAATATGATTGATGTAATCTTGTATCTATATGCTTTCCGGTTATTTTTCTATTCAGTGTCAGGAACCATAGGTGATTGAGGTAGACTCCTTATTACAGTAACTAGTAAAATCAGCGTTACGACGCCCGATTTTGACGCATGATCGGGTTGGTCCAGATCGCGACTGGTCATCAAACTAGAATAAATCCGCCGATGATTGAAAGAGTCTCAAAAGAAATGACCGTTCTGTTCGCCGATGTCGCGGGCAGCGTCGAACTGTACTCGGCACTGGGCGACCTTAAGGCCCATAGCCGTATCGTGCATTTTCTGCAATCCATGACGGCGCTGATCGAACGCCACCAGGGCCAGGTTGTCGAG
>Ga0316194_10000057_pt1 | contig 51842 bp, 46 predicted proteins | sample CroRivsedime1_MG_FD_204936 | JGI IMG/M metagenome (GOLD analysis project Ga0316194, IMG submission 204936) | Coastal sediment microbial communities from Maine, United States - Cross River sediment 1 | ecosystem: Environmental > Aquatic > Marine > Coastal > Sediment | place: USA: Maine...
TGCCACCGTAATCGGCATGATTCGGGATGGCGTCCCGTTCAACCAGGTGCTGTCTGCCGATCTGGTCTATGTCGGCGACTCGTCGCTGGGCCTGCCGGCGTACTCGATGAGCAATAATGACCATTACACAGCCCTCGAAAACCAGAATATTGATCTGGCAGACAAGCTGATAGCCGTCCCGCAGTCCACGGTTACCGACCTGCAGACATCAGCAACGGCCGGCATCATGACCTCGCGCGCAGCTGCCGAGGCATTCTTTATCGCCGGTACGAACCGGGCAATGTTCCGTTTTACCCTGATGAACCATCTCTGCAACGATCTGGAGCAGGTCAAGGACACCTCCCGCTCACCGGATCGGATCCGCCAGGACATATCACGCAGTCCCGGAGGCGACAGCCGAATCTTTCTCAACTCCTGTGTGGGCTGCCACAGTGGCATGGACCCGATGGCTCAGGCCTTTGCCTATTACAACTTCGACGAAGGCAGTCAGCGCCTTACGTTCACACCAGGCAATGTCCAGGCCAAGTACTTTATCAATGCTGGTACCTTCAAATATGGCTTTGTCACGCCAAATGACCGCTGGGATAACTACTGGCGTAACGGCCAGAATGCCTTGCTGGGCTGGGATGCCAGTCTCCCCGGCACCGGTAGCGGGGCAAAGTCACTGGGAAACGAGCTGGCTGGTAGTGATGCCTTTGCAAGCTGCCAGGTCAAGAAGGTCTTCAGAACAGTGTGCCTGCGTGAACCCGGCAACAGCAGTGACCGCAACCAGGTAGAGACCATCACCAGAAATTTCCGGACGGACAACTACAACATGAAAACGGTATTTGCAGAAGCCGCCGTTTATTGCATGGGTAACTGAATCATGGGGTTAAATACAGTTAACAATTTCAGCCTGTCACTCCCTGTTATGCTGGTGTATATACTGTTTGCAGTTGGCCTGACTGCCTGTGGTGGCGGCGAGAGCACCACAGAAAATCCGCTTACCTCGGCTGCCACTGCCTCAAGCTATTCCGGCCCGGCCCCTGCTACCGCAGATGTGCAATCCTTCAGGCTCAACGTGTGGGAGAACCTCAGCGCTCAGAACCGCTGTGGTGCCTGTCACGGCAGCGGCGGACAAGCACCGGCCTTTGTGCGTACGGATGACGTCAACCTTGCCTACTCCGAGGCCAATACCATCGTCAACCTCTCCAGGCCATCAAGCTCGCGCATGGTGACGAAGGTCGCCAGTGGCCACAATTGCTGGCTGGCGAGTGACAGTGCCTGTGGTGATGTCATTACCGCCTACATTACCGCGTGGGCTGGTGGCGTCAGCAGCGGTGGCAATGTGATTGAACTGACGGCACCCCTGCTGAAGGATCCGGGTGACAGTAAAAGCTTCCCGCTGGATTCATTCTCGTTTGCCAGCTCGGTGCATCCCTTGCTGACGGCCCATTGCAGCGGATGCCACGTTGACTCGGCAGCCAATGCGCAGGCGCCGTTTTTTGCCGACAGTGATCCGGACAAGTCCTATGAGGCCGCCAAGCCAAAAATCGATCTCGACAACCCGGCCAACTCGCGCTTTGTCTCGCGCCTGCGCGATGAATTCCACAATTGCTGGAGCAGTAACTGCCAGAATGATGCCGATGCCATGGAAGCGGCCATTGCCACCTTCGCTGGCCAGATCCCGCTGACACAGATTGACCCACTGCTGGTTTCCAGCATGGCACTGACACTGCCCGATGGCGTGGTTGCCAGCGGTGGCAACCGTTACGAAGAAGCTGTCATAGCCCTGTACCAGTTCAAGAACGGGCAGGGCAGCACGGCGTTTGACACCAGCGGCGTAAATCCGGCCATGCACCTGACGTTAAGTAACAACGTCGCATGGGTCGGTGGCTGGGGTATTGATATCACCAATGGCAAGGCACAGGCTTCGACTGCAAGCAGTCGTAAACTGTATGAACTGATCAAGGCGACCGGTGAATACACCATAGAAGCATGGGTCGTCCCGGCCAATGTGTCCCAGGAAGGACCGGCACGGATTATCAGTTACTCTGCCGGCACTACCGAACGCAACTTTACCCTCGGCCAGACGCTTTACAATTACGATTTTCTGAATCGCAGCACCAGCACGGATCAGAATGGTGATCCATCCCTGTCAACAGCTGATGATGACGAAGACCTGCAGGCAACCCTGCAGCACGTCGCCGCAACCTACGATCCGGTCAATGGCAGGCGCCTGTATGTCAACGGTGTGTTCACCGATGACATCGATCCGGTTGCCGGGGGCAGTCTGATTGACTGGGACGACAGTTTTGCCTTTGTACTTGGCAATGAGGTTTCCGGTGACCGCCAGTGGCAGGGGCAATTGCGTCTCGTGGCTATTCATAACCGTGCATTGACCCAGGCACAGATCCTGCAGAATCTGAACGTCGGTGTGGGTGAAAAGTTTTTCCTGCTGTTCAATGTCAGTAACCATACTGGTATCACCGATAGTTATGTCATGTTCGAGGTTAGCCAGTACGACAACTACAGCTACCTGTTTAACCAGCCGGTATTTATCATTCTTAACCCGGCAAACTCTCCGGGCACTATTCCGATTGTCGGCATGCGCATTGGCATTAATGGCAAGGAAGCAACCGTCGGCCAGGCCTGGAAGCACCTCAGCACGCAAACCAGTAATGCCCTTTACACGGCCGGTAGCGGTCAACCCCTGTCGCCGCTGGGTACTGTGATCGCTCTGGAAAAAGGACCGGAGTCGGATGAGTTTTTCCTGACCTTTGAGGTACTTGGAAATTCAAGCAATGCTGTACTTGAACCTGTACCCCTGCAGCCGGCTGCACCTCCAGACCTGCCGGAGAGCAGTGACATCGGCGTTCGGACGTTTGAAGAAATTGATGCCACCATGTCAGTGGTTACCAGCGTTAGCCGTAACCAGGCCGGGGTCAAGGCAGTCTATGACACGGTAAAACAGCAGCTGCCCACGGTGGAAAACCTGGACGGCTTCCTGTCTGCACACCAGATGGCAGTATCACAACTTGCAATCGAGTACTGCAATGCACTGGTTGATAACCAGGGGCAAGTCCTGCGAAACGACTATTTCCCTGCATTTGATTTCAACCAGACGGCTGACACGGCATTTAACAGTGCCGCACAGCGCGATCAGGTCATTGTGCCGCTCATCAACGACATTATGAACACCGGCCTGACAACCCAGCCAGCCCCGGCGGCTGTGGCCGCTGAACTCGACGATCTGATTATGATTCTCACAGCCTGTGCCTTCGGTCCGTCACCCGGCTGTGCGACCATCAACCGTACCGAAGAAGTGGTAAAGGCAATCTGTGCAGCGACCCTGGGAAGTGCTGCCATGCTTATTCAATAGGACCCGGAAAGGAGGAGTGCATGGCCAGTAAACGTAAACATCGTCTCCCGGATGAACCCCTGTGCCTGAACAGTCACGGCCGCCCTGTGACCCGGCGCGACTTCCTCGGACAGGGACTGGTTGCCGGGCTTGGCCTGGTGACTGCACCGACACTGTTTGGATTGTTTGCCAATCCGCGATCAGCAGCAGCCGCGTTGTCACCCGATATCGAGTTACTGAAAACGGCCTGCGGTATCAAATCACTCGGTGCTGGCAAGATCCCCTTTATCTGTTTCGATCTCGACGGTGGAGCAAATATTGCCGGCTCCAATGTACTCGTGGGCCAGCAGGGCGGGCAACTGGATTTCCTCAGCACTGCCGGCTACAGCAAACTCGGCCTGCCCGGTGACATGACGCCGGGCTCTATCAATCCGGCAACCAACACTGCTTTCATCAATACCGATTTCGGACTGGGCTTTCACGCCAGCAGCGCCCTGTTACAGGGCATACAGGAAAAGGCCCAGGGGCGCAGCACGGAAATCAACGGTGCCGTGATACCGGCGCGTTCTGATAACGACACGGCTAATAATCCGCACAACCCCATGTACGGGATTGCCCGTGCCGGGTCCGATGGCAGCCTGCTGTCCCTGATTGGCTCAAGCAGTTCCGACTCCGGGGGCAATTCGATGGCACCGGCCATGCTGATCGATCCAACCATACGCCCTACCAAGGTTGATCGTCCATCCGATGTCACGGGTATGGTGGATACCGGTAAGCTTATCGGGGTTCTCTCCCAGGATGACGCCGTCGCCGTCCTGGAATCCATTGAACGCATCAGCAAGATGAAACTCGACAATGTGAATACGCGAGTGACAGCCGATGCCGTAATCAAGGACCTGGTACGCTGTGGTTACGTGAAGACAGCTGATATTGCCGATCGCTTTGGCGACCCAAGCACGCTGGATCCGGCACTGGATCCGGATATTGTCGGTGGCGGCGGTATCTTCACCCGGAACGAGTTCGATAATGACAGGGAATTCCGCAAGACCGCCTCGGTTATGAAGATGGTGGTCAACGGTTTTGCCGGTGCCGGCACCATCGAGATGGGGGGCTATGACTACCATACCGGTGACCGCGCCACTGGCGAACTGCGCGACCTGCGCGCGGGCCGTTGCATCGGTGCCTGCCTGGAGTATGCCGCACGCGCCAACAATGGCAATGGCGTACCCTTGATGATCTATGTCTTCAGCGATGGCTCCGTCGCCAGTAATGGCATGACCGATGACAGCCCGGCCGGGGGTGGCAAGGGTGTATGGACCGGCGACAATTCTTCCACCGCATGTTCTTTCTTCCTTGTATACAATCCTGGCTCACGACCCATGTTGCTGGGTGTCGATCCCGTCGAACAGGCACGGCACCAGCAAATCGGTTATTTCCGGGGGGATGGCTCGGTTGAAACCAATGCCACCCCGGCAGCCAACCAGGTGAACTTGCTGGTCGAGACGGTCATCCTGAACTACATGGCGCTACACGGCGAACAGAACAATTTTGGCAACCTGTTCCCGAACCATGGCCTCGGTAATGCCGCCCTGATGGACAGCCTGACGGCGTTCAATCCCATCGCTTCAGGGACGATATAGACAGTATGACTTGTTTACACGCCCGCATACCATCCAGGCCTGAGCACCCTCGGGCACGATTTATTGCACTGTGCCTGTTGTTGCTATTGCCGTTTACTGCCATGGCTGACTGGTACCGCCAGGAAGCCGCCATCATGGGTACTGCCATCAAAGTTGAGCTCTGGCACGAGGATGCGGCACAGGGCAGGGCGCTGACGCAGTCTGTAATTGATGAAATGCAGCGTATTGATGACTTGATGAGTTCCTACAAGCCTGATAGCAAACTGTCGTATATCAATGACAATGCTGCTACGAGCCCCGTTACCGTCAGTACAGAACTGTTGACCCTCATCATCCGCTCACTGGACTATTCCGTCCTTACAGCAGGCGCCTTTGATATTACCTATGCCAGTGCAGGGCAGCACTATGACTACCGAAACGGTAAAAAACCCGGCAACAAGCAACTTGAGCTGGTGCTGCCGACTATTGATTACCGCCACGTCAAGATTGACCGGCAGCATTCTACCATTGAATTTATGCGGCCCGGGGTACGAATAGACCTCGGCGGCATTGCAAAGGGCTACGCCGTCGATAATAGTATGGAGATCCTGCAGCATGCCGGTGTGAAGAATGCCATCGTCAGTGCCGGTGGTGACACGCGGGTAATCGGCAAGCGCTGGGATCGACCCTGGAATGTCGGTATTCGCAATCCACGTGACAAAGACAGCATCGTGTCAATGATCCCGCTGGAAAATTCAGCCATATCAACATCCGGTGATTACGAACGATTTTTTGAAGAAGAAGGGATACGCTACCACCATATACTCAACCCGGGTACTGGCAAGTCTGTGCACGAGGTACACAGTTCCAGCATTATTGCTTCTGTGGCAACGGCTACGGATGCACTCTCCACCAGCGTATTTGTTCTCGGAGTCAATAAGGGCCTGCAATTAATCAATTCAATCCCTGATACCGAAGCCGTGATTATCGATAACAAGGGACGGATGCATTATTCAGCGGGACTCGCCCAGGTCTACCCGTAAAAGCGAACCGCGTACGCAATCAAGGATCCGCATCACACCCAAACTGTGATGACCTGCGCATCACGCCGATACGAAATCCTGCAAACTTGTTTCAGGCTGCCGGTCGGCAGTCGCCGGTGTGCTTACGGAGACCGCATATCATGCTCCAGAAATACCATTTTCCAGTCCCTTTCAGTTACTGGATATTGCTGCTGATCTTTAACAGCACAACAATTATTGCAGAGCCGGACAAACGAACGGCCGGTACAGCAGTAAGCCTCGATGAAGAAATCCAGGTCCTCAAGCAGGACGTCCTGGCACTCAATCGAGAACTGTTTATCCTCGAAGAGGAACTGCTGTATCCCTCCAGTACCCAGGTTGCTGTATTTCTGTCCCTCGACGTGGGCGAGTTCTTTACCCTCGATTCGGTACAGTTGAAACTCAACGACAAGGTGGTCAGCAATTATCTTTATACGCAACGCGAGGTAGAGGCCCTGCACCAGGGCGGCATCCAGCGACTCTACATGGGTAACCTGAAGGCCGGCAAACACGAACTGGTTGCCATCTTTACCGGCAAGGGGCCCAATGGACGCGAGTACCGCCGTGGCGCCAGCCATGTCACAAACAAGTCCATGGGTGCCCGGTTCATTGAACTGAAGATTGTAGATAACGACAGCAGCGAGCAGCCTGATTTCAGTATCAGGGAATGGGAATAAGTTTCATGCACCGTATCACCTGCTCGCGGGTACTACTGATATGCCTGCTGGGGATCTCGCGTTTCGTGGCCGCAGCAGACGCAGCACCGTCAGCGGTCAAGGATCTGCAATACGGCGAGGTGCTCTACCATTATTTCCAGCAGGACTACTTCAACAGCATCGTGCGGTTGCAGATTGCCCGGCAACAGCAACGCCTGCCGAACCATGCAACAGAGGCCGAACTCATGCTTGGTGGCCTCGACCTGTCGTATGGCCTGAGAGACGAAGCCAACCGCATCTTTCAACACCTGCTTAGCGAGGAGACCAATGACCTCAGCATGCACAACCGTGCCTGGTTCTATCTTGCGAAGATCTCCTGGCAGCGTGGTGATGTTGCGGCAGCACTGCAGGCTATAGAGCACGTCAGCGGCACCATGACACCCGCAACCCGTACGGCCGCTATCAACCTGCACAGTCTGTTACTACTGGAACAAGGCAATAACAAGGAAGCCATTGACATCCTGAAGAATGCCCGCAGCGGCAAGCACTGGACACCTTACCTGAGCTACAACCTCGGTATTGCCCTGATACGGGATCAGCAACAGGAGCGCGGGGCAAAACAACTTGAACGTATTGGCAAGATACATGGCCGCAATGAAGAACAACGCCTGCTGCGCGACAAGGCCAACCTGGCACTCGGCTACAGCTACCTGCAAGACGGCAATCCGGAGATTGCTCGCAAGACACTGGCGCGCGTGCGCCTGGAAGGTCCGCTCTCGAACAGGGCCTTGCTCGGGGCCGGTTGGGCAGATGCCGAAGACGATGCATTTGGCAAGGCATTGATACCGTGGCTGGAACTGAGCAACCGTGACAGTAGCGATCCGGCAGTACAGGAATCATTGCTGGCCATCCCCTATGCCATGGCGAAGATGGACCTGCACGGACGTGCCGTACAGCAGTACAACGAGGGGATAGCGCTGTTGATCGAGGAACGGCAGAAACTGGCGCAATCCATCCGTGCCATCCAGCAGGGAGGGCTGCAGGACATCCTGCAGCAACACGACCTCGGTACCGGCAGTGGCTGGATGCAGCAACTGCACATCGACTCCGAGACACCGGCGCTGCGCTACCAACTCGCACTCATGTCATCGCATGACTTCCATGAAGCCGTGAAAAACTACCGTGATCTATTGTTACTGGAGGAGAATCTGTCAAAGTGGCAGACCGCTGTCAGCACCTATGACGACATGCTCGCTGGCAGGCAGGCACGCTTCGAGGCACACCGCCCCGCGGCAGAGCAGGCATTGCAGGGCAGGCGATTGCAGCAGCTGCAGCAGCACCATGCCACCCTGGCCGGAACCCTTACCCGCATCGAGGCAACAGGCGATGCCGCCGGACTGGCGAACCCGGCAGAGGCACGGCAGTGGCAACAGCTGGTACAAATCAGTGAGCGACTGAAACAGTTACCGGCCAACCCCGACACCGATGAACTGCATGACAAGCAACAGCGCCTGCGCGGCATTCTCATTTGGCAATTTAACAGCGACTACAAGTCACGTCTGTGGCAAACCAGGCAGCAACTCGCTGAACTTGAGACCCTGCTATCGGAGTCACAACGGGGCTTCGATAATCTGCAGCAGGCCAACCTTGATGGGCCGTCTGGCTTTGGTGCATTCGGCCAACGCATCACCACCCAAAAGGCCACTATTGAAAAATTATCAGCACAGACAGCGAACACCCTGGTAGCACAAGGTAAGCAACTGGAACAACTCGCGATCAACGAACTCGAACAGCAACAACAGCGTGTCGATACCTATATCATCCAGGCTCGTTTTGCCCTGGCACAAACTTATGACAGTGCGCTGGAACGACCGGCAGGTGCGGGGGGCGTACAGTGAAGTCCGCACTGCCTGTCATCATAATGATCGCCTGTATATCGAGCGCCTGTTCTGTTTTGCACAGCGACAATGCACCCACCATCGCGAGTCTGGGTAAACACCCGGTAAGGCTTGAAGAAACACCGGTGTCATCCAGTGAAGTGCAGGCCATCTCGGCCTACCGGGCGTTTCTCGATAGCGGTGACGAGTCGGACTCACGCCCGCAGGCGATGCGTCGCATTGCCGACCTGAACCTGGAAAAAGAGGTACCGCTACAAGCCGGGGAGCTTGCCACGGACACCCTGCCGTTGCAGTCGATACAGGCACATGAATCTATTGATCTGTACCAGAATGTGCTGTCACGCTATCCCGAACGTGCAGACAACGACACGGTGCTTTATCAACTGGCACGCGCGTATGAAATGGACGGTCAACCACGGCAGTCGCTCGATACGCTGGCAAGGCTCGTACAACAGTATCCGCAAAGTGGTTATGTACTGGAAGCGCAGTTCCGTCGCGGAGAAATCCTGTTCGAGCAACGGGATTACCACAGTGCAGAGCAGGCCTACCGGGCCGTGGTCAGCAGCGGCGCGGACAACCCGTTTTACCGGCAGTCCCTCTACAAGACCGGCTGGTGCTTTTTCAAATTGTCATTGCGGGATGAATCACTGGATGCCTTTATGGCATTGCTCGATCTGGAACTGCAGGATGCCGAGGCGGGCACTGTACAGCTCGAGCACCTGAGCCGTGCCCGGCGTGAACTGGTGGATGACACCCTGCGTGTTATCAGTCTGAGCTTTTCCTACGCGCAGGGCGCCGATAGTGTGGCTGACTATTTCAACAACCGTGGCACGCGCCACTACGAATACATTATCTATGACCACCTTGGCCAGTTGTACCTGCAGAAGGAGCGTTATAATGACGCCGCGCAAACATTCCAGGCCTTTGTGAAACAGAACCCCATCCATCGCCTCGCACCCGGTTTCCAGATGCGTGTTATCGATACTTACCAGCAAGGCAACTTCCCGATACTGGTTCTGGAGAGCAAGAAGGCGCTGGTTGATCAATACAACTTGCAAAGCGAGTACTGGCAACATTACCCGCCAGCGGACAACCAGCAGGTGCTGGATTACCTGAAGCTTGCCATGACCGACCTGTCTCGGCACTATCATGCACTGGCGCAGAAGGACAAGAAGCCGCAGGACTACCAGCAGGCAGCACACTGGTACCGGCGTTACCTGGGTTCATTCAAGGACGATACAGCCGCACCGCAAATGAATTTCCTGCTGGCGGAATTGTTATTCGAGTCCGGCGACTACCGGCAGGCCACACAGGAATACGAAATCACCGCCTATGACTACGCCGCCCACGAAAATGCGGCTGCTGCCGGTTATGCTGGTGTGCTGGCCTGCGATAAACAGGAACACAAGCTGACAGGCAACGAACAACAGGCGTGGCAGCAGCAGTGCTTCGAACACGCTATTCGCTTTGCAAGCACCTTCCCGCAGCACCCGCAAGCCATGGCTGTTCTTACCCGCACCAGTGAAAAACTGCTGGCCAGCGGCGATCAGGCACGGGCGCTACAGGTCGCGCAGGCGGTTCTTGCCAGCGAGCAGGCCAGCGATGCCCAGCAACGGGTTGCCTGGACGGTGCTGGCGCATGCGCACTTTGACATGGGGGATTACCTGCAGGCTGAGGCGGCCTACCAGCAGGTACGTCAGCGCATGCCGCGTGAAGATAATGAATATAACAATATAAATGAAAGGCTTGCAGCCTCAATCTATAAACAGGGAGAGAAATCGCAGGCCGCCGGTGAAACCGCAGACGCAGTCATCCATTTCCAGCGGGTGCGCGAGGCCACGCCCACGGCATCCATCGTGGCCACGGCCGAATACGATGCTGCCGCAGGACTGCTGTCACTGCAACAATGGTCACAGGCTACCGCTGTACTGGACCGCTTCCGCAACAGCTACCCGGATGATCCGCGCCAGACCGAGGTGACACGGCGCCTCGCCACTGCCTACCTGGCCGAGGAACAACCGCTGCCTGCCGCTCAGGAACTTGAACGCATAGGGCATAGTCATGAGGACCCAACGTTGCGGCGTGAAGCACTCTGGCAAGCGGCCGAGCTGTATGCCAGGGCAAACCACCCGAGCGAAGCCGTCACGGCGTACGAATTTTATGTCCGGCAATTCCCGCAACCCGCTGAACAAGCCATTGAAGCACGGCAGCGGATCGCCACGCACAATGTGACCGTTAACAATTATGCAGGGCAGCAACACTGGCTGCAAGACATCATCAAGGCTGACCGGCAGGCCGGTACGCAACGCACTGATCGCACCCGCTACCTTGCCGCCCGTGCTCAACTGACACTTGCGGAACAGGCCCATGAAAAATATCGCCGCGTGTCACTGGTCTTGCCACTAAAGAAAAGCCTGGCGACCAAGAAACAACTAATGGATACAGCAATGCTACAGTATGAACAGGCTGCCAGCTACCAGTTCGCCGAAGTCACCACGGCCGCCACGTTCCAGACAGCACAGATCTACGCGGAACTGGGTGCTGCATTAATGAAATCACAACGGCCGAAAAACCTTAGCGGCGAGACACTGGAGCAATACAACCTCTTGCTGGAAGAACAGGCCTATCCATTTGAAGAGCAGGCCATCACGCTGTACGAAACCAATGTCCATCGCATCGAGTCCGGCTTGTACAACGCCTGGATCGAAAAGAGCCTGCAACAACTGGCACAACTGGTGCCTGCCCAATACGCCAAACTGGAAAGAGGGGCCTCCTATGTCACCGCACTGCACTAACAACCAGCGCATAAATATTCCATCCCCTCTCCCTCCGGGAGAGGGCCAGGGAGGTGGGATAATATATATGAAGTTTGTAGCAGCGATACTAACTCTCATTTTCAGCGTCCAGTTCCTGAATGGCTGCACAACCACACATACCAATAGACCGGCTACAGCATCGATATTGAGACCAACACCAGAACTGAATGCCGAATACCAGCAAGCCCTGGAATTTATGCAGGCCGAGAAATGGCAAGCAGCCAGCGAACGACTCACCCGTATCACAATCGCGCAACCATCACTCTCCGGACCCTGGCTCAATCTCGGTATCACCCAGACCATGCGCGGTGATCATGCCAACGCCGAGACCGCCTTCAAGACAGCCCTTGATGTCAATCACCGGAATATCGAGGCCTACAATCAACTCGGTATGCTCTACCGACGTCACGGCCGTCTCGATGAGGCACAACTTGTCTACCAGGAAGCGTTGCGCCTTGATCCTGACAACACCAACATCCACTGGAATCTTGCCATTCTCTATGACCGCTACCTGTCGAACCCGAGTGAAGCATTGCAACATTACCAGCGCTACCAGCAACTCACTGATTCTGACGATCCACTATTACAGGCATGGATTGCCAAGCTGGGCAATCACGGCGACAACATGACTGCCAGGGTGAAGCAATGAGTTTGGTCAGTACACACAAACTACTGCTTGCCACCCTGTTGTGCACGGCCCTGCAGGTCTGCGCCGAGGACACCCTGACACTTGATGGCGCCACCATAGTCGGCAATCGTGAACTACCAAAAGCACTGCACATCGTGCCATGGAAATCGGCCGAGGCCGGTGACTTGGCCGGACGCCCCATGAACAGCCTGGTCGACGAGATTCTTGCACCCGTAGACCGAGATGTGTTCCTCAGGAAACTCGAGTACTACGAAGCAGTTCACAGAATTGACTAAGCACATCAGTCATCTTGATGAAGCACCACACACATGATGCGAACAGCAAATCTCTATTTACAGTAAACAGGAGTACCCTATGGATGCCTACACCACCATAGTCGGATTTTTCCAGTCCGGCGGCTTTTTCATGTACCCGATTGTGCTGATCCTGGCACTGGGCCTCGCCATTGCAATCGAGCGCTACATCTATCTCAGCATGGCCAGGACCAGCAACCACCGCATCTGGAAGAAACTGCAGCCTCTGCTGCAAAAGGGCGACTACCTGCAGGTCGCCATGATCACCGAAAAATCCCGTTCCGCTATCAGCCACATCTTCAGTTACGGTCTCAACCGCGCACGCACATCGCGCCGTCGCGACGATGTCGAGATCGCCATGGAGGAGGGTCTGATGGAGACCGTACCCAATCTTGAGAAGCGCACCCCCTACCTGGCCACCTTCGCCAACATCGCGACACTGCTGGGACTGCTGGGGACCATCATCGGCCTGATCCAGGCCTTTACCGCAGTCGCTGCCGCCAATCCGGCCGAGAAAGCCGACATGCTGTCTGCAAGTATCTCGGTCGCCATGAATACCACGGCATTCGGTCTGATGGTCGCCATCCCGCTGTTGCTGATCTACGCCGTACTGCAGACCAAGACCACCCAGCTGGTCGACAGTCTCGAAATGGCCTCTGTGAAGTTTCTGAACCTGTTAACTGAAAAACCCATCAGTGAGGCAAAGGCCGGATGAGACGCCGCCTGCGATGCCGGTTGCGATGCCGTGCCGGGGACCACGAACCGACCGACATCAACATCACAGCCTTCATGAACCTGATGGTGATCCTGGTACCGTTCCTGCTCATCACGGCCGTGTTCTCGCGCATTACTATCCTGGAACTTAACCTGCCGGCCGCAGGTACAGGCCAGGTCGCGAACGAACAAGCCTTCCATCTGGAGATCATTGTGCGCGCCAACAGTATCGAAGTAGGTGATCGTAACGGTGGCCTGATCAAACTCATCCCCACAAGCGACACCGGTCACGACTACCGGCAGCTGTCGGAACTGCTACAACAGGTGAAGGCACGCTTTCCGGAAAGACTCGACGCCACACTACTGCTGGAGGCCGACATTGCCTATGACACCGTGGTACACGTCATGGACAGCATCCGCGTAGCACAAGTGGTGCAGGCCGGTTCGGTACAACTGGCAGAACTGTTCCCGAAAATTTCCATTGGCGATGCTCCCGTGGGCAACGCCCGGGTTGCCAGCAGCAAGGGTCCGTAACCATGATCCACTCACGCCGCGCAGAACGCATGGCACTCCACCACAAACGGGCCGGCCGCAACACCGGCATTAACCTGGTGTCGTTAATGGACATCTTCACCATCCTGGTATTCTTCCTGCTGGTGAATTCCTCCGACGGCGAAGTGCTACCGACACAAAGATCCGTCACACTCCCCGAGTCAGTCGCCGAAGAACCGCCACGCATGGCACTGGTCGTCATGATTAATGAAACCGACATCATGATTCATGGCAAGGTCATCACTAGTATAGAAAATGTACTGAACACAAACAGTAATGCATCGGACCTGCTGACGACGGCCCTGCAAGCAGAACGCGGGAAAACCCGACTGCAGGAAAAAAATGGGGAGCCTGTCCGGCACGAGGCCACCATCATGGGTGACCGCGACATCCCCTACAAGATTCTGAAACAGATAATGGCGAGTTGTACCGAAGCCGGATTTGTCCGCATTTCGCTGGCGGTGTTGCAAAAGCCGCTACAGGAGAGTTGAGTCATGTCGGGCTACAGTCACGCACTCTCCATGCCATGGTCCTTTACCGCCGAAAGCGACGACCGCTTTCAGCGCATACTGCGCATCAACCTGGTACTGTGTCTGTTATTAGGTCTGGCGATGCCGTTTTTACCACTACCGATACTGGAAGAAACAGCGCTTGAAGAACCACCACGCCTCGCCACCTTGATCCTGGAGGTAAAGCCGGTTCCGCCGCCGCCCAAACCGAAACCCGTGTCCAAACCGTTACCAAAGAAGGTGATTCAGCCAAAACCGGCACCTGTACCCAGGAAAGCAGTAACACCCAAAAAGGTCGTGACGCCCGCTAAACCCGTACCGAAAATCGCAAAACCGCTCCCGGTCAAACCCGTGCCGGTAAAGCCTGTACCTGTAAAGCCCAGGGTGACAGCACGACAAAAGGCTGAGAAATCCGGCCTGCTGGCGCTCACAGACAGTCTGGCTGACATGCGCCAGAACACCACCACCAGCAATCTGCGGAAAACCACCCGGCTATCACAGTCCGGTGGGCAGGCCCGCACCGTGGAACGTACCGTACTGACCTCCGGGACTACGCGCTCCAGCGGCGGCATCCAGACCGCCAGCCTGAGCCGCAATACCGGCGGTGGTGAACTGGCAACACGGTCCACTACGCAGGTACACAGTCCCGCAGGCAATGCCGCCACCGATCCTGTGGGTAATAGTGACAGGGGAGAGCGCACCGCCGGTCGCAGCATCGAAGAGATCCAGATGGTATTCGACCGCAACAAGGGCGCCATCTATAGCGTCTATAACCGCGCCCTCAGGAAAGACCCGACCCTGCAGGGAAAAATTGTATTGCGACTCACTATTGCGCCCTCCGGCAAGGTAACACGCTGCGAGCTGATCTCGAGTGAGCTTCACGATGCAGCCATCGGGAAGAAAATTACGCAACGTATCAAGCTCTTCAACTTCGAGTCCAAGGACGTCAGTGAAGTCACCATCACCTATCCCATCGATTTCCTGCCCGCCTGATTGACCTGATACAGCAGAGAATGGCCGGTGACTTTGTCAAACCCAGGGTGCAGCACTTTGCCTTGTGTTCTTGCCATCGTTAAGCTCGTAGCTCGTAACTTCTGAGCGGACTGTATGATCCTGGATGTGAATCAATAGTATTGATGGCATACTACGCGAACCATTATTTTGGGTTAGCTACTATGGCATGGATTTATCTTCTTCTCGCAGGCCTGTTTGAAATAGGGTGGCCCGTTGGGCTGAAAATGGCGCAAGTGCCCGAATCCAGGCTAACGGGTGTTCTTTTTGCCGTTGTCTGCATGGGTATCAGTGGTTTCCTGCTGTGGATCGCTCAAAAACAAATACCGCTGGGCACCTCGTACGCGGTATGGACGGGTATTGGTGCGGCAGGAACATTTCTGGTGGGTATCATGTTCTATGGTGATGCAGCCAGTTTAGGCAGATACCTCGGAATTGTCCTGATCATTGGTGGTGTTGTTACACTGAAAATGGCCCACTGAAGTCACCAGAAATTCATGCATGGTCAAGTGGATTCAATACCTGAACAGCGCCGTACTGCTAAATCATGGTACCCGGCTGGTCGGCGGTTTCAATGAACCTTACTACAAGGCACCGGGAACTACCTCACTGGCCGAGATACAGTTTACCTGCGACTATGAACGCAGTGCCTTGCATGAATTGGGACACTGGTGTATCGCCGGCAAACAACGAAGGCTTATGAACGATTATGATTACTGGTATGTACCCGACGGCCGGACTGATGAGCAGCAACGCCTTTTCTTTGCTGTAGAAGTTAAACCCCAGGCAGTGGAGAAATATTTTTGTTCAGCACTGGGATTACACTTCGAGGTCAGCGTCGATAACCTTGGTAATCATCCTCAGTCCGGTGTTGATGAATTCAGTGGTCGTGTCAATGAACAATACAGCCACTACCAGGCAGAAGGCTTTCCGGCACGCGCCACCGAAATATACCATTGCATGCGGCAGTGGCACTCTAAACAGTCAGGGCAGGGCAGTGTCTGATCCACAATGAAAATCACAAAAACCAGTCTCAATAAAGCCGTTGACGAGGGGATCCTGGATAACCAACAGGCAAATGCCCTCTATGATTTTCTGAAAGCACAACCCGGTACGGCACCGTTCTTCAGTTTCACCAACATTCTTTATTATTTCGGCGGCCTCATCGCCATCGGTGCAATGACGCTGTTTATGAACCTTGGCTGGGAACAGTTCGAGGGCTGGGGCATGCTGTTTATCGCCATCCTGTATGCAGGGATCGGCCTGGTGCTGACGGGACGTTTTCAACGGGGAGGGCATGATATTCCTGCCGGTATCTGCGCGACATTTGTTATCGCAATGACCCCGCTGGCTATCTATGGTTTACAGCAGGGCATGGGTTGGTGGCCGGACGATACCGTCTACCAGGAGTACTACCGCTATATCAAGTGGCACTGGATCTACCTGGAGCTGGGTACGCTGGCCATCGGTATCATCATGGCATGGTACTACCGATACCCGTTTATGATCATGCCGGTGGCCGTAACACTCTGGTATATGTCGATGGATGTTGCTGCCATGTTAACCGGCGGGGAGGCCGATTATATATTCCGTGCCTTTGTGTCCATGTGGTTCGGGTTGCTGATTATACTGCTGGCGTTCTGGGTGGATATCCGCTCACGCAAATCCGAACATGATTACGCCTTCTGGCTTTACCTGTTTGGTGTCATGGCGTTCTGGTGCGGATTGTCCTTACAGCACTCTGACAGTGAACTCTCAAAGTTTCTTTATTTCTGTATCAACATCGGACTTATAGTTGCCGGTGCAGTCCTGGTGCGTCGTGTATTCGTAGTATTCGGCGCCCTGGGATGTGCCGGCTACCTGGAACACCTGGCTTCATCCCTGTTCCAGGACAGCTGGCTGTTTCCAATAGCCTTAACAGTCATCGGGCTGGGTATTATTTATCTTGGTGTGTTCTGGCAACGAAACGAAATATTGATCACACAAAAGGTGAGGGAACTGTTACCCCTTGCACTTCAGGAACTGCTCACAGAAAGAGCCTCGTAGGAATCGGCAGCAATGGAAGAAGGCGTCATAAAGTTTAAGCTGCAGTTTTCCGAGGCTGCACCCATGGAAATGGAGCACCTTGCAGAACTCAACAGCTGGCGCAAAATCCTGTGGCAACATGCACTCATAGGACAGGACATGAACCGCTATGAGGGTTTGGGCTTTGGAAATGTAAGCCAGCGCATCGGCGACTTCAGCGCACCACGCGGCAAGCGATCTTTCATAATCAGCGGCACCCAGACGGGCCACCTGCCGGAACTTGACAATATCCACTACACACATGTCAGGAAATACGATGCAGCCAGTAATACTGTAACTGCAGAAGGCCCCGTCAAGCCGTCATCCGAGTCACTTACCCATGGCATGATTTATGATCTCGATACCGATATCCGTTTCGTCCTGCATGTACATTCCCCGGACATCTGGCTGGCAGCCAGCAGCCTGGGTATACCTGTAACGGATGCCGCCGTTGCCTATGGCACACCCGGGATGGCTGAAGAGGTTCAACGTTTGTTTAAAGAGACTGATGTTCGTGAGAAAAAAATCTTCTCCATGGGCGGACACGATGATGGCGTAGTATCTTTTGGAACAACCGCAGAAGAGGCTGGAGATGTCCTGTTACGCACATTGAATGCCAGCCGGAATCAATAAAACAACGTTCATCTTCGCTGCGGCCGGAATGGCAGAAAAATCCAAGCACCATTAAACAAATTGAGGCTTCACTATGACCAAACCTGTAATCAGCTGCTCAAAGAATGGCCCTATAATTGTAAAGGGGCTGGAAAACTTCATTGACAGTGACGGCAAACGACTAGAGACGAAACCCGCAATGGGTTTATGTCGCTGTGGTGCCTCATTAAACAAACCTTATTGCGATGGTAGCCACAAACACGTCGGGTTTACTGAAGAAATTTCACCAGACCGGTCTGAAGACAAGGTCACACGCTACGAAGGCAAGGAAATCACCATAGTGAACAATCCGCTGTTGTGTTCTGTAGCGGAGTACTGCCACAAGGAACTGGGAAGCGTGTTTAATGAAAACAAGGCCCCCTGGATAGAACCTGACGGCGATACACTGGAACATATCAAGGCACTCATTGAAAAATGCCCATCTGGTGCATTGTCATATTCGATCAATGGACAGCCGCAGCCTGTGAGTGACTGCGAAGCAACAATTACCATCGAAAAGAATGGCCCATTTTGTATAACCGGCAGCATCGAATTGAACGATGCAAGCTGGGGACAATGTGCCTCACAAGAACACTACACACTGTGTCGTTGTGGCGAGTCAAAGAACAAACCTTTCTGTGACGGCACACATGCCAGCATTAACTTTGACGACAGTAAATAAGTCTAATATCAGAGTACTGGATTATTCGCTTCGCTCACCCTGCGGGCCGCCCTTCGGGCGTTCAGTGCGATGCGTACTCTTGTCCCGCTTTCGCGGGGATGACGTGGCTCAGAATGTAGTCTGGCAGGGGCCTGTAGCCCGGAATTCAGAATAATCGATTAATATGCTATTTAACATAATATACATTATACGCATTATCAGATTAGCCTGATTTACCGCCCGGGGGGCCGGATCGGGACAGCTGGAAGCTGCACCGGCCGTTCAGGGCTACCTGGATTTATTGGCTGTTCAGGACGTACCGGCGGCCTGGTGATGGGTGGATACAGCGGGCGACCTGGATAGTTGTAGCCATCGTTATAACCCGTAATTGGTTGCACCTCATCTTCATTGGCTTGTTGCTGTCCCTGTTGTTGTGCTTCCTTGCGTTGCTGCGCACGATCTGCATTCGCAGCACCCAGGTCATTGGCCTGCGACTCGATGCGCTTGAGACGCTCGGCGCTGTCACGCTGCTGGGCTGCTGACGGCCCGGGCTGTACCTGTATTTCCTGTACATCAACTGCGTTGGGCAGCGGACTGTCAGAGAATGTCACTTCACCCTGTTCATTGACCGATTTGTACAATGGTTGGGCAACAACGCAGGAGCTAAGCACGGAAATGAGAATGGAGCATAATACATTGACATGATTTATCATCGTTTTTAATCTTCTTTATAGCGAGTTTTAGAGCAAATACTTCGGCAAGGTTATATTGATGGAGTACCTGTATAGTTTATTATCTAACATCCACTAACTGATTAATCTCATTGTTTTCACACTTTTTGAAACTTGTTCATGCTTAAATTTATTACTTCTGTACTCGCCATCATCGCTGCCAGTCAGTCACAGGCTGATATCTTTACACTACCACCTGAGGATGTCGATGTGATTGGTCAGGTAAGTACCATTACTGCAAGCAGCAATGAGACACTACTGGATATTGCCCGCCGGTATGATCTCGGACAAAATGAAATACTGCTTGCGAACCCGACGGTCGATCGCTGGCTGCCTGAGGAAAATTCTGTCGTTGTCCTACCGAACCGCTTCATTCTGCCAAACGTGGCGCGAACAGGCCTGGTGCTTAATCTGCCAGAAATGCGACTCTATTACTTCCCGAAGCCCAAGCCTGGTGAAAATCCCATCGTCATTACACATCCGGTCAGTGTCGGCAGAATGGACTGGAAAACACCACTGGGAAAAACCAGCATCATCAGCAAGAAAAAAGATCCGGATTGGCGCCCTCCCCAGTCACTGAAAGATGAAGCGATCGCTGCAGGTGATGAACCATTGCCTGACATTGTCAAGGCCGGTCCAGACAATCCGCTGGGGCGTTACGCCATGCGACTGGGTATCCCCGGTTACCTGATTCACAGCACCAACAAACCCTACGGTGTCGGCATGCGTGTCACACACGGCTGTTTGCGCATGTACCCTGAAGACATAGAGAGACTGTATGAAAGTATCCCGGTCGGCACACCGGTACAACTCGTCAATCAACCCATCAAACTCGGCTGGCTCGCAGGATCACTGTTTGTAGAGCTGCACCCGCCTTTGGATGAAGACCAGGACAAGTATGCGAACTACATGCAAAGCGTACTGGATGCAATTGCTGAATTTACAGACCAGGAGGAAATCAATCTCAGCGGCAGAACGCTGTGGCAGACCATAGAACATCAAGATGGTATACCTGTCGCGGTAACACGCTAGCCGTCACCCAGAAGATTCCCGATCTTTTCGAGCAACCTGTTGAGATTCACTGGTTTGGTATCATAGTCATCGCAGCCGGCCTCGCGCGCCTTGACCTCATCGCCGGACATGGCGTGTGCAGTAAGCGCGATCACCGGGATACTTTGCGTGGCGGAATCTGCCTTGAGTCGGCGTGTGGCTTCCCAGCCATCCATCACTGGCAGGCTGAGATCCATCAGGATGATATCAGGACTTGCGGAATATGCCATGTCGACGCCAGCCTGACCATTGACCGCGATGACCACTTCGAAGCCCTTGCGCTCCAGTCTTCGCGTCAGCATGTCGCGGTTCATTTCATTGTCTTCAACCAGCAGTATTTTACTCATCGTAGTGCCTGGTATTTCTATTTATCGTTACTGGATGGGCATTCTATGACAAGTACCCGTTCAATGCACCGTATCGCAGCAACCACGAAACATTATTACTTCAGGAGAAGCTGGGCTAAAATGGACAGATCTCTGATCCGGGTACTGCACTGGATTTTCTGCCGCTACGCAGATTACAACAAGGGGGGTGGGTTTGTCCGTCACTATTAATCGTAGGGTGCCCAGTGGAATGCTCCTGCTTCTTGTTATGGTGTTGGCCATGGCACAGACCAGCCTATCATATGGGGCGACTTCGGCTTCGGAAAGCAGTCGAATGGATACTGTTGCCCCGCCCCCACTGAACTGGCGTAACCTGGAGTTGCAGGACTCTGGCGTAGCCGGTTCGGTTACAACCCGGATCGACCTGAGCAAGCTCTCTGCAGCGGAGGTACGCCCCACTCTGGTTGACGGGCCGAACCCGATGTCGCAGCGGGTCGCGGGCACCCGTATACAGGAGCTTGTGGTAGCCAACTCGATTCGTCTGTTACTGGGTGCCGGGATCAAGACCCGGGACCGTCTCTGGTTCAACGAGGATGACGGGCTGCCACTACAACTTATCCGGATGCAGCTGGGGAGCAAGCCCTCCCAAAAACTCTACCGCTTTGGCAGTAACCGGGTATACCGGCTGCGAAGGCAGCCGGCTAACAGGGCGGAGAATGAACAGCCTCCTGAGCAGTGGAGCCGGGTCAGTGAATCCCTCTACCCCTTACCGGATCCAGGTGGAGAGTGCCCGACTATCCTGGAATCATCGCAACTTCTCTATCTATTATCCAACCCGGAACATGGTATCAGTGAAAGTCCGGAGACGCTTTGTGTGTTCAGCCGCAAGCATGTGTATCAGGTGGATTTGCAGATCGTGGGACGGGAGCAACTTGATGTCGATTACCTGCAAGTCGTTGCCGGCCAGGAAAACAGGGTCAGAGAGACGCTGGAGGCCGTCCACGTTGTACTCAACAGCCGTCCGCTTAACGGCGCCGATGGAGATGTGGAGTCGTTTTCATTTCTTGGTCTGAAAGATGAAATTCATCTGCTGCTTTCCGATCCCTGGCGGATCCCGCTTCAAGTCCGAGGCCAGGTGCCCGGATTCGGGATGATTGACCTCGAGCTTAAGAAACTGATGCGCTAGAACCTGCCTGCAATTATGGCCAGAAACCTCTCCACTCACGACCGCGGCAGCCCGGGACAGGTGTGAACGAGCAGCCATGTTCAAGCTATTCGTGTCAGGTGTAAACTTGCGCTGAGTCAGTCGATCGGAAAAAGAGGTGTGAAGGAATGCGCAGAGGCCGAATTCTGGTTGTGATGCCCAGGCAGAAATTCGTCGGCCTTGCTGGAGAAATCCCTGAAAAATTCAAAGGTGTCTTTGAATTTGTCAAGAAGAAACAATACCTGGAGGCAGGAAACCTTGTCAGTCAGATGAGTCTGGTTATCACCCATTCCTATCTCAGTCCACGAGCGAACTACTTCATACTTCAGGCCAAAGCGCGGAGTATTCCGACTCTGTTTCTGGTCGATGGTCCTTTGGAGTGGTCCAACAGTTACAATAATCCAAGCCTGCGAAAGACCAATCAATATTTTCGTGGTTACTTGATGGAGCCCCTGATTCATGATGTCATACTGGCCGTTTCTGCTGCACAAGCCAGCTATCTGGCATTCAGGAATCCTGATAGAGACCTCACCTTCATGACTTACAAAAACAAGCGTCTCACGAGCGTCAAGTCGGCACCGCTATCCGATAAGCGATGGCAATTCCTCATAACGACGGCGAAGACTCCGTATTTCGGAGACGAGGAGAAGGACAACCTGATTCATATGCTCAAGCACCTGATAGCCGTGCTCGAGCAGCGTGGTTACTCGTACGTTTTCCGAATCTTTGATCACTCGTTACTAGAGGCGTTGTCACCGAAAGAAAACTTGTTAGAGGGCAACTTTGCGGAGGTTCTGCCACAGGTCGAATGCGTTATTGGTACTCCCAGTAGCGTACTGTTGCAGAGCATGGCCAGCGATAAACCTACCGGGACCTTGATCTACCGTGATACACCGCTTTTCTATCAGACTGGTTGGCTGGTGGCGGATCTATACAGTTTGGAAGCAACGCTGGCTTCCATGGTCTTGAGAGAAGAAACCCGCATGGAGTTCCAGACTTGTTGCCTTAAACAAAATCTCTCTCAAGAAAACTTCTTCACGGTCATGGACGAGCTAATCAAACGGCAACCCTGGAGAAAGAATACAACGGAGAACCTTCAGACGTTACGATTTGAGAACAATATTCTACGTTCGTTGCTGGAATCCCCGCTAAATTTTAACCTTGGCTATTACTTTTACAAGATCAAGCGCTACTTCTTTTCCAGGAGCTAGATCAGCGATCTCGCGTTATTGTCAGGATCTGATATTTAGATGTTAATGAATATGGCGAAAGATGGCCGGCAATACATCGCGATCTACCTCTATGGACCGTCGGGTGGCGGGGCAACACGTCGCACCCTGACTCTCGCGGGTGGTTTCGCAAAGCACGGTCACCGCGTCGATCTCGTGGTCGTCAATGCCGAGGGGCCGCTCGCTGGCGATCTGCCGGATGGCGTGCGGCTGGTGGTGCTCGATTCCGCGCTGATTCGCCTGGCGGGTCGGAAGCGCCGACGCCAGATCAAGGCCAGCGGGTTCGCGCTGGCGCGGTACTTGTGGCGGGCGCGCCCGGACGTGCTGTTGTCGGCAGCCAACCACGTCCATTTGACCGCTGTGATTGCGGCGCGGCTTTCGCGCGCGCCGGTGCGGGTGGTACTCCGCGTAAGCAACCACCTCACCGGTTCTCACCTTGGTGATAGTAAGCGGCCGCGTCCGACTCGCTTGAGGTTTGCACGGCACATCTACGGCCAGGCCGACGCGGCGATCGCAGTCTCGCAGGGCATCGCGGACGACATCATCGCTCACACTTCACTGACATGCGACCGGGTGTGTGCGGTCACGAACCCGACTTACACCCCCGAAATCGAAACTGCTGCCACGATGCCAATCGATCACTCCTGGATTACACAGGGCGCCCCGCCGCTACTCCTTGGGGCCGGGCGGCTGGCCCCCGCAAAAGACTTCGCGACGCTACTGCGTGCATTTGCCCGGGTGCGCGCGCGCCGGCCGCTACACCTGGTGATTCTCGGGGAAGGCGGAAAACGGCACGATCTCGAACAGCAGGTGCGGGAGTTGGAGATTGAAGCGGATGTCGAACTGCACGGCTTCGTCGACAATCCGTTCGCGTGGATGTCGCGGGCGTCGTTGTTCGTGTTGTCATCGGCCTGGGAGGGCTCACCGGGGGTCCTGGTCGAGGCCATGGCGTGCGGCTGTCCGGTAGTCAGCACTGATTGCCCCAGCGGCCCGGACGAGATACTGGCCGGAGGCCGCTTCGGGCGTCTGGTGCCGGTGGGCGATGATGAGGCACTGGCGGATGCCATAGCCGAGACGCTGGACGCGACAATCGATCGTGCGGCCTTGCGGACACGGGCACGCGAGTTCGACGTCGATCGTGCCGTCGAGCGTTACCTGAACGTACTACTGTGCGGAGTGTGAAGCGCCTTTTATGATGAAAACACAAGCCAATTCAAAATCACCACGGAAAAAGGCTTTTTTTATCGGGTTTTGGCCAGACTATGATGAGCAATCTATTGATATAGGTATGGTTGGAAGTACCCGTGTAAAAGTCATAAATCTAAAAAAAAGCGAGTATAGCGGCAATATACTGGCCAGATGGTCCAAAAAAGCGAGATTGTACCAACTGAAAAGAATGATTCAGAAATTAACAAGAAAGCACCCGGACAGTATTTTCTTTTTTCAGGGTAAAGCGAGTTTGACTCGCATACTGATTGATATCCCGATTAATTTCCAGGCGTCTATTATTTGCAGAAACCTTGTAGCCAAAAATGAAAACCTGATGCACGGTATAGCAGGCTTGAAAGAAAAAGGAGTACCAATCTGGTCTTTTGATGAAGGTGACTGTAAAACTTACTCCCTAAAACATTATTCCCAGTTTGTTAGAAAATTCACCCTGCAAAATATCCCTTCCCCCGCGATTGATTTGCTTTTTGTCGGGCGGAATAAAGGCAGAAAATCCATGGTGGACAAGCTGGATGCCTCGCTTTCAGCCGCTGGATTCACGGTATACACAAGAGTTACAGGCAACGGGACCAGGCTAATTACATATCAAGAGTATCTGTCGCTGCTTGCACAATCAAAGTGCCTGCTTGATATAACACAAGACGGCCAGAACGGACTGACATTAAGGCCTATAGAGGCGGCCATCTATGGGAAAAAAATTATAACTACCAGTGATGCCGTCAAGAAAACTGCACTTTACAATTCAAATAATGTGCTAGTACTTACTGATGCAACCACAACCAACGAAATAGCCCTGTTTTTAAATACAGACTACAAACCAATTGCGGCTGAAGCACTCTACGAATATTCTCCGGAATATTTTGTGACCAGGCTCTTGACTATGTAATGTTGTGGTCCATGGAGTATAGTTGATCTATGAAAAACGAAATACAAGAACCTGTTAGAGTTTTTATCGGGACGTCACCCAATGGAGAGGATGCCGAGGCGGAAATGGTACTGGAGTATTCATTACGCAAACACAGTTCCCGGCCGCTCGATATTACGTGGATGAGACTTTCCAGAGACCCTCGGTCGATCTGGTATGGCGGAAGGCGTGGCTGGATCACACACAAATGGGCAACACCCTTCACCGGCTTTCGCTGGGCCATTCCCGAGGCCTGCAACTTTCAGGGAAAGGCCATCTACATGGATGTTGATATGATCAATTTACACGATATCAACGAGTTATTCAGCCTCACATTTGCAGAAGACAAAGTCATTATGGCTCGGCCCGGGCTTAAATCGAATTACAGATTATGCGTGATGCTGATGGACTGCGAGAAACTGAAAGCCTTTATTCCGCCGGTAAAAAAACTGCAAAGGCTTAAACGCGGCCATCGCAAGATTTCAGATACGTTACTCAACTCCGATTATATTCAGACACTCGATTCACGCTGGAATTGTCTTGATGGCGAAGACCTGGCTATTGATGATATTTGGCATCTGCACTACACAAAAATGGCCTCTCAACCGTGGAAGCCGGCATGGTATCTGGGCGAAGCAGAAGCACATGCCCGACCTGAAATTGCTGACCTTTGGTTTCAGTATAAAGAGGAGGCCATGGCCAACACATGGTGGCCAAAAAAACCAAACCCTCCCTTCGGTGCCTTTAATATTCATCTCCGGAAGGGCAGGAAAAAAGCCTGAATGAAATGCCCTCCCCCGGCCAGTATCCTTGCCTGACCCGGGTATGATTCATACGAAGGAGTTGAAATCAGAAAAAGGATATTCAATAGATTATTTTGCTGTCTACAAGCTAAAAATACGATCGTCGCGTTTTGACTTTCGGTTCGCCATGCGCACCTTTTCGGATTCGGAAAGAAACCGGGCGATGGCGTCTGCGCCGCGCTGGGCCGCCGTGCTATCGTCCTGGGTGTGAAAAGTGTAGGCGAACGTAACTCGCTGCTCGTTCAGGTATTGCTCGTGGGTGTCGAATGCTCGCTCGAGCGCAGGGCCCAGCTGCTGTTCAACATCGTCGACCACCTGGCCCAGCGTGAAATGCAGGTAGTTGGGGTCGCCCTGCCAGTCAAGATGATGTGCGTTCAGATGGATAACCGGTCGTGGCTCTAGCAGGAATTCGTAGACCTGGCTGCTTACATCCCCCAGATAGATGTCGGAGTTCAGGATGTAGGTCATGTCAGTTGAGGCGGCGCTGCCGGTATCGATCAGAATATTGGGGATCTTGCGGTACTTGTCCGGCAGATAGCCCTTGTGACGGACGTGTCGCTTGAACAGCACGACGTGAGGCGCGAAGATCAGATTGTAGCCCGGGTTCTCAACGAAGAAGTCCAGCACCTGGAGGCCCATCTTCTCCCAGGAAGAAACACGCTGGTCAAAATGCGGGTTGTAGACGATAACCGGATTGTCGTTGTCGAAGAAGCGCACGGGCTCGGGATTGAGGCCGCGGACGACCTCGAACTTGGGCCAGCCAACGGCCGCATAGGAATTCGCTCGCAGGGCATCGATCTCCTTCAGGCGGTCGATGTATTTCTGGCCGGGAAGCAGCGTGAAATCGAATGCGCCAGAACGGTCGTCGAAGCCGCCCTTGCGGTCCCCGGCGCCATGGCGTGCATGAATCATCCGGACCCCTTCAAGTTTGTATTGCGTCCGCAATTTCATGCAGTGGCGTTCAGGTGCCACCAGCGCATCCAGGCTGCGGAAGAAATTCAGGTTGTTCTTCAGCACCATCTTCTTGCGTGTGAATGTATACGGTGAGATCAGGGGGTCGATTACCCGGTAGGCCCAGAACGGGCGAATACGCTTGAACGTGCAACGGTGGCCGGGGTAAAGTCGGCCAATGCGCCGGGCCAGCTTCATCTCGGCGCTTGATGAGCACGCGATGATGACTTCGAACCCGGGGTTCCGGCGCGAAAGTTCGAACGCATAGGGGGCTGCATGCGGCACCTGGTGGGGAAAGAAATGATTGAATAGAAATCCGATTCGCACTTGACGATACCCTGCTACGAGACCTGGTTGCAATGGCTGTGTGGGAAGGATCAGGAAGTCTAGCAGGTGATGGGGGCGTCGAAAAGCTCACACCCTGCAAACCAAATGGGGCTGGAAGCAGCAGCGGCAGGAATTCTAGAACGCAACATTCTTATCCTTTACCAGCAACGCATGTCCGTCCTGCAAGCGGTAGGCACGCTCGGCAGCGTCTAACAGGGCGGGTTGGTGCGAGATGGCTATGATGGTATGCGTACCCTGCAACTTGCGCAGGGTCTCGCAAATCGCCGTTTCACTCTGCGGGTCGAGGGCCGAGGTCGCCTCATCCAGTATCAGCAGCTGCGGACGGTGCACAAGGGCACGTGCTATCATGATGCGCTGCCGCTGACCGCCGGACAGTTTGCCGCCCCGCTCACCCACAATGTCATGAATTCCTTCTGCCAGATTTTCCACAAATGTCCAGGCACCTGCTCCCCGGAGGGCCACTATGACATCGGCTTCACTGATCCCGGGGTCTCCCAGTGCCACATTGTTGAATACCGAGTCGTGCAGCAGAATAGTTTCCTGCGGCACGTAACCGATGGTGCGTCGCCAGCGGTGAATGTCGAGCTCCATCAGCGGCACACCATCGACCAGCAGCATGCCACTCTCTGGCTGCAGTAACCCTATGATCAGGTCCAGGCTGGTGGTCTTGCCCGACCCCGAGAGTCCGATCAGGGCGGTAAACGATCTGGCCGGGATGGTGATGTTTACCCGTTCCAGTATCGTCTTCTCCCCATAGGAGAAGCTGACATCCCGTAACTCGATAGCCTGCTCAAGGGTTGGCGCCCGCTCGCCCTCCAGGTTTTCGCGCGCGCGTTCAGCCTTTTTGATGGTTTTCTGGATCGACCAGTAGGCAGACTCACAGACCGCCATCTTCTGGTAGCTGCGTTGTACCTTGCCGGTCCTCTTCAAGACCCTGGAGAGCAGAAAACCCAGTACCATCACCGTCGCAATCGGCAGTTCCCACTTCACCAGCGTGACATAGATACCGGTCACCAGCACCAGCGCGAACAGTATTTCCTGTCCGGCTATCAAAAACTCGCTGCTTACCACTTCCCGGCGCAGGGCGCGGTTTATATTCTTCGTCTCCGATACCAGCACGGTATCCACCAGGCCTTCCCGCCCCATCGACTTGAGCGGCTTGACCGACATCAGGGTATCGGTCAGACGTGCGATCATCAACTTGGTATATCTTGTCTGGCGCTTGCCGGCCCGGCGGGCCATTTTGACCAGTCGCCCCAGCGCCAGATAGATAAGCAAGCCCATTAAAAAAGAAAACAGCGCAGCCTGCCACATCAGCATGGTGGCAATGATGACGTAAACGAGGGCCTGTATGAGCTGTGATAGCAGGGTAGCACCATTCAGGTAGGCATTGGCTGCCCTGACGGCCTCGATCGACATGGAGGTGGTCAATTGTCCAACTTTTTGATGCAGATAGTATTCCCAGCGCGAGGCCAGCATGGCCCGCAGCATTGACAGACGCAAATCGGTGGCGACCTGGGCAACAATGTAGCCAACCTTTTTCTTGGCCAGCAGAACCAGGCCACCTTTGATAATCGAGCCCAGTACGATGACCACCAGCAGCATTTCGACACTGGGTGTCAAACCCATGCCCTCCATACCTCTGAGCAGTGTATCTCCGACCCCGGAGTCGGCGTCAGGCTCAAGCGCTGTCGCATCACTCCCGGACGAGTCCGGCTTCTCCAGGACCCGGTTCAACAGCGGCAGCAGAGCGGTCAGACTGACACCCTCGACCAGACCGGCAACCAGCAGAGCAACCAGCATGATGGTACTCTGCAACGGGTAGGCGCGGGCAAAGGTTATTAATAAATGCATGGCTGTAAGCTTATCTGAAGGGTGATGGGCTGTTTACCCGGGGACGTAGAAACCCCTGGATCGTGGTCAGGGTTGGTGCATCTGCAGCTTTTCTTTGATAAGTGAAAAGGCGTCCAGAATAGCATTGATCTGCACCTGGCTATGGGCAGCACTGAGACTGCAGCGCAGCAGGGAACCACCACCCGGGGTGGCAGGAGGGAGCACCAGATTGACATAGATGCCCTGTGTCAGTAAATCACGCCATAACGCGGTTGCCTCACCGACGGATGCGGGTAGCCGTACCGCTATCACCGGACTGATTTCCGGACCGAGTTCAAAACCCATGGCCACCAGCCCCTGATACAGCTGCGTTGCGTTGTCCCACAGTTTTTCCCGCAGTGCGGTGCTGCGGTAGAGGATCTCCAGTGCTTTACGGGTCGAGGATATCAGGGACGGTGAAGAGGATGCAGTGAAGATATAGGGGCGCATGGCATAGCGCACATTTTCCAGTTCCGCCCAGCGGCTGACACAAAATCCACCAATAGAGCCCAGGCTTTTGCTGAAGGTACCGGTGATGAAGTCCACCTCGGTCTCGACGCCAACCTCCTCTGCCAGCCCCCTGCCTTGCTGGCCCAGAACGCCCAGCGAATGGGCCTCATCCACCAGCAGGGAGGCACCAAAGCGGTTCTTGACGTCTATAATCTCGCGCAACGGCGCCCGGTCACCGAGCATGCTGTAGATACCTTCCACCACCACCAGGGTGTTCCCGGCCCGGTCGCCCAGTCGCTGCAGCCGCTTCTCCAGATCCGCCGGGTTATTGTGAAGGAAACGGATCACCTGAGCACTACCGAGGCGGGTACCATCGTAGATACTGGCATGGCAGTCGGTATCCAGCAGGATTACATCCTCGGGACCCGTCAGCGTCGAGAGTATCGCGAGATTCGCGATGTAGCCGGTTGAAAAGACAATGGCAGCGGCACAGTTGAAGAAGGCAGCCAGTTCATTTTCCAGTGCCACATGAGCGGCATAGCTACCGTTCGCCATGCGTGAGCCGGTGGTGCCTGTTCCCTCCTCCCTGAGTGCTGTGCAAGCTGCCGCAATGCATTCGGGATCGAAGGTGAGTCCCAGATAGTTGTTGGTGCCGGCCATAATCACCTTGCGGCCATTGATCATCGCTTCAGTGGCCGAAACCACCTTTTCCACCACGACATGAAAGGGATCCACACCGCTGACTGCAACCAGCTCAGCACGCGTTTCCTCAAGGGGCAGGAATTTATCGAAAAGGCTTGTCATGAATTAGCTGTCTTTCAGCAACTTCTGCAATTGTTCAGCGAAATCTCCTAGTGTGCGCACATCGGGAAGGATATTTAACGGTATCGAGATATCGAAATGATCTTCGGTCTGAGTAATCAGATCCATGACCTTCACTGAATCCAGGCCCACCTCATTGGCGAGGCCGGTCTCTTCCCCGAGCTCAATCGGTTTTTTTGTATAAGGACGAACCAGTTCGTACAACTGCTCAAGGATATCCTCTTTACTTTGCATCTCTGTTCAATCTCCTTGCTTGTATCGATCCGGCTGGACAACGGTCGGCACACGCGTGAGCCTGGCAAGTGGGCCTGATGGACGGCCTGCATACACGTTATCGGTCATCGGCTTGATACGCAATTAAACGTTGTTGATTAGGCCGGTCTCATGCTGTCCGCACAGGACTACCCCAGCCCATTGTACGCCGCAGCCCCTCTTCCAGGGAAAATCTTGGCCGCCAACCGATAGCGGCAGTCAATGCCGTGTTATCCGCTACCCAGTCGGGATGCCGCAGTTCACGAACCTTTCCCGGTGTCAGCATGGGAGCATACCCGATCAGCCGTGCGGTGGTGATATTCATGGCAGCAAGCGACCTCAAGAGCGCTGCTGGCAAGGGTAACCTGATAATGCGTCTGGAGCGCAGGGCCGAGACATGCGTTATGATTTCATCCCAGTTATAGCCACCGGCCTGAGTGTCATTTAACTCGTATACTCCGCTTTGGCACTGCCCGGAATTCAGCCACTTGAGTACCGCCGCGCACAGGTCTTCGACATAGAGTAATGACACACGGGCATCCGGTTCGCCCAGTACCGGCGCAATGCCACGCCCCATCCACTGAAACAACGGCAGCAGCTCCCTGTCACCCGGTCCATAAACGGCGGGAGGGCGTAACGCAACCCATTCCATGTCTTCTGCCATACTTGCCAGGGCATGCTCCCCCTGGTGCTTACTGGAGGCGTAATGGGAGAGCTGCGGAGCGCGCGCGGCCAGCGATGAGAGTGACAGGAATCTGGGTCTGTGTGACTGGGAGAGAGCCGCCCGTACCAGCTGTTTTACACCGTCGACATTGACGGCATTGAAATCGGCAGCGGTGACACCACGAACGGCCCCTGCACAGTGCACTACCGCACAGGCATCCTGCAGCAGAGTGTTCAGAGATGCGCTATCCTGGAGAGAGCCGATAACGGCTTCAAGCCCGGGTAACTTGGGGAGTTTATGGGCGGAACGAGGACGAGCCAGGGCCCTCACACTCCACCCAGCAGTTACCAGATGATCTACCAATATGCTACCAATGAATCCAGTGGCACCCGTCACGGCAATAGTGCGCGGCATGGAGAAGCAGCGGTGTCTGCGGGTCTTCAGACCGCCTGCTTAAGTAACGGGACAGCGGCCTCTTCCCTATCTTTCAGGCTGCCACCGTGGCCCAACCGGTGGGCAGCGATGTAGTTTTGTCTCGCCTTGGAGCGGGATAGCTTGCCCGACGAGGTCCGTGGCAGCGTGTGCAGCGGCGCCAGCTCTATGTGACAGTCCACACCCACCTCGGTATGGATCAGTCCCTGCAAGCGCCTGATTAACTCTGCACGCTTCTCAACTTCCTTCTCCCGGCACTGCACCACCATCACCGCCGCGTCCGCTCCATCCGTACCCGGTACCGCAAACGCCAGGGCATCTCCCGGGCGCACATCCGGTTGCTGCTCCGCAAGCTGCTCCAGATCCTGTGGCCAGATGTTGCGGCCGTTGACAATGATCAGGTCCTTCTTGCGTCCCGTGATCATAATCCCGTCGGATACCCGGTAGCCGATATCGCCAGTGTCCAGCCAGCCATCCGGCGAGAGCGTCTCGACCGTGATCCCTGGCTCGTTAAAGTAACCCAGCATCACACTCGGCGCCCGTACGTGGATCACTCCGATATGACGCTCCGGCACCACCTCTCCCGAGGCGTCCCTCACCTCCACCTCAAACTCTGACAGCGGTACACCACAGTTCACAAACTCACTCAAGCGCTCCTCGCCGGCCGCCGGCCGCGCATGATCATGCAGCGCCAGGTAATCCGCATCAACACAGTCTACCGACAGGTTCTCCTCCAGCGGCGCAAAACTCACCGCCAGCGAACATTCTGCCATCCCGTAACAGGCCAGAAACGCCTTGCGGTCAAATCCGCTCGGGCCCAGCGCCTCCGCAAAGTCATACAGCACCTGCGGCCGGATCGTCTCCGCACCCACTCCCGCCACACGCCAGGCGCTCAGGTCAAACTTCTCTGCCTCACCTTCACGCAGTCTCCGGTTGCACAGCTCATAACCAAATGGTGGGCTAAACGAAATCGTCGCCTTATTGCGCGACATCAGCGACAGCCACTGCTTGGGGCGCATCGCAAATTCCCGTGTCCCAAGATAATCCACCGTTAACTGCGAGGCCATTGGCACCAACACCAGACCCACCAGACCCATATCGTGGTAGAAGGGTAGCCAGGAGACACAGCGGTCCGACGTCCTCATGTCCATACCTTCGATAATGATGCTCGATAGATTGCTCAGTACTGCCCGCTGGGTAATCATTACGCCCCGCGGAAAACGGGTGCTGCCCGAGGTGTACTGCAGATAGGCCAGCTCATCTGCCTGCATCGGCTGCAGCTCACCTGCCTGCTGTGGCAGGGCGTCATACGCCTCCGGCGTGCCGACAAACGCCAGACCCAGCCCTTCGGCCGCCTCCTCAAGCAACTCTGAGTAGTCCGCCGGCGCCATCGCCAGTGATGCCTGACAGCTTTGCACCATCGCCCGGATTTGTTCCACATACGTCTTGTGACCCCCTGGATTGAGGGGGATTGGCAAAGGAACCGGCACCAGGCCAGCGTACTGACAGGCAAAGAAAAAGCGCAGAAAATCGGGATGGGTGTCCGCAACGATTGCCACACGTGCGCCGCGTGCAGGACCCAGGCCACAAAGTCGCCGTGCCAGCTCCAGTGCCTGATCCCTCAGCTCCGCATAGGTCAGCACCGCATAGAGCTCGCCCCGACGGCTGTAGAAATTACTCCCGGTTCGCCCCAACGCTGCATAATCCAGGGCAGCTGCAAGATTCGGAAAATCCGCAGCCCTCAACGGCAGGTTGTTTCCTGTTGGTGTCGCTTCCAGAGCCACGAGTTTTCTCCTTAAATTTAGTAGCAATCTACAATCGCAATTATCAATCCCGGAACCGCCGGCAGGACTGTGACAAACTTAGGGTTAATACAACCCCAAACCATGGAACTCATAATATGCAAGTTAAGGAACTCGTCTCCCCGAACAGCTACCCTTCAAGTGCAAGACCCCGGAAAAAATGCTTCCCGGATCACTACATAGAGACAAATCCTTACGTATTGTCCAAGATTTGGTCTTAAACCGCAACATGCACATATCCACTTTCTGTCAGTCCAGCAGGACTGGTCGATCCGGATTAATTTACAGCTATATACTACATTGGTAGAAGTGGAATTTTCCTATCGTACTGCGCCATTTTCCGGTCATATTGCGCCATTAAGAAGCAATGTCGTGCCCTAGTACTGAAAACATCTTGCGGCTGCGAGCATTCATACTTTTTGAAAGACAGATACTGCGTGGCAGTCCCGCTATCCGGCCGTCAACATCTTCCCGATAGCCTGCAAATGCCTGATAGCCACGCCGTGTCGCATCATAGGCAAGCAACCGCTTTGGATCGAGTTCCCGAACCTGATTTTTGACTGGATTGATGATTGAGGATTTGTCTTCGACCACGGGCCAACTACTGATCGCCATATAAAAACAACGGTATTATGCCCGGCTGTTTAGAGAAATAATAGTCAGAATTTTCCGCAGTAGACCGGTGGTCATTTCGGGCACACCGGTTAGGCGCTGCACGCCCTCACAAATGGCAGTGTTGCCCCGCCAGTCTGATCTTCGCGTCCATGCGCTGTATCTCCTGGACAGGCAAAAAATGTGTTCTCGTAAACCGTCTCGGTGATCGTCCCTACTCTTGCAGCGCGGGCATCAGGGCCAGTCCGCCTGCAGTGCAGTGAGGATCTGATTATTCCGCTCTGTACTGGTGACGTTGATATTGCTCAGGTCCGGGGGTCCGGACCAGCCATAGTCCATGAACTCCTGTCCGGAGAATGTCCGCACTTCTTCGTAACGGGGAATGACATGGAAATGCACATCCGGATCCACCATCATCAACATCAGGTAATTGATCTTGTCATAATTGAATGCCCGACTGAGCACCCCTTCGATATGACCGGTGATCGACTGCAATTCGGCAAAGGCAGCGCCACTGATCATGGAAAAAGCAGTGGTGGGCTCTTTACAGATCAACACCAGCGATCCAAGCGTTACCTGCCCCGGACGCAACAGTACTGTCCAGTGATTATAATCCCTGATCAGGGTATCCGGCGCACCAAACTTTTTCATTGTCGCATTCAAGACTACAACCTCCTCTTTCTCCCGCCCGATCGTCGCTATTGAATCAGGCCCCGGCGCATCCCGTCAATCCTCAGTATCCGAACTTCTGTTTATTCCCGCCAAATTTTGTATTATGCGCCAGACCAAAGGGACGCCGCTAATCAGGTAGCGTAATGGCTAATCCGGAACCTCAAACAAATGATCTCCCCCGAAAAGCATGACCATCCCGATGAACTGTGTATTCTCCCGGTCCGGAATCGGAAGGACCTGAAACGCTTCATTCGTGTGCCATGGTTCATTTATGCCGGGGATCCCTGCTGGATTCCGCCTCTGCTATTCGAACGGAAAGCGCACCTGTCAGCCAAAAACCCCTATTTCAAGCATGCCAAATGGCAGGCCTGGGTGGCCCTTCGTAAGGGCAAGCCGGTCGGTCGCATCAGCGCCCAGGTAGATCAGTTGCGCCTGGAAAAGTTTCAGGACGGAACCGGTTTCTTCGGATTCCTCGAAGCAATCGACGACCCCGACACTTTCCGGCTACTGCTTGAGACAGCATGCGACTGGCTCAGAGAGCAGGGAATGAAACGGGTACAGGGTCCCTTCAACTTCTCGATTAACGACGAATGCGGCCTGCTGGTGGAGGGGTTCGATACGCCCCCCTCTGTCATGATGGGACACGCCCGCCCTTATTATGCGGGCAGGATAGAGGCGCTTGGATACAACAAGGCCAAGGATCTGCTGGCCTATCGCCTGGATACTGATTTCGTTGTTCCCAGGGCAATGAACAGACTGACTGCAAAGAGTTCGAAACGGATAACCGTCTCGCCCTTGAGACGCAGCCATGTAAAAGAGGATCTGGACATATTGCGTGACCTGTTCAATGACGCCTGGGCAAACAACTGGGGCTTCGTACCCTTCACCAGGGAAGAGTTCGATGAACTGGGTCGTAACCTGGTCCATCTGGTGGCCGAGGAATTCATCCAGATCGCTGCTGTCGATGGCAAACCCGCCGCTATGACCGTGGTCCTGCCCAACCTGAATGAGGCAGCCCGGGATCTCAATGGGCGGCTGCTGCCACTGGGGTGGCTTAAACTGTTGTGGCGCCTGAAGAGGCACAAGCTGCGCACCGCACGCATTACGCTGATGGGTGTGCGTCAGGAATACCAGAACAGCACGCTCGGCATAGCGCTGGCCTACAGGGTGATGGACGCTGTTCGGCCCCCAGCCGCCGCACAAGGCATTGAAGAGGTTGAGATGTCATGGATCCTGGAGGACAACAGCAGCATGCGGCATATTATAAAAACACTCGGCGGTGATCCCTATAAACGCTACCGGATCTATCAAAAGGATATCTGACTATCCACCATAACCAGCCTGAATTCTGAGCATGTGCAGCGCATTGACCCGCATGCCCTTCACCGCCATCATCATGGCGGCCGACCGGAATCCGGATGATCCTGTCACCAGTGCCGCCGGCGTCTCTTGCAAGGCACTGACTCCGGTCGGCGGCATTCCCATGGGAGTACGTGTTCTGAATGCCCTGGAGGAGAGCCTGGAAGTCGGACCGCGGCTTCTGTGCGGCCCGCCCGGGCCGCTGCTCGAACAGGCCGCTGTACTCAAATCCGGAGTCGATGCCGGTGACTACGGCTGGACGGCCAGCAGGGATAGTCCGAGTGCCAGCGCTGCCGCCGCAATGGAGCAGATTCCGGATTCACAACCGGTGTTACTGACGACCGCCGACCACGCTCTGCTGAGCAGCCAGATCATTGATTATTTTTGCGGGCAGGCGCGCACCGCTGACTTTGACCTGATGGTTGCGCTGGCCCCTCATGAACTGGTCGCGATGGCCTATTCTGGCGTACATAGGACCCGGCTGCGCTTCAGTGACGGGGACTATTGCAGCTGCAATCTGTTTGCGTTCATGACACCCCGCTCCCGTGCAATTTCCGGTTTCTGGCGCCAGGTGGAGAGTCAGCGCAAGCAACCCTGGCGGGTGGTCGGCATCCTGGGATGGTGGCCGGTGTTCAAGTACCTGTTCAGGCGCCTCTCGCTACGGGAGGCGCTCGCTCGCATATCCGACAGACTCGAGATGAAGATCGGCGTTGTCATGATGCCTTTTCCCGAAGCTGCCGTGGATGTCGACACTGAAAACGACTGGCGGTTGGTCGAGCAGATACTGGCAGAAAAAGAAAAGCCCCGGGCAACTTGATTGCCCGAGGCCTTGCTGTGCCGGTAAACCCTTTTGACCTAGATAGCCAGTGACCTAGATAGCCAGAATGTCGCCTTCTTCCACGGCTAGCCAGTCGGCAACCATCTTCAACGCCTTGTCCAGGTCAACAGGGTAGTCGAGCTCACCCCACTGCAGGCCAAGGATAGACTGGCTCCAGACCTGTCCCCCGGTTGCCAGCTGGTCGATAACAGACAGATACCACTGCTTGAGGGCTACCGGTGTGTACATGGCCTGTTTTACCGCATCCTTAAACAGCTCACCGCCCTGCTCGCGGAATAACAACATCCCGATGGACTCGCCATCTACACTGCCGGTTTCAAGATCCTTTCCGATCCTCACCAGACGATTGCCGTCCAGGCAAACCTTCATATCGTCGGAGTCATAACGTGATTTTTGATCTCTGGCCAGGGTAATGGGCTTGACCGGTGAATCCAGCAGGCGCCTCACGATTGCAGGCTCAAACAGGGTATCACCGTTGAGAAGTAAGAAATCCCCGCTCATCTCATCTCTGGCCATCCACACTGTTGCCAGATTATCCGCCACATCGAAAAACGGATTATAGAGCGTCCTTACCTGCTTTGGACCGTAACGCCTGTCCAGTACCGCCTCGACCTGTTCTGCACCATAGCCGACCACAACCGTGATATCGTTGATACCATTCTCGAGCAGGTGATCGATCTGCCACTCGACAACAGTACGCCCCTGGATATCAAGCAGGCACTTGGGAGTCTCGGCTGTCATCGGTAACAATCGCCTGCCATGCCCGGCACTCAGTATAATCGCTTTCATAATGTTTGCTCTCTTTAGATCTAACAGTAATGTAAGATGTTGCAACCAGCACTGATACCTACCCTGTGCAGTGACAGCGTGCCATGGAGTGGTCACCTGCTGCCTGTCACCCTGCGCCAATTACATATCCTGCTAGACCGCTATACCAGCAAGCGGGCCGTCAAACGGAGATGCGTATCACAACGCCATGATTTTACATATATAAATAGCAAATACAAGGTTATATTTATAGTAAGATCCGGACTGGATGTAACCCGAATCTCCGGACTACAGAACATTAAGGATGCACAAACTGTATGCGTCAGCCCCTGACTGTTGCTGGCTGCCATTCCCGATGTAACGGTTCTATGTACGAGCGATCCCATTGATTATCAACCGCTATCTGATCCGTGAAATAGCCCTCCCGCTGGTTACTGTGACAGCGATACTGATTGTGATCTTCATGAGTTCCAATGCGGTCCGTTACACGTCGGACGCAGCGGCCGGCCTGCTGCCGCCCAGCGCGGTCATCTACCTGACCCTGTTAAGATCGCTCATCGCCATAGAAGTCCTGCTCCCTGTCGCACTTTATCTTTCCGTTGTTTTGGGTATGGGGCGACTGTACAGCGATAATGAGATGACGGCGCTACACGCCACTGGTGTCAGTGAACTGCGGGTGGTGCGCAGTGTGCTGTGGCTGTCTCTGGCAGTGGCTATTGTTGTCGCCAGCCTGTCTCTGGCTGTTCGCCCCTGGGCCTACCAGAAAAGCTATCTCCTGAAGGCACAGGCGGAGGCGGAATTCAATCTGGACAAGCTGGAAGCAGGACAGTTTTACTCCGCTGAAGAGTCCGGCACCGTGATTTTTGTGAAAAATATAAATAAACGGGAGAAACGGCTTGAACAGGTCTATTTTTTCAGGACAGGCGATCAAAAGATAGACATCATCAATGCTCGGCAGGCCTGGCAGTTGGTGACAGACCCGTTTGCCCCCCTTGAACTCCAGTTTCTTGATGGCTCCCAATACCAGATTGATCTCACAGGCACCCGTGACCTGACCCTGAAATTCAAGCGCTTGTCGCTGCTCCTCAAACCGTACGACCAGGATCTGGACCGCTACAGGAGCAAGACCATCGAAACGCTGCAGCTTGCCGGATCGAATAAACCTGAAGATCTGGCCGAGTTCCAGTGGCGACTGACCACACCCGTCACCACCCTGCTGCTTGGCATTCTGGGCGTGCCCCTGAGTCGCAGCGCCCCCCGCCGCGGACGCTATGCAAAGACTGTCGTCGCTGCATTGGTGTTCGCCATCTTCTACGGCTTCAGCGTCATAGCAAAAAACTGGGTTGAACAGGGCGTGGTAGAGGTCATACCCGGTGTCTGGTGGCCGCACGTGCTACTTGGCTTATTGACCATGGTCCTGCTTTTCTGGTCAGCATTGCGGTCAATAATCAAATGACGATACTGGACCGCTATATAGGGCTGGCACTGGTGCGCAGCATTCTTTTGGTGACCCTCATACTGCTGCCGCTGTTTACTCTGCTGGACCTGGTGCAGCAGTTGGATGACATCGGAACCGGAAACTACGGGATGGTTGACGCCCTCATTTATGATGCACTGCTGATGCCGAGCTTCCTGCTGAGTCTCTTGCCATTTATCGCCCTGCTGGGGAGCAGCCTCGCACTGGGCGGTCTGGCGCACAACAAGGAATTGACCGCGATGCGGGCCTCCGGCATCTCAATCCTGCGCATCGCGGTGGCGACGCTCAAAACCGGGGCCGTATTTATGCTTTTGGTTATCGTTATCATGGAGTGGCTCGCTCCCCCGCTTCACCAGCGGGCGCTAAAACGGCAATCGATGGCACTGTCCGGGGTCGATGTCTTGCTCGAGGAACATGGCTTCTGGATCCACAAGGACAATCGCTTTATCAATGTCCGCAATATATACCATGGGCATACGCCGGCAGATATCCATATCTTTGAATTCGTATCCGAAAGATACCAGCTCAAGCACTATCTGCATGCGGACCGGGCTGAGAGGGAAGGTCGCAAGCAGTGGTTGTACAAGGATCTGATACAGAAGGACTACACAGAGGGAACCGTCGATACCCGTTATGACGCAGAACTGCTCCGGGAGTCCTACCTGACGGAGAAACAGCTGCGGGTTCTGGAAGTGCCCATCAACAGTCTGCCGCCCTCGGGTCTGTATCAGTACCTCAAGTACCTGAGGAACAGCGGGCAGGTAACAGAAAGGTTTGAGCTGGTATTCTGGCAGAAAGTCACCCTTCCGGTCGCTATAGTCGTCATGATGCTGTGTTCGTTTCCCTTTATCTTCGGCTCCCTGCGTGTTACCAATGCGGGAAAGAGGATCGTCCTGGCGACCATTACCGGGGCCTCCTTTCAGTTGATCAGCCAATTACTGGCCAACCTGGGTCTCATGCTGGATCTGAGCCCCGTGCTCACGACCCTGCTGCCGATCGTCATTCTCGCAGCCCTTTGCGCTGTATTTATGCGACGCGCTTTCTAGTATGGTGTAACGGATAACGTACACGTTATCCGTTACACCATACTAACCTTGCCTGCAGATACAAAGCTGTCGAGTTCGGGTGACCAGGCACGCGCCTCTATCCCCAAATCCCAACCCGATTCTGTACGACGCACCCGGCAGAGGTTATAACGTGCCAGGCGCCCGGGTTTGTGTCCAATCGCCGATGCCGAGGGCACGCCGATGACCGGGGCACGGCCGCCCGGGGTTTCGATCCACCCCCGGGTTTCACGATGGGCATGCCCGTGCAGAACCAGCTCAACACCCTGCCGTTCAAGGGTCGCACGCAAGGCCCTGCTGTCTGTGAGGCGCTTGCGCCATCTCACAGTTTCAGCCAGGGGCGGATGATGTATGAGCAGCACCCTGAAGAGCCGGCGCTCCCGGGTCTCTGCCAGAATCCTGTTCAAGGCCTGCAACTGGGCCTTCCCCAGGCTCCCCACTGCAAGCAAGGGCGCCGATGGCCTGGCCGAGGACAAACCAATAAAGGCGATGTGTTCACGGACACGCAGCGTGGGAAACAACCCGTCACGCAGGCTGCTGGCATGCTGCTGTGTATCGGAAGCAAGATATGGCAACCAATGGGCAAAGGTCTCTTCCCAGGGCGTCCTGATGTAGGTTTCGTGATTACCGGGAATAACGGTGACCTGTTCGGGTGGTCCAAGATCGGCAAGCCAGCGGGCAACCTCCAGGAACTCACCCGGTAAACCGAGATGGGTCAGGTCCCCGGTGATCACAGTGTGTTGAGGCTGGCAAAGCTTAAGGTCATGCACCAGAGCAGCCAGCACTTCGGTGCGGTGTTCCTCACGTCGGTGGGATCGCCATGACAGATAGCCCAGCAGCCGTTTGTTCAGCAGCTCGTGGCGCCTGACGCCATCCAGTGTGGAGAGGTGGGGATCAGAAATGTGAGCGAACAGATACTCTTTTTCCTCAGCCCGCGGCGATCTGTTCATGGCATCGCTTGAGGATAGTCCGGCTGACTTTACGAAACACATCGGCGTATTATACGCTACACAGAAAACCAAAGGGGTAACCCGGTCCCCATCCATTCCCTATTCACACACCGCTGGATACAATGTCTTGCTACATCCATATTTTTGATAAAACCCCCATTCCGCTTTGGGGGCTTTCATCCTCTCAACGTATCCGGCGTGAGCTTGAGTGGGAACTATCCTCACTAAAGGGGAAAGATTCAGCTCTTGTTTCTGCTGGACCGATTGAGTTCGTGGATGATCTGCAGCAGGTCCCTGCGGATGGTGAGGTTATTCTGTTTCGGGGGGACTACCTGTATGACGTCCGCATAATAACCAACCTCATCGGCGCGGCGAATACCTTGTTACAGGTGAGTGAGGATGGCGCGGGGGTAACAGTGGCGGCACATACCGGGGCAGCAACAGCGGCACAGGTGTTGGAGCACATCCGGGGTAACGACCAGGAACTGCCGGGAAAATTCAACATCGAAACTCCGGATACCCTGGTTCCCCAAACCCAGATCCGGCTGAAGAAAGCCCACGCGGCATTTGTACTCCCCATCAATAAAGAAAACAGTCGAGACCTTGAGCGTCATCTTTTCAAGACCGCTTACAAGGGTATCACTGACCTGGTGACCAAATGGGTCTGGCCGACCCCTGCCTGCTGGGTTACAAGGCTCTGTGTACGCGTTGGTCTGCGGCCGAACCACGTTACTGCCTTGAGCTGGGTGCTCGCCATTCTGGCAGGCCTGCTGTTCTACCAGGGAGAATTGGTCGCGGGGCTGTTAACCGGATGGCTGATGACCTTTCTGGACACCGTGGACGGCAAGCTGGCACGGGTTACGGTGACATCGAGTCCCCTGGGAAATTACTTCGACCATATACTGGACCTGCTTCACCCACCCTTCTGGTACCTCGCCTGGGGACTGGGTCTGGCCACATTTGATCCTGCTTTATTAAACGTCGATCTGAACACGATGGTAACGCTCATTTTTGTCGGCTATATTGCCGGCCGGCTGATGGAGGGCATTTTCAGTACATGGATCGCCAGATTCGGGTTTTACAGCTGGCGGCCTATTGACTCGATTAACCGCCTGATTACGGCACGCCGTAATCCCTGTCTTATTATATTGACCGTCAGTCTGTTGCCGGGACGCCCGGACCTGGGGCTGGAGGCAGTCACCCTGTGGACGCTGGCATCAAGTCTTTTCCTGCTTGTGCGGCTGGTCATGGGTATCTATTCCCGCATCACCTCGGGTCCACTGCAATCCTGGCTGACAAAAATCGATCCGAATCGCAGCAACCAGTCGCGGATGGCTCGCTGGTTTACCCAGTAGCCGGCCAGCCCAACTGTGGTCAGTCCCTGAAATGACCCACATGCAACCGACGCAACAGCTGACAGACCTGCTTGCAGAACGGACCCCCCTGACCTTCAGCAGTGAACTCCTGGCACTGCGCGACGCACTGCTGAAGCAGTATAACGATGCAGTCGATGCCATGCTGTTCTATGGTTCCTGCTTGCGCAGTGGTGATGCACTGGACGGGCTCGTGGATCTCTACCTGGTGGTTGACGACTACCGGAACGCCTATCGCAAGCCACTCCCCGCCCTGTTCAACCGGCTGTTACCACCCAATGTTTATTACCTTGAGCTAACGGTGAATGGCAATCGGGTGCGTACCAAGTATGCCGTCATCTCCATGCGGGATCTGGAGCGCGGCACTTCCCCAGGGTGGTTTCATTCCTACCTCTGGGGGCGCTTCTCACAACCCTGTGGACTGCTGTACAGCCGTAGCGGCGAGATTGGTCGGCAGGTCCAGCAGGCACTTGCACAGGCAGTACTGACCTTTCTGACCCGGGTGCTGCCTGCCCTGCCCGAACAGCTGGATAGTGCTGCAATATGGCAGCAGGGGCTGGCGCTCAGCTACCGGGCAGAATTGCGTGCCGAGAAGCCGGAGCGTGCCATTCATCTCTACGAATCCTGGCAGGACCATTACCGTGCGGTTACATCCCTGGCCATGCATGAACTGCCGTTTAATGTAACGCAGGAGCAGTACGCCTCCCGGTCGCTCTACACTGTGCAGATCCCGCGGCATACCCGGATGCTGAGCCGGTTGGGCTGGTTGCTGCGCCGGTTTCAGGGCAAGCTGCTGTCGCTCTTGAGACTGATGAAGGCAACCTTCACCTTTCAGGGTGGCATAGACTACATTGCCTGGAAACTGGAGCGCCACACCGGTGTCCCCATCGAGGTGACCCCGAAAATACGCCGTCATCCGCTTATCTACGGCTGGGGGCTGGTGTGGCGACTGTATCGTCGCGGGGTATTCCGCTAGGGTTCTATCCAGAAAAAATAACTCTCGCCAAGACGCAAAGATCGCAAAGTTACAAGCTATTGTTAAAAATCATATTAATATTTCTTTCTTGGCGCCTTTGCGCCTTTGCGAGAAAAATACCGGAGTTTATGGATGGCACTGACTATTGCCAGTGACTGAGGTCGCGATCCAGTAAGCGGCCGAGTTTCTCTATATCCCCGGCGAACGTCTCTCGCAGCTGCTTGCGCATCACCTGATCCAGTGGTGGCCGCTTTCTGACCACGGTGTTCTTTCCTATTAGCCATTTCCGCATGCGCTTTATCCGGGACTTTTTCTTGCCCTTGCGGCGGGCCCGCTGCTCGATGTTGAGGGTGTATTTCACCACCTTCATGGGTGGGCGCTTGAGCAGCAGGTGCAGCCAGCGGTAACGATAAAATTTGGAGACCTCTATCGGTTTAAAGTCGGTCTGCCCATCGTAATCCACCTTGATAAAGTCCAGTACCTGTCGGTAGCAGCCGAGCGTATCACCGATGAAATCATCGAACAGGACCACATGGCAATTCTCACGCCCGGCGGTCTGGAACAGTTGTTCGACGTGCTTGCCGATGCTGCCGACCTCCGCATACTGCAGAAGATAGGGCGTCCTGCAGTGTCCGGGCAGCTGCTCACCCCGCGCCCGGGCCTCCTGAAGTCCCCAGGCGGTTGCGAAATCCTCCACGTCCTCATCAAGGATTGCCAATAGCCGTGCATGATAGGAGTGAATCATGTCGATCGGATTACGTGCCATCACGATAAACCGGGCATGCGGATTTAACTGCTGAATCCGCTGGATTGCCTGGGGATAATAGAGGTAGGAGACCGAGCCTTCCCCTGTTGCCTGGTACGTCTCGCTGCAGTGAGGAAAAAACAGCGCCAGGTAGTCATTATAGAGATCCGCATCCGGCTTTTCCTGCATCATGATGGAAAAGAAGTGCGGTTCCTTGGGCCGGGAAAAACAGATGTGTGGATTTCTCGAAAGATATCGACTGATGGCCGTGGTACCGCAGCGCGGAGCACCAACCACGAAGAAGTCGGGAATGCGTTCAATTCGTTCCATTTTTTCTGTTGCCCTCTGACGGTCGTCAACCTGTAGCTACTGTCATGATATTATCTGGTGATCAAACCCTGAATGCGCTCTACTGATCAAGCAGGTATACGACGTATGGTAACCGTAACGAATAAAGAAAACCTGAGCCGCAAACGGCGTAACCGGGTCAAGAAAATCGGCAAGCGTGTCCTGCATTTAACCGACCGCTTCATCAGCCGTCAATCATTGATCGGTGCTGCCCCGGTGTTTGATCCTGCCATCTTCCCATGGGTAAAGGATTTCGAGGCTAACTGGGAAAAGATTCGTGCGGAACTGGACGTCGTCCTGAAGGAGCGTGATTCACTGCCATCATTCCATGACATATCACCGGATCAGAAACGCATCTCAAAGGGCGACAACTGGAAAACCTTCATTTTCTATGGGCTGGGCCATCGGATCGATAGTAACTGTGAGCGCTGCCCCGAGACCACGAAGCTGCTGGAAAAGTGCCCGGAGCTGCAGAACGCCTGGTTCTCAATCCTCAAACCCGGCTACCGCATACCACCCCACAAAGGGCCAACCAACGGAATTGTGCGCATCCATCTCGGGCTCATCATCCCGGAACAGCGCGATCAATGCTGGATACGGGTGGATGATCAGATTCTCCACTGGGATGAGGGCAAGTGCATCGTGTTCGACGACTCTTACGAACACGAGGTTCAGAACAATACTGACCAGCAGCGGGTCGTCCTTTTCTTCGACGTCCTCCGGCCTATGCGTACCCCGGGGCGCATCCTCAACAGCATCATGCTCGCACTCCTGAAGCGTTCTGCCTATTTCAAGGATGCGCAGCAGAATATCAGGCAGTGGGAAGAGCGTACCAAGGAGAACGCAAGTTAGCAGACATGCTCATCAAATCTAGCGAGACCAAGTCTCAGACTGACGAGGCATGAAAGATATTATTTTCTCTCGCCAAGACGCCAAGACCGCAAAGGTTTTTCTTGGCGAACTTTGCGCCTTTGCCTACAGGGATGTAGGTAAGGGGCGTTAGCAGGAGCGGTAGCTTTGCGAGAGTCATTATTGAAATTTGACTCATTTGTAAAGATGTTGGCCACTCAAGGATTACTAGTGCATGCGCTGTAGTACCGTGAGCTGTTGATCGTACTGGTCAGCCTTTGCGGTATCCCCGGCCTTGCGTGTGTAGGATGCCAGCGCCGACAGTATCTCCATATTGTTCTGAGCGTTCTCATAATAATGCTCTAGCACCTCTATGGCCTTGCCTGTCTCACCATTGGCATCCAGCGCCACCGCGTAGACATAGGTGTAACGCGCATTGCCAGCTTGCAGTTCGGCAGCACGCCCCAGTTCCTCGACCGCGAGTGGCACCTGCTTGCTGCGCACCAGGGCCAGGCCATAGGCATGATGCAGATCAGCATTGCCCGGTGCCACTTTCAGGCCTTGCTTGAGTGTGCTGAGCGCAGCCGGTTCACGCCCGGTCAGTCGAAACAGGTCTGCGAGGTTGATATAGGCGGGTGCGAAGGTGTCGTCGATTACCAGCAATTGCCGATAGGCAAGTTCTGCCTTGCCGGCGTCACCCATGCGCAGATAGAGGTTGCCCAGATTGATGTACGTCTGCGGATGATCGGCGTTGAACTGCTGCGCTGCAATATATTCATCGACCGCCTTTTTCAGACGGGCACGCTGTGCCGCATCGAGCGAATCGGCCGGGGTGTCCGCCAGCACGCGGCCGGCCTCAATACGCACCGCGAGAACCTCATCGTCCAGCAGGTGCTGACCGATCGCAAAATGCATACCCGGCTGCAAGGACTCGAGGGCATCGAGTCCACCAAGACGAACGAGCGGGTCATCGTCGTAGAGTGAGTCACTGATCGATTGTATAGCCTGCGGCGTCTGGTAACGCGCGAGCAGGGAGAGCGCCGTGGCCCGTGCAATTGCCGGCTGTTCCTCACGGCCGAGCAACTCGATCAATTGTGCGGCGCCATCGGGGGCTCCGTTGCGTGCTGCGTGCAGCGTCTCGGCGAAGTCCTGGTAGCCCGCAGCCGGCTTGCCATACCACTCGCGCACGCGCTCGGTCGCCCAGCTGTTGGTCTGATCTGCATGACAGCGGATACAGGCATTGGGTGTGCCGAGGCTATCCGAGAGATCGGGGCGTGGCACGCGGATACTGTGGTCACGGCGTGGATCCACGACCATGTAGTTGGTCTCGGGCATATGACATTCCGCGCAACGCGCGCCCTCGCCCTCCGGTTTGTGGAAATGATGCTTTGCACTCGCGAATCTGTCCGCGGCGTGGCAACCCAGACAGACCTGGTCACCCGGTGCCCGCAAATTTAGCGAGTGCGCTTCGTGGCAATCGCTGCAGGTCACGCCGGTATGAAACATCTTGCTCTGAATGAAGGAACCATAGACATACACCTCATCCTTGATCTGACCATCCGGATAGTAGAGATGCTCTGTCAGCAGTGCCGGCCGATAGGCATCCATGAAGGCATGACCGGGCACATAGTCAGACGCGATAGCCCCGCGACGCGCATGGCACTGAGCGCATACCTGGATCTCGGTAGTGCCGCTGCGCGGCGTGCTGCGCTGTGCCGTACCCGTTTGCGGGTCCATCTGCCAGGACACACCCTTGCGCTCGTCAAGGCCGACCACCAGGCCACGCGTGTTGTCCAGCGCCTGCCCGGCCGCGTCCTGCGCGGCCCACTTGTTATGCTCGGACCCCGGTCCATGACAGGCCTCGCAGGACACGTTGATCTCGGACCAGCGGGTATCGAAATGCTGGCTGCCCGCATCATAGTTCTTTTGCAAGTGGGTGGAATGGCAGTCCGCACACATGTAGTTCCAGTTCTGGTTCTGACCGGTCCAGTGCAGTTCATCGTTGTGATCGATATTCTCGTCGGGATAGAGATGGAACCAGCGCTGGCCACCTGCCTCTGCAGGACGCGAATCCCAGGCAATTCCGAGGGCCTGCAGGCGCCCGTTCGGAAATTCAACCAGGTATTGCTGCAGCGGGGTGACACCGAAGGTGTACTTGATCGGGTAATCCTGCAGACTGCCATCGGGGCCGTCGGTACGTACCATGAAACGCTGATCCTCGCGATAGAAATGCGAGGTGACGTCGTAATACTGAAACTCGGCATTGTTGAAATCGCCGAGCACACTGTGCGCGCTCGCCTCCTGCATCGCAAGGTCATGATGCGAACCCTGCCACTGTTCGAATTGCTCGGCATGGCAAGCTGCACAGCTGGCACCACCGACATAGGCCGCCGTCGCCGGTTTTACTGCGGCTACCTGCGCAGGCATAGCTGGATCAACCACCGGCGGCCGTTTGGTTTGCCAGATCATCGCCACGACAGCGGCCAACACTGCCGCGACCAGCACAGTGAACAGTATTTTTTTAGACATAATTGCTTATCCTGACGAAAAGGAGGACGAACACTTGAAAAAGTCCTATGGACCCGCCAACCCAAGGAATTCGAGTACCCTCCCCTCGATATACGGATAGAAGGGATTCCATCGCAGCCGCAACATCTCGGCTGCGGGAACCAGCAGCACACCCCGTTCACCGCGTAACGCAAGATCACCCAGTTGAATTCCAGGACTCTTGCCCTCCGGCCGCCCCCCGTATAGTGGATCTTCCGGTGGAAATGGTAGCGCGACATGTGCCAGGGAATATAGATCCCTGGGCCAGGACAGACCGATATCCAGATCGCTCGGCCCCTGTTCCCCGGGACGCTGGCTGCGCACAATTACCTTGCGGCTCTGCGGATTCTCGTTCATCACAAGACTCAGGGTAAAGGTAGGATGCGGATTTGACTGCAGCGCCTGGACGACCGCTACCGGGTCCCAGTCCATGAGCGGCCCAATTTCCGCCTCGCGGTTAGTGCCAAACAACACCAGCTCGTTTCCACTGTCGGGCAGCTGCTGGAACAGGTTGTTGACCAGGGCCGGGGTCGAAACGGTCGCGTCAACAACCGAGGAGAAGGCCAGGATGGGGGGGACCCCCTGCAACTTGCCCTCCTCGCCCAGCGCAGTCAGACGTTGCTGGATCTCGTTAGTGAGCTGATAGACGATGTTGCCGGCGTTAACCGCAAAAGAACCGTATTTGAACGGGTCGTACTCTGGCAGAATCGCGTTCCAGGCAAGTTTTTCGAGACCCAGCAGCTGCCCAAGCCGCGCCTGCCAGATAGCCAGTATGGCCACCCGGGTCACGCCGATGGCCGGCGACAGCACGACAATGCGCTCAATCGGCGGCAACGCCCTGTTATCCAGCGTGGCGAGCGCATAGTTCACCGCGAGGGCAGCGCCCGTGGAATAGCCGATGACATAGATCGGCAGGCCCTCATTCTGTTGTGCCAGGTGACGCATTGCGATGCGTACCGCTGCGGCCATGTCCTGCCAGGTAATGTCTGTCAGCCCCGAGGGTGCTGTACCATGACCGGGCATACGCAAGCCAAGCACGTTCGCGCCCGCGGCATGCAGACGCTCACCCAGGTGGCGCAGGCTGTAAGGGGAGTCGGACATGCCATGCAACAGCAGTACCGCCGCTTTGGGGGATTCAGCGTTCAGTGTAAAACTGCGGTTCCAGTTCGGCGACCAACGCTCCGGGTCAGAGAGGCTGCCACGGTTGTAGCGGTTGATCTGCTGGTGCTGATCGGGCTGTATTTTCGCATAGACCAACTCGTCGAGTTGGCTGAACAGGCGTTCCTCGAGTGCCTGGTAATCGGTGAAGGTCTCAACACCCGAATCCGCCGTGAATTCCTCGTCGAGCTCCGCGAGATGCCAGACCTGGAGGTCTGCACGGCCGTTCAGGTAGACGACGAAGACGATAAGCAGTACCACTGCCGCGCCGACAGTACCATAAGACAAGGCCTTGAGCGTATGTCCGAAGAGGCTGAGCAGTCGACGTATCATTGGGTCAGAAGGGGATGCGCGTCAGAACCTATAGTGGCGTCGGATTAATGTCCGCCCGAAAACAATGAAATCTCGCCAAGACGCAGAGCACCCCAAGAATAGATTGTTAAATGCCATTAAAACAATCTTTTTAATACTTTGCGTGCTCTGCGTCTTTGCGAGAGAAATTACAGTGTTTATGGACAGACACTAAATTAGCACAGGTGCTGCGCGACAGTGCAGCACCACTGTTGCTACATGCTGTCGAGAATGGCCTGCTTCTTTTTCTTGTACTCTTCCGGCGTGATGTAGCCGCCGGCCGCCAGCTTGTCGAGTTCGTCCAGGCGCTGTTGCGGTGACTTCTGGGCCGGGGCCGACTGCACCGGTCGAGCCGCCTGGGACTGGGCGGCAGCAGCCTGTTGCTGCTCGGCCTGTGTCCGATCATTCATGTTAGTCATCAGCTTGGTCGCGAAGACCCCGCCGATGAAGGCGCCCGCATTGTCAGCGTACACCGGCAGACTGGTACCCACTGTGGCCGCACCGAGCACAGCGGCCGCAACGATCAACTTCATTTTGTTTCGAATAGTCATAATGATCTCTCCTTAAAGTGCTGTGCAGGGGCCATGTACCAGGAAACTCACGCCGTCACCGACACCGGCCGCACTCATTTTTCCCGTCTTGGCATTGATGGCAATATCCCAGCCACGACTGTTCTCGACACCTTGCAGAATAAATTGATCGCCGTTGCGCTCCATGTGTTTTATGGGTGAGATGGCCTGTTTGCCACTCTCGCGGGTGGTTCGCAGGACCTTTTCCTTGGCATCCAGCACGAGCAGTTCCGGCAAGTCAAAGGTACTGGGTTGCCCCTGAAGACAATGGCCATCCTCCAGGCAAGCGACGACGCGCGTTATCGCGCAGACAACATCGCTGGAACCATCAATCTCCCCGGCGAATACTCCTGTTGAAGCAAATGGTGTCGCCGCGATGGCACAGGCCGCGACAAGTCGCGAGCATTTTCTATTTAGCATCACTTCTCTCCTCTTTCATGCATACAAAATTAAAAAACGGCGTTCACTATTACTGGTTTGAATCAGGAAGCCTACATTGCTATTCCCCCGGTTTCCAGCCATTTACTGCCAAGGTGCATCCATGATTCAACGATCTTTCATCGTTAATGCGTGGCCGGTGGGGCATTTGCCTGCACCTGCGCACCGCCGAGATCTGCCAGCAGGCGCTGGTAGTCCGGGTTGTTGCGCAACAGCTCGCGACCGGCCTCGATCAATTTGTCCACCTGCTCATCGCTGAGGTTGAAGCTGGTCGGGATACTGTTCAGGTAGGCCAGTTCCTCGGGCTGCTCGATGTCGTCGAAGCCCAGCCGGATGAAATGCGCTGTGACCGGCCTCTCCGGTGTTGATACTGCCTCCGCCCAGCCACCCAGTTTATTATGTATCACTTCCAGTGTTGCGTCGTTGTAGCGGTGGAGCTGCACATTGCTCATCGCACCGATGGTCTCCCCCAACGACGGCTGCTTGTTACTGTAGTCCATTTCCGGCTCCGGGTCCGTGGAGGCATCGACGGAGATGAGCACAATGTGTTGCGGTATCTTGCGTTTGTAGCGTTCATAATACGCGCTCGCGCCACCCGTGATTCCGACCACCTCGTAGGTCGCGCGCAGACCCAGGTTGTCGGTGATGCCGCCGTCCACAAAGTGGGCATACTGGCGATTGTCATCCTCGTAATAGGATTCCAGCCCCTTCAGGACCTGGGTCAGCTCGGGATCACCGGCCAGGCGCTTCGCTGCCGCCGTCATCCACTCGGGTTTGCCGCTGGTCTTGCAGTCGTGGTAATTCTCGACCACGATCGGGTGGAATACGATCGGTACCGCGGACGAGGCAGTGACGGCCCGCGACACCGGGAAGGAGTTGATATCCGAGCACAGCAGGTTGAAGTATTCCTGAACGAAGGTAAAGCGTACCCCGTAGCCCAGGTCCGAGGCATTGATCATAATCAGCGGGCCACCTGCACGCTGCATATCGGCAAAGGTCGCATCGTGGAACACGTACTCGTCGTAGAGTTCCACGGCCATCTCGGTGCGTCCCTTGGTGCTGAACCAGCGCAGCGGGTTAAACAGGCCCCGGACCAGCTTGTGCTCGATGTCGACGGTCAGGAAGGCATCTTTGTAATCCTCGAACATGCGCTCCCCGTACAGGCCGTAGTAGGCCGATGTAAAGCT
>Ga0316194_10000058_pt1 | contig 51512 bp, 32 predicted proteins | sample CroRivsedime1_MG_FD_204936 | JGI IMG/M metagenome (GOLD analysis project Ga0316194, IMG submission 204936) | Coastal sediment microbial communities from Maine, United States - Cross River sediment 1 | ecosystem: Environmental > Aquatic > Marine > Coastal > Sediment | place: USA: Maine...
GTGTGCGAAAGTCCGGCAACATGGTGCGTATTACCGCGCAATTGATCAGTGTCGAAGGCGATGTCCACCTGTGGTCTGAGACCTACGACCGCTCATTGGACGACATTTTTGCTATCCAGGACGAGATTGCTGCTGAAGTCGTGGCAAAACTCAAAATCACCTTGCTGGGTAATGCACCGGACGCCCGGAAAACTGATCCTGAGGCCTATGCCTTATACCTGCAAGGTCGTCATCTGCGTCACCAGACGGTCGCGGATGCCTATGACAAGGCCCAGGCCCTGTTGCAGCAAGCGCTGGAAATTGACCCTGATTATGCCGAAGCCTGGGTTGAACTGGCTTCCACGTATACAAACCAGGCAAACCTCGGCCTGCGGCCCTATGACGAAGCCTTCCTGCTAGCCAGGGAAGCGATCAACAAGGCAATAACGATTGACCCGGAGTATGCACAGGCACATGCCAACCTTGGCTATATTGCGAGGAGTTATGACAATGACCTGGTGGCTGCAGCCTATCAGTTGCAACTCGCGTTACAACTTGAACCCGCCAATACCGATATCATCCGCAGCGCCGCCAGCCTGATCATGTCTCTCGGCCGACTGGATGAAGCCATTGTGCTCAGCGAGTTTGTGGTGGCCCGCGACCCGGTCAGCCCCCGAAGTCATTCCAACCTGGCTCTGTATTACACCTATGCCGGGCGCTGGGATAATGCCATCGCCTCCTCACGCACGGCGTTAGCGCTAAGCCCAGGCTATAGCGCCGGGCACTATCAGATTGGTTTAGCGTCGCTGTTCAAGGGTGAACCACAGGCTGCGCTGGAAGCCATGCAGGCGGAGAAATCCATCTGGGGCATGATCGGCTTACCCTTGGCCTACCATGCGCTAGGCCGGAAGGACGATTCCGATGCCGCACTGGCTGCGCTGATTGAAAAATATGAAAAAGGTGCACCCTATAACATCGCGTACATCTTCGCTTACCGCAACGAGGTTGATCTTGCATTCGAATGGCTCGACAAAGCGGAGGAATACAAGGATACGGGACTCACGGACATTATCAATGAACACCTGTTTTCCAACCTCCATGATGATCCGCGTTGGTTGCCGTTCCTGGAGCGCATCGGCTACGCACCCGCGCAACTCGCCACCATCGAGTTCAAGGTCACGTTGCCCTGAAGGATCGGTGGATAAACTTTAAGCCGGGTTCCCGGAGAGCATATACCCATTTACAACTTCGATTTACAACTTCGACCACATCAAACTGCTTGTTCCGTATTCGCTGTTGGTCTGTGCGCCTATGCAGTCATGAGCAACTACTATCACATCGTGCTCCATATCAACCAAGTCCAGGCAGTGGCGTGTTCCAACCACGAGGTTGCAGCGTAAAAGCGAACGTAAAAGCGAAGACACCCATGTCTTCAGGCGATGTCTTCAGAAAAAAAGCAGTTCAGCTCACCCATGACTTACCCTTTGACTTTTTTTGCTTCGGCCTCCCTATTACAGCAAGCATTGTTGTTAGTCAGTTAGAAAACTCCAGACAATTAACCGGCTGGCTTTCTGTCTCTGGTTCATATTGAGAACATCAATTTTTCGTGCGCCCAGACGAGACAGTATTTTTTTGAGCGGCGGGATGTTGCTTCCTTTCGAGACGAGGCTTGTGAACCAGTTAACCTGCCTGGAGTATTCGACACTTTCATTGGCCATCCGGGTCAGAAAGCCAATTTCACCACCTGAACAACAGAGTTCATTTTTTTGTCCACCAAAATTTCGCGTTTTACCGGTTTTACCGGCTTTCCCCTTGGCGAGTTTGCTCCGCTTACGTTGGTTGGCCGCATGAGCTTCAGCTTCAGAAGCATGGAAAGGTGGGTTACACATTGAAAGGTCAAATCGCTCTGTCGGGTTGATAATCCCCTTGAAAATTGAATTTAAGTCTGGCTGCAGACGCAGTTTTATCAAATTCGATAAGCAGGGATTGGATTGTACGATTACACGTGCCGTCTTTAATGCGACCGGGTCGATATCTGTACCGATAAATTTCCATCCATAACTCTGGCTGCCGATAATGGGGTAAATGCAGTTCGCACCGGTACCAATGTCAAGTACACGAATATTCTTGCCTCTCGGTACCTTGGGGTGATCTTCAGATGTCAAAAGATCCGCGATGTAGTGAATATAGTCTGCGCGTCCTGGAATTGGTGGACACAAATAGCCCTCGGGGACTTGCCAATTGGTCACGTGATAGTAATGCGCCAGTAGTGCTTTGTTCAGGTGCAGCACAGCATAGCTATCGCTAAAGTCGATGGTTTTCTCGCCTTTCGGGTTATTTTTCAAATAAGGCGTTAACTCCGGATCGCTTGCACAAAGTGCTGCCAGGTCGTATCGACCTTGATGCGGGTTTCTTGGGTGGAGCAAGGCCGGTTTTGCAATGGTTTTGCCAGGTTGAGTACGCATATTCTATTGTTTGAAAATGACTAAAAAGTTGGATCTACACATTTATGTTTTTGTTCTATCCTGGTTTCGGATGTCTATGTAATATCTTTGGTATTCGGCGTCAGCGATTTGCAAAATCCGGGTCAAAATACAGTTCCGCGCCCGGGATAATTGGGGTAAGCGAACATTAACTGCTAATATTAGCTGCAATTATCCTGCACCCCCAGTGATTTCTCTTTTCATACTACGGTACCACCATGAAACTATTGATACGCAACCTCGCCCGCACTACTACAGAGAAGGAACTCCAACTGTTGTTTGAGGCGCATGGAACTGTGCAGTCATGCACGCTGGTTACTGACAAAAAGACCGGCGGTTCAAAGGGCTTTGGGTTTGTAGAGATGCCCGCGCCGGGTGAATCTAAAGCGGCCATGAAAAACCTCAATGGCAAAGATGTGGCTGGAAGCAAAATTCGGGTAAAGAAGTTCCAGCCGAAACCTGCTTCAAGCGGTGAAAGCAAAGACCGAAAGTAAGCTGTCCTGCCAGAAAAAGCTGAGAAGAGACTACTGGGAAAGAATGAGGAAAAGAAGACACCCATGACTTACCCCGCAAAAAATTATTCTATGGCCGTCTATTTCAGTAAAGAACGCGGACACCCATGACTTGCCCGACGTAAAGCACTATTCAATACATCCGGATTTCTGGCAATATTGCTTTAATGCTGCCAATACTCACTCTCAATGAGTGAAGGGTATCCAGCCTTTTTTCCAGTAAATTCCGCTCCATAACCATCGTTCCATAACCAAATGGTGGTTGACTAACTCTATTGAGTAATCTACGCTCAACGTACATCTGTTAAAAATCTGTTAATAAGGATATTACGATGCTCAAATCAAATTGGATCCATTATTCACTGCTATTTGCAACAATGTTAATCAGTGCGCCCGTGGCAGCGCAGGACATTAGTGCAGATGCGGAGGCAGAAGAAACACTCGAAGAAGTCATTATCACCGGTTCTCGTATCCGTCAGAATCCGCTGGATACGCGCACCCCCGTACAGTTTGTTACCCAGGAAGAGATGGATTTAACCAGTTCACTTTCCGCCGCAGATTATCTTCGAAGATTACCCGTTACCGGTTCAGCGATTAACCGCTTGAATAACTCTTCCGGCAATATAGGCTTCCCGCCGGATGGTGCGGGTATCGGCGCAGGTGCATCGGAGATCGACCTGCGTAACCTTGGCTCAAAACGAACGCTGGTGTTGGTCGATGGCCGGCGCTGGATCCGCGGCTCATCCGCCTCGGGTGTTGCCGGTGCGGTTGATATCAATACGATTCCAAACAATGCCGTCAAGTCGATAGAAATTTCTCTGGATGGCGCATCAACCGTTTATGGTTCGGATGCTATTGCCGGCGTGGTGAATATTATCACGCAGGATAGCTACGAAGGCTTCAAGGCGTCAGCCTACTATGGTTCATTCGAGGATGGCGATGGTGAATCAGGTGAAGTGGACGTCAGTTGGGGTGGGGAAACCGACCGCGCCCGCTTATTTTTGGATGTGAGCTACACCAAGGAAAAGGCAGTCTTTGCAGGTGACCGGAAAATCTCTGAATATGCCATCACGGGCTTCCCTTACGGTTTGAGTTCCGGTACTCCGGAAGGACGCCTGGTTTTCTTTGATCCGCGCATCGATCAGACGCTGAGTATTACGACCTACTCATCAAACCCGGTCTATGATCCCAATTGCTGGGCCAGCGGATCATCTGCACCAGGTTGTGACGACTTCCAGGCATTCACCCTTGACGACCGTTTTAACTGGCAACCTTACAATTACCTGCTAACACCGAATAAACGCACCAGCTTTTTCGCCAAGGGCGAGTACGACATTACAGAAAAGGTCATGTTCAGGATGACCGCCAGTTTCAATAGGCGCGAATCCACTTCACAGGCTGCACCGGAACCGTTATTTTTTGGTCCTGATGCAGGTTCCGGTGAAATTCTGGACAATATGGTCTGGTTAGCGGATCACCCGACCAACCCCTTCGGTATTGACATGCAGCCAGGCACCTGGGAATTTACCGGCCGCAGACCCATTGAAGCCGGACCGCGTATTTTCGAACAAACAGTTAATACCTATTACATTGCAGCGGGCATAGATGGTTTCTTTTCTGCCGGCGGCAATGATATTTTCTGGGATTTAACAGCGATTTTCTCTGAAAATGATGCTACGCAAATCAAGCGCGGTGCGTTCAATGCACAGAATATATCCCTTGCGCTGGGACCCGCCGCGGCCTGTGACGCAACACCAGGTTGCGTACCCTTCGCCTGGGTAGGACCCGAAACCATGAGCCCGGAAATGCTGGATTTCGTGACATTTGTACAGAAAGATGCCAGCAATCAGAAACTGAACGATTACACTTTTAACATGACGGGTCAGTTTGACGGATTCAGTGCCGGGCAAATAGGCTGGGCAGCGGGTTACGAGTACCGTGAGGAAGATGGAAGTTTCGTGCCTGATTCGATTGTTTCAAGTGGTTTTACCGCAGGTGTTCCCGCGCAACCAACGGATGGTGGTTTTGATGTTAATGAATTTTACGCTGAGTTTATCGTGCCGGTTTGGCGCGGAGATGGAGGGGAAAGATTCGATATCAGTGCATCAGGCCGCTATTCCAACTACAGCCTGTTTGACAGCGATACCGTATGGGGCCTTGGTGCCAATTGGTCACCAACCGATAGCCTGACCCTGCGGGCAAACTACGCCACGGGTTTCCGGGCACCGAATATTGGTGAACTGTTCAATAACGGTTCCCGTTTCGATGCAGCTATTGTTGACCCCTGTTCGAATGCCCAGCCAGATGTACAGGCTAACTGCGCTGCGCTCGGTGTTCCGGCAGATTATCAGTCAGCCAATCCTCAAATCAGCGTAACCACCGGCGGCAACACCAGTTTGACACCCGAAACCTCGGATACTTTTACCGCCGGGTTTACCTGGGATGTTGCAAACGCAGACGATTGGAGTGGTATTGATGGTCTTCTGTTTGATTTCAACTATTACGACATCAAGATAGACAACGCCATAGCGCCGCCGGACGGACAGGACGTTCTCACCCAGTGCGTTGATACGCTGGACCCCTTCTTCTGCGACAATGTTACCCGGTCGATTAATGGCGCTGTCCTGCGTATTGATGGCATATTACAGAATATCTCCTCTATCGATACTTCCGGACTGGACTGGAAAGTTGAGTTAATGACCGCACAAACCGGTGCCGGACAATTCCGCTTCCAGTGGCTCAGCACCTACCTGTTTGATTACACCGAAACCGTGCCGGGACCAGACGGCGACGTCAAGATAGATCGGGAAGGCACTGAACTGGGCTCACCCGAGCGGGGTTTTATAAAGTATAAAGCTCAATTTAACACTGATTGGTTCTATAACAACTGGACTGTAAGACTTGGCTTTCAATACAACGATGGTCTGGACGAGGAGTGTGGTGGTAGTGTCGCTGATTTTGAACTTTGGGATGACTTTTGTAGCGATGGACAGGACGGTAACAAACTTGACAGCACATTGTTTACCAACCTAAGCACTACCTGGACACCCGATTTCGATAGCCAGGGCCGGTGGAGCTTCATGGTAGGTGTTGATAACCTGTTTGAAGAAGATCCTCCATTCTGTGCTTCATGCGATCTAAACAGCTTTGACGGCACGATTTATCCCATACCGGGACGCTTCTGGTACGCCAGGGCTGTTTTCCAGATTGATTGATTCTATTCTGTTAACGACAAACAAAAACGGCCCCTCCATGGGGCCGTTTTTTTTTACAATGTGTTAAAGGGTTCACCCCGCTTTTTCAATATCTCTTTCACTGGCCCGGTCATGGAAATCTCAACTTTCTTCCAGCTGGAGTATTTTCAGGCATATCAAACAATTATTTGAACTTTGACCCATTTGGGTCATGTGTTTTCAATTGTTTGCGGTTAGCATCAAAAGCGCAAATGATAAATGCGAATAATTCTTATTCCAATAATCAAAACCATTCACCGGGGAAACAAATGAAAATAGCTCAAAAACAACCGCTGTCAAAATCCTTGATCTGCGCAGGCCTACTGCTTACGGGTGCTATCGTCAGCACACAGGCAGCAGCCACTGTTCCGGAGGATCCAGACACCTTCCTCACCTTTCTTGAAAGGTATGTGCCGGAAGATGCTGTCTCGGCTACTGCGTACTACGATGCCGTTGATCCGGACGGCAAAAAGACCACCTATAAGGATTGGCTGGTTGAAACAGGCTTTATTGAGGCATCAGACTTCGCGACTAGCGGCCAAATGGACCTTAACGATGATGTGACGAGTGTGCTTCACAAAAACGAGACGGACCTGGGTTTCGTTCGGGCCGTGAGTATGCGCTGTGTGCCGAACTGTAACCACCGTAACCCTGACATTTATTCTCTTATAGAAAATTATGCAAATTTTGAAGATGCCGCTGCCAGGGAAAACAGGCTGGCATCGGTCACGATGGAGTGGACAGCTGCTGCCGACGGCACGAGGCCGAATAAGAAATTTGTCGTATTTTATGCCTTCACAGGGACGACGGCTACTACCCCTGAAGACTTCCGAGACACACGGGATCAGTCACCGGATACCCCTTTCGCACCTGATCTTGATGGCCGTGGAAACAAAGAAGTACCAGGTGTTTGTAACAGCTGTCATGGCGGCACACCTTTAAAGCTCAAAAAGAATGGCGACTACAGAAGAAAAGGCAATACCGGCAGCCTTTTCCTGGCCCTGGATTTAGACAACTTTGGATTTGGGTCTGAAGTCGACACGAACGTCCTGTCTCGGGCAGCTCAACAGGCCGCTTACAAGCAACAGAATCAAGCCGTCTTAATTACCCATCGCGGCCCGGAAGAATTTGATGAAGAAGCTGAAATTTGGCGTGTTCCCGCGGGCCAGGAAGTCATAGAAGGTTGGTATGGTGGGCCGGGAATGCCTGGTGATACCTTTGATGGTGAATTCGTTCCACCCGGTTGGCTGCCACCGGCTGCACCTGAGGAAGCTGAAAAGTTATATCTTAGTAGTGTGGTACCAGCGTGTCGTGCCTGCCATGCCCAACAGGAACGGGCATTGGATTTCGCGACTTACGAGGGCTTTATGGTGTTTGAGGATGCCCACAAGGATCTCGTATTGCGTGTCGAATGTGGACTTGATGATGACAGCAACACTCGAACAGGCGGGGGCGACGACCAGGCTGTGATGCCGCTTGCTAAACTGACCTACGAGATATTCTGGAGTGGCAGCCAGGTTAAAGTATTTAAAGATCATATCGGGGATGTTGACTGCGGTAATTAATGATTAACCTGGCGATTTATACGGCCGGGTATCCGGTCGTATAACAGGAAAGAAGCGTTACCCGTTTTAGTTCAGTAGCCGGAGGCAGACAAACATTCTACCTCCGGCTTTTCTTTGCTCAAAAGACCGATTCACAATGCGGCCAGCGAAATCAGCTTTTTCATTAATTCTGCCTGGGTGTGTACATCCATTTTTTGCATCGTGCGTTTGATGTGATTTCGAATCGTCTCTTCAGAGCGATACGTACGGGCTGCAATATCGTGAATTGAGGGGGTATTCATAAAATTAACTGCGCAAACTGCCTCACACTTCGATAGCTGAAAAATATCTTCCAGGCGGCCGATAATCGCATTTTTTTCACTCTCATGACTAAACATGAGAATAAATCCATCTTTGTAACATTCCCACTGATAAAGGTTTTCCAGGGAAGACATCGGGACGAGCGTTATCTGGCAGGAATGACACTGGTTATGTTTGGAAGCAGGCTTATCGTCATTTTCAATCAATGACAACAACTGCTTTTCAATCGCCGGACTTTTCACGCAAAGCCGATTCCCTGAAACATTCACACAGTCCATCTCACATATAAATGAAGGGTGACCCGGGTCTGAGAAAAGAATATTTAACCCACGGTCGACAATGAAATATCCATCGAAATGAACACCCGTGTAATTGAACAATTGACCGCTTATTTTGCGCCGTTGTTCTTCGTGTATAGCTGTTTCAAGCAATGGAATAAGACTTTTTAAATACCGGGTAACCTGATGCAATTCCACATCATCAAACATTTTTTTTCGATTGACCAACAGGTTAAAAGAATGGCTACGATTGCACGGCATGGATACACCAAAACGGTAATTTTGTCCTTCTGCTGGTATGTATTTACCATTGGATTGATGACCATGACTTTCTTTTAAGCTCTGATTACAAAACACCTTTCGCGGGTTCTTGCTAATGAAGTGATTAAAAGCATCATGGGTGTTTAATTTACTTTCATAATGTTCCTGGTATTCCTGTGAAACATAGGCATTGAATAGAAAATGTGTTTTTTCTGGTTGAATCAGATCAGTAACCAGCAAAGCACTGGAATCACAATTCAGTTGCCGGGCAAGTTGCGCGAGAAATCGATTCCAGGTAAAAGAATTGCCAGGTGCTTTAAGCAGCAATGAATCCAGTTCGGTGTTTTCAGCCAGTTGCATTATTAATCGTCCCCATACCTCCCTTTCAGCCAAGCAGTTGTGGTACTTGATTAGCGATAGGAAACTACCCATCCAATGGGCTTGTTTGAATTTGTTAGTTATTTAAACGAGAAAGTTTCGCAATTGACAACATTGGTATGTTTGCTTTCCCACCTTGTGCATCCATGCCAAGTAATTTTGTTCAATCTTCACTATAAACATAGGAACAAAAGTTCCGTTTGTCTATGTCCATCAGATAATAATGGAATAATTTCCGGACACCAGTAATCCGGTTGAGCGTCTCGAAAAGCAAGATATTGTCATTTGTTAAAGGTGTCAGAGCCCTTTAACGTTCATTGACATTACGTTCCAAGTGTAGTGCAAAGCTATAGCTGGTCCAGCCATCGCCTTTTTTAAACACCAGCTTGTTCACGCTTTCACCGTCCTCGATATTGACCTGGTTCAACTGCGCAGGAAATGCCTCCATCAGGATATCGTCCCATACAAGGACACTCTGTGGCAGCCGGCCAGCCAATTCCTGGTAGACAAGAATATCGTTGCCCGAAAGCTCCGCACCAACCAGCTCGAATTTGAGCTCTTTATCAACTCCCTTGATGTAAAAATGCGCTTCGACATAAAGTGCAATTTGGGCCCGCCCTTCTATTTCCTCGACCGACAGGCCCGGGAGCCCCAGGGAAGCGCCCACACCGAGTTCCGCATCGTGGGTATGCAGACGATGGATGACCTCGGTTCGCCCCGTTGTCTCGTTCCACTTGACCGTTGTCAGGCTACCGGGGGTACGATGGGCAAGGCAAGCCGACGCTGTTGTCAGCGTGATGACAAACAGGCTCGTAATGACAAAACGCATTGGCATGGACCAACTCAACGGTTTGATTCAAGCGGTATGGTGCGAACGGAGCCATCCTCACCCCCTTTGCGTTCTCGTAATGTGTGAAGCATATCTGCCATCAGGTCACGCGTATCATCTTCTTTCTTATAAAGTTCGATACGGGATTTTTCAATGCGACTGGGAAAATGGTTATTGGAAAAATCGGCGTCTGCCGTCTCGTGCCTGGGGTCCAGCGCCACCATGCTGATCGCCTTGTCACGGATGAGTAGCTTGGTTACCTTGTCGATATCACGACGCCAGATTTCTGCCGGCAGTGTCATCATATCCTCTGTACCGTCGGCATTCGTTATCAGTAACGGCAATGGAGAAGGTAGGCCGCCAATATTTTCGAAATCCATGAAGTAAACAAAGTCATTCTCTGCAACGGCCCGTTTCAGCGTCTCAAACTCCCACTCCTCAAGCGCGTCGAGCATCTTTGTGTACTCATTACGATCCTTGTTGCTGGGGGTGAAGCGGTCTTTGTCGTTATAAAAATCAGCTAACTCCGGATGCTTTTCCAGGTAGGTTTCACGGCCTTCCTCACGATTGCGTATCTGTGCGAGAGTCTCGGGTACTTCGTCGGCGTGCTCCTTGCGGCTGAGTGCGTATTCGATATCCGGGTCTGCCGTGGATACCTTGTACTCCCTGAGACCGGTCAGGGCAATATCGACATGATCGGTAGAGTAGAACCAGCCACGCCAGAACCAATCGAGATCCACACCGGACGCGTCCTCCATGCTTCGGAAAAAGTCTGCCGGGGTGGGCCGTTTGAACTTCCACCGCAGAGCATATTCCCTGAAGGCGAAATCAAATAATTCACGACCCATAATGGTTTCCCGCAATACAATCAAAGCGGCTGTGGGTTTTGCATAGGCATTTGGCCCAAACTGCAATAGTGATTCGGAATTCGTCATTATGGGAGCCTGGTCTTCGCTGACCATGTAATCGGTGATGGCATCGAGTACGTTCACATGTGGCCGATGGGCCGGAAACTCCTCTTCCCACTCAAGTTCCGCAATATATTCCAGGAAGCTGTTCAAGCCCTCATCCATCCAGGTCCATTGGCGTTCATCTGAATTGACAATCATTGGAAAGTAGTTGTGACCAACCTCATGAATGATCACACCGATCAGGCCGTACTTGACCCGTCGTGAATAAGTCTCATCCGGTGCATTCTCAACATACTTTTCCGCTCCGTTTTCATTCTTTTCAGGTTCCAGGGGTTCAGGGCGATATCCATTGAAAGTCATCATGGGATACTCCATACCACCACGCTTCCATGTGTTGATGGATTGCGAGGTTGGGTAGGGATAGGGGAAGGAGAATCGTGAATATACATCCATTGTATGAACAATGGCGTGAGTTGAGTATCTCGACCAGATGGCCTCGGCCTCTGGTGGGTAAAAGGACATCGCCAGTACTTCTGGGGTTTTCTCATCGTCCTGCTTGTGAACCATGGCATCCCAGATAAATTTGCGGGAACTTGCCCAGGCAAAATCCCGGACGTTTTCCGCCTTGAATACCCAGGTCCTGGTGCCACTCGATTTTTGCTTCTCGTTTTCCAGGGCTTCTGCGGGTGTGACTATCATCACCGGTTTGTTCGAATCACGTGCGGATTCGAGTCGACTTCTTTGTTTGGAGGTCAGGACTTTATCAGGGTTTTGAAGTTCTCCGGTTGCAGAGACAATATGATCATCAGGAACCGTTATCTCGACTTCGTAATTCCCAAATTCCAGGGTGAATTCACCCGAACCTATGAAAGCCTTGTGTTGCCAGCCAGCATAGTCGGTATAGGCCACCAGCCGCGGAAACCACTGTGCCAGGAAATAGATGTAAGTGTCGTTGTCACGAAAATGCTCATAACCACCACGACTGCCAGCCCGCTCCTCAAGGAGAATATTGAACGACCAGTCAATTGAAAAATTAATGCCCTCGCCGGATGTCAGCGGCCGTGGCAAATCGATACGCATCATGGTGCCATTGATGGTGTGAGAGAGATCTTTTCCTCCGGCGTCGAGCACATGTTCGATTTCAAAACCATAATCGATGTCTTTGGACAGCTGTTTTCTGGCTATCGTCGAATAACTCAGGACGTCCCCATTTTGCTCCTTCCACTTCTTTCGACCGACCGCATCCTTTGCTGTTTCTGACAGGCGCCCCAGGGAGCTATCGATAAATCGATTCTGATCAAGCTGTAGCCAAATATAGCGCAGGGTATCCGGTGAATGATTTGTGTAGCTGATGGTCTCCGAAGCACTGATGCGACGGCGGGTCTCATCCAGGCGAACCTTGATTTTATAGTCTGCCCGCTGTTGCCAGTACTGCGACCCTGGCGCGCCGGAAGCGGTGCGATAAACATTTGCCGTTGGCAGGTCGACATCCAGTTGCCGGAAGGCATCACGAAAGTCACCCTTGGTCTGTCGGATGGCGTCAGCTTCAACACAGGTACTCAAAGTCATTGACACGATCAGTGTCAGTAGAAGAAATCGCATTATTGATCCCAAAAAAGTTTGTTATTAGATTCAGTTAATAAACTAACATGATCTCGACCATAAGAGATAGTCAGGAGAGAAAGTTAGGAGCACACCCAAATCTTTAAAGAACGAAAAGCTGGACACCCATAGCTCTTTAGAAATGGGTATGTTGGTTCTTTCTTCGTTCTTTCCCCCGGCCACGGTTGCGGGGCCCTGTACCTGTTCTGCCGTACACGCTAATCATCCGTGGATTCGAAGCCGTCGCTATGTATGGTTTGTGGCGCTGACGAACGCAGTTCCAGACCACCCAGGCTAACACTCTCGCCCGTTATCGTCACCTCCACAACGACCGGTCCATCAGCATTCGGGCGTGACGGAACAATGATGGAGTCTTGCGCAAATCGCCGAGCCGCGTTGGGGGCATGCGGACCCAGCGTGCCGATAACCGTGTCGTCGAAACGTATTACTATTTTGCCACCCCCGGTGACTGCATCGAAGGTGCGGATCAGTAGCGCGGACTCGGACGGGTTGGGCCAGGTGAGGGTAAACCGGGCGTCGCCGGTAAACAAACAGATCGGTAGATCCGCGCATGTTTCCGGATTGTCAACAAAGCATGAACTGACCAACTCACACGTTTCATCGGCCGCCGCGATGAAATTGTGTTCCTCTCGGCTCGATGGACTCATGTCCAGCTGCGAGACAATAGTTTTCGTGGCTGGGCGCAGATAGTAGTAAGCCACCGAATCACTGCAGGCCTGAATATCGTTAAGCCGGCCAACCTCCTGGCCGACCCGAATGGACTCTCTGAATGGTAGCGAGTCGGTGACCATAAACCGAACCATACCGGTTGCGTCGCGGCGTTCTGCTGAGATGGTATGGAAAGTTGAACCATGGAACGGTGCGGTAAATGGTCCAGCATCGAAATAGAAGCCACCGGCGTAAAAGTCTTCAACGCCGGTGCCATGCCAAATTGGGTGAATCATGTCGTCCACGATGACGCGCTCATCACCCTCCAGATATGTTCTGTTGGTTCTCTCAAAGGAATCCATGGACTGAAAGAGGCCCACCCAGCGGCCGGCACCCCTTAGCGCCAGTAATTCGATGTCCAGGCCGACGGTGGAGGGGCATGTCGCGCGACGTTGATAGCCGAATTTACCTGTGCCTGCAGGCGGGCGCTCGCTGTCATGGCGAATCGAATATCCGACCACAACGGCTTGAGTTGCCATATTTCGTAACTCCAGCTTCGCATTGGCAAAAAAAGGCTTTGGAAAACGATCATAGAGTGTACCCGGCGCGGTTCTCCCCATCATTCGCGAGGTGTTGATCGCGCCCGGCTCACCGAGTGCAAAATAGAGTGTCGCAGGGATCCACTCCGAAGCGGAACCATCGAAAACCCAACGCAGATCAAGCTCATCCAGTGCGGCGTCCGTACGTAACAGTGTTTCCACGACCCAGCCCGGACCACTGACCGGGATCACTCCAGTTTGGCCAGGGTTGAGCGCAGACGTACCGTTGAGAATCAATTCACTGTCAGACTCCGGCCCAGCCAGGAACGATTGGAATTCGTCCAGTTGCGACTGAGTTATGAGCTCTGGAATCTGGTCTGCAGGAAACTGTCTATGGTGAATCTGGAACCAGATTCTCTGGTCTTCTGCGTTGACCAGTGAGATGCGTGCCCGTTGCTGGAAAACGAAGGGTCGATAGTTGTAGTTTCCGCCACTGGATGCCTCGCGATTTCCGGCCATCGGTAGTGGCCAGCGCGGATCTGCACCGTCAAAAAAGTCAGGCAGCGACACGTCAATCGCCGGAGTGGTCAGGTCATCGAGGTACAGGCGCAGGCGAATGTTTTCGTTGAGCGGGATGCTGGTGCCGAAACCCATGGTCATCCAGACCCGAACGATAGCACCCGGGTTGAAGGACTCGAAAATCACCGCCTCATCGCCCTCGATCCGCAAAAAACGAGTGTCGCCTTCACTGGTGCGATCAAAACCGCATCCGTCCGGACAGTAGCTCGATCGCAAATGGGTGCGATCGGTTGCCGAGATTGCCGCCAATGATTTCAGGTCTTCCCAGACAGCAATGGGTGATGCCTGTCCATAACAATGGCCGATGAGCCCGAGAATGGCCCAGACGACGCGTGGTAACCGGAAATTTTGCATGCGGTTTATTTTCGCAAGAACTCTTATCCGAAATACTACCACGGGCAAGGAATATAGGTGAAACAAACGCTATATTGCCAGAATCCTGGCGCGATGATAATCGACACCTGTGGATTTACATCGAGGAAATCGATGATGAACATATGCTCAAGCGGGAAGAAAATCTCAGCGATGATGAAATCAATAAGCTTCCACTCCGATTGGGTCAGCCCGTCACCAGGTACACTATCAGCATATCAAGGGGTTTAACGAGAAATGGGATGACGAAGTAAAGCCCCAACTCGCAGCCATCAAAAATGCTTATTCAACCCACATGGGTGCAACCAAAAGTCAGCACGACCTGCATTGCGCACAACAATGGCCCTACTGACTGTCACCTACCAGGTACTCCTGCAGGAACATGATCGCAGCCTGCTGATACACATCACGGTTTTCTTTCTTTCGGTAACCATGACCTTCATTCAGCGCATTCATGTACCAGACCGGCTGGCCCTGTGCACGCAAGGCATCCACGATTTGTATCGCCTCGGTGACCGGCACCCTGGGATCGTTCTGACCCTGTACCACCAGCATGGGTATCTTGATCTTGTCGACGTGGTTTAGCGGGCTGATGTTCTGCAGGTGTTCACGCATGGCGGGCTTGCGTTCGTCACCATATTCTGCCCGCCTGAGATCACGACGGTAATCCTGGGTGTTTTCCAGGAAGGTAACGAAATTACTGATACCCACCACATCGACGGCTGCCTTCAGACGGTCACTGTAATGAACGGCGCACGCCAGCACCATGTATCCGCCGTAGCTGCCGCCAAAAACCGCTACACGATTCTGGTCCAGATCCGGCTGGGTGGCAATCCAATCCAGCAAGGCGCCGATATCCTTGACCGAGTCCTCGCGTTTAAAGCCATTGTCCAGTGACATGTAGTATTTTCCATAACCTGCAGAACCGCGCACGTTGGGACGAATAACCACCGCGCCCAGTTTATCCACCCACATCTGGTAGGTACTGCTAAATGACGGGCGTGACTGACCTTCCGGACCACCGTGGATGGCGATAATAACCGGGTGCGGGCCCTGCCCTGCAGGTTTGTATACCCATGCCGGTATTTTTTCAGGCCCACCGTTAGCACTGTCAAAGGTCGGGTAATGAACCAGTTCGGGTTCGACAAAATTCTCCGTATCCAAACCACCCACTTCGCTATAGGTCCAGCGTTTCAGTTCGCCATACTCAAGGGCACCTTCACCGAGTTCCAATACAAAACTGTCACTGGGTGTTTTTGCGGTATTCAGCGTCAGACCCAGCTTGCTGTCATCCGGGCTAAACTCCATACCACCGGCCAGCCCGGTCGGAATCACGCTGACTTGTGCGAAGTCACGGCTGATCATATCAAGCAGAAAAACCTGTGACATACCATCCACATTCACTGCAAATACACCCCGTTTACGATCGTGACTGATATCACCACCTTCCACATTCCAGGCAATGTTTTCAGTGACGATGACCGGTTCGGAGCCTTCCTCGAGTGACTGCCACGCCAGTTGTCTGTAATCACCTTTCATGTCGGTAATAAACCAGAAGCCGGTACCTTCGTGATCAAAGGCAAAGGGGAAATTCGAGCTGGGGTTATCTGCATCACCGGCCAGCAGACGCAATTCACCGGACTCTATATCCAGCAGATGAATTCTTGAATCCGCATTGCCTACATAGTTACTTATCAATAGCTTGCGATTATCTTCTGAGAAATCAGATGCAGACCAGTGTGTGCCATCCGGTGACGTCAGGACGATGCGTGCAGTCTCCGGGTTTGCAACGTCCATCATCCATACATCATTGGATGCTCCATTTCGACGGGTACTGCGGTACGCAATCTTTTCACCCATTCGATCCCACACAACCGAGCCATTTCGGGACTCGCCATCGGTTAACATGATGGCGTCAACATTACTGCCGGGATCGAGTAAAAATATCTGCGAAAACTCACTACCGCCTGCATCCATGGTAAAGATCATTTTCGAACCACCCGGCTGACGCTGAAGCCCACCGACCGGTTCATCAAAGAAAGTTATCTGCTGGCGGGCGCCACCCGGATGAGCAACGTGATGCACCTGGCTGACGTCACCGAATCGTGTAGAGATAAAAATCCCCGTTCCATCTTCGGTCCAGTCAAGAAACCCGGCAGAGCGTACATTCTGGTAACGGTTCAGACTGGTGACGACAGAAGCCGGAATTTCCGGAATGTCCTGCATCACCAGGTTGCCATTATTGGTCTGGGTAGTGGTGATATCTGCCGATGCCGTCGCACTTAAAACCAACAGCGCGATGCTGCTTGCAAGGATGAGTTTCTGTTTCACGATTATCTCCGGGAATGGTTGTGCATCTAGCGGGCAAGCGTAACCCAGAAACTCAGCCTGAACACCTGAGATAAGTCATGAATTCTGTTAAAAGGATCAGAGCCCTTTATTGATTTTTGTGCTTCAGTTAATGGGCTCTGATCTAACCCCATTTGTTGTTCAGTGTTTTGTCGAGTTTAAGCCTCGCGTACACCAAGTTTCTTAAGCATTATGTCCATCAGGCACCAGTTGGTCAGACCACTCTGGAACAGGTTGGCACCAACAAAGACGGTGAACCAAAGCCAGTAACTGGAATGGTAGACGGGACTTGCCTCTACACCCAGGGCAAGCGATAACAAAATAAACATTCCGGCGATGGTACGTACAACACGATTAATCGTCATTTCAGACTCCTTTGATAAGTTTTTCAGGTTGTTGTATTCAATTTACCCGGTTTGGCCAGCCAATCCCTGCCCTTGAGTATCAAGCGGCAATAAACCGTTGACAGCATTTTCTCTTTCAGAAACCAGGCCGCTCTGTTGGCCTGGTCACTCTTGATAAACCACTCGAAAAATATTGGCAACAACTTTCCGTCATCACCGAACCCGACCATTACAATTTTACCCCTTTCGACTGAGAAAGTAAGAACGCCCAAGTATCTCATCGCTAAAAGTGATATGTCCTGGCTTTTTCCATTTCAATCAGAATTCGCTGACAGGCAAGCAATACCGTTTTCACCCAAACTAACCATTTGCTAGACTTGATCATCCGGTTCTTAGAACTTTCAGAGTTGGAATTTTCTGCTCGGTTAAATAACCCTGGCAGGAAAAATTATTTACACTATTGAAATTTCACTGAATGAACATCGCTTCCGATAAATGTATGACAGGGAATACTTCCATCCCAATGACACATCATGTTTCGTAAACTACTGTTTCCAATTGTTTTCCTGACGCTTGGCTACGGCTTCTGGCTGAGCGGGGAATTCAAAACTATCGCAGCAGGCGTGGCGATTTTCCTGTTCGGCATGATTTCGCTCGAAGAGGGCTTCAAAACATTTACCGGGGGCACGCTGGAGAGGATTTTAAAATCGTCAACCAGCAGTATTGCAAGAAGCATGGGATTTGGTGTTCTGACAACATCTATCATGCAGTCAAGTTCACTGGTGTCAGTGATTACCATTTCGTTCCTGAGCGCTGGCTTACTGGAACTGACTTCTGCCATCGGTATTATTTTTGGCGCCAACCTGGGAACCACCACCGGCGCCTGGCTGGTAGCCGGTTTTGGTTTGAAGGTTAACCTCTCCGCTTATGCCATGCCGTTGCTGGTATTCGGCGTGATACTGGTGCTGCAACAGGCCAGAAACCTCAAAGGCGCAGGCTATGTGCTCGCCGGCCTGGGGTTTCTGTTTCTGGGTATTCATTACATGAAGGATGGTTTTGATACCTTTGGCCAGGGTATTTATCTGGCTGAGTATGCCATGACCGGGTATGCCGGTGTGTTCGCCTTTGCCGGGATAGGCATACTCGCCACCGTTTTGATGCAATCCAGCCATGCAACACTGGTACTTACCATTGCGGCACTCGCCGCACAGCAGGTCAGCTATGAAAATGCACTTGCACTTGCCATTGGTTCGAATGTTGGCACGACTATCACGGCCATTATCGGCGCTCTAAGTTCCGGGGTAAATGGCAGACGCCTGGCAGGTGCACACCTGATATTCAATCTGACAACGGGTTTAATAGCCATTCTGGGTATATATCAATTGATGGCGGTCGTCGAATGGATCAGCACTCATATCGGTATTGCAGCGGATAACTACACGCTGCAACTGGCCGTTTTCCACACCCTGTTCAACGTTATCGGCATTGTCGTGATGCTTCCGCTGATCACACCACTCGTAAAAATGCTGCAAAAACTCCTGCCCATCGAAGAACCGGAAATAGAAAAACCCAAATATCTCAACTCGGCATCCATGGATCTCGCCGATGCCGCGGCCGAGGCGGTTAGAAACGAGACCGTACGCCTGTATGACATATCGGTCAAAGTGATTACAAACGGTCTGAGTGTTCACAGTGAAATTTTCCAGGCGGAAAAGAAGGCCAAGCGCGTTGTCAAGAAATCAAAAGAAATCATCGACAGGGACATTGACGATTTATATGAACGAAAAATCAAGGCCCTGTATGGCGCAATCGTCGAGTTTATCGTTCACACACGTGCCGGTTATTCCAAGGGTTTACTCAGGGAGGAGATGAGTGCCCTGCGTGGGGCGGGCCAGAATATCGTTGAAGCTGTCAAAGGTGTAAAACACCTGAGGAAAAACCTCAATCGTTTCATGAAATCTGACAATGTATATATCTCAAAAGAATACAATAAGCTGAGATTTCTGATTATTAGGGTACTGAAAAAAATTGATGAAAGTCGCAAGATCACCGAATCAGATCCTTCAGTCATGTCCCTTGACCTTGATCCGTTAAAGCTCGATATTGAAGTAAGGTCTGAAAAAATCAGCAATGGCCTGGACATGCTGATCCGAGAAAACTGTATTGATGTGCAAATGGCAACGTCTTTCATGAATGATATTTCTTATTGCAATGAAACCTGCTGGAACCTGGTCGAAGCCGCGACAGTGTTGTTCTCAACTTCCAGTCGGGATGATCAAAGTGCAATGCAGAGTATCGCGCTTGATGAACATGAAATTGCTGAAATTATCGAAACACAATAAAGGAAAATTATCCTGTGAACGTCAAACAATTACTGGACAAACTAGCCGGAATTCTCAACGACGAGCGCCATGCGCAAATCGAAAAATACAAGTCACTCAAAAAGGTCCTCAAGGCATTGCGCAACGAAAAGGTCGCACTACAGGCAAAACTGGAAAATACCCGGGATGTAACACAACGCCAGGAAATAGAGTCACGTCTCAAAATTGTTACCGCTCAACGTAAAAAAGGCCTGGTCGTACTGAAAGAACTGAAAAAGGAAAGAAAGAACCAATCGTGAGGCCACAAAAGACAGGACATTCACGACACTTCATTTTTAAAGGTATGGGCGTCCAGACAGGCGACCTGGTCATTATCTTTTCGCCATGTGCCGCCATCAGCCTGATAAAGATTCACATATCGCGGACCATGCGCTATTGATTTTGAACAACCTTCGATCGGCCACCTGGCCATGATCCAAACCGGAGAATTCTGATGACCATCAAATTGAAAGACCCATCGCTGCTCAGGATCCACGCTTTCATCGACGGGCAGTGGCTCGACAGCGACGACGGCAGCACCTTTGCCGTCACCAACCCGGCCAGCGGCGCCGAGATCGCACAGGTCGCCAACTGCGGCGCCGCGGAAACCCGGCGCGCCATCGAAGCCGCCGAGCGATCCATGAAGGACTGGCGGGCCAGGACCGCAAAACAGCGGTCGCAAATCCTGCGGCACTGGTTTGACCTGATCATGGCGAACCAGGAGGACCTGGCGGTGCTCATGACCATGGAACAGGGCAAGGCGCTGGCAGAATCCCGCGCCGAGATCGCTTACGGCGCCAGCTTTATCGAATGGTTTGCAGAAGAGGCCAAGCGGGTGTACGGCGACATCATTCCGTCACCCCAGAATGATCGCCGCATCGTGGTCATCAAGCAGCCGATCGGGGTGACCGCGGCCATTACACCCTGGAACTTCCCCAGTGCGATGCTGACCCGAAAAGCAGGTCCCGCACTGGCTGTGGGCTGCAGCATCATCGTCAAACCAGCCACAGCGACACCGCTCTCGGCGCTCGCGCTGGCTGAGCTTGCCCAGCGCGCCGGCCTGCCTGCCGGTGTTCTGAATGTCGTTGCCGGCACCCGGGCCCGTGAAATCGGTGGTGAAATCACCACCAACCCGATCGTACGTAAACTATCCTTCACGGGTTCTACTGAAATCGGCAAGGAACTGACACGTCAGTGCGCCGACACCCTCAAGCGCACTTCGATGGAACTCGGCGGCAACGCGCCGGTGATCGTGTTCGACGACGCCGACCTCGATGCCGCTGTCGCCGGCGCGGCGGCATCGAAGTACCGCAACTCCGGGCAGACCTGCATCTGCGCCAACCGTATCCTGGTCCAGGACGGTGTATACGACGCCTTCGTTGAGAAACTAACCGACCTGGTCGGCTCCTTCCGCATCGGCGACGGCATGGACGAAGCTAACACTCACGGCCCACTGGTTAACGAGGCGGCGGTGCGCGAGGTCGACGCCTTTGTGCAGGACGCGCTGTCCAAGGGCGCAGCAGCGCCGATCGGTGGAAAACCATCAGAACTGGGCGGCTGCTTCTACGAGCTGACAGTGCTGACCAACGTGACCGAGGACATGCGTGTCTTCAGGGAAGAGATTTTCGGCCCGGTCGCACCCATTTTCCGCTTCAAGACCGAGGAGGAAGCCATCGCCATGGCCAATGACACGCAGTACGGTCTGGCATCGTATTTTTATACGCGCGACATAGGCCGCGCCTGGCGCGTATCCGAGGCCATCGAGTACGGGCTGGTCGGCATCAACGAGGTGGCTATCACCTCAGATGTCATCCCGTTCGGCGGTGTCAAGGAATCGGGCCAGGGACGCGAAGGCTCTAAATACGGCATCGATGACTACGTCGAAATCAAGTACATCTGTATGGGCGGCATCGACCGCTGACAGGAAAAGATTGAAACCATGAACAATCTGCTTTATCCGACCACCAATCTGGCCGCCATCGAGCGCGGCGAGGGCGTGGACGTTTACGACAACGAGGGCCGGCGCTAGCTCGAAGGTCTGGCCGGCCTGATAGTGCGGACCCTGGGCAAAACCGTGGGGTTGTGTCCACCCTTGCTCATTACCACGGAACAGGTAGACGAGATGGTGGCCGGCCTTCAGAAGGGGCTGGACGCAACGTTGAATTACGTGAAAAGGAGGGGCTGGTTAACATCTGAAGTTATGGCGTCAGAGTCCTGACCCCAGAACTTTTTGAATTCATTGATTAACTCTCGTCACCAGGTAGTGAATCGTAATAATACCCGGTCGTACGTGCTCAGGGTAAGGTCGGAAGTGTCATTGCGAAGATGATGCGTCACATGTTTCAATAAGGCTGCATAAATAAATGCACTTCCCGGAGGACAATATTTTGAAAGCTACAAAACTAATTGCGTTATCAATTGGCCTGCTAATGCTGGCTTTAAATTCGACAGCGACGGCAGCAGACAAACCAAACATCCTGGTCTTATGGGGTGATGATATTGGTGTCTGGAATGCCAGCGCCTACAACCGTGGCGGAATGGGATACAAGACACCCCATATTGACTCGATAGCAGATGAGGGTGCGCTTTTTACAGATATGTACGCCCAGCAGTCCTGTACTGCAGGTCGTGCCTCATTCATCCTGGGAGAACAGCCTTTCAGAACAGGGTTGTTGACCATTGGTATGCCAGGAAGTGACCAGGGCATTCCGGATTGGGCACCGACAATTGGTGACTTACTCAAAGAACAGGGTTATACAACCGGCCAATTTGGTAAAAATCACCTGGGTGACCAGGACAAACACCTGCCGACCAACCATGGTTTTGATGAATTTTTTGGCAATTTATACCATCTTAATGCCGAAGAAGAACCTGAGACTTACTATTATCCGAAAGATCCGGAATTTCATAAGAAATTCGGACCGCGTGGTGTTATTCACTCCTATGCGGATGGAAGAATTGAAGACACGGGTCCATTAACCAGAAAACGCATGGAAACGGTTGATTCCGAGTTTGGTGGAGCAGCTAAAGATTTTATGCAGCGGGCAGTTAAAGCCGATAAGCCTTTCTTTGTCTGGATGAACTTCACCCGCATGCACGTCTGGACACGCTTACAGGAAAAATATCGCGGTAAAACAGGCATTGGTCTCTATGCTGATGGCATGGTAGAGCTTGATGACATGGTTGGTAGCTTCCTGGAAGAGCTCAAAGAGTTGGGTGTTGATGACAATACTATCGTCATCTTTTCAACCGATAACGGTGCGGAGAAGTTCACCTGGCCCGATGGTGGCGCGTCACCATACCATGGTGAGAAAGGCACTACCTGGGAAGGTGGCATGAGGGTTCCACAAATGGTCAAGTGGCCCGGAACGATCAAACCTGGAAGCATTTTCAACGATACAATGAGCCAGGAAGACTGGATGCCAACGCTGCTGGCAGCAGCCGGTGTCCCGGACGTCAAAGAGAAACTTGCTTCAAAAAGCGGTTACAAGGCCAATGGCAAGACATTCAGGGTTCATCTGGATGGTTATAACTTCAAGCCGTATTTTGAAGGTAAAGAGGAAAAAGGTCCGCGTAGAGAGATCATGTATTTTGCTGCCAGCGGTATGCTCAATGCGATTCGCGTAGATGACTGGAAGGTGTCATTTGGAATAGAAAGGGGTCCAATTAATGAGGCCTATAGGGAGACTCCGGCGTGGCCAGTGATCACAAACTTGAGGGCTGACCCATTTGAAAGCGCGTCGCGAGAGTCCGCTATGTATTTGCGGTGGTACGCAGACAATATGTGGTTGATGGTACCCGCCCAGGGATTTGTACAAAAATTCTTTGCTACCATTGAGGACTACCCCTTCCAGGCAGGCGGCTCATTGAGTGCGGCCAATATTGGATACGGTACGATTGAAAGGCAAAAAGCACTGGGTTCCCTGAAAAAACTGATGGATATATCCATTCAAAATTAAGTCGCTCCCACCTTCCCGGGACCGTGAGTCCCGGGAAGGCATATTTCACGATCGATTACCAGAGTTTCAATTCAATACCCTATTGAATTCGAAGAAAAATACGGTAAAGGTCTCACAGTCACTGTCGGGTTTGACACAGTAGGAATTCACCTCGTTGAAGTTACCTCCCAAGAAGGTCAGGACACCCACAGCAATTCAGCTGCAAACATTTGGGTGTCCGGACTAATTTGCCTCACCTGCATGGTGAACCTTCGACAAGCGGTTCATTCATTAAGAGAATCTAGCGGCCCAAGCACCAGAAGTTCATAATTCAGGCATGAAACTCCATACATTGCATTCAGGGCTGGCAGCGTTGATTACCCTGTTAGCCATCTCCGCTGCCCATGCCGGTGAACCCCAGGCCGAGCGATTTCGCAGCGCCTACGGCTGTGAAGTTGTATATGAACGTCATGGCGATGTGCAAAAAGGCGATGCACCAACAGTTATCCTGGCCCATGGTTTCAAGCGCAACCGTGATTCCATGCGTGGCTGGGCGCAGCACTGGGCCGAACTGGGTATTCCTAGTTTAATTCTCGACTTTTGCAACGCCACGTTGATCAATGGACACCATCAGCGCAATGCCGAGGACATGCGCGCGCTGGCAGAGAAACTGGAACTGGAAAGGGTCGTTTACGCAGGGTTCTCCGCGGGTGGACTTGCCGCTTACCTGGCGGCGCTGGATGACCCGGCTACTGTTGCCTACCTGGGTCTTGATAGCGTGGACTCGGGTGACCTGGCGCGTGAAGCGCCCCGCGAACTGTCGGTGCCGGCACTGTTCCTGGTGGGTAAACCCTCAATGTGCAATGCCCGTGGCAATTTTAGTCCCGTGTTTGAGCGTTGGCCGAACTACACCGTAACGCACGTGCCGCGGGCGACACATTGCCACTTCGAGTTACCCTATAACAAACGCTGCGCCTGGCTGTGTGGGCGCCGATCCCCTGAGGAGACAAGCGCATTGCAATCCGAGCTGCGAACACTGGCCACCCATTGGCTGTTACAAACTGCCTATCCCGATATCAAGCGCTAAACCATCATCAAGGCGGGCTCACCTTTTGCTGAGGTTCGCGCCCAACGCGGCAAAACACACCCGATGTAGTGCAGAACCTGGCTCCCGGGCATTGGTTTTTGTCCTTTTGCCACCATTGTATGGTATCGCATTCCCGACTGGCACCCCGCCATGCAGTGAGCCAGGGAGCCAATCCACATCAGAGAAGACGAACTCTAATTCATTGACACACTAAACCTACAAGCGAAATTTCTCGAACTACGGAGCAAGAGAACTCGACAGAACCGACTCTCTCTGATCTGCAGAGCGAGTTGGGCGAACTGAAGTTGATGATCTCCAGCCTTGGTTCAGGCAAAACGTGAGAATAGACCCCATCAATGTCATTTATGCCCTTCCACCGCAATTGAAAGACAGATCCGCGGCCCTGCTACTTGCGAAATATCGCCGAGAACACGCGCGTCGATTCCAGAGAAACCTCGCTTAAGGCCTCTTTCCACCAGGTCTGAAAATCGTCCAGAATCAGGTAGAGCGTTGGAATCAGGATCAGGGTAATCATCGTGGCGAAGAGAATACCAAATGCCAGCGATGCAGCCATCGGCACCACCAATTGGGCCTGCGTGCTGGTCTCAAAAATGGTAATCGGCGCCAGCCCGAGGAAGGTAGTCAGTGACGTCAGCAGGATGGGTCTGAAACGGTAGCGAGCAGCATCGATCACCGCCTTATTCAATGGAACGCCCTTGGCTTTGTCCTTGTTGATATAGTCCACCAGGATCAGGCTGTCGTTCACCACGACACCGGACAACGCGATGATGCCGAAATAGCTGAACATGGAAACCGGTATTCCGAGAATCCAGTGACCTATCAACGCACCGATGGTCCCAAAGGGAATAACCGACATGATCAACAGGGGCTGGGCATAGGAGCGCAACGGGATAGCCATCAATGCAAATATCAGAAACAGTGACAGCGCAGCACCGCCCAATAACTGTCCCTGCACTTCCCTCGCCGCCTGGCTGGAACCACTGAGCCTGGACCGTACGCCAGGAAACTGTGACAACACCTTGGGTAATTCCTGTTGCAGGATGTCGGCCGTAATTTTTGCCGGTTCTGCAATGTCCTTATCGACTTCAGCGGTCAAAAGCACTGCCCGTTCGCGATCGAAGCGTTGGATGAAAAGCGGACTTTCTGTCGTTTCTACGTCTGCAACGGCACTGAACGGCACGCGCCCACCGCTGGGTGTGCGTATCCGCATGTTATTAAGATATCCCACCGAGTCGCGCTCGTCCTTGGGAAAGCGGACCATGACCTTGACTTCATCCTGGCCTCTTTGCACACGCTGGACTTCATCGCCGTAAAATCCGGCACGCACCTGGGAGGCCAGATCGGCCAGCGTCAATCCGAGCGTTTCCGCCTCGGGTTTGATATTCAACTTGATTTCCGGTCGACCGCGTTCGTAGCTGTTACGAATATCATAAACACCCGCATATCCACGAATACGCCGCTCCAGTTCCCGTGATGCACGGGCAACCTGGTCAATGTTGGCGCCGATCAGTTGCAGTGATATAGCCGGGCCGCCACCGGGACCACCTCCCCTGCCGCTGAAGCCCAGTTGCTTCACGCCCGGAATATCACCGACTTTTTCACGCCAGAGCCTGAGAATTTCTGCGCCGGTCGGAATATTACCTTCATCTTTGGTAAGTTCCACGTTTACCCGACCGGACGTTTCGCCGCTTGCAATCGCCAGCGAGTGATTGACCACTGCTCCCGGCTCCCGGCCGAGCTTTGCACTTAGCTCCCTGTCGACTTCCCTGAGTCCGGATACCAACTCGCGAAGCGCAACGTGGGTTTGCGCTGAAGGTGTACCTTCATTCATTTCCAGGCTAACCCGCAGGAAATCGGAAGATACATCAGGGAAAAAGACCGCTCGAAGAACCCCGCCGACGATAAGGCCGATAGACAGAACCAACATGGCAATGAAGGCCGCAATGGTCAGGTAGCGACGCTTGACACACTTTTCCAGAAACGGTGCATAGTAATCATCAACCACATGATGCAGGCCTTCGCTGAAGAAGCGCTGGAAGCGAATAAATATGTTGTGGGTGTCCTCACTATAGTGTTTGACTTTCATATGGGCCAGGTGAGCCGGGAGGATCAGCTTGGATTCCACGATGGAAAAAATCAGACATAAAATGACGACCCAGCCTATCGGCGCGAGAAATTGCCCGGATGTTCCACCGACCAACAGTATTGGCATAAAAGCGGCGATGGTGGTCAAAACACCGAAAGTGGCCGGGACGGCAACCCTGTGCACGCCTTCGATGATGTTATCGACAGAGTGCCCCTTGGCGCGCATATTGGTGTACGCGGATTCACCCACCACGATGGCATCGTCAACAACAATGCCAAGGACAACGATGAAGCCAAACAAGCTGATCAGATTGACTGTAACACCCAGTGAAGGTAGCAACAGGAAGGTACCCAAAAAAGCGACCGGTAAACCGACCATCACCCAGAACGCCAGTTTCAGACGCAGGAATAGTGACAGTGACAAGAACACCAGCAAGCCGCCGAAGGCCAGATTTTTCATCATCATGTCCAGTCGGCCCTGCAGGTAGTAGGTAATGTCCGCCCAATAGGCGACGTTGATCCCGGCAGGAAGATTTTTCTGCCGCTCATTCACCCATTTTCTCACTGTGGCGGAGATCTCGAGTTCGTTCTCCAGGCCAGCCGACTGCACCTCGATGGAAACTGCCGATTTGCCATCGAACTCCGAAAACCGGCCCACATCCACGAAACCATCGCGAATATCAGCAACATGCTTAAGCAACAACCGCGACCCATCGGTGTTGATACGAATCACGATGTCTTCAAAATCACGTCCGACATAGGCCTGGCCCTTGGTTCTGACCTGGATGTCGCCAGCTGCTGAGCGAATGGCTCCCGCAGGCAGGTCCAGCGAGCCCCGGCGGATTGCCGATGCGACTTCGGCAAGGGTAAGGTCATAGGATTGCAGGGTATGTTCACTGACCTCTATGCTGATTTCATAGTCCCGTGAGCCCAGTACCTGGGCTTTACTCACACCCGGCAGTGCGACCACCTCATTACGGGTTTGCTTTGCATACTCCTTTAGCGTTTGTTCCGGAACGTCACCATAAACGGTCAGGATCAGGACACGTTGTTGAAACCGGGTACGTGAAACGACCGGTTTTTCGGTATTATCGGGAAAAGTCGGAATGGCATCGACGCGGCTCTTGATTTCATCCATGACCTCGGCAATGTCATATTCACTGAGGATCTCGGCTCTTACTCTGCCGCTACCACGGCGCGCCGTGGACTGTATCTCCTTAATCCCCTCAACATCCTGAATGGCTTCCTCTATCTTGATCAGGATGCCTTCTTCCACATCCTCGGGACTCGCACCGAGAAACGGCATCGAAACCGTGACGAAATTGGTCTCAATCCTTGGTTGTGACTCCTTCTTGATGTTGATGGCGGTATACAGGCCGCCGGCCAATAGTATCATCATGAGCAAATTCGCGGCGACTGAATGGCGCGCGAACCACTCGATTATCGCCGAGTAAGGATTCAACGAGGTCATGGGTCCTCACCACCTTCGGTGTCGGTGTCGACTAATGCCGGCTTGTCGGCAGCAACCTCATCGCGAAGCAACAGGCGGGTACCCGGTATTGGTGCGTCCAGCGTCGTGGTAACGACCAATTCCCCGTCGCTGACCCCGTTGGTTATAAAGACCTGGCGAGCCTCTGCACGCGCCACCAAAACCGCGCGGACTTCGAGTTCGCGTTCCGAGTTGGCCACCAGCACGGTATTGTCATTGCGTAGAACATATCGAGGAAGAACGACAACATTGTCCACGTAACGGCCATTTATCGCAGCACGGACAAACGTACCCATGCGCAATTCGTCCTGTGGGCTTTTTCCCAGAAACCCATAGGGGTCTACCACGCTGGCAACCACGTACAGCACCCTGCTGCTTTCATCCAGCACTCCCTCGGTCCGTATCAACCGTGCTTCCCAGGTTTGTGTTACGCCGCCAATTTCTGCGCTCAGGCTAACTTCAGGGTAGTCTTCAATTTCTGTATCTGTCGACGCCGGTAAATTCAGGAAAGCTAAATCATCTGCCGCCAGTGGCAGGCGAATTTCGGCAGTATCTACTGCAAAGCTAATGCCCAGCTGCGTGCCTGGTGTCACGTACTGCCCGATATCCACTTTTCTCTCGCGCAACAGGCCATCATAAGGAACTGAAATCTTGGTTCGCTGTAAGTCTCGACGAGCTTTATCAATATCTGCTTCGGCCGCCAGGACGTTGGCCATTGCGTCGGCCAATTGCGGCTTTCGCATCACCAGGTCAGGTGGATCGCCGGCCCTGCCCAGGTTACGCCAGTCCTTAAGCGCCTGCTCGGACCTTGATTTTTCTTCAGCCAGTTTGGCCTTCCGCGAGGCCAATGATGCCTCGGCACGCTTTAGTGCGGTCTGGTAATCGCTGGGATCGATTTCCAGCAGCATTTCTCCGGCGTGAAAAAAGCCGCCGGCCACAAAACTATTGGATACGGATACGACGATGCCCGATACCTGTGCCACGAGGTTGGTCTGGGTACGGGGCCTCACCGTGCCCTGCGACTCGACAATGAAGTTAAGCGAACGGGCCTGTGCCGGAATAGTTTCGACCAGAACGGCCGTTTGTCCGTTGTCCTGGCGTTCAGGTCTCTTGCCCTTGGCCATGGTGGCCATTCCAATGACCACGACGATAGCCAGGACGATCAGGCCCAGGGGCAAAAAGTAGCGCAACATTTTTTTTGCAAAACTCATTTGTCTTCTCTGTTATTTACGGGCTAACGCGAGTTAAGCACTCTAACCACCCTCCCAAATTCGCTCCAAGTACTACCTGTACAAAAACTGAGTGGTAGGCATTTCTGTTTAAGCTGCTGATTTGTTTCTCGCATGCACAACTAGTACTGGCAGGCTTGGCCTCGCATAGGCATGTACTCTATTTTATAGGCCATCACGGTCGAGAACATCGGCACGTCAACCTGTTTGAAGAGTGAGCATCGTTTGTTCCAGACTTATGTCTAGCGCATCTATTAATTGTACATATATTATACATAAAGGGGAACCACGAACACTTGGTATGCATGAATCATGTCTTCAGCGCAGAACCCCGTCAGCCGATTATGCCCGCCGGGTTGATGCGGAAATGACAACTCCCAGGTAACAAGGGCGGGACCAAAAAAAACGCGGCGGGATATGCCCGCCGCGAAATTAAAGGTATGTCCAGTTTACGTTACTGGTCAAACTCGAGAGTAACTCCGGTCAGATCATTGTCAAAGTCAGAGAAATCCTCATAGGTAGTACCCGCCTTGTTAAACGGGCCATCTGCAGACAGATCGGATTCACCCGGATCGGCTGCACCTGAGCCTTCAGTCGTACCGGCAAGACCATCCGTCGCATCGACATTGCCATACTCAATGGTGTAAGACCCATCGGCACGCATGGTGGCCATAAACGTGTTGTCGTCACCCGCCAGGAACTGCGGAACGCCATCAAACACCACGGTGGCGCTGCCGGTATCAAACTCGACTGTAACCTGACCACCCTGGTTGGGCGAAAGGTCGTCCCACAGCGGTGCAATACGTGGCTGACCATTCAGGAATTCGCCCACGGATTCTGAGAAATCCGTGTCACCGGAGCCAAAGGTCAGGTTACCGTTGGAGTTGACGAAAACGCTGCTATAGGTATCCCCCTGGAAGGGGAAGCTGAAGCCAAGCGGGACTTCAATACTGTCGTCATCACCCAGCGACAGGATAACTCCGTCGATGACTTCGATCTCCAGCACATAGCGACCGCCACTGCCACCGGCACCTGTAAAGTCAATGTCAGGGAAGGTGGTAACTGCCAGGTAATAGGTACCCTTCATGGTGCCCGGAATCTGCAGCGCGGAGAGTAAACCGTTGCCACCGTCATCATCAATGTACTGGGTACCATCAGGTGCGATAACTCCGATCAGTGTATCCAGCTGACCGTTGACGATTTCGACTCTAAGCGTCTTTCCGTCAGGCACTTTGAAGCGGAACCAGTCAATATCAGCGCCCGTGGGTTCGATTTCCGTATATTGCTGGATAGAATCACTGCTAAACGGCAACCTGACCTGGCGGGCCTTGTTGCTCTTGCCGAGCCACTCGTCGTTGAAGTCCGTCGTACCGTTGAACAACAGTGTTTCATTGGAGAGGTCATTATCACCCCCGCTGAACCACTCGAAGACCGCAGGTGAGTTGTGCAGGTTGATACGCCCGCCATCAAGGTCAGCAATGTCCTGTAGAGCTGTCAGATCAGACCCGGTTTCAGTACCCGAAGTGATAGCGCCACCACAGGAAACACCTGCGAGCCCATCTGGTGCTGAAAGATCACCGTACTCAAAATCAATGTGATTATTGGTACGTGACAGGGTGATGCTGAAGCTGTTGGAACCCGTGGCAAACCACTCGGGTACATCATCATAGATCACGGTGAAGCTGTCATCGCTTTGATCATATGTAACGATACCTCCGGCAGAAGGATTCAGGTCATCCCAAAGACCGGCGATTCTTGGCGGGCCGGAAAGCATTTCCGCTTCAGACTCGGAAAAATCACTCGAACTTGCACCAAATGTCAGGTTGCCATTGGCATTTATGAATACCGAGTTGAAGTCCTGCGCGCAAATCGAGTAAGTGAATGGCAGCGCGAGTTGCACAAATCCATCGTCACCCACGGGTAATGGATCACCCGGTGAAGGCTGGTTGAAGATGATATCAGTTCCACTCGTTGGGACGCCTGCAACCGGAACCACAAGGGTGGCATCCAGAACGGCGTCCGGTGGGTTGGAGTTGGCCTCATCCGCATTCCAATATTCTTCAGGGCCGGGCAAGACACTTAAAACCGGGTTACTAAAGCGTCCAGGGTCTGCTGTTACGACATCGGTGAACACAACATACTCAGCGCCGGGTGTCAGGTTATTCAGCGTATAAATACCCACGTTTGGATCGGACTGACCGGTTCCGTCAGTAAAAGCACCGGAAAATGTCGATACCGCGTCCATCATCGGGTCGGCAATATTACGGGCAATGACGTTCACGCCACTTAGCCGGGTTACGCCGTCAGCGGCGTAGATGGTGCCCGAAATTGAACCGGTGCTGGCGAAGAAACCGGCACCCGGATAGAGCGTGGCAATCGATGCCTGATCGTCAGCATTGGGTGACAGTGTGCCGGAGCCCGCACCAAAGTAAAACGGGTACATTGACTCTAATTCTCCGCTTAGCGGACCACCAAAGACAAAGGGATCGTCAGGTGTTGGTCCACTGGTGTCACCACCTTCGCCGAACAGAAACAACTGGCCATTGAGCTCGACATGACCCAGGTTGGTGTAGTGACCGAACTCGTGGGTCATCACGTCCTCGGCTGCAATCAGATCCGTAAAGGCGGGTCCATTCAGGAAGGAGTAACCCTCGGTGATCGTGCACGCAATAGAATCGCCCCACTCGGGTCCGGCAAACCCAAGTATGCCCGAGCCCGGTCCGAACAGTTCATCAAAAATCTGTCCGTCGGCATCAAACACGATGGCGGACAAACCATCAGGTGCCGGTGCGTTCAGGTAAGGACCATAATTGCTGATGTCGACATCAACCGGTAGCTGGCCGGCATTTGTGTAAGTGGCCGATGTCGGAACACCAAATGGTCCACCTGCCGTCCAGTTATCGAATGCCTGCTGTACCAGCGCGACACCGGTCGCATTGTCGATCGTGGGTGTGTTGAGATCGCCCTGATCGGGGTTAAATGGAATATTTACGCCTCCGGCTGCCCACAAATAAGGCTGTCCCGGGTTACAGATTGCAAGTGCATCTGCGCCCTGGGCAGTGGTCGTAAAAGCGGCTGCGCCTGCGGTCACCAGCAGGGCAGAGAGAACGGTATGTTTAAAAGTTTTCATCTGTTCTCTCCTTTTATGGGTTAACCAGGGCCGAAATGGCCGCGGTGAGTTCACTGTATTTAACCGGGCCATCGAAAATGCCATGGTTATTCAGCATATTGGCGGTCATGTCACGGCCGTCTGCGCCATCGAAAACGCGGAACAAGCCCTGTCCAAGACCTACTGTTGTAGACAAACCGGCCGAACTCGCGGCGGTTGTAAACAGAACATAATCGCTTCCGACAGCGAGGTCGGGATTCATGTCAATCACGGTAAGTCGTTTTGCGTTGCCCGTTGAAACATCCTGTTTGAGATTGCCCAACATGGTCAGGGTTACTATCGGCTTGGCGCCGAAATCACCTTTGAGTGCATCGTCAACTTTGACGGTGTACACAACGGTAGAGAAGTCGCTGCCACCCAGTGAAACCGTACCCGGTTCCTTGGTAAGCACCGTGCCCCGGAAAACCTTGTCGGCATTACCAACCAGGTCTCCGAGACCCATTTTCATTACCATGGCGGCCGAGGCTGCCAGGGTGAAAAAGCTAAGAGCCAGCATCATGGCAAGGCTCATTAAGCGTTTTTGAAGTTTCATGATCTCTCCAGAAATTTGTGTGAACATACCCCTTTGACTAGGAGAAAGGCCAAATATTCACAATGAGGAACCCCCCCCATTAATACGACACCAAGACAGGTTTTTCTAAACAATATAAGGTGGCCTGCGTCCGACAGTCGCTCTTTAACTATAACACAGGGATCTAAAAACTCTACTAGTGCCAGGCGAAAGCTTTTGACAAGCAAATGAAAGATTCACCGGTTGACTGACGGCTGGGCGAAACCGGTTTTGTATAAACCCGAAGTTGGGTACATATCATCGAAAACGACCGTTTGGCATGGCGTGAAGACCGATTCGAAAAAGTGATGGAGTCTCTAAGTCGGGACACCCATCACCTACCCCACAGGTAAACCAGGGCAAGTTCAAACAGGCCCGTTTTTAAGCTATTATTTTGCTCTTTTTATCTCCTCATGCCTCGCCCTCATGGTGAGCCTTCGACAAGCGGTTCATCAGCGGCAGTACGGCAATGGCGATCGCTGTACAGACCAGCGCGGCAATACCCAGCTTGTTAAACAGGCTGGTATAGATCGGCAGTGTTTCCAGTGGATTGGTGATATCACGGGGTACACTGGCAAAGGTAGCGACAAGGCCTCCAAGATACTGCGAGACACCCGAGGCAACAAACCAGGCACCCATCATGAATCCGCCCATGCGTGCCGGCACGTAACGGGAGATCATCGCCAAGCCGAGAGCGCTGACCAGCAGTTCACCCAGCGAAATGGCGCCATAACCCCATACCATCAACCACGAGGAAACCTTGCCTGTGCTGTCTGCAAAGTGCTCTGAAGCACCGTAGATAAAAAAGCCACCCGCCACCAGCAGGAAACCAAGCACAAACTTGGCAGCGATTGAAATATCCTTACCGGCGTCACCTGCACGGACATAGACCCAGGCCAGGATCGGGCTGAGCAGAAAGATCCAGATCGGGTTAAAGGCCTGGAACTGTGCCGGGGACCAGTCCCACAGGTGCACGCCAAAAACGATGAAGGACGGATCGACGTTACGCAGTGCAAACAGGGCCAACGAGGTTGACATCTGCTGATAAAAGATGAAATAGAAGACCGTCTGCACCGTCAGCACCAGGGCTGCGATCAGACCCGCGCGCTCACTACGCTGAACGGTGCTGATCAGGTAGGCAAAAATGCCGATCACCACCACACCGGCAAGATACACAAATGCCCGTGCTACACCCTGGTGTTCCAAAATGTATGCAGAGGCAAATACGGCCAAGATGCTGCCGGCGATTACCGCACCCAGTTTGCCCCAATTAAGCGGCAGATCGTCCGGCTCTGAACCAATGTGGTCCATGGTGCGGCGCATCAGCCAGTAATTAACCAAGCCGAGCAACAGGCCGATGGCGCAGACCGCGAAGGCGACGTGCCAGCCGAGTTCGTTACCATAGGTTTCGTTGACATAGTCCTTCAACCACGGGGTCAGCAGCTGTGAAATCATCGCGCCGAGATTGACGGCCATGTAATAGATGGTGAAAGCACTGTCGATCCGGGAATCATCACCCTCGTAAATCTTACGCACCAGGTTACCGGCATTGGCCTTGAACAGGCCGTTGCCCACCACGATGACGCCCAGCGCAAAGAACAGGAACCAGACGCTCTGGCCCGGTATCACCATCAGGCTGTAACCGAGGGACAACACCACTGCTCCGAGCATCATGGTACGCCGGGTACCGAGGACCTTGTCGCCGATCCAGCCACCGATGGCGGGTGCCACATAAATCAGTGCCGCAGCTGCACCCCAAACCAGTGTTGCGCGTTCATCGGGGAACCCCAGCCGCTGCACCATGTAGTAAACGATGAGCGCCTGCATTCCGTAAAAGCCAAAACGTTCCCACATCTCGATAAGGAAAATCGTGGTAAACGAACGGGTTTGGGATCGGGTATTGGGCATGGTTTCCATGTGGCCTCCAGTTCTTGTTATCCAGAGTTATTATCGTGTCCTGTCGACGTATCGATGTGAACGAAAAAACGAGTCGGCTAAGAATACCGTAATCGAACTATTGGGTCAGGTTAATATTGGCAAATTTGTATTAGACAGGACATCCACGACTCTGCATGTTTAAAGATACGGATGTCCTGGCTTTTGTTACTGACCGTTGTTAATAAAAATCAAAACCCGGCATAAACCGGAACGTGAATCTCGCATCGAAACCCGGGCTGAATAGTCGTTCGATTAAACATTGAGTTTTCAACTGAATAGACCCCTAGCGGCCGTTCAATTCGTCGGCGATCGCCGTTGCTATATCGTTGATCTCATCCACGGTACGTTCGGCCAGAGCCTGACCGGTAGCTGCTATGCGCATCCGAAATAGCACGTTGCGTCGAATATCATTCAATGAATAGATTTCCGTACGTTTCGTCCTTGGATCCGAAGTAGTCAGAGCCGCGTATGCTCTTGCAGCTGTTTCGATCTTTTCTTTCTCGAACTCGAGCTGAAGATCCGCCTGGTGCCGAATGCCTTCAATATCCCGGGCCAGTAATTCCAGGTACACACTTTCGGTTTGTCGATCATGCAAATCGCTGATCCATCCATCGACCGCGAGCGCGACGAGTACTCCGGCAATCACCAAAATAAGCTCAGCAAGTAAAAGCTCGAACAATCGAAAACGTGATTGCGACTCCAGTACCCCGCCGGCAAATTCACTATCGCGTGGGTTGATTGCGGTCAGTATCTCTGCACCGAGCAGGCTAATGGCAAAGATTAGCGGATTGGAACAGGCCGCCGTGCAGGCTGTGCAGGGGCTGGTATTGATAGCAAGACATATGGTGGTGTTCGAACACCACCCCTACAGTTTTGAAAAAATTTGGCATATGATGATTGATCAATTGATCAATGGAGGCTGGAATGTCATATCAAAAACCTGAATTTAAAGCGCAATATGAGAATTTTATCGGTGGCGAATGGATAGCCCCGGTTGACGGTGAGTATTTTGATGACAGCTCTCCGGTGGATGGGAGTCACATAGCCCGGGTTCCAAGATCCAACAGCAAGGATATCGATCTGGCCGTTGAGGCCGCCGGCAAGGCTGCAGATGCCTGGGGCAAAACCCCGGTAGCCGAGCGCAGCAATATCATGTTCAAAATTGCCGAGCGCATAGAGGAAAATCTTGAGAGCCTGGCGTTGGTGGAGTCTTGGGATAACGGTAAGGCCATCAGGGAAACCATGGCAGCCGATATCCCACTAGCGGTTGATCACTTTCGTTATTTCGGCAGTGTCATTCGTGCCGAGGCTGGCCAAGTAGCTGATCTTGATGCCGCCACGGTTTCGATGGAAGTGCATGAACCCCTGGGTGTTGTCGGTCAGATCATCCCGTGGAATTTCCCGATTCTGATGGCCACCTGGAAACTGGCGCCGGCCTTGTCTGCTGGTAATTGCGTGGTTCTGAAGCCTGCAGAACAGACACCTGTTTCAATCCTTTTCCTGGTGGAATTGATCGCTGATTTGCTGCCGGCAGGTGTACTGAATATTGTTAACGGTTTTGGCCCGGAGGCCGGCAAACCCCTGGCGACACATCCGGATATCAAGAAGATTGCATTTACCGGTGAGACAACTACCGGCCGGCTCATCATGCAGTATGCCTCCGAGAACATCATCCCTGTAACACTGGAACTGGGCGGCAAGTCACCCAACATCTTCTTTGAGAGTGTTATGGCCGAGGATGACAACTTTCTTGATAAGGCTATTGAGGGCTTGGTGCTGTTTGCCTTTAACCAGGGTGAAGTGTGTACCTGTCCTTCACGCGCGTTGATCCAGGAGAGTATCTATGACGAGTTCATGGAGCGCTGTCTGAAGCGGGTTGCAGCCATCAAGATGGGTGACACCCTTGATCTGGCTACCCAGATGGGTGCACAGGCCTCAAATGATCAATATGAAAAGATTCTGAATTACATCGATGTGGGCAAACAGGAAGGTGCTGAGGTACTGATTGGCGGTGAGGCTTTTGACAATGAGGTTTACCCGGATGGCCTGTACATCAAGCCGACAATCTTCAGGGGTCACAACAAGATGCGCGTATTCCAGGAAGAGATTTTCGGCCCGGTTCTGTGTGTGACGACTTTCAAGGACGAAGCCGAGGCAATGGAAATCGCCAATGACACGCTTTACGGCCTGGGTGCCGGTGTTTGGACCCGCGATGTACACCAGATGCAGACTTTTGCGCGAGGCGTTGAGGCTGGCCGTATCTGGTGTAATTGTTATCACGCGTACCCGGCAGGTGCTTCATTTGGTGGTTACAAGAAGTCCGGTATTGGACGAGAAAATCATAAGATGATGCTAAGCCACTACCGCCACACCAAGAATGTGCTGATGTCATACGATAAAAATCCGCTGGGATTCTTTTAAGTGGGAATTGCGAGAACTGGTTGAAGTACTGTCATCCCGGCCTGCGCCGGGATGACAGTGCCAATTTTCAGGACAGTTTTATGTTTGTAGAGCGTGTTTCGGTTACGGATAAAGCGCGAGCGGTCATCGAACAGCTTCGCCAGCAGCACGGTGAACTGATGTTTCACCAGAGCGGCGGCTGTTGCGATGGTTCCGCTCCGATGTGTTTTGCAAAAGGTGATTTCCTGGTGGGCTCCCGGGACCTGTGTTTGGGCGAAATTGACGGCTGCGAGTTCTACATGGCGGCGGATCAGTTTGAATACTACAAAAACTCGCATATCGTTGTAGATGTCACCGAGGGCCGGGGCTCGAGTTTTTCACTGGAAATCCCCCTCGGTTTGAGGTTTATGGCCGTTTCAAGACTTTTCAGCGATGACGAACTACCCAATGTACGACCAGTTTAAGGTGGGCATTCGTGTTCACCGTGACCACGTCAAAGAGCAAGAACGCGGATACCCATGACTGGCTCCGCAGAAATTGTTTAGTTGATTCTTGAAAGACATCGATTAGAAAGAAAAAAGACGAAAAGACAGGTCATCCGCGATTCTTCATTTCTAAAGATATGGGTGTTCTGACTCTTTCCCTGTGCCGCACAAGACATTCGATGCGACTCGTTGTATTGTGGTAGGCAAGTGAGCACGCTATGGTACCTATGCCATTTCGCACAAAGGAGTCATTTCAACACGATGCTAGTTACATTTACCACCAAGAATTATGCCGACATCATGATGTTCGGAAATGTCGCGCAAGTCTTGCTAAAAATGATGGGGCACAGCACGACCGTGCCCGGGGTGATATTGGCGGCGGATGTTCCAGCGGCTCTCGAACGACTTAAAAAGGTTATTGATGCTGAAAAGACTTTGCCGCCAGACACTGACACCGATGAGAAAGAGCCCGTGGTGAGTATGGCACATCGGGCTTTTCCGCTTATCGAGCTCCTGGCTGCTGCAGTAAAAGCAGACGCAAACGTCACGTGGAAATGAATCGAAAATAAGATACAAGCCGCTGGGAGTCCAGGATTTTACAACCGGCAAGAAGAAAAAACCGAGACAATCAAGTCTCATCGGTAAGTGCCCGTGATGAATTGCCAACTTGACGAGGTTGAGTACGTATTTATATGGATCCAGTTATGCCTGGTCTGTTCAACGTTTCATAAGGCAACTCTCCGAACAAACAATGGCAGTCTCTTGCAAACTGTCCCATGGGCAAAACTTCCATGCATTTGCTATTTCCGCGAAGCTTACCTTGGATGAGATTAACTGCTGGAGTTGCTCAAACCACAGTATTTTGTCCGTGCCCGCTACCAGGAAGAAGGCAGTGAACTTGATCTGGACATCGAAATCCGTTCATTGATTGAAAATCTAGAACGCCTGCCCGAAAAACTCCTGTAGTGCTGCTCAAACATCCCGCATATACCTGATTGCGCGCCAGAATGGACCCAAAAAACTTCGCGGTAGCAGGTATAATAAATCCGGTCAACACTCCGCAATTATCAAGAGAGAGTCTATATGAAAGTCGTCTTACCGGTTGCCGGTAAAGGGACCCGCCTGCGGCCCCATACCCACACCAAGGCAAAATCGCTGGTCCATGTTGCCGGTAAAACCGTATTGCAGCACATCATTGAGCGGCTACAGCAGGTAGACGTTGAGGAATATATCTTCATCACCGATGAAAACGGGCAGCAAATCGCTGATTTCATGGATTCCAAATTTCCGGCATTAAAATGTCACTACATTGTCCAGCGGGAACGACTGGGTCCGGCACATGCCGTCGCCCTGGCGGCACCGGAGATTAAACCAGGGGATGACGTGCTGGTTGTCTTCAACGATACAATTTTTGTGACCGAGCTAAACAGAATCCCTCAGCTCTGCCAAGATGCGGATGGGCTGATTTACTCTAAAGAAGTCGAAGATTACCAACGCTTTGGGGTCAATGTCCTGGATGGCGAATATATCGTAGACATGGTTGAAAAACCGGACACCCCTATTTCCAGGCTGGCCCAGGTGGGTCTGTACTATCTCAAAGATGGCGTGGGCTTTCTGGATTATATTCAGCAAACCATCGCTGCCGGTGACACTATCAAAGGGGAATATTACCTGCCTTCGGTTTTCATGCGCATGATTGCCGCCGGGCAGAAGCTAAAGGCCCCGGAGATTGAAGCCTGGCTCGATTGCGGGAAGCCGGAGACCCTGCTGGAAACCAACCGCTATCTGCTCAAGGGGCGCCACCATATTCACGGGGAGACCGTCAACAGCGTTTTAATTGCACCAGTGCACCTGGAGAAGGGTGCCCTGATCAAGAACTCAATCATCGGTCCAAATGTCTCCATCGCTGCTGGCAGTATTATCGAGCAGAGCGTTATCGCCGATTCAATCATCAATGCGGACAACAGGGTTAGCAACCTGATCCTTGAGCACTCCCTGCTCGGCGACTCAGTCTGCCTGGTCGGCGCTCCACGAAAAATGAGTATCGGCGATCATTCGCATATTGAAATGGACCAGTAAACCGAATTAGCTTATGGGGCCAGATAATGCCGGGTGACATCCGGTCTGTGTTTCTTTAGTATTGGTGACGGTGATGAAACCCGGAGACCCAAAACTCTATATCCTGCTGATCAGTATTCACGGACTCATTCGCGGTAATGACCTCGAACTCGGCCGTGATGCCGATACTGGTGGACAGACACTCTACGTGGTGGATCTGGCTCGCGCCCTCGGTGAATTGGATGATGTCAGTCGAGTTGACCTGGTCACCAGGCGTATCGTTGACCCCGCTGTCAGCGAAGATTATGCACAACGTGAGGAGTTTTTAACCGAGAAAGTTCGCATTGTGCGTATTGACGCCGGATCGGACGAATACATTGCCAAAGAGCAGCTTTGGGCACACCTGGATAGCTTCACTGACAACCTGGTCACGTGGATCACGGAGCAGCCATACACACCTGATATCGTACACAGCCACTATGCCGACGCTGGTTACGTTGGTGTCCGGCTGGCCAATCTCGGCGGGGTCCCGCTGGTTCACACGGGACATTCGCTGGGGCGCGACAAACGCAAGCGATTGTTGGCCAAGGGTTTGTCCGCGAAAGAGATTGAAACAACTTATAACATGAGCCGCCGCATACATGCGGAAGAAGAACTGCTGGCGAATGCCGATCTCGTGATAACCAGTACCCGCAACGAGATAGAATCACAATATGGCCTGTATAACTATTACGACCCGGACTGCATGGCGGTTATTCCACCCGGCACCGATCTCGAAATGTTCTATCCACCCGACGAAAGCGAAACTTTTGATTACAAGGATCGTTTGAGATGCTTCCTCGTGGATCCGGAAAAACCACTGGTACTTGCCATCTCACGCCCGGATGAACGAAAAAACATCACGGTATTGCTCGATGCCTTCGGTGAATCTGAAGCATTGCGTGATGCTGCCAACCTGCTGATTATTGCCGGCAACAGGGATGATATCCGTGATCTGGAAGATGGTGCACGGTCGGTGATGACCGAAATACTGCTGATGGTCGACAGTCATGACCTGTATGGGCACGTGGCGATCCCCAAGAAACATGGGCCCGGGGAAATACCGATGGTCTATCGTGCAGCCTCCAAAGGTGGTGGCGTTTTTATCAATCCGGCACTGACCGAGCCTTTTGGGCTGACACTGCTCGAAGCCGCTGCCAGTGGCCTGCCACTGGTGGTCACCGAAAATGGTGGTCCGGTGGACATCATTGCCAATTGCAACAATGGCATTCTGATCAACCCGCTTGACACCGTTGCCATCACCGAGGCACTGCTGTATTTCCTGAAGGACAGGGAGGCCTGGAACAAAGCTTCAAAAAATGGCCTGGACGGTGTGCGCCGGAATTACACATGGAAGGCTCATGGCCAACGTTACCTTGAAAAGATTCGGGAATTGCCGGGCCGGACCAGAAAATCACCTCCCGACTGGTCGGAATTACAAGTGGCAAGGTACCGGGACCGGGCCATAATCACCGACCTTGATCATACGCTGATGGATGAGTCTGAAGCCTTACAGGACTTTATCCAGATGATAAAGACCCATCGAAAACAGGTGTCTTTTGGCATTGCAACCGGCCGCCGGATCGATTCCGCCCTGGCGGTGATCAAGAAATATGGGATACCGTCCCCTGATGTACTGATCAGCAGCCTCGGTACCCGCATTCATTACGGCTCCGATCTGACCGAGGACAGTTATTGGGCCAATCATATAGATCATGACTGGAACCGGGCCCGGGTACGCCGGGTGATTGATGAATTGCCTGGAATCGAACGGCAATCCCGGTCCAGGCAAAGTAAATTCAAGATATCGTATTTCTACGATCCCGAAAAAGCACCCGCACTGGAAGATATCGTACAGTTGCTGCACCAGCAGGAACTAACCGCCAACGTGCTGATTTCCTTCGGACAGTTCCTTGATGTTATTCCATCCAGGGCATCCCTGGGACAAGCGCTGCGATATGCGGCCCTGCGTCTTGATATTCCGTTGGAACAGATTCTGGCTGTCGGTGGATCCGGAAATGATGAAGATATGATCCGCGGTAATACCCTGGCGGTGGTTACTGCCAACCGTCGCGAAGAGGAACTTTCAAGCCTGGTGGATCTGGAGTGCGTATATTTTTCAGACCAACCTTGCGCCGCAGGTTTACTCGAAGCGATTGAGCACTATGATTTTTTCAGAGCTTGCAAGGTGCCCGACAAGTGACGCTGAGCCGTTTGTTGTTATGCACCGATCTCGACCGAACACTCATTCCCAATGGGCCGCAGCCGGAGTCCGGGCAGGCGCGCGGATACCTGGAATCGCTGGTCAGCAGGCCGGAAGTTACCTTGGTCTTTGTCAGTGGCCGCGACCGTGCCCTGGTGGAGCAGGCAATGACCACCTATCAACTACCCTGCCCTGACTTTGTCATTGGAGATGTCGGCACATCCATTTACCGGGTCGGATCGAAGCACGAGTGGTCCCCACTGGGTTTATGGCAACGTCAAATCGCGGTTGATTGGGGCGGGAAATCTGCGACCGATCTGCAAATTATGCTGGATGATATCGAGGTGTTACGACTCCAGGAAAGCAGTAAGCAAAACATTTTCAAACTGAGTTTCTACGTACCTGTCGGGCAGGATACCGGTGGTCTTTCTTCCATTATCGATCAACGCCTGCAATCTGCCGGCGTACAGGCACGCCTGGTCTGGAGTGTCGATGAAGTTGAAAACACCGGTCTTCTGGATGTGCTGCCGTTACGGGCATCCAAGCTGCACGCCATTGAAGCATTGATGGAACAGCAGGGATTTAACCTGGACAACACCGTATTTTGCGGCGACAGCGGTAATGATATGGAAGTTTTGATCAGCCCTGTCCCGGCAGTACTGGTTGCCAATGGCCATGAGGATATCCGTCATCTTGCCATAAAACTGGCACGACAGGCAGGCACTGAAAAACAGCTCTATGTTGCCTCCGGGGACTTTCTGAACATGAATGGTAACTACGGCGCAGGCATGCTCGAAGGTATCGCACATTATTATCCTGATACACTGGCCTGGTTCGCGCAGCTGACCGACTATCCCGACAGGATCTCGTTATGAAAGTCCAGCCCTGTATTTTTGGTGAAGTATTGTTCGATCAATTTCCGGATGGCCGTCGTGTGTTGGGTGGTGCGCCTTTTAACGTGGCCTGGCATTTACAGGCTTTTGGTGAGGCTCCGATTTTTATCAGTCGCGTTGGCAGGGACGAGGATGGCGCAAGCATCCTTGGTGGAATGCAGAAATGGGGAATGGATGTCTCTGGTGTGCAGATGGATGAAAAGCTGCCTACCGGACGTGTCGAGGTCAACATTGTCGACGATGAACCCGACTATGATATCGTGCACCCGGCCGCCTGGGATGCCATCGAGTTGCCGCAATCAATACCTGACATCGGGTTGCTCTACCATGGCAGCCTCGCATTGCGTGACGATATTTCCCGACGGGCTTGCCGGCGTCTGCGTGACGTTCGTCCATCGCTCGTGTTCGTCGACGTCAACCTGCGTTCACCCTGGTGGAATGCGGAGCAGGTAATGGAAGATATTCATGGTGCCGACTGGGTCAAACTGAACCGTGCCGAATTGGATCAGTTAGTACCGGGTACCCAACAGGTACATTCGAGGGCGGCGGCTTTACTGGAAAAATTTGAATTGCAGGGATTATTGATAACGGCTGGTTCACGCGGTGCCGAATTGCTGACGAACTCCGGCGAGCACCTGGCAACCCGTCCAGCCAGCGATATCCTGATCAAGGATACCGTGGGTGCCGGCGATGCCATGGCTTCGGTCATGGTGCTGGGTATCTTGCGTGGATGGCCACTCGCACAATCTCTCGAGCGGGCACAGGATTTTGCATCAGCCATGGTCGGGCAGCGTGGCGCCACGGTACAGGATATGAACTTTTATACCACTTTCCTGGATCGCTGGTCCGGGTAATAATTCGAGAAGGAAGGTAGCCGAAGGCTGACCAAATAATCAGACTATGTACGAACAGGTTTCTCACTCACTGCTAAACAGGATTCTGGACCAACTGGCACCCGAGGTCCGCAAGCGCGATTTGCGTCACTTCTATACGCGCCTGGGTGCTAATTTTTACGCAATCTATTCCCTGTTTCAGCAGTTGTACGGTAAGCGCGATGACTTTGATGAGCACCTGCAACGCCTGGTTGAGGTCATGGCTGAGGCATACATCCAACGTGATGCACCACTGAAGAAACTGGACTCGGAACGGGAGTATGATCACAACTGGTTCCTGAGTCAGAAATGGGTTGGCATGGCACTTTATGCCAATGCCTTTGCAAAAGATTTGAAGGGATTGTCAGAACGTATTTCATACCTGCAGGACCTTGGCGTCAATATGCTGCACGTGATGCCCATTCTGAAGTGCCCCCCCGAAGCCAGCGATGGCGGTTACGCCGTCAGTGATTACCGTAGCGTGGACCAGCGGGTTGGAACGCTGGATGATTTGCATGCGCTTGCATCCAAGTTGCGCAATCGTGACATGCTGCTGACCCTCGACGTGGTGGTCAACCATGTTTCCGACCAGCATGAGTGGGTGCAACGCGCTCTTGAGGGTGACACGCACTACCAGGATTTTTTCTATACATTTGAAAACCGGGATGTTCCCGACATGTTCGAGGAAACCATGCCGGAGGTTTTTCCGGAAACGGCACCCGGCAATTTCACCTGGAACCCTGTTATGAAAAGGTGGGTGATGACCGTTTTCAACGACTATCAATGGGATCTCAACTACAACAACCCGGCAGTACTCGTTGAAATGCTGGATGTGCTGTTGTTCTGGGCCAACCAGGGTGCAGATATTCTGCGTCTCGATGCGGTCGCTTTCCTCTGGAAAAAGATCGGCACCGTTTGCCAGAACGAGAGGGAAGCCCATTTGATCCTGCAATTGTTGAAGGATTGCTGCCAGGTGACCGCGCCCGGTGTGTTGTTTATAGCAGAAGCGATTGTCGCCCCGGTTGAAATCATCAAGTATTTTGGCGAAGACGCGGTGATAGCAAAAGAGTGTGAAATTGCTTATAACGCAACCTTTATGGCGCTTTTGTGGGACGCTGTCGCCACCCAAAATACCAAGCTACTCGATCAGGGTATACGTAACCTGCCGCAAAAACTGGACCGGGCCACCTGGCTGAATTACATCCGTTGCCACGATGACATTGGCCTGGGCTTTGATGATGCAGACATCATCCAGGCAGGTTATGAGCCCCGTTCCCATCGTCGCTTCCTGGTTGATTATTTCGTGGGCCAATATGAAGATTCACCGGCCAGGGGTCTGTTGTTCGGTAATAATGAAAAAACCGGCGATGCAAGGATTTCAGGTGCATTGGCCAGCCTGGCCGGTCTTGAGACCGCACTGGAAATAGATGATGAGGAGGTCATTTCGCAGCGTATCGATCTGATCCTGCTGCTGCATGGAATGATTATGTCATTTGGTGGAATCCCGTTGCTCTATCATGGTGATGAAATCGGTATGTTGAACGATTTTTCCTACATGGAGGATGAAGAAAAAGCACAGGACACACGTTGGATTCACCGTCCGTTCATGGACTGGGAAAAAGCTGAAAAGCGCCATGTGCGTGGAACAGTGGAGCAACGGATATTCGAAGGCTTGAGCAAGATGATCGCGGTGCGTAAAAATACCCCGGCTTTCGCAGATTTCAATAATCGTGAACTTATTACAACAGGTAATCCCCACCTGTTCGTATTCATACGCAACAACCCCTTTGATATGAATGACGAGGTGATGGTGATTGGTAATTTCCACAACACGCCGCAGTCATTGACGCTCAGCGACCTCGGTAACCGGGGTCAATACGAATACGGTCAGTTAAAGGATTTGTGTACGGGTGAGGCCCCGGCACATTTCAAGGACCAGTTGGTCATACCGCCGTTTCATTTCTACTGGTTAAAAACCCTTTGAATGGGGAGTTTGGGGAAACATCACGCCACTCGAGGATATGTTCGTCCTAAGGAAAAAGTAAGGAAGTGAAATCCGGGTGTTTGTTGGACTTCCCCCGACATTCAGACACTCCGGAGCCTCAAAATAAGGCCCGTTCAAACGCCTCGGAGCTGACACCACCCGGATGGCTGTGTCGGCGGGTTCGATGGTAAAACACTTCGGTGTAGTCGAATACATCAGCGCGTGCTAAATCTCGCGTCTTGTAGATGCGTTTTTTGATTCGCTCTTTCTTCAGGCTACTTGAGAATAACTCTATAACGGCATTGTCCCAGCAGTTATGAAAAGGGGTCAGCCACCGCTGTCCGGGCCCTTTTTTTGGGCCCGTAGCATCCTTTCAGTTCCTTGCCGTGGAGGTTAAGGCTCATGAATATGCGCTTCACCTAACTCGGAAAAGCTGAAAAGCCTGAATGCCCTCTCACCATTAAAATCCAGCACCCTCAGGTCATCGGTCTCAAGCCAGTCGTTGATGACCGCGATGAAGTGTCCACCATAACGAACTTTTGCAAGCTCAAGAGGAACCTCGTAAGCGGCAAACTTGTCGATGCCCTTCAATTGCAGTTTTTCAAGCAAGGCAGAGTCCGCTATGGAATGGTATGAACTAAGAATGACCAAGGGACCACTACCCGTCATCAATAAAAATGATTTCATCTCAATCTCCCGGTGTCAGCATGACGGTACAGAGTTGACTCGCTAGTACAGCACTGAGAAATACAAGCAAGTTATGATCTGGGCCGTTGCGTAAATCATACTGCTAAAGGGAATCATCATGGCCGGAGAGTCCCGGTACACATATCAATTCCCCATACCTATATTCTAATACTGTTTTCACCCGAGGGCTGACGAAAAGCGATATTCAATATACTCAGAACATTGGCAATACTGCTTTAACGCTGCTTATACCCATAAATGCCGATCGCTGTAATGTAAGCGCCCACCGGGTTCTTGCCACTGCTGCCCGGTTTGTCCCAAATGGAGAAGCTGATTTCCAGTGTGTTGGTCCCGGGCTCTAAGTTGAGTAAGACGATGTGAACAGCGCTTGTGAGAGATTTGCCAGCGGCCATAACAGTCTCCGAAGGTTGATCGGTTTGTTGTGCTTGAGAAACAGCACCACGGAAACTTATTTTCTGATCTCGGTGAACTGCTAAAAGATTGAGTTGCAACCACACTTCCTGTTTCTTGCTGGATTGAATATCCAAACGTGTCACCGGACCGCGCGCCCAGCGCCCCCGGGGCAAACCACGTCGTCCGACTATAAAGTCTGATTTGGAAAATGGACCTTCAAACGGGCCAAAATCAGGACTGGAGATTCTTAGCGACTGGCACAACTCCTGATTCGCACAATAGATAAAGCGGTTCAATCTTTGCTGTTCGTTCCAGATCGCCGTCATCATGGGCTTCAGCATGTTGTCTGCAACCAAATAGATCTTTCTGTCATTTGTCATGGCGAGTAAAGCGGATTCATCGGTTGAACCGGAAAGGGGCGTGGCTTGCTTTCCAATGACCAATTGGCTGGTTTTCATTGCCTTGAGAGTTTTTGCAAAAACATCTTCTGGTAGAGGCAGGATGTTTATTTGATATTTGCCTGTCGCGTCCAGTATGTCAGATGTTTTCAGGCGGTATTGATAAACTATATCTTCTGACAGTTTCAAGCTTGCTATGGGTGCCGCTGTCCCGGAATTGTAGTCGGTCCACTGCGTGCTTAAGGCAGTGAGCTTTTCTCCATTCAATATCATATAAGTTATCAGCAGCAACCCGGCAGATACCATTGCTAGCGATGAAATCAGCTTCCTTACCATCATCTGTTCCCCAGAAAGAAATAGAGACCGGGCAGGATTTCAATCAGTGATGGATCTTTGATGTTCAGGCATTGATTGATTTTGCAACTGCTAAGCAACGACACATTGTTCTGTTTTAGAAACGTTGTCAGTGTGGGTTTTATGGTGCAGGCGCCGTTATCCTGGCAGTCAAAATATCGAGAAAGATACAAACCATGGATTTTACGCTGCCAATTCCGATCCATGTATAAATATGTCCATGCATCATCGCCAACTTCACCCGCGAAATAACTCTTCCGGTAAGTTACATGAGCGATTGGTTCTGTCACAGGGACAGCGTCCAGGATTCGATAAAAACTTGGCCGGGGCCTGACAAACCAAGAGGTAAAATTTGCCGATGTCCTCGAGGAGTGATCGAGTGAAATGAACTCCTTAAGCCGAAGCAGGTTGGTGTATTGCGGTGCCAGTAATGTCACGCTCGACCAAACAATACACAACACGATCATACTGTTGGTAAGCCCTTTGACCCATGATTTATCCAGGAGCTGGTAGTCATTTAGCTGCACTGCGGCATAAGCTATCAGAACCATGGGCAAGAAACTCAGGATCCGATAGCTGTTTGCATTGAGATTGACAAACATCAGGGCTATAAATAGCAGCGTGACTGTGCTGGACAGCAGGAATATGGGTTGTTGACGTAAACGAGGGTTGAAAAACGCATACAACGCGACAATCAGTGCCAGCAGACCGAATGCAGCAAACTGCGGCCCATACCCTGAAATAAATACCAGGTCGGCCCCATACACATTTTGGTAATCAAAAATGCGTGGGAAGAATTCAACCACATTTGACTGAAGCATTTCCAGGTTTTTGAATTTGCTTAATGCGGTCGCCACTGCACCTGAATCACCGCCAAGATTCATACCAGCCTCACTCAGCTCAGTGTCGTAAGCGCCATGCAGACGACCATAGACCATCAGGTTACGCAGGTACCAGTAACCGCCAACAACCAACAAGCAGATCGCGGATAGTGCTGTGGCTTTGTATAACACCTGGCGATGTTGCCCCGTTGTTAACAGCGTGCGTTGACGACTCCATAGTAATGCTGTGAATACTGCTATTCCGGTCACAATGTGGATAGGGGCAGCGATTTTGTAACCCATCACCAAGCCAAATGAAATGGCGGCCAATGGCAGTAGCGGGTACCGTCTGGTTTTGATGAATTCAGCCAAAAAAAGCAGCCCGGCGATTAAACCGACATTCAGCCCGAGGTGGTCCTTGCTCGTGACTGCCTGCATCAAAACGATTGGTATAAAGAAAATCACCACGGCAAACTTGAGCGACCAGGCCCGTGACACGCCGGATTGCCGCATCACAGCGATGCTGACCGGTACCAATGTCAATGCCCAAAGTAACATGGGTAGTTCAACCAGGAAATCATCCCGAAAGAATATAAAAAACCAGTAAGCCAATACGGTCATACCCAAAGGCGCGCCATTGATACGGTTAACCGGGGTCTCCAGCACGGCCGGGATGAAACCTTGTTGGTACCACTCGACCGCTGGCGGTAAATGATAAACAAACACGTCCCAGATATGGGCCGGCAGCCAGGTGACTTTTAGCAGAAGCAAAATGACCTGAAGAAGAAATAAAGCGCTGATGAGGTAGAGAAAGTAGTCCCGTCCGAAAAACAAAACTGACAGAGTCTGTCTGCTGGATTGCAAGACCTGCTGTTGGCGCATGCTGCAGAACACAAGGATTGCAAGGGAAGCCAGTAAACTCAATAAGCTAACCGACCAGACATTCAAGTAACGAAAAACAACACCCAGCAATAAAACCACCACGGTGGCATGGGCAAAGGACAGAATACAAGTGGCCACCACACGAAGAGAAAGCGACAGATGGTCTTTGAGCAGGTGGTTGCTCAATCGCCAGCACGACAACGCCACGGCCGTGTTCACCAACAGAAAAACCAACCCATTGAGTAAAAAGGTCAACCTGAGGCACCTCCCTGACTGGCGCCCACTGTGCACCAGTGCCCCCAGATTTCGTGGTATTTTGTTTCCAACTGATGTGTAAAGCCCTGATAATCCATTAAGGCTGACTGTTGCATGCGTTCGCGTAACCCTTGCCGAACTTCATGCAGTAGCGATAGATCGCTGGCTACACGTACTGCAATATCTATGTAGTGAGCGTCATTATGAGCAACCAATTCATGCAGGTCGAGCGCCGATAAGTGGCTGGCAGTGACCCGGCTCACATGACGGCTTCCTGCCAGCGTAACCACCGGCACACCCATGATCAAAGTATCACAAGTGGTTGTTGTACCATTGTAGGGATAGGTGTCGAGACACAGATCCACACGTTGGAAAGTTTGCATGTGCTCATAAGGCGATGGTGTTTTGCCTAGCAATATCTGACGCTCAATCGCGATTCCTTCACGCTCAAGAGCCTTACTGATGTCCATACGGACTGATGCCTGGTCCAGCATTTTGTTTTTGATCAGTATTTTTGAATTTTCAACCCGCAAAAGGATTTGTGCCCACATTTTCAACAGGGCTGGATTTAGCTTGGATAATGAGTTGAATGAACCAAAGGTGATATACCCGTTTGCCATGGCAGGTGCTTCCGGTGCAACCGCCGGTAATTTGGCATTTGGCAGGTACACTGAAAACACTGGATCCATGTAAATCAGTTTCTCGCTATTGTGGTTCACAGATTCAGGCTGAGGGTCAGTTGTGCTATCTACAATCCGATAATCCATGACATCCATTCCAGTGGTGCTTGGGTATCCAATCCAATTGACCTGAACAGGTGCCGCGCGGCGCATCAGAACATTAACTCGATTTCCCTTTGTTAAGCCGTTCAAATCAACCAGAATATCAATCTGATCCTGAACAATTTTCCGATGCAATTCATCATCAGTCATGTCACTGGCTATGATGAAGTGTTGTGACGCGTTTTTTATTCTATCTGTCCAGGTGTCAAAGCGATTGCCGGTGTAGTAGGCGTGTATTTCAAAAGCCTGTTTGTGGTGGGATTCAAGGATGGGCGTAATAAAATGTGCGACTGCATGACCATAAAAATCAGATGACAGGTATCCGATACGTAAAAGTCGTTGCTGATTCTTTTCATTATCCCAGGCTAGCATTGGTGGCCCCAGTTGCCGGCGAATGCTCGCGAAGGTCTCACGGTGTAGTTGCAAGGTGGCAAGATTGCCGGTGGCGTGACCATAATTATTGACGAACAGCCTGTTGGCCTTTGCCATCAGGTGATCCGGGTTCACATGCAGAGCATTTTGAAAGTGTTGCAACGCATCGTCTTGTCCGTTGTATCGGTTGATGTCAACACTGCCAAGATTGTAAAGGGCATCACCATATCGGATCACCTGGTCTGCGCCAAGCGTTTTGATTTCAGGTTCTGAATCCAGCCAGCTTTGTGCGGCATCTCTCAATATGTCATAGGCAGATTGTGTTTTGCTCAAGGCGAATTCGTCGATGCCTGGGGAGCCGGCGAAATGACCAACAGCAACTTCATAAGTGGCAATTCCCACTTCCAAATCGGTCTCCAGTCTGCTCGACGCACGCTTTCCATTTCGCAACACGGCGACACGGTGTCGTTCCATTGCACCCTCAAGATCACCGTTGAGTTGGCTGGAAACCGCCTGGTAGTAAGGGGTTAGTCGATGGTCGGGATTCAGCTCTCCAATTTTCCT
>Ga0316194_10000061_pt1 | contig 51083 bp, 33 predicted proteins | sample CroRivsedime1_MG_FD_204936 | JGI IMG/M metagenome (GOLD analysis project Ga0316194, IMG submission 204936) | Coastal sediment microbial communities from Maine, United States - Cross River sediment 1 | ecosystem: Environmental > Aquatic > Marine > Coastal > Sediment | place: USA: Maine...
CCGCGGCCCCGCGGGGCGCGGCCTTGGCGGCGCGATGCGCCGGGCTTCGCCGTACGGCTCGCGGGGGCCCGTTTGGCTTGGGGGCGGGGGTGAAGACGGGTGGCGTGGTTTGGTTTAATCACGACCGCCCCGCCCACCCCCACCCGTAATCCTCCCTCCGCGGCTTCGCCTTGGCGGCGCGATGCGCCGGGCTTCGCCTTGCGGCTCGCGCGCGCCCAGCATGTCTTGAGGGCGGCAGCTTTTTGGCGTGAGGAGGAGAATCCGTCGCGATGCCCAGCACAGTGAGCGGGAGGGAGCGTAGCGAGCGGGCCCCGCTCGCGAGCACGGGCGTCGGGACGGATTTTCCGTGTGCCCCGAGCACGGGCGTCGCGACGGGGGCTCCGTGTGCCTTGGCTCACACGTTCCGCATTGGGAACGAGACGTTTTCGTAGTACTCGATTCGTGGCTCTCCCTCGGGTCCGTCGAAGACTACTGCGGCCGCGTCGATTCTTGCGTGGACGCGGCCGAGCTTCTGTTGGCGAAGCCAGATGGCGGTCGCGCGTCGCACTCGGGAGAGTTTTTTGTAGCCGATCGTTTCGGCAGGGAAGACCGGTCTTGCGCTTCGCCGAGAGCGCACCTCGCACACGACGATCAGTGAACCGCGGCGCGCGATCACGTCGAGCTCGAGGCGTCCGACGCGAACATTGCGACCACAGATCGCGAAACCACGTTGCTCTAGTAACGCTGCGACGAGCTCTTCGCCGCGGCGCGCGAGATCACGTCGCTCAATCGCTGAGCGCTTCGCGGACGCAATAGCTTCCGCGGAGGCCGTCACCACCGGTCTCGAGGACTTCTTCGCATGTGAAGCCGCCTGGGCATCCGCAGGTCGGAAGGCCGCTTCCGGCTGGTGCTGCGCATCGGCAGGAGCAGTACGTGGTGTCCGCGACCTCTTGGGCGGGCACACACGTTTCCTCGCCGAGTGGGCACTCGTCTTCTTGCAGATTGTTCGGGTCACCCATCAGTCCTCGGACGAGGCACACCCGAGTTGCGCACTGCACCGAGCTCGTCTCGAGATAGGTTTCCGAGTCCAAAAATCCCCCAGCCGGAACCTGCTCCGGCACACAGGCGTCACCCACGCCCGTCTCCGAGCATGCTGCCGCTAGCAGCGAGATCGCGACAAACCCCATCAATTCAAGCCATTTCCTACGCATCATGTCCCCCTAAGAAGCCCCCGGCCATCCTCAGCATAACGGCAATGAGAGATCGGACCCAAACTTACCCCGCCGCCGGGGGTCAGATGGGGAGACGCGGGGCAAGCCCAAACGCTCCTGCTCGAATTTGTCAGGTCCATGCCAAGGTTTCCAGTATCAATTGCAGTCAGCTCGTTAAAGGCTCAGTGGGACTATACCTTGACGACCCCTTGGGCTGGTTTCTATGATGGAAGCCGAGCGAACCGGAAGGGGCCGGTTTCGTTCAAATTTTGGGGGGCTGTATGAACTGGAACCGCTTTTGGGCGGCACCTGCACTGATTGCGGGCCTGTGTGTTGGCACACCGGCCTTCGCGCAGGACATGAGCTTCGGTCTGGAAGAAACCGGACAGAGCGAAGCGCCCGTGAAGCTCGGCAAGCCATCCAAGAAGATGGCTGCCGCGTTGAGCGCATTCGAAGCGAACAAGCTCGAAGAAGCGGCAATGGGGTTCGAGCGTGTCACGGCAGGCAAGTCGAAAGACAGCCGCGGCAATCGGAACAAGGCGCAGTTCATGTTGGGGCAGACGCTCTACAAGATGGGCTTCTACCAATCGTCGCTGACCGTCTTCGACGACATCAGTGCGCAGGGGCCGCGTCATTTGTTCTTCAGCGAGACGCTCGAGTGGTTGGGTCTGCTCGCGTCGAAGCTCCCGGAAGCCTCCGGCATCATCGAGAAGGTCGGCCGCTACGGTGTCGGCGCGCTCGAAGAGTTCAAGGAGAAGGACCCGGCACTCTACAACCAGCTTCTCTACCTCATGGGTCGTCATCTCTACTCGCAGGCGTCATTCCGCCAAGCGATCGACGTGTTCCAAGAGGTGGACCCGAAGGCTAGCGAGTACACGTACGCCAAGTTCTTCGAGGGCATTTCGTTCGTGCGCATGCGCAAGGCGCGTCCGGCAATCGCTTCGTTCCGTTCGATTCTCGACGCGATCGACAGCGGCGACGTCCAGGGCGTAGACGAGGATCGCATGGCGAATCTAGCTTGGATTTCTCTCGCGCGTGTTTACTACACCGCTGCGAATCAGGCAGGCCAGGGCGGTCAGATCGACGGCACGCTTCTCGGTCAGTCGGTCGAGTCGTGGACGCGAGTAGACCAATCGAGTGAGTATTGGCTCGACTCGCTGTTCGAGTCGTCCTGGGCGTTCTTCCTCGCCGACGAGTACTCGCGGGCTCTCGGCAATGTCCACACGCTTTACTCGCCGTACTTCACGGATGCCTTCTACCCGGAGGCCCTGGTTCTGAAAGCCGTCACGTTCTTCGTGAACTGTCAGGTCGACAACGCCGAGGCCACCGTGGCGCAGTTTCACGACCGCTACGACCCGGTGAAGCAGGAGCTCGATGCCGAGCTTCGCAAGCACCAGGACAACGCGGATTTCTTCGCCTTCCTGAAGGAAGTCGAGAACGGCAGCGCCGACCTTTCGCCGCGCGTTCGCCCGATCGTCGCGACGGCGCTGACCGATCGAACGGTGCTTCAGCACCTCGAGTATGTCGAGCTCCTCGATCAGGAAGAGGGACGTCTCAACGCTTCGTCGAAGCAGTTCCAGGACTCGCCCGTGGGCGGACAGGTCCTCGAGGACATCGCGCTCGCCAGAGCCTTCGCCGTCGACCAGGCGGGCGATCTCGCGAGGGGTCGCTATCAGCGACTCATCCGAGAGCTCAAAGACCTCAGCAATCAGGTCGACACCGTGGAGCTCGAGATCGCGACCTTCCGTCGCGGCCAGATCGACCAGGAGCTCCAGCAGCAAATGACGATGGCGAAGCAGTCGAAGGGCGGCGACGTCAACGTGGACGAGGAACATCAGCTCTGGCCGTTCAATGGGGAGTGGTGGCGAGATGAGCTCGGGTTCTATCGACAACAGGTGACCAACCTATGCACGCGCTAAAGAAAACTGGGTACGCCGTGAGCCTGCTCCTTGGGCTGCTCGCGCTGATGATGGGGGGCAAGGCATCTGCCGAGCAGGCGCCGATGAGTGCCGCCCCGATGTGCATTCCGGCCGACACGGAGCGAGCGATCGCGGCATGTCCGTCGGGTGCTCGCAAGGAAGTGGCTAAAGAAGGTGGCAATTCGCCGGTGTCGCGGATGACCGCGGCCGAGCGAAAGAACACAGCCACGCAAGGTCCAACGGGGCCGGCCCTTCAGATCGACATGAGCACCCGGCTCGGTCGTGACAAGACCCGCGCGCGCGCCGAGAGCCTCCTAGAGAAGGAGATCGCGATTCTCCAGCGTCTCGTGAAGAACAGCGCGCAAGACGATCCGCGACGACCCGAGGTTCTCCTGCGTCTGGCCGAGACCCAGTTCGAGATGCAAATCGCGAAGAACGCCAAGGTGCGCTCGTTCGACGATCCAATCTACGAGGCCTGTACCCGGGACCAGGACCAGGCTCGATGTAAGCAGGCGCGCGACGGGCAGAAAGCAGCTCAGGCGGAGCTCGACAAGGTCCGCGAAGACAGCATTCGCACCTACGCGACGCTCGTTCGCGACCATCCGAAGTTCAAGCGAATGGACGAGGTGCTCTTCTCGCTGGCCTTCGCACTTCAGGAGCTCGATCAGTTCGAGAAGGCGCGCTCGGTCTATCGACGCCTCATCAAGGACTACCCGAACAGCCGCTTCGTTCCGAACGCCTATCTCTCGTTTGCGGAGTACTACTTCAACGAAGAGAGCGACATGGAAGCGGCGGGGAAGTTCTACCGCAAGGTTCTCGAGTTTCCGCCGAAGGGGAACTCGGTCTATGGCTACGCGCTCTACAAGATCGCCTGGGTTGAATACAATCGCGAGCGCTACCGGCAGTCGCTTCAGGGTTTCGTCGACATCCTCGAGTTCGCCCAGAAGAACAAGTACGCGAACGACGCAAAGAATCTCGCGAAGCAGGCGCGCAAAGAGCTCGTCTTGCCGTACTCTCGCTACGGCTCGCCGGGGAAGGCCCTTCAGTTCTTCCGGCGGTACGCGCGCAACGACGCCGAAGCGCACGAGATGCTCGAAAACCTAGCCGAGCTCTACTACGACACCGGCCAATGGCCCCAGGCGATTACGGTCTACCACAAGCTGATGGCCGATGCGCCGCGCAGCAACTCGCTTTGCGACTGGCAGACCAAAGTCACCAATGCAGTGATCTCGTCGCGGCCGAAGCAGGAACAGATCGTCGAGCTCAAGCGCTTGGTCGATGTCTACCGCACCTACAAGCAGGGTGGGAAGCCAGCCGACGCGGTCGCGGAGTGCAAGGTCGAGACCGCCACCACCATGCTGTGGCTCGGGACCTCCTGGCACCGCGAGGCAGTCGGAAGCGAGCAGTCGCCTGGCACCAACAACAAGAAGACGATGTCGCAGGCCGCCGTGCTCTACCGGACCCTCCTGAAGGAGTTCCCGGAGATGGAGCAGATGACCTTCCCGAACATCGACAAGCGGGACTGGCCGACCAAGTACAAGATCTCCTACTTCTACGCCGAGCTTCTTTGGAAGATGGAAGAGTGGGGTCAGTGCGGTCCGGCGTTCGACTCGGTCGTCGAGTTGAACTCGCAGGGTGAGTACACCAGCGATGCTGCCTATGCCGCGGTGCTTTGCTACAACAACCTGTACCAGCAGCAGTACGTTCCGCGGGAAACCAAGAGCAAGTTCGTCAGTCGCACCGATCAGCGAGCGGCAAAGAGCGGCAAGGCTCCGCCCAGCAACAAATTCGCGCCGAAGAAACTGACGCAGCTTCAGGAAGGGATGCTCGAGGCATTCAATCGCTACGTCTGCTACGTCGACAAGGCCGACGACCTCGCGACGATCAAGTACCGTCGCGCGCGCATCTACTACGAGGCCAATCGCTTCGAGGAGGCCGCAGTCCTCTTCCGCGACATCGCTTTCAATCACAAGGATAGCGAGCTCGCCGAGTACGCCGCGAACCTCTACCTCGATTGCCTCAACGTGCTGGGGACTCAGATCAACGAGCCGCGCGTGGCGTGCATCCAAGAGCTGGGCTCGGTCATCGACCCGATGAGTGCCTCGTATTGCGGGACAGAGATGCTCTCGGAGGAGAACCCGGACCTCTGCGGCACGCTCGGCACGTTGCAGTGTCAGGTTCGCCGAAAGGAAGCCGAGACCTACCAGAAGACTGGCGAGTTCAAGAAGGCTGCCGCCACCTATGTACGGATCTTCCGCCGTCACGATGAGTGCGGCGAGATGGACGAGGTGCTCTACAACGCGGCGATCAACTTCGAGGCGGCGCATCTATTGGGCCGCGCGATTCAGGTTCGGACCGTGCTCATCGAGAAGTACCCGGAGAGCAAGCTCAGCAAGAAGGCGGTCTATCTCATTGGTCAGAACTTCCAGGCGCTCGCGTACTACGAGCAGGCTGCGAAGTACTACGAGCAGTTCGCGCGGAAGTTCCCGGGCGAAGATGGTAAGCGTTGCTCTGCGGAGGACAAGAAGAACGGAACGTGCCCGAACGCCATAGAAGGCCTCGAGCAGGCGACCTTCTTCCGGATCGGCCTTGGCGACGACAAGACCGCGATCGAGAACTCGGATCTCTTCGCGCGAAACTACCGCAGCAAGTTGCCGCGGCAGACCTCCCAGGTGTTCTTCTCCATCGGTTCGATCTACGAGCGCCAGCAGCGCTGGTTCCAAGTGATCACGCACTACCGGGAGTACCTCAAGAAGTACGCCAAGGTCGGGATGCCACATCAGATCATCCAGGCGCACACCGCCATCGGACGTGCTTTCTGGGAACTCAATAAGAAGGGTGAGGCCAAGCCGAGCTTCGCCGCGGCCGTGCGGACATGGACGCAGGGCGCACCGAAGCGGATCTCCGCACTCAAGACTTCGAAGGAGAACAAGGTGCTGTACCTGCGCCAGGCACTCGACGGTGCGGCGGAGTCCCAGTTCTATCTCTCCGAGTACAAGTTCGCCGAGTTCCAAAAGGTCGCGTTCCCGGAATATCGAGGCGGCAAGAGCATGAGTCGCGTCAAGAAGTGGTCGGACAACGAGTTCAAGAAGTGGGTCAAGCGCAAGCAGGGCGTGCTTCGGGCAGCGGAGGCGGACTACGCCAAGGTCGCCGCGATGACGGTGAACGCCGGCGGGGTGCAGATGAAGTCGGCGCCCTGGCAGATCGCAGCGGCTTCCCGCACGGGCGAGATGTACCGAAGCTTCGTCGACGAGTTCCGAGACGCGCCGGTCCCGCGAGAAATCGAGCGTGACCCCGAGCTCTACGACATCTACGTCGGAGCGCTCGATGATGTCTCCGAGCCGCTTCAGCGCCAGGCGGTCGACAAGTTCGAGTTCTGTTTGAAGACCGCCACGCAAGTTCGCTGGTTCAACAAATGGTCTCGGGCGTGCGAGCAAGAGCTCAACGGGCTCAACCCGACCAAGTACCCGGTTGCGGCAGAGCTTCGAGGCGAGCCCAACTACGTGAAGGCGACGGTGGGTGACCCCGGCGTGGTCGATCTCGGCGCGATCAACGAGCAAAGGCTCAGTACCAAGGATGCGGTTGCCAACAGGGAGGAGCCGTGATGCGAAATCATAGCGTAGCGTTCATGGCCCTTGCGCTCGTCGTCGCTTGTGGCGGCGGAGGTGAGGGTTCGACTAGCAAGCCAAGTGCGACCGTTTCCGGGGACGTTGCCCGAACGGCCGGCGGCGAAGCGATCAAGACGGCCGACGGCAGTGCCGTCAATAAGAAGGCCCACAGCAAGTGGGAGTCGGCGCTCGCGGAGTTCGACGCCAACGAGAAGTCCGGCTGGACCTCCTCGAAGTGCTCGGCCAGCGCCAAGTCCTTCGAACGTGTCTCGGAGGCGCAGGGAGGCGGCTTTGCCGAAGCTCACTACATGGCAGGTCTCTCGCTTTCTCGCTGCGGCGATAGCGACGCGTACGAGCACTACGAGAGGGCGCTGAAAGTCGACTCCAAGTTCTGCAAGGCCCGTGTCGCCACGGGGCTCCGGGATATGGAGGCCGGCCGCATGAGCCAGGCGAAAGCCACGTTCGAGCGAGCGATCCAGGACGACCCGCAGTGCACCTCTGGCTACACGAACCTCGCAATCGTTCAGCGGGGTCAGGGGCAGAGCGATGAGGCGCTCAAGAACCTCAGGCGCGCACTGGCCATCGAGTCCGACTACCTTGCCGCCTTCAATCAGATGGCGCTTCTGCACTACGACCGTGGTCGCGCAGGGAAGCCCGCGGAGCTCGATCTGGCCGAGGTCGTGTGCCGACAAGCCCAGATGCTCGACGCCAACTACGCGCCCATCTACAACACCTGGGGCCTCATCAAGGTCTTCAAGGGCGACGTCATCTCGGCGCTTCGCTACTTCCAGCGGGCTATCACGCTCGATCCCGACCTCTTCGAGGCTCAGATGAACTTCGGTGAGGTGACGATCTCGTTCCGCGGATACGAAGACGGCCGCGAGGCTTTCGCGAGGGCGGTCGCTCTTCAACCGGAGGACTACGATGCCGTCATCGGGCTCGGTACGGCCCTGCGCGGGCTTGGACAGTTCCCCGAGGCGCAGACTCAGTACGAGCGCGCCAAGCAGATCGATGGCGGTCGTCCGGAGGCGTACTTCAATCTAGGCGTGCTCTACCAGGACTACATGTCGGGCACGGTGAGCGATTTGAAGCAGGCCCGAACCTACTTCTCGGAGTTCTTGAAGCGCGCCGGGAGCACTTCCGAATTTCGTTCGAGCGTGAAAGACGTGAACACGCGCTGCGCGCAGAAGCCGAGCAAGAAGCGAGGCGCGCCGAAGTGCCGGCCGGGCCGGATGCAGAACATCGACATCTCGATCGAGGCCATGCAGGTCACGGGTTAAGGAGGAAACGTGGGTAAACACATTTCGAAGTTCATTTCACAAGCCCTCGTTTTTACAGCGCTTTTCTCGGGCTCTGCGATCGCGGTTCCTTCGGCCTTCGCGCAGGACGCACCGCCCCCCGAGACTACGTACGACTTCGAGGATGACCTCGTCAGCGGCGACCTCGTTCGACCCGATGGCGAGCAATTAATCGTTCGACGACGCGGACGCCGTGCATCGCTGATTCAGATTCGCGAGCACTTTATTCCCGAGATGCTGAAATCTGTGGAAGATTTGTGATGGGGGATTCGGGTGAGTGACACCAGCCACAATACGTCGGTCGCGTTTTCCATCTACGATGGGGATCAGCTAGTCAGCAGTGAAACGCTGAGCCAAGAGATTATCAAGATCGGTCGTTTGGCGACGAGTGACGTCCGCCTGGAAGACGACAAGGTCAGCCGAATGCATGCCGTGATTGAGGTCACGGCACCGGGGGAGGTGTTCATCATCGATCTCGGCAGCGCTACGGGGACCCTCGTCAACGGCGAGAAGGTCAATAAGCGCAAGCTGCAGACGGGTGATCAAGTGCAGGTCGGCAACAAGCGATTGCACGTCGATATCATCAGCGGGAGGGTCGCCGTCGCGTCGAGCCCACCTGTTGCCATGGCGGCCGGCGCCGGGGGAGCAACTCCGGTGGTCGACGAACGCGCGATGACCGCAATGGTCGACGAAGAGTCCGAGCCCCGCATGAAGGCTCCGCCCGCTGTCACGACCGAGGACGAGTCGGGTCCCAAGTTCAATCCGTTCGAGGTGGGCGCGAAGCGCAAGTCCCGTACACCGTTCGCATCGGCCGCGACCGCAGCGCAGGACGAGGGGGCGGTCTACGGTATCGTTGCCACCGCACCTGCGGTTCCGGCTCACGAGATCGAAACCAACGAGCGCGCGATCGAAGTCTCGGTTCTTTGGGGCGACCGCAACGTTCTGAACGTGGACTACCTGAATCCGCCGCGTGACTACTTCGTCGGCGAACCCAACGGCGAAGACGTCGACTACATTCTCGGCCACGACGCCATCGGTCTCGACCGGATGCCACTTTGCGTCGCCGAGGGTGGCGGGGTAACCGCGATCATTCCCGAGGGCGCCAAGGGCGAGGCCACGATCGGTGACCAGACCCGCTCATTCGATTTGATGCGCGGGCAGGGTGATTTCCGCGACAGCCGCAACCTAGCGGGTGCGCACGAGTTCCCGGTTCCCGAAGGCGGCTCCGTCCGCATGAAGCACCGAGACTTCACGTTCATCATCAAAGACGTGAAGGCCGGCAAAAAGGTTGCGGGTCACGGGAAGCCGGATATCCGGCCGATGATCTACGTGGCCGGTGCGGCGCTCTTCGCGAGTCTCGTGCTCACGATGTTCTACTTCCAACCGCCGCGTCCACGTGGGCTGTCATCGGACCTGCTCAGCACGGACTCTCGATTGATCCAGTTCCTCATGGAACCGGACGAGCTCGAAGAGCCAGAGCCCGAGTGGCTCAACGGCGACGACTCGTCGGGCGGCGGCACCGGTAAGGCGCACGAGGGCGAGCAAGGTCAGATGGGCGACGAGACCGCCGAGAAGACCAAGAACAAGTACGGCATCGAGGGACCGGAAGACAACCCTGACCCTGTGATGGCGCGCGAGCAGGCGAAAGACGAAGCTCGAAATGCGGGCATCATCGGAACGCTTGCGGCGATGCAAGGCTCGTTCAACTCTCCGACTTCGCCCTATGGCGCCGACTTTGCGCTCGGTAACGATCCGGCGAGCGCGCTCGGCGCGATGACCGGCAACGACATCGGGCAGAACTTCGGCTTTGGTGGCTTGGGTCTCCGGGGTACCGGTCGAGGTGGCGGAGGCATGGGCCAAGGCACGATCGGCATGGGTAACTTCGGCACGATCGGGCGCGGTGGCGGCCGAGGTGCAGGCGAGGGCGGCTACGGTCGAGGCGTTGGCGGATTCCGCGGACGTGCGGCAGGCGTTCCGCAGGTTCGAAGTGGTGGCGCAGAAGTGCGTGGCTCACTCTCGAAGGAAGTCATTCGACGCGTGGTTCGTCGCCACATCAACGAGGTGAAGTTCTGCTACGAGCAGCAGCTCAACGCGCGCCCTGACCTCAACGGCCGAGTGACCACTCGTTTCGTGATTTCGCCCACCGGTTCCGTTCAGTCCGCGATGATCGCCAGCTCGAGCCTCCGAAACGAGGCCGTCGAAAGCTGCATCGTTCGGGCAGTTCGCCGTTGGACCTTCCCGGCGCCTGACGGAGGCGGCGTGGTCGTCGTCAACTACCCGTTCCTGCTCGACGCAGCGGGTCAGTGAACCGCCGAAGAACGCCCCAAAAGCGAGATTCGCGGCGGATATCCAGGCTTTCTAGCTCCCGTTCCCAAATTCAGGGAACGGGTCTGTGCACGAAACTGGCCAAACCCTGGAAAAAAGCCGAAAAAAGAGGCGGAAATAGAGTTGTTGGCAATGCAAGGAATGCTGTACGATTGAAGTGCTTGTGGATTTTCAAGCACGGGAGGCGAGCATGCGAGCTCAGGCAATCGGCTTAGTAGTGGTGGGTCTAATCCTCATGGGCGGCAATTGTTCGCGCGCCCGGGTCGAATCGATGAACGAGATGAACGCAGGCGTCGAGCTTGCGCAGATGAAGCGCTTCAGCGAAGCGGCCCAGAGCCTCGAGAAGGCTGGGGCAATCGATCCGACGAACCACCAGGCGTACTACAACCTGGCGATCGTACAGATTGAGCTTCGCTCGTTCTCCGCGGCGCGCGAAGCGCTCGAACGCGCCATCGTCGCGAAGCCCGACGCCGCCGGCTACCAAGAGAAGCTCGGCACGGTGCTGATGGAGCTCGAAGATTGGAAGGCGGCGAAGACCGCATTCACCAAAGCGCTCGAGCTCGATCCGTCCTTGTTCAAAGCGCACTTCAAGCTTGGTCGTTGTAGCGAAGAGCTCGAGGATCCGCAGAACGCGCTCTACCAATACACCGACGCGATCAAAACGGGTCCGCGCTTCTTGCCCTCGTACTCCGCACTCGGTCGGCTCTATGCTGATCTCAAGTATCCAGATCAGGCGGCGCAGGTTCTCACCGAGGCTCTGAAGGTCGCGATGCCGGGCACCGAAGAGGAAGCCAATGTGCACCACCTTCTCGGTACGGTGTACCAGCAGCAGCGCAAATTCGATGAAGCCATCGCCGAGTTTCAGGCCGCCTTGGCCATCGTGCCGGGTATGCCGGACGCACTCTTTTCATTGGGTTGGACCTACGCTCTTCAGGGCAACGATGAGGAAGCAAAGCGCTACCTCGACAAGTACGTGATGATGGCGGGCACAGAAGCACCGGAGCATTACGTCAAAGCTGCGCGGGACCGTCTCGCAGAGTTGAGAACCGAATCGCCGTAGGGGGGCTGAGGCAAGATGTCGGAAGAACAAACGGGGCATGAGGTTCGTGAGCTGACGGCGGACGAGGTGGCCGAGCTCGAAAAGCTCGACGACGCGATCGCGAAGTTCGAACAACAGAAGCGATGGTCGGACATGATCCGTTCCATCCTCAAGAAGGCCGAGCTAGTGCAGGAGCCTTCCGAAAAGGTGGAGCTCTTCCGCACGGCGGGCACGCTCTACCTGGAGCGCTCGAGCAACCAAGCGGAGGCGATCAAGTGCTTCGAGCAGCTCTTCGAGCTCGACGCGACCGATGCCGATGCGATCGGACGTCTCAAGCAGATGTACGAGAAGCGGCGCGACTGGGAGAAGCTCATCCGAACGATGCAGCGCGAGGTCGAACTCCTTCCGGCCGATGAGCAGATGGTCCGCTACGGCGAGATGGCGGAGCTGGCGACGCAGCGGCTTCGTAAGCCGGCGGTTTGCATCGAGCTCTGGCAAAAAGTGCTCGAGGGCGATCCAGAGAACCCGAACGCGCTGACGAACCTCGCGCAGCTCTATGAACGCGCTCGCGAGTGGGAGCCGCTCGCCGAGGTGCTGGAAACGCTCGTGGCGTCGGACACCGACGTCACGTCGATGAAGCAGCAGCTTCAGAAGCTCGGCATGATTTACGCCGACAAGATCGGGAACGACGAAGGCGCAATCGGCGCATTCAAGAAGCTTCTCGAGTTGGATCCCGACGATCGCCGAGCGCAGGAGCAGCTCAAGCGTCGCTATGTTTCGCTGGGCGCCTGGGATGAGCTCGAAAGCTTCTACGCGGCCAATGAAAAGTGGGACGAGCTCATTCGCATCGTCGAGCGCCAAGCGGAGGCACAAGAGACCTCGGCCGAAGACAAGATCGAGCTCCTCTTCCGAGCGGCCCGTCTTTGGGAAGACAAGAAGGGCAAAGCCGATCGAGCCGCCCGTGTCTACGAGAAGGTTCTCGCTGCCGATGCGGACAACGTCCGTGCGGCCGAGGCACTGACACCGATCTACGAGGAGGCGCACGACGCGCGCAAGCTCGTCTCCGTTCTCGAGGTCCGATTCGCTCACGCGGAGGAGACCGAATCGAAGGTCGAGCTGCTCGGCAAAATCGGCCGCGTGTTCGAGGAACGCCTTCGTCAGCCCGAGGTGGCCTTCGAGCGTTATCTCGAGGCTTTCGCGCTCGCACCGACTCACGACGAGGCTCGCGCCGATGTCGAGCGTCTCGCCGAAGAGATGAATGGCTGGGATCGACTGGTTTCTGGGTTTGAAACCGCGATCGAAGCCGTGAGCGACCCGCACCAGGCCATTCCGATCCGTCTGAGTTACGGCCAGACCTTGACGCAGCTGGACCGAACGGACGAGGCAATCGAACAGTTTCGGCTCGTCTTCGAGCTAGAAAGCGACAACCTGGGGGCACTTGCGGCCCTGGGTGACCTGTATCTTCGGACCGAGCGTTATCAGGATCTGCTCGGCATCTACTCCCGTCAGATCGAGCTAGAGCAGGACCCCGACGTCCGGCTTCAGGTGTCGTATCGGCGGGCTCAGGTGTACGCCGCCGCGCTTCAGGACAACGAGCGCGCGATGGAGGCGCTCGAAGGCATCATCGAAGAGTACGGGGTCGAGCAAGCCGAGGCCTGCACGGCGCTCGAGCAACTCTACGAGACGGAGTCTCGATGGCAGGACCTCGCGCAGCTCCTCGAGCGGCGCATCGAGGCCGGTCCGGAAAGTCACGAAGAGCTCGCTTCCTTCAAGTTCCGCTTGGGTCGAGCTTGCGAGTCGCAGCTCGAGGACAAGCCGCGGGCGGTCGAGCTCTATCGAGAGGTCTTGTCGATCATCGCAGAGCACGATGGCGCAAGAGAACGCCTCGAGCAGCTGCTGGATGATGCCGAGGTCGCGGCGGAAGCGTCGCGCGTGCTCGAGCCGGTCTACGAGATCAGCGATGACTGGACGCAGTACATTCATGCGCTCCGGGTTCAGCATCGCTTCAGCAGCGAACCGCGCGAGAGGCTAGCCCTGCTGACACGGGTCGCGGATACCTATTTTCAACACATTGGAGACACGGAGCGCGGCTTCGTATCTCTTTGTGAAGCGTTCCGGGAGATGCCTTCCGACGAAGCCACTCTGCAGCGGCTGGAAATGCTGGCAAGCGAGCACCGTCTCTACGAGGCCGTGGCGGATCTCACTGGTGATCTCGCGGCGAGCGTCGACGATGTACCGCTCAGTCGCTCTCTTTGGATCAAGACAGCAGAGATCCACGAGACCCAGCTCGGCGATGTCGAATCGGCGGTGGCCGCGTACCGCAAGGTGCTCGAGGTGAATCCCGGAGACTTCGAGGTCCTCGGCGCGCTTGATGCGCTCTACCGTGGCGCCCAGCGTTGGCACGAGCTCGTGGGAGTCCTGCGCGCGCGGGTCGATGCCCACTCCGACCCGGACGACAAGGTGAGCGTACTCGCCGAGATGGCTCGCACGCACGCGGACCTGCTCGACGAGGCCGACCAGGCCATCGTCCTTCAGAACGAGATTCTAGAGCTTGACCCGATCAATCGGGCTGCACTCAGCGCGCTCGACGACCTCCTTGCCCGACGCGGCCTGTGGAGCGATCTCGCCGACAACGTGGAACGCCAGCTGTCGATGACAGACGAGGCCCACGAGCAGACGGTGTTGCTGCTTCGTCTCGCGGAAATTCGCGAGGAGCGCATGGGGTCGACTGAGTCGGCCATCGAGATCTATCGCGACGTGCTCGCCAACGACGCCAGCAACCCAACGGCACTTGGCGCGCTCGAACGCTTGCTCGAATCGTCGACCCATCAGGCTGCCGTCGCCGATATTTTGGAGCCGATCTACCGAGACGGAGGCGCCGCGGCGCGCCTCGTGGACGTCTACGAGATTCAGGCGCACCACGCGACGTCGCCCGAGCGCCGGCTCGAGCTCTTCGCGGAGATCGCGAAGCTACAAGAGTTCTCTTTGAGCGACCTGCACGGCGCATTCGAGAGCTACGCGCGAGCGTTCCGTGAGGACGCAGGCCACCAGGACGCCAAGGTGGAGCTCGAGCGGCTCAGTGCAGCGGTCGGGGCTTCCGACGCCCTAGCCAGTGTCTACGAGGGTGTCGTCTCAAACGCAGACGACCCGCAGCTCGCGATCGGGCTTCTTCTGCGCGCTGCCGAGATTCGCGAGGATGACCTCGGACAGATCGATCGAGCGATCGAGCACTACGAACGGGTTCTCGACCTCGATCAAGAGCATCACGCCTCGGCTGACGCGCTCGAGCGTCTGTTCCAACAGGCCGAACGCTACGAAGACCTCGCCAGGATCTACCAGCGGAAGGCCAAGATGGTGCCCGCCGCGGCCGACCAGAGGGAGCAGCTCGTCAAGGCCGCTGCCATCTACGAGGATATCCTCGACAAGCCGAACGATGCCATCTTGGTGTACGAGCAAGTGCTCGAGGTCGACCCGGCAGACGTCGAATCGATCGATCGACTGATCGAGCTTCAGATGCAGCTCGGCAAGTGGACGTCGCTACTCGAGAGCTACGAGCGAAAGGCCGAGGTCGTCTCTGACCCCGATGTTCGTCGCAGCTTGTTCACCGCGATGGGCCAAGTGCACGAGTCGCAGCTCGATGACGCCGACAAGGCGATCGATGCATACCAGCGCGCGCTCGAGATCGACCCGGACGACGTGCAGGCGCTTTCTCACCTAGATGGCCTCTTTGCGCAGACCGCGCAGTGGCGAGACCTGCTCCAGGTTCTCGAACGTCAAGCCGAGCTGGTCGAGCAAGCCGAAGAACGAATCGAGCTTCGGTTCCGTATCGGTGAGCTCTGGCGTCGCCATCTCGAAGATCCGAGCCGAGCTGTCGAAATCTTCCGCGACATTCTCGTGGAGGCGCCGGATCATCAGCCGACACTCGACTCGCTGACGGCGATGGCCAACGACGCCGTCGAGCCATTGGCCGCCGCCGAGGTGCTCGAGGACGTGTATCTCGGCGCGGGCGAGTACCGAAAGCTCGCCGACGCGCGGGAGGTCAAAGTCCGCTTCACGGAAGACGCTGTCGAGCAGGTTCAGATGCTTCAGCAGCTCGCCGAGATCTACGAGATTCAGCTCGAGGACCTGCCCGGCGCGTTTAGCGCCTTCGTCCGAGCGCTCCCGCTCGACAACCAGGACGAGCTCACGCTCGGCTCGCTCGAGCGACTCGCCGAACAGACGGGTCGCTGGCATGAAGTGGCTTCTCGTTACGACGAGGAAGTGCAGAATAGGAGGGAGGAATTCCCTGAAGAGGTCGTCCATCTCGGCAAGCGGTCTGCCGTCATCAACGAGGTGCACCTCGACGATGTCGATGGCGCGATTTCGCGGTACCAGTTCGTGGTCGACACGGATCCGAGCGACGCCGTCGCGATCGAGGCGCTCGACCGGCTCTACGAGCAGACGGAACGCTGGGATGACCTAGCGGCCACGCTGCAGTTGGAGGCCTCCGTCGCAACGACACCCGAGGACGTCCTCAACCTGCAGTTCCGGACGGGGCAGCTCTTTCAGAATCAGCTCGACAACACCGAGTCGGCGATCGCGCAGTATCGCGAGATCTTGGCTGCGGCGCCTGAATACACTCCGGCGGTGTCCGCACTCGAAGAGATGTTCGCAAGCGGCGTTCGTCCCCTCGAGGTGGGAGAGGTCCTCGAGCCCCTCTACCGGATGCAGGGCGACTGGGATCAACTCCTCAACGTCCAGGCGGTTCAGGTCGAGCATCAGAGCGATCCAATCGAACGCGTCGTCATGATGCACCGGCTCGCGGAAATCGCCGAAGAGAAGGCCGCCGACCATGACCGTGCCTTCCAATGGATGCAGAAGGCGTTGCTGGAGGATCCCAGCCACGATCACTCGCTCGGAGAGGCGGAGAGACTCTCCGCCATCGTCGATGGCTGGTCGGACCTCGCGACGACCTACGCGAACGGGATTCAACACACGGGCGACGCCTTGAGTCGGGCAGAGCTCGGCCGACGGCTTGCCAAGGTGTACGAGGAGCAGCTCGACGACCTCGAGCGCGCCGAAGAGACGTACCGGTTCGTTCTCGGAGTCGACGAGCAGGATGATGCTTCCCTCGAGGCACTCGACCGGATTTACAGCAAGCACGGCGCACACCGCGCGCTTGGGCAGGTGCTGCGGAAGCGAATCGAATGCTGCACCAACGGCGCCGAGCTCATCGACTTGCACTTCCGGCTCGGCAGCGTGCTCGACCACTATCTCGGCCTCACGGAGGACGCGATCGAGGTCTTCACCAAGCTTCTCGACGAGCACGACGCGGAGCACGCCCCGGCCATTCAGTCGCTTCAACGGATCTATGCGAACCTCGAGCGCTGGCCGGAGCTCTTCGCAGCCTTCGAAAAGGAGCTGAGCATCGCGCTCGGCGATTCGCAGCAGGCGGATGTGTTTGCTCGCATGGCGCGGCTGTCGGCCAATCGCCTCCGCGACCAGGAGAAGGCCATCGGCCTTTGGCAGCGCGTACTCGACCTTCGAGGTGAAGACCCGGAGGCGCTCAACGCTCTTGGTGACATCTACGCGGCCCAGGGCAACTGGCGCGACTTGGTCGACGTCCTCGAGCGTGAGGCGGCGATCGCCCAAGACGATGCCTTCCGTATCCAGGTCTACTCCGATCTCGCGAGGGTCTGGTACGAGAAGCTCGAGCGTGAGCGCAACGCGATCGAGAATTGGGAGCGTGTGCTCGACATCGAGCCCGGCAATACGTACGCCCTGTTCAGCATCGCTGAGATTCAGCGGGAGGGCGGTCAGTCGCGCGAACGCGCCGACACGCTTCATCGAATCATCGACGTGGGTGCAGCGACGCTCGAGGACGCAGACCTCATCACCGTCTACATGCAGCTCGGTCACATCTACGCGAACGAGCTCCAGCAGCCGCACGACGCAGCCGATGCATATCGCAACGTCTTGAACATCGACCCGGCCTTCTTCGAGGCGCTCGACTCCCTCGAGTTGATCTTCCGCGAAGAAAACGATTGGGAAGAGGTCATCAATGTGATGGAGCAGCGTGCGTTGGCTCTCATCGACCCGCAGGACAAGATCCGGCAGCTCATCTCCGTCACCGAGATGTGGGAGAACGAGGTCGGCAACAAGGACGGCGCCGCGGGGGCCTTCGGCCGAATCCTCGACGTCGACCCCATGCACGAATACGCGTTCGCCGAGCTGCAGAGCTTGCATCGCGAGGCCGGGCGCTCCGACGAGCTCATCGAGCTTTACATCACCCGTATCGAGGCCAGCGAGGACCGCGACGAGCGCATCGAGCTACTTCGCGCTGCGGCACGCGTTTACGAAGAGCAGCTCAACGACGGCGAGCAGGCGTACCACACGCTCTACATCGCCTGGACCGAGGACTTCTCGAACAAGAACACGGCGGTCGACCTCGAGCGCGTCACAGCGGCGAACGACAAGTGGAACGAGCTGCTGACTGCCGCGAACGCGGTGCTCCAAGAGGGACAGGAGACCAGCACTCAAATCGCCATCTGTCTGTGCTGCGCAAAGTGGTACGGCCAGGACCTCGGTCACCCCGAGTACGCCATCCCGTACTACGAGCAGATTCGCGCGCTCGATCCGAGCAATGCGAAGGCTTGGTGGCAGCTTGGCGACCTCTACGAGACCACGCACCAGTGGGATAAGCTCGCCCAGGCTCTCGCGAAGCTCGTCGAGCTCACGAGCGACGACGAGGTGAAGGCCGATACCTACGTTCGGATGGGTGACTTGGCAGACGATCGCTTCGCGATGCGTCAGGAGGCGGAGGACTACTACCGCCGAGCCTTGACCCTGAAGGACAAGCACGTGGGGGCCCTCGAGGCTCTCGAGCGCATCTACCGTGAGGACGGCCGTTCCAACAAGCTCTTGAATATCCTCGAGCGGAAGGCTGAAGCGGTCGAGAACGTCGACTCCATCGTGTCGGCGCTGCTACAGGTCGCTGAGGCGTACGAGGAGCGGTTCGACGACTCGAAGGCCGCCATCGAGAACTATGAGAAGGCTGCGGAGCTTTCGCCGTCGGACCTCAAGGCACTTCGAGGTCTGGAGCGCTTGTACACGCAAGAGGGCCGCTTCCAAGACCTACTTGGCATCCTCGAACGCGAGTACGAGGTCGTGGCCACCGAGCGCGAGCGCATCGACATCCTGATGCGCCTCGCCCAGATGTGGGAGCAGGAGTTCCGCAAGCCCGATCAGGCCGCGGAGCGACTCGAGCAGGTGCTCGACATCGACCCGCTCAACGACGATGCGCTCTGCTATCTCGAGCAGCTGTATCGCACGATGCAGCGCTGGGACGATTTGGTTCGTACGTACGACCGGCACGCGAGCGCCACCGCCGATACCGAGGAGAGGGTACGCATCTTCCGCGAGCTCGGCGAGGTCTACGCGACCCACAAGGACGACGTCGAACAGGCGATCGACAGCTACCTCAATGCGCTGAGCCTCAACGACCAGGACATCTTCAGTCTTCAGGCGGTTGCCAAGCTCTACGAGCGCAAGGGCGACCATGCTGCGGCGCTCGACAGCCTCGGACAGATGGCCCGCGTCATCGACGATGCCGCCGAGCAAGTGGCGCTCAAGCACCGCATGGGCCGCATCCTCGATCAGGAGCTCGGCGACCGCGTCTCTGCGCTCGAGCAGTTCCAGGCCGCGATCGACATCGATCCCTCTCATCTGCCCTCGCTCGAAGCGATGCGTCACATCTACGTGGACTCGGGTGATTGGGTCGCGGCGGCGAAGACGGTCTCTCTCGAGGTCGAGTACACCGAAAAGGATCGCAAGCGCGCTGCGCTGCTGGTCGAACTCGGTCGGATCCGTTCCGAGCGGCTCGACGACGAGGCCGGCGCCGTGCAGGCCTTCGAAGGAGCTTCCGAGGCGGACCCGGACAACGAGGAGGCGCTTCTGCCACTGGTGGATGCCTACCTCGCCAACGATCGCTTCGAAGACGCCTTCCCGCTCCTCGGGGTTCTCGTGCAGCGCTCGGACAAGCGAGAGCACGACGAGCAGCACCGCTTGGCGCTCATGCTGGGCGACACCGCCACCAAACTAGGGCGTGCGACCGATGCCGTCGGCGCCTACGAGCGGGCCTACGAGCTCGACAATGACGACTCTGTCTCCCTCAAGGGCCTTGCCGGGAGTCACTTCCGCGCGGAGCAGTGGGACGAGGCATTCAAGTACCACCAGGTCCTCTTGGTTCAGCATCGCGACGCGCTAGGCCGCGACGAGATCACCGAGGTCTTCTACCGACTCGGCGTCGTCAAGCACGAGCAGGGCGAGGACAAGAAGGCCCGCAACATGTTCGACAAGGCGCTCGAGGAGGACTCGCACTTCGTGCCCGCCCTCGAAGCGATGGTTCGGCTCCAAGCGGCCGAGAGCGATTGGAGCTCGGTCGTCGAGTACAAGAAGCGCATTCTGGACGTGACGGACGAGCCAGAAGCACGCGCGAAGCTCCTCGTCGAGCTCGGCGATCTCTGGGGCCACAAGCTCAGCGACGCGGATGCGGCAGCGGAGGCCTTCACCGAGGCGCTCGACCTCGAGCCAGACAACCACGTCGTCCTGCATAAGCTGCTCGTGACCTATCAGGCGGCCGCGCGTTGGTCCGAGGCCATCGACGTCATCGAACGGGTGGCGTCGCTCGAGGAGCGAGACGAGTCCAAGTCGAAGTACACGTACACGATTGGCGTCATTCTCCGAGACAAGCTCGAAGACGAGGACGCAGCTCTCGAGCGCTTCAACGCAGCCCTCGATCTCGACAGCAGCCAACTCAAGCCGTTCGAGGCCGTCAACAAGATCCTGAACCTCCGCAAGGATTGGAAAGCGCTGGAACGCGCCTACCGAAAGATGCTTCACCGCATCATCAATCAGGGGAACACCGACCTAGAGCACAACCTCTGGCACACCCTGGGCATCATCTACCGCGACCGCCAGCGCAACTTCGACGCAGCGTCGGAGGCGTTCAAGATGGCCGCTTCACTCAAGCCGGACGATCCAACCGAGCATCAGATTCTGGCGGAGCTCTATGCGACGATGCCGGACAAGACCAACGAGGCGATCGCCGAGCATCAGTGGCTCCTGCAGCACGACCCGAACCGCCTCGATTCCTATCGAGCGCTCTACAAGCTCTACTTCGATGCGCGCGCGTACGACAAGGCGTGGTGCATCGCGAGGACGCTCACGCACTTCCAGAAGGCTGACGAAGAGCAACAGAAGTTCTTCCAGCAGTACAAGCAGGATCGCGAGATTCAGCCGACCACCCGCCTCAGCAACGAGAATTGGGTCAAGGACCTGATGCACGCGGACCAGGACATCTACATCTCCAAGATCATGGAGGTGATTGCCCCGGCCGTTCGCGCATCACTCGCAGTCAGCGACAAGAAGCTGAACCTGCACAAGCGCAAGCCAGAGGACCTCGCCAATCCGAGCCTCGCGCTCGCACGGCAGTTCAAGCTGGCTCAAGACGTGCTCAGCGTCACCATCCCGGTTCGCCTCTTCATTCAGAAGGAGCTCGCTGGAGCGCTTCGCGACGAGGCTCGGAGCAATCCGCCAGCCATCGTGACGGGCTACACGCTCTTGTCGGGTTACCGACCGGTGGATCTCGCGTTCGTATGCGGGCGACACCTCACCTACTACCGTGGCGAGCATTTCATTCGGACCATGTACCAGTCGCACTCTGAGCTCCGGACACTGCTCCTGGCTGCGATGCGCCTGGTCGGCATGGGTGGCGGCGATGCCAGCGTCGAGTCGACGGCGAAGCAACTCGCCAAGTTCATGGACCAGGCCCACCTCGACGTGCTCAAGCAGGTGGTCCGGAAGTTCGTCGACTCAGGCGGACACGCAGACATCAAGCGCTGGATGCAGGCCACCGAGATTACGGCGCTTCGCGCGGGCCTGCTCCTCTGCGACGACGTGGATACGGCGGTCCGCATGACGCAGCAAATCGCGTCGGAGTCGACGGCCGACCTCGCACCGAGGGACAAGGTCAAGGAGATCGTCCTCTACAGCATCTCGGAGAGCTACTTCCGCCTCCGTGAGCAACTGGGCATCCAGATCAAGGTGTGATGCATCTCTGACGTGCGCGAAGCCCTGTCGTGTGACAGGGCTTGTCGCATGCTGGAGCTAGAGCTGCAGAGCGAGACGGCGACGCTGGCGCTGGCCCGATCCGTGGCGGAGCTGCTCGAGGGTGGCGACGTCATCGGGCTCGAAGGAGGCCTCGGGGCCGGCAAGACGACCTTCACCCGTGGAGCCGTTCACGCCCTGGGCGTGTCCGAGGAGGTCGCTGTGACCAGCCCCACCTTCGCGCTGCTCCATCAATATGAGGGAAGGGTGCCCGTCGGCCACACCGACCTCTATCGCCTCGGGGAGGCGCTCGAGCTCGAGGAATTGGGGCTCGAGGAGCTCCTCGACGACGGAGCCGTCCTGTTCGTGGAGTGGGGCAGGAAGTTTCCTGAGATGGCCGAGCGGATGGTGCTTTGGGTCGAGCTCGAAATCGTGTCCGACGAGGCGCGCCGTGTGACGCTGCGTCCGCAGGGGGCGCGCGGCGATGCCATCATCGGTGCGCTCGCAAAGGCGGTTTCGCCTTGATGGTTTCCCGGTTGCGAGGCGTTGGGCGCTCTGGTAAGCCCGCGCGAACGCCCAGGTAGAACGGAAGCCATGCCCCGCCGAGATGATATTGAGACCATCCTTCTAATAGGTTCGGGGCCGATCGTCATCGGACAGGCCTGCGAGTTCGACTACTCCGGCACTCAAGGTGCCAAGGCGCTTCGGGAAGAAGGGTACCGGGTCATCCTGGTCAACTCGAACCCGGCGACCATCATGACGGACCCGGAGTTCGCCGACAGGACGTACGTCGAGCCGCTTACTCCAGAGATCGTCGAGGCGATCATCGAGCGCGAGAAGCCCGACGCCGTGCTCCCGACGCTCGGTGGGCAGACCGCGCTCAACCTGGCCCTCCAACTGGACGAGCGGGGCATCCTCGAGAAGCACGGGGTCGAGCTCATCGGCGCCAAGGTCGACGCGATTCGCAAGGCCGAGGAGCGGGAGCTCTTCAAGGCGGCCATGGACAAGATCGGGCTCGAGAGCGCCAGGGCTGAAGTCGCGCGCACCGTGGAAGACGCCAACGACATCGCCGAGCGCATCGGCTTCCCGATCATCTTGCGTCCCTCGCTCACCATGGGCGGCTCCGGCGGCGGCATCGCCTACAACAAGACCGAATTCGAAAAAGCGATCCGCTGGGCATTCCAGTGCAGCCCGATCCACGAGTGCCTCATCGAAGAGAGTCTGCTCGGATGGAAGGAATTCGAGCTCGAGGTCATCCGCGACAATGCGGACAACTTCGCCGTGATCTGCACGATCGAGAACTTCGATCCGATGGGCGTGCATACGGGCGACTCGATCACCGTGGCGCCTGCGATGACGCTCACCGACCGGGAGTACCAGCGTCTCCGCGACGCAGGCCGGGCGATCATCACCGAGATCGGTGTGGAGACTGGCGGCTCGAACATCCAGTTCTCCATCAACCCGGAGGATGGCCGGCTCATCGTCATCGAGATGAACCCGCGCGTGTCTCGTTCGAGTGCGCTCGCATCGAAGGCGACGGGCTACCCGATCGCGAAGATCGCCGCCAAACTTGCTGTCGGCTACCGTCTCGACGAGCTTCAAAACGACATCACCGGGACCAGTTCGGCCTTCGAGCCCACCATCGACTACGTGGTCACCAAGGTGCCGCGCTTCGCCTTCGAGAAGTTCGCGGGCGCAGACCCGAGACTGACCACGCAGATGAAGTCGGTCGGTGAGGCCATGGCGATCGGTCGCACCTTCAAGGAGTCGCTCCAGAAGGCTGCGCGCTCGCTCGAGACCGGGCGTGACGGCTTGAGCTCGCTCCTCCACAAGGTGGACTACCGCGATTTGGCGGCACAGGTGCGCCGGCTCATCGATACTGGCGAAGCGATCAACACCGCGAAGCCGATGCTTGCTGACTTGCCGGATCCGACCGACGAAAACCTTCGCGAAGCGATTCGTGACTTGATCCAGACCCCACTCGCAGAGCGCCTCTGGTACGTCGGTGACGGCTTCCGCGTCGGCCTCACCGTCGACGACATTCATCAGGCCACGGACATCGACGTCTGGTTCCTCGAGCAAATGCGCGAGCTCATCGACTTCGAGATGACGCTCGAAGCGACGAGCGGGCATGCCCTCGATGAGGCATTGCTTCGGAAGGCCAAAGAGTTTGGATTCAGCGACCGGCAGATCGCGGGGCTCCGCGGGGAGAAAGCCGATGACGTGCGTTCCGCGCGCGCTGCGCTCGGGGTGCAGCCCATCTACTCTCGAGTCGATACGTGTGCCGCGGAGTTCCCGGCGCTCACGCCGTACATGTACTCCACCTGGGGCCTCGACAGCGAGGCACGGCCCGAGAGCGACAAGAAGAAGGTGATGATCCTCGGTGGCGGCCCGAACCGAATCGGGCAGGGCATCGAGTTCGACTATTGCTGCGTGCACGCGTCGTTCGCGCTCAAAGAGATCGGGTTCGAGACCATCATGGTCAACTGCAATCCGGAGACCGTCTCGACCGACTACGACACGTCCGACAAGCTCTACTTCGAGCCGCTGACGTACGAAGACGTGATGAACATCGTCGACGTCGAGAAGCCGGATGGCGTCATCGTGCAGTTCGGTGGCCAAACGCCCCTGAAGTTGGCGGTGGCCCTCTCGCGGGCCGGGGTGCCGATCCTCGGTACCACGGCGGACGCCATCGACCGCGCCGAGGACAGGGAGCGCTTCGACGAGCTGCTCACCAAGCTGGACCTCAAGCGTCCGAATGGTGGAATCGCCAAGGGCACCAAGGACGCGTTCGCCGTGGCTGAGGAGATCGGATTCCCTGTCGTGGTTCGACCGAGCTACGTGCTCGGCGGGCGTGCAATGGAGATCGTCCACTCCCAGGAAGAGCTCGCGCGCTACATGACTGTCGCGCTCGAGGCAGTGTCCGACGCCGAGACTCAGACGATCCTCGTCGACGAGTTCCTCAAGGACGCCATCGAGGTGGATGTCGATTGTGTCTCCGATGGGAACGACGTCGTCATCGGCGGGTTGCTCCAGCACATCGAAGAGGCCGGAATCCACTCAGGCGACTCCTCGATGACACTGCCGGCGCATGCACTTCCGCCTGATGTGCTCGCGACCCTCCGCGCGTCGACACGCTCGCTCGCTCTAGAGTTGGGTGTCGTTGGTTTGATGAACGTTCAGTTCGCCGTTCAGGGAGGCGCGGTCTTCGTCATCGAGGTCAATCCGCGAGCCTCCCGTACGATTCCGTTCATTAGCAAAGCGATCGGCGTACCACTCGCCAAGATCGCAGCCAAGGTGATGGCGGGGCAGACGCTTCAGGAGCTTGGCTACACGCGGGAGATCGTCACCGAGCACGTTGCCGTCAAGGAGTCGGTGTTCCCGTTCACGAAGTTCCCCGGTGTCGATACGATCCTCACGCCGGAGATGCGGTCGACGGGCGAGGTGATGGGCATCGCCGACAATTTCCCGGACGCGTTCTACAAGGCGCTTCTTGCGGCTTACTCGGAGCTTCCCGACGAGGGGAAGGTCTTCATCAGCGTGAAGGAGAACGACAAGCCCGCGGCTGCGGAGCTCGCCCGACGCTTGAAGGTGCTTGGCTTCGACATCATCGCGACGTCCGGCACCCGTGACGTGATCGAGCAAGCGGGGATCGAGGCCGAGGCGGTCCACAAGGTCGGGGAGGGGCGCCCTCACATCGTCGATCGGCTCCAGAGCGATGAGATCGCGCTCGTGTTCAACACCACCGAGGGCGCCAAGGCCATTCGCGACAGTCGCTCCATGCGTCGTCAAACGGTGCTGAGTGACGTGCCCTATTTCACCACCATCGCCGCCGCGGTTGCAGCGGTGGACGCCATCGAGGCGCGCCGGCTCCGGCGACCCTCCGTTTGCTCCATCCAGGAGTACCACGCCCGCAATAGCGAACTCGCGACCTTGCGGCCGGGCCCGTAACGGTATACGGAACCGGGATGGACCGGGTACCGATGACCCCAGAGGGCCACGCTGCCCTCACCCAAGAGCTGGCTGCCCTCAAGGCGGAGCGCCCTAAGATCTCGCAGGAGATCGGAGTCGCCCGGGAGCATGGCGACCTAAAAGAGAACGCCGAGTACCACGCCGCGCGCGATAAGCAGGGCATCTGCGAAGCGCGTATTGCGGACATTGAAGACAAGCTCTCTCGCGCCGACGTGATCGACCCAAAGACCCTTGGCGGCGAGAAGGTGAAGTTCGGCGCCATCGTAGAGCTCGAGGACATCGACAACGGCACCATGGTCACGTACCGCCTGGTCGGTGCTGACGAGTCCGACATCGAGGAGGGCAAGATCTCGATCACCTCTCCGGTGGCACGAGCCCTCGTCGGTCGTGAGGTTGGCGACGAGGTTCGTGTGCAAGCGCCAGGCGGCATCCGCAACTACGAAGTCAGCGACGTCCGCTGGAGCTGAGTGCCGTCGCTTCTCGACCATCCGGTGGAGTCGCTGCCTGGGATCGGACCGACCACTGGGGCACGGTTGCGCGAGCGCGGCTACGCAAGCGTTGGGGATCTGCTCTGGCTGCTGCCACGGGGCTATGACGACCAGCGGACACCGACGCCGATTCATCAGCTAGTGGACGGCGAGTACGCGGTGGTCGAGGGCATCGTTCGCTCGGCGCGTTCGTTTCCGCGAGGCGGCAAGGTAGGTTTCGACGCGCGTCTCGAGCCAATCGGAGAGCCCGAGGAGCACGACGGGTATCGTGAGCTGAAGTTGGTTTGGTTTGCTGCGATTCCCGGGCTCGGCAGACGTTTCGCTCCGGGCAGTCTCGTGCGCGTTGCCGGCCAAGTTCAGGACTACCGTGGCTCGGCGAGCATCGCGCACCCGGAGTCTCTCGCTGCCGATGTGCCCGGGGGCATCGAGGCGCGTTATCCGGAGGTGCCCGGGGTGCAGCGCAAGGTGCTCCGAAAGGCGATCCGTGCCGCCGTCGACCGTGCGATTTGCGAGGTCCCCGACCTGATCCCCGCTTCCTTTCGTGCCGAGCTCGACGTCGGGACGGTCGGCGATGCGCTTCGCTCGATACACATGCCAGACCCGGTCACATTCGGCGACGGCGCGGAGGCCTCGCCTGGCGTCCGGCGCCTCGCGCTCGAAGAGCTGCTGCTTTGGGAGCTTGCGCTACGCCTCCGTCGGGCATCGGAGAAGGGTGAGCACGCGCAGCCGTTCGACGCGGAGCCCGTCCCGCGCGCTTGTGCGGTCTTTCCATTCGAGCTTACGCCCGCCCAGCGGCGCGCGGTGGACGAGATCAGTGCCGCCCTCGGCCGGGACGCGCCCATGAAGCGCCTGCTTCAGGGGGACGTTGGTTGCGGAAAGACCGCCGTGGCGTTGGTGGCCTGCGCACAGGTCGCTGGGGGCGGGGCGCAGTCCGTGTTTCTGGCGCCGACGGAGCTTCTTGCCGAGCAACATGCCGAGACGCTCCGGGAGACGGCCGACAAGCTCGGGCTGCGACTCGGCGTGTTCACGGGGTCGCTCAGCAGGGACCAGCGGCGTGCCATGCTCGACCGCATGTCGACTGGCGCGGTCGACCTCGTCGTCGGCACCCATGCCCTCCTGAGTGGCGAGGTTCAGTTCGCGAATCTAGGCCTCGTCATCATCGACGAACAGCATCGCTTCGGTGTTGCGCAGCGACTCCGCCTCGGGACGCGAGGTTCCAACCGGCGTCCGCATCTCTTGGTGATGACCGCCACGCCGATTCCGCGAAGCCTGGCGCTCGTGCTGTATGCGGGGCTCGACCTCACGGTGATCGATGCCAAACCGCCGGGCCGCGTGCCACCGACCACGAAGATGATCTCGCGGAAGAACCGTGCCGCGGTCGTCCGGCAGCTCGAGCGTGCGCTCGAACACGGAGGGCGGGCGTTCGTCGTGTGCCCTGCGATCAGCGACTCCGACGAGATGGTGACCGTCGCGAAGACGGTCCGCGAGATGCGTGCCCACTTCGGCGAGGAGCGGGTCGGCGAAGTGCATGGTCGTCTTTCGAGCGACGGTCGTCGGGAGGTGATGCGGGCGTTCGCCGGAGGCGCACAGGACGTGCTGGTTGGCACGACGGTGCTCGAGGTCGGCGTCGACATCCCGGATGCGAACATCGTCGTGGTCGAGCAAGCGGAACGCTTTGGCCTCGCGCAGCTCCACCAGCTTCGCGGCAGGGTTGGACGCGCGGGTCAGAAGAGCGCATGTCTTCTCACCTTTGGCGAGCCCCTCACGGAGGAGGCCGAGGCGCGCCTCGAGGCACTCTGCGAGTCGGACGACGGCTTTCGGCTTGCCGAGCGTGACCTGGAGCTGCGGGGGGCGGGTCACCTTTTCGGCTACCGACAGTCCGGGGCGAGCGGGCTGCAATTTGCGAACCTGCTGGAAGATCGGCCTCTGCTGGCGGAGGCCGCCGAGATCGTCGATCGCATGCTCGAGAGCGACCCCGGGCTGGTCGCCCCCGAGCACGCGCCTGCCAGGGCGGCCGTGGCCCAATGGGAGCGAAACGCGGCCGTGCGGGAAGACGCGGGCTGACCCGCCAGGCTCCCCGGGGCTGCCAGCTTCTTGACGCTTTTGTGGGACCCAGGTAGTTCCGAAGCTATGGCACTGGTTCTGCACGCCCAGCGCGAGATCACACTGAAGATCGCCTATTACGGCGTTGGCCTCGGCGGCAAGACGACAAACCTCGAGGCAATCCACTCGCAGACGCGGCCCGACGCTCGCGGGAAGCTCGTGACGGTCAATACGGAGGCAGAGCGGACGCTCTTCCTCGACTTCTTGCCTCTCGAGCTCGGGGTGTTCCGGGGCTACAACGTTCGGCTGCACCTTCTCTCAGTTCCGGGTCAAATCGCCCAGGACTCGACTCGGCGGCTCGTGCTTCGCAACGTCGATGGCGTAATCGTCGTGGTGGACAGCCAGCGCGATGCGCTCGAGGGCAACAACTACAGCATTCGGAATCTGGACTATAACCTCCGGCTTCACGGCGTCGATCCAGACCGTGTGCCGCTAGTGGTTCAATACAACAAGCGCGACCTTCCGGGCGTGCTCGACGTCCAAGAGCTTGGCGAGCGTATCGGAGTTCCCGAAGGCGTGCCTGAGTTGGTCGCTTCGGCGCGCGAGGGCTGGGGCGTGTTCGAGGCTTTGAAGTCTGTGGTACGCGTCTGCATGCATCAGCTCGGCGATCCCGCTCTTCATCGCGAAGGCCGTGTCGAGTGCCTGCTCGATGATCCGCGCGACCGGTTCTACCCGAGCGGTCCGGTCTCGATGATTCACGCGCTCGCGCCTGAAGAAGAGCTCGGCCTCGAAGATATCGAGCTCGTCGGCAGCGCCTGAGGCTCGCATGGCGACCGGCCCCACGTCTTTGGCGGAGCGCGTGCAGTGCGTGGCGCCGACGATCCAGATGTTGCCGGTGAGAACGCCGACGCTTCCGCCTGCTACGCATACCAACACCTTCCTGGTGGGCACGAAAGAGGCGGTGCTCATCGAGCCCGCTACGCCGTATCGGGACGAGCAAGACCTCATGGTCGAGTGGGTGCAGGCCGCGCGTCTCAAGGGCATCGAGCCCATCGCGATTCTCGCCACTCATCACCATCCAGACCACGTGGGGGGCGCGACCGCCCTTCGCGATCGACTCGAGCTTCCCTTGTGGGCGCATGCGATGACAGCGCAGCGCCTCGACGGCATCGTCGACATCGACATGCTGATCCAAGATGGCGAACGCATCGTGCTGGAGGGCCCCACGCCGACGGCGCTGAGCGCGCTTCACACGCCGGGCCACGCACCCGGTCACCTCTGTTTCACCGACGAAGCGACCGGTATCATGATCGCCGGCGATATGGTCGCCTCGGTCGGGACCATCATCGTGGAACCGTACGACGGGGACATGCTTCTGTATGTGGAATCTCTTCGAAAGATGTCGTCGCTAGAACCGACGGCGCTCCTTCCGGCTCACGGCGACGTCATTCAGCAACCTCAGGCGATCCTTAGTTTCTACATCGAGCACCGCCTGATGCGCGAAAAGAAGGTCCTCGACGCGCTTGAAGCCCGCGGCGAACCCTCCCGCCCAAGACACCTCGTCGCCGAGGCCTACGCCGACACCCCCAAGCACATCTGGCCCCTGGCCCTGCGCTCGATCGAAGCCCACCTCATCAAGCTCGAAAGAGAATCCCGCATCCAAAAAGAAGGCGACTGCTGGACCCCTCTAACGGGGACATGAGGACCCTCCAAAACAACTGCAATTCCAGATGCTTGCGGATCGAAACGCGCAATTTGTCGAGAAGCACCCATTCCGCCCGCCTGTAGATGTATGAACTCGGAGAATGCGCGTTTCGGTCTGGAACCTACCGGAAAGACTCGGGATTCTAGGGGGCTGCGTGTCCCCTCGAATTGAGGGACCAGTCGTAGCGTTGGTAGGTTAGGGGGTAGTGGGCGTCGAGGGCGGATCGGAGGGCTTCGTGCTGGGGGCCATCGGAGTGGTTTAGGAGGAAGAGCTTCACACCTGCTTCGCGTCCGAAGTCCGATTGGTAGTACCGAAACGTGATGGGGAGGCGGACGACGCGTTCGGCTTCGTCGACTTCCACATCCGTGGCTACGTAAAGGTCCGCCGCCGCGTCCAATTGCGCGTCGAGCTTTTCGGCCTCGTAGAAGGCCACCGGCGGGCAGCTCGTCGATGCGCACACGAGCGCCGCGTGGATCCGCGCATCGACGTGGCTCGGGCAGAGCGCAAGCCGCGGGTCATCGTCGTCGAACAGTCGAGATTTCTTGGCTGGGTGCGGAGCGTTTCTGCGCAGCACCCCGTTTTCAATCTCGTCCAGAGTGACCACGAAGTCCCCAACGCGATACGCCACCACTCCGAAGAACGAAGGTAGCTCCATGACGGACTTGCGAATGTCGAGCGCAATGACACCGTGAATCGCAAGCACGTTGTAGAGATTGATCCAAAACGCGATGCGGGAGTCGTCGTCCGCAAGCTCCCGTGGATCGACCCGGTGCAGTAGCCGGCTCGTCTCTTCGAGCGAGGCGAAGCTCGCAGAGCCCCGGAGCTTTTCGTAATCGACCTGTCCGTCCTCGCCGATCGCCTCGACCTTCAGGGCGTTCCCGAGCATGCGGAGCGCCTCGACCGCTTCCCTGCCAGACACCGCTTCGCTCGACCGAGGAGCCCTCGAGTTCAGCACTTTGCGCGTCAGCCAAGCGTTTGGGACCAACGCCCTGGCGAGCTCGGCAGGGTTGCGAGCTCGCCGCAGGATGTCTCCTGCATCGCGAAGGTTTCTGAGCCAGGAATCGGCCATCTGCTCGAGCCTACGCCTGACGCGCCGTTCCGTCACTCCACTGCCGAGTCGGGCAGCCGTACCAACGCGCCCGGCGTCGTCTCGAGCGGTCGCACCACGATCTGCTCGAGCGTCGAATCCTCGCCGGCCCGCGCGTGTCGGGCGCTGATCCAATGGACGCCTGCCGGCACTCCAGGCAGTCGAAACCTGCCAGACCCGTCGGTCCGGACTGCGCGATCCCAGCGCGGCGGCTCGTCCCAAGTCACCTCGGCCCCGGCCACGGGATCCGAGTTCCGGTCCAGCACCTCTCCCTCGACCACGCCCCCAGGCTCGAGTCGTATCGTCTCGAGCTCCTGTGGTCGATCCACGTATCGCGGAGGCTCGAGAACCACCCGCCGCGTCTGCCCTTCGTAGTCCCGATGCGAAAACGACACGTCGTAGGTGCCCCTCGGCACTTGGCGGAAGACGAAGCTTCCATCGCCGCGGCTCCGAGTCTCGTGAGCGTTCTCTCCCTCGAGCCTGACCCGCACGCCCGGGAGTTCATCACCCGTCCAATCGTCGAGCACCTCGCCGATCAGGGTCACACCCGCGCTCATCACGATGCGCAGGTCATCAACTTCTTCGACGTCGCGTAGCCGCGTTCGGCTGTACGCCGGGTGCTCGGCCGAGACCGTGTACGGCGGCTCCGGCAGCGCAGGCACAGAGAACGTACCGGCTGCATCCGACTTCGCGCTTCTCCGAACCGGCTTGCTCGGATCATCCGAGGTCACGGTCAGCAAGACCCCGTCGATACCGAAGCCCCCATCGTCGACCACCAGTCCGCGGAGCGTGTTGAGTGCGGTCGAAAGGGCGAGCTCCACCACGACCCGCGCTCCCTGCTCGACCGTCACCGCCTCTCTTGCGGGTGGGAGGTCATAGGGAAGGGCGGTCACGACCACCTCTCCACGCACGCCAGGGAACGAAAACGATCCGTCATCCCCTGTCACTGTCATCCGCGCCGCCCGCTCGTCGGATGCCTGCAGTTCGACCGGAATCGCTTCGAGGCCGTACCCCCGCTCGTCGACAACCCGACCCGTGAGCTCCGTACCGGTACGCATCACCACCCGCACACCCGTGCGAGTGTCTCCGGCGCTCACCTCGACGCGATCCGCGCCGCTCGGTGCGTACTCCGGATGGCTCACCGCGACTGTGTATCCTCCCGGCCGAAGGTTTTCGATCTCGAACCCGCCGTCACTGCCGGTCGACACCTGTCCAACGAACGCCAGCCCCGAACCCCCGGCAGCCGAGATCGGCGGCACAGGGCCCTCGGTCACGTTTAGCGAGTCACCGAGGGGCCGGATCGTGTCGGCTTGGTCCCCGAACGCCCGCACCGACGCGTTCACGATGGGCCACCCCGCTTCATCCACCACGCGTCCCTCGATTCGCGCAGCGCGCTCCAGGCGCACCAGGATCGGACCGTCGTCGACGCCCTGAATCAGCGGTCCGGCGATCACAAAGCCCTCTGCGTCGACGTAGAGGCTCTGCTCGGCGCCCACGACCCCTTCGACCTCGAACCGGCCCTGAGGCCCGCTGGTGGCGCTTCGCGTGTGAAGGCCGAGCGCTCCGGTCGCGACCGTCACCTCGGCCCCCGCGACGGCTCCGCCGCCCAGGGCATCCACTACTTGGCCCGCGACCGTCCAGCCCTCGGCCAATTGCACACCGAAGGCTCGGCGGGACCCGGCGTCGAGGATGAGGCCCTCGAGCGGCGGCGCGACGAGCGGTCCCTTCGAGACGCGAAGCTCGTAGACCCCTGCGGGCACTTTGCGCCAGACAAAGCGCCCATCCGCGCCGCTTTCTACCGAGCGCGCCGGCCAAAAGCCACTTCCCGCGAGCGAGACGATCGCCCCCGAGACCGCTTTGCCCCCCTCATCGAACACGCGCCCGGTGAGCGTAGCCGTTCCCCCACGCTCCCTATCGGAGCCCGAAACGCGGCCCGAACGTGCACCGCCCATCGCCCGAATCGCCTCGCCGTTTGCCTCGTAGGTGCCTGGAATTACAAAGGTCCCAAGAACCAAGAGCCCGGTGATTACCCCCGCCGCACGCATCCTGTCTGCTTGTATCCTTGATCGACACGGGCCGCGAGACCGCATATTTGCTCCATAGCCCCCCCGGTGCTACATCGCGCCCCCTCAGGAGTCGACGACCAGTCATGGCACAGACATGCGATTTTTGCGGTAAGAACCGCCACAAGGCCCACAAAGTGAGCCACTCGAACATCAAGACCAGGAAGTGGCAGCAGCCGAACCTGCAGTCGATTCGGGCAGTCGTGGATGGCCGAGTGCAGCGGGTCTCCGCATGCACCCGTTGCATCCGCTCGGGTAAGGTTGTCAAGGCCGCGTAGACGTCCCGAGGTTCCGCTCCCGCCTGGCTGCGACCCCGCTTCGATCTTGCTGACCTTCCCGGTGGCTCCCGAGCACGCTGGGCAGCGCCTTGATCGCTTCATTCAGCATCGCATTCCGCGACTCTCGCGTACGCGCGCGCAGGAGGTCGTGAAGTCTTGCGCCTATCGCGCCGATGGCAGCAGGCGTCGTGCCAGTGAGCGCGTCCGCGCCGGCGAGGTCGTCATCCTCGTGCGTCCCGCGTTCGAGGAGCCGAACGTGCCGCTCTACTTTGACGTGGTGCACGAAGACGACGCCATCCTGGCCATCGACAAGCCGTCCGGCCTTCCCGTTCACCCTTCGGCCTCGTATCACAAGAATACGCTCACGTACCTGCTACGTCAGCGCTACGGCGAGGGTGCCCCACAGATCGCGCACCGCCTCGATCGCGAGACGAGCGGCCTGCTCCTTTGCGGACGGACGCGCGATGCCGAACGGGCCCTCAAGATGGATTTTGAGAACCGCCGCGTCAGCAAGCGCTACCTGGCGATCGTCCGGGGGGTCATGCCCGAGGACAGCGGTCGCATCGACCTAGCGATGGATCGCGCCAAGGAGGGGCTCCACATCCTCATGGAAGTGAGTGCCGCCGGCGAGGGCTATCCATGCGCGACTCGCTACCGCGTACTCGCGCGCCGAGACGACGCCACGCTGGTCGCCCTCGCGCCCGAGAGCGGCCGGCAGCACCAACTCCGCGTGCATCTCGCTGCGCTCGGCTACCCGATCATCGGCGATAAGCTCTATGGCCCCGAGGGCGTCCAGACCTTCCTCGACTACATCGAAACCGGCATGACGGACGCGCTTCGACAAAGGCTCGGCCATGACCGTCAGGCACTTCACGCCTTCGAGCTCCAGTACACGCATCCAAGCACAGGCGAGCTCGAGACCTTGCGCGCTCCGCTCTCGAGCGACCTCGTCGCGCTCTGGGGAGAGCCGCTCGACGAGTCGACGTTCGCGTCCGCGAGGGCGTGCTAGGCTTTGGGCGTGCGAGCGCTGATCACAGCCATCGCGTGTTGGGGAATCGGGTGCGCGGGGGCGACTCCAAACGCGCCGCCCGTCGAGTACCGTGCGAGCGATGCCGCGCTCTTCGACCAGTCACTCGACCTCGTTTCAGATCCCGTGATCGTCGAAGGCGAGTGGGGTGGCGCATTCGAGCGACGCGTGGCGCGTGCCGATGTGATCGCGGCGGTGCGCACGGACTCGCTCGTCAACGAGGTTGTCAAGCGTCAGGCGGCCTACCGCCTCAGCGTCGAGGTCAAAGAGCACCTCAAGGGCGGTTCGGCCCGCGAGATCCTCCTGCAGGTCTCGGATCAAGAGCCCGGGTATCGCAGCGTCGAGGACAACGAAGACCGACTCCTTCACGACGGCTTCATCGCGTTCATCAAGTGGGAGGCTCAGCAAGGCTCCGACGGACCGCGCGCGCATTGGCATCTATCGCCCGATTCTTTGGCGGTTCGGCGGAAGATCGAACACGTTCTGCGCCTTCCGGCGCCCGATCCCAATACCCAAGTCGAGGTCGTCGGACCCTGAGCGCCTGGCTCGCGTAACATCAGACCCGGCCTTAGACTATGCACGGAGTCATGCACATGCGTATTTTCATCTCAGTTCTCATCGTTACGCTTTTCTCCCTCGGCGCTTGCAAGAAGAGCCCACCGACGCCCGAGGCCAAGCAGGACCACGCGGCCCACGATCACGCCGCTCACGATCATGCCGGGCACGAAGCCAAGCCCGCCGCCGAAGAGCCCGCCGCCCCGGCAGGCCCGAAGATCGAGACCGGCTCGTTTTCCCTCGCGGTCGCGCCCGCTCAAGCGAAGTACGCCGCAGGCAAGCCGGGCGAGCTGGAGATCGCGCTCGAGAGCCGGGGCGAGTGGCACGTCAATCAAGAGTATCCGATTCGCGTCGACTTGAAGGCTACGCCCGGCGTCACGTTCCCGAAGGTCGAGCTCGTCAAGGACGACGCTACGGAGTTCGGCGACGAGAAGGTCCGTTTCCTGGCCGCAGTCGAGCCTGCGTCGGCCGGTGAGCACGAAGTCACCTGCGACGTTTCTTTTGCCCTCTGCACCGAAGAAAACTGTATTCTCGAGAAGCGAACGCTGGCCATGGTGCTCGAGGTGGAGTGATATGAGTGAGGGGGGACTCAACGCCGTACTGGAAACGATCCGAGAGGACGTCAAAGCGCGGTTTGAGGCCCAGAAGCGTGTGCTCTCTTTTCGGGAGTACATCACCCTCGTTCATGAGAATCCCCGCCGGTACACGCGCGACGCGAGCCGCTACCTCAAAGACTGCATGGACTTCTTCGGCTCATACGAGGTGGAGAGGCCCACAGGCACGCAGCGACGTTGGCGCATTTTCGATCTCGAGCTCGGGCGCGACAATAGCGGTCACCAGGCGGAGCTGAAGCTTCGCGATCGGCTGGCCGGCCAGGAAGCGACGCAGGCGACCTTCTATCGCATTCTCGATGGCTTCGAGCGGGAAGGGCGCGCCAATCGCCTCGTCTTGCTGCACGGACCGAACGGCAGCGCGAAATCGACCTTTGTCGCTTGCCTGATGCGCGGCCTCGAGGCGTATTCCGATCTCGACGAGGGCGCTCTCTATCGGTTCTCGTGGATCTTCCCAAGGGCACGCGAGGGCGGCGGGATTGGCTTCACGACCGCCGGCGACGAGCTCGGCCAAACCGACACGTTCGCCCACCTTCCAGACGATCGGATCATCGCGAAGCTGCAAAGCTCGGTCCGCGAGCACCCACTATTGCTCCTGCCCCGGGACGTCCGCCAGAAGCTCATCGCCGGCGCGTACGAGACGGCCGGGGTAAACGAGGCGGCGCCCGACTGGGTGTGGAGCGGTCAGCTCGCTCGCAAGAATCAGCAGATCTTTCAGGCGCTGCTCACGGCCTACCGTGGGGACCTCGAACGGGTCCTCGCCCACATCCAAGTCGAGCGCTTCTACGTGTCCCGCCGCTACCGGGTCGGCGCGGTCACGATCGGCCCCCAGATGTCCGTCGACGCCTCCGAGCGACAGATCACCGCCGACCGATCGATCGAGTCGCTTCCCGCCTCACTCAGCGCACTCACTTTGTTCGAGCCCTTCGGCGAACTCGTTGATGCATCGGGCGGCATCGTCGAGTTCAGCGACCTGCTCAAGCGTCCGCTCGAAGCATGGAAGTATCTGCTGCTAGCGATCGAGAACGGCGAAGTCTCGCTCCAGATGTCGAACCTGCCGATCAACGCGGTCATGGTGGCGAGCTCGAACGAGCTCCACCTCAGCGCCTTCCGCCAGCATCCCGAGTACAATTCCTTTCGGGGTCGAATCGTGCGCATTCGCATGGGCTACCTCATCGATGTGTATCGGGAGCAAGAGATTTACGACGGGCAGATCGTCCCGCAGATCCCCAAGCACGTTGCGCCGCACACCACCTACGTCGCCGCCTTGTGGTCCGTGCTCACTCGGCTCCGGAGGCCGGATGCATCCCGCTACGCCGACAGCGAGCTCGGCACCCTCGTCGCATCGCTCACTCCGCTCGAGAAGGCAGACCTTCTCGCCGACGGCACCGTTCCCTCGCGCTTCGATGCCGAGCAAGCGAAGGTGCTCGCCGGCGCGGCGGCCCAGATCGAGCAGGAGGCGGCGGCGGTGTCTGACTACGAAGGCATCAGCGGCGCGTCCCCGCGAGAGATTCGGATGCTCCTGCTCGACGCCGCGGCCGACTACGACGAGCCCTGCGTCTCGCCCGTCACGCTGCTTCAGAAGATGACCGAGTTCTGCGAGCGCGACGACTACGAGTTCTTGAAGGCACAGCCGGACGGCCCGTATCGCGACCACCCGGCATTCGTCGAGCAAGTGCGCGAGCGTTGGCTCGATCTCGTCGAGGGAGAGCTGCGAACGGCCAGCGGTCTCATCGACGAGCAGAGCCCGATCACTTCGTTCGACCGGTACGTGACGCACGTCTCCCACTGGGTGAAGAAGGAGCGCATCTTCAACCCGGTGACCGGCCAAGACGAGGAGCCCGACCTCGACTTGATGAAGCGAGTCGAAACGAGCCTCGGCAGCGACGATGCCCAAGGGTTCCGCAACGAGCTTCTTGGTGCTGTCGCCGCGTGGGCGATCGATCATCCCGAGCAAGAGGTCGACTACGAGTCGCTCTTCCCGCACTTCATCGAGCGGCTCCGTCAAGCCTACTTCGACGAGCGCCGTGGGCAGATTGGCGAAATCGGCCGTGCCATCGTCGCCGTCATCGATGAGGATGACGAGCTCGACGAAGACCTCCGCGAGGCCGCCCAGCAGTCACTCCAGGTTCTCATCGGTCTCCATGGCTACGAGCGTTCGAGCGCGAAGATGGCCTTGGGTGCCCTCGTGGACGCCCGCTACCACGCCTGAAGGGCGCCGCTCCCTTTCGGACGCAAACACGCCTGTTCACTGCCGCTCCTGGCTCTAATATGCCTGGTATGAACGATCCCGTTGCGGTCTTTCCGGGCTTCTCAGCCGGAGACCTCTCGACCTTGGCGCTCCGTCGCCATCTTCAAGCCCAAGGCTTTCGCCCGCATCGTTGGCGGCTCGGTATCAATCGGGGCGATGTGCCGGCGCTCATTCCTCAGGTCGTCGCACGGACAGTGTCGCTCTTCGAGCGCCATGGTGAGCCGATCTCGCTGGTGGGCTGGAGCCTCGGCGGCGTGCTGGCTCGCGAGGTGGCTCGGGAGCGGCCCGATATCGTTCGTAGTGTGGTGACGCTCGGCTCGCCCGTGATCGGCGGGCCGAAGTACACACGCGCGGCAGGCTTCTACAAGAACGTGCTCCGCCAGGACCTCGATGAAATCGAACGCAGCATCGACGAACGCAATCGCATTCCGATCGAGGTGCCGCTTTCTGCGATCTACAGCAAGCGCGACAAAGTCGTGCAGTGGGAAGCCTGCATCGACGAGCACAACGCACAGTGCGAGCACATCGAGGTAGACGCGAGTCACCTGTCTCTCGGCTTCGATCCGAGGGTTCTTCGACTGGTGAGCTCAAGGGTCGCGAAGTACGCCGAGCTGCCGGTTTCGATTGCGGCCGAGGAGGCGTATGATGCGAAGGGCCGCGGGTTCGAGCTAGGGCTTTCACACGCGGTCGAAGTCATCGACTCAGAAGTCTGACATCGGAGGACATTTCTGGGAGTGACCAGAGCAAAAGGAGCACGACATGTTGAAGACGACGCCATTTTTCCGAATCGTATTCCTCGCGGCGGCGATGAGCTTCACGACACATGCCTCCGCCGAGGAGGGCACTCCTGCGGAGGGCACGCTGAGCGTTCAGGTGTGGAACATCCAAAACGACAAGGGACAGATCGGCTGCTCGATCTTTTCGGAGAGCGATGGTTTCCCGTCCAAGCCGGAGAAGGCGGACGCGCATACGTTCGTGCAGCACACCTCCGGGAAAGCCACCTGCACCTTCAAGGGCGTGACGCCGGGGACGTACGCCGTCTCAGTGATGCACGACGAGAACAAGGACGGAAAGCTCGAGACCAGCATGGTGGGTCGACCGAAGGAGTGGTGGGGGGTGTCGAACGACGTTCCTGCAGAACGATTCGGCCCTCCGAAGTACGAAAAGGCGAGCTTCAAGTTCGACGGAAGCGACGAGACCGTGAAGGTGAAGCTCCGACTCTGAGCGTGCGGGCTCAGCGCGGCTTGGCGCGGATCTCTTCGACGGCCTCTCTCAGCGCTTCCCGCAGTGGCGTGTACCGCATCTCGAGCTCGGACTGCGCGCGGCTCCCATCGAACAGCAGAGAGCCGGCCGCGGTGGTCTTGAGAATGTCGACGGGGAGGGCCGGACGATGCCCGGTCCACATGGCGATTCTCTCGAGCACCTTGGCGACGGGCAAGAGGGCGCCCTCGGGCAGATTCAAGCGAGGCACCGGCACATCCGCCAGGTCCCCGATGATTTCAAAGTACTCGCGCGTCGACGCTCGCTCCGTGCCGATGAGGTAGCGCCTGCCCACCGTGTGTGGGTTCAGCAGCGCCCGAACGATCGCCTCGGCTGCATCCCGCACGTACAAGTAGGTGTAGGTCGTGTCCGCGCCAACCAGGGCAGGGAGCTTCTTTTCGACCGCTCGCCGAACCTCCATCGTCGGGCACGGGTCCCCGGCGCCGATCACCGCCGCCAGGTGCACGACCGTCAGCGGAAGGCCTCGCTCGCGATGAAGCGTCCAGCCGATCGTGTCGCCCTGGTGCTTGCTCCTCGCGTAGTCGCTTGGATGAGGGCCTGGGGGGGATTCTTCGTCGAATGGAATCCGCTCAGGGGAGCCAAAGGCGAGCGGCGTGCTCACCTGAACCACTTTGTCGACACCGGCCTCGAGCGCGGCCTCAAATACGTTTCGGGCGCCCTCGGCGTTCAATGCGTAGTAGAGGCTCCGATCGCGGCTCCAGAAGTCGCGGTAGCCGGCCAGGTTGATGACCCCCGCGGCGCCGTCGAGCAGAGCCGGCAAGGTCGAGGGCTCGCAGACGTCCCCCTCCACGAGCTCGATGGCATCGCCTCGCTCGCGAAGCGCCGTCGTGTTGCTGCGCGGGCGCACCAAGCAGCGAAGTCTGACGTTCGGCTCCTGTAACAGCCGCTCGACTACGTGGCGGCCGACGAAGCCCGTAGCACCCGTGATCGCGATCGTTTTCGTCCCGTTCGACACGAGCGATGTGTAGGGCCTCCGCCGAGTTCGCCAAGGGGGCCCGTTGCCGCTTGCTCTGCACCGCTCTCGCTCTATCGATGAGGGGGTGAATCGGAGGAATCTTTCATGATGAGTCTCGTTTCCAACATGGCCGAAGCAGGGCTCTTCCCGGACCCGGCGGTTCGCTTCGGAATCCGGCGCATGCTGCGTGGCCGCCTACGTCAGAGCGTCTGGGGTGACCAGGCGGCTCGGTCCCGCGAGGAGGACTTGCTCGTTCAGTCGCTGGGCGAGGGGCCCATCGCGATCTCGGTCGATGCTGCCAACGAGCAGCACTACGAGGTGCCGGCCGCGTTTTTCGAGCACGTCCTCGGCGCCCGCCTCAAGTACAGCTGCTGCTACTGGGATTCATCGACCCCGGACCTCGATGCAGCCGAGGAAAAGATGCTCGAGCTCACCGCTGCTCGGGCTGGTGTCGAGGACGGGATGACCATTCTCGATCTTGGCTGCGGATGGGGCTCGTTCACGCTCTGGGCGGCTGAACGCTTCCCGAACGCTCGGCTCCATGCGGTGTCGAACTCGCGGCTTCAGCGCGAGCTGATCCTGAGCCGCGCCGAAGCGAAAGGGCTTCGCAACGTTCGGGTCGACACCGCCGACATCAACGAGTTCGCACCGTCCGAACGCTTCGACCGCGTGGTCTCGGTCGAAATGATGGAGCACGTTCGCAATCATCCGGCGCTCTTCGAACGCATCGCGAGCTGGTTGGCCCCGGGTGGAGAGGTCTTCGCCCACATCTTCTGCCACCGCTCTCGGACGTACACTTACGAGGTCGAAGGCGCGAGCGACTGGATGGCGCAGCACTTTTTCACCGGCGGCATGATGCCGTCGGAAGGGCTCTTCAGCCGCTATCAAGAACACCTGCATCTGCGAGACCAATGGCGCGTGAACGGTCAGCACTATCAGCGCACCTGCGATGCCTGGCTTGCGAAGCTCGACGCGCAGCGCGAGGTCGTGATGCCCATCCTTCGCGATGGATATGGAAAAGACGCCGAGCGCTGGTTCCAACGCTGGCGCCTCTTCTTCTTGGCGTGCTCGGAGCTATTCGCGTACGACGCCGGCGAGGAGTGGTTCGTCTCGCACTATCGCTGGACTGCGTCGCCCGGGTAAGTCCGCATGAACGCGGCGCGAACGTCGAACGCCATGTCGAGCGAGCCGAGAAGCTCGTGAAGCGCGACGAGATAGAGGCCGAACCCAACGAAGTTCGAGTGGAGCGGGGAGTCTTGCCCGGCGCGGCGTTGGGCCATCGATTCGAGCGTCTCGCGAAGGGTGTCCGAACCAAAGCGAACGCTTCGTTGATTGCCCGCGCCGAAGTGCTCGACGAGCACCGACGCCGAGTCGCCGAGCCCAAGTTGTCGGACGCCACGCTGGAAGCGCTCTTGATCGTCTAGGAAGAAGCCGGCGTAGACGTTGCGGATGCCTTCGCGGAAGGTCACATCCCAGCGAAGGTACAAGGGGCGCGGCGCCCACACAGCATCCCCAGCTTCATCGACGCCCAGGCGCGCGGACCAAAGGTCGATGACGGCGACCTCACTTCGAAAGATCTGGGCGAAGTAGAGCTCGAGGGCGAGCTGTCCGATCCAGCGGCGCTGCGAACGAGAGAGCGCGTCGTGGGAGAGGAGCGCCGGTGCGTGCCGGTACTCCTTGACCAGCACGGGCACGCTCGCCGCGCGCAGGTGCGACTGGAGTTGGGTCAGCACGCTGGTGAAGCGTCCTCCGTTCGCGGCGTTTGAAAGAAGCTCGAGCCCCTGGCGCGCGACGTTCCGCGGCGACATGAGGTCGAAGCTGGAAGGGGCCAGTTCGAGAAGCGAGCCCCAATCACTCTTCGCCCTTCCGGGGAGATGGGGAAATCGGTGTGCCTGTGCAGGGTGCGATGACATGACTTTTCATATCTAGGTATTGTCTAGATTGCGTCAAGCATTATCTAGACAAGGCATGGACAAGTACGAGCAGATTGCTTTCATCCAGGGCGCGAGCCGCGGCATCGGCCTCGAGCTCGTGGCCCAGCTCCTCGCCAAACACCCGGAACTAGGGCTCTTTGCGTCGTGTCGGAGGCCTGAGGAGGCGACGGCTCTCGCTCGACTCGTCGAGGCGTACCCCGGACGCCTGGTGCCCCTGCGGCTCGATGTGACCGAGGAGGGCAGCATCGAGGCCGCCGCCGACCAGGTCCGCGCCAAGACCGAGCGGCTCCATCTGCTCGTAAATGTCGCGGGCATTTTGCACGGATCGGAGCTCTCGCCCGAGAAGAAGCTCGGCCACGTCCGTCCCGAGGCGCTTCGCGAGGTGTTCGAGGTAAACGCATTCGGTCCGCTCCTCGTTGCCAAGCATTTTCATCGACTGCTCCGACACGACGAGCGCTCGGTGTTCGCAAGTGTTTCTGCGAGGGTCGGGAGCATCTCGGACAATCGGCTCGGCGGTTGGTACGCCTATCGCGCCTCGAAGGCGGCGCAGAACATGTTCACGAAGAACATCTCCATCGAGCTCGGACGGATCGCTCCGAACACCATCGTCGTCGGTCTTCACCCCGGCACGGTCGACACGGAGCTCTCGGAGCCCTTTCAGCGAAACGTTTCCAAGGGGCAGTTGCTCTCGGCGACCGACTCGGTCGCGTCCTTGCTTACGGTGATCGACGGACTTCGAAAAGAGGACACCGGCCGGGTGTTCGATTTTCGCGGCGTCGAGGTGCCTCCCTAGCGGGCTCTCCTCGCGCGGCGACGCTCCGCGGCCTCTTCCGCGAGGCGGCGGTCTTCATCGCTCGTGGCGAGCAGGGCCGGCACCGGGCAGGGCGCTCCGTCTTTGCCGAGGTTTACGAAGGTGGCGCGCGCATCGGCACAAAGCGAACGTGCGCCGGTCTTTGCGTGCTCGCGCTCCACACGCACTCCGATTTCCATCGAGCTCGTGAACGCGGCGTTCAGCCTCGCCGTTAGACGAACCACGTCGCCTACCCGGATCGGCGCCCTGAACTCGATCGCTTCGATCCGTGCGGTCACCGAAACATTTCCGCAATGTCGCTTGGCCGCAATGGATGCGCAGATGTCGATCCAACTCATAATCACGCCGCCGAACGCCGTGCCGACCGCATTGGTGTGCTGTGGCATCACGAGCTCGGTCATCTCGGTAAACGACTCGGTCGCTGCTTTCGGTTTCATCCGTCGAGCATAGGGTGTGCGCCTGGCCGATTAAAGGCATAATCCCCCGGTGCAAAGGCTTTTTACACGAGAAGAGTCGCGCGAGGTCGATCGCGTGGCCATCGAGGAGTTCGGGGTCGTCAGCCTGGTGCTGATGGAGAACGCGGGGCGCGGCGCCACCGACGCGATTTGCGAGGTGTTCGACGATCGGCTCCAAGATGTCGTGCTGGTCGGTGGGCCAGGCCAAAATGGCGGCGACGCTTGGGTGGTCGCGCGCCGTCTCGCCCTGCTCGGGCATTCGCCGCTTGCAGTCCTGGTCGGCGAGGCCGGAAAGCTGCGCGGCGACGCGCTCGCCAACTGGTCGTTACTCGACAAGCTTGGCATCGAGACCGTGACGCTCGCGCCTAGCGATGCGAAGTCGCTCGCTGAGCGCTTGGCCGACGCGACGCTGATCGTCGATGGGCTCTTCGGTACGGGTCTCGATCGCGCGGTCGCGGGAGGCTACGCCGATGCCATCCAAGCGATGGAGGCAGCCGAGGCGCCCGTCGCTTCGCTCGACTTGCCGAGTGGTCTCGACGCCGACACCGGTGCCATTCTCGGCGTTGCTCCGGGTGCGGCCTTGACCGTGACCTTTGCCGGCCAGAAGCGTGGCCTTCACCAGTACCCGGGCGTCGAGCACGCCGGCGAGGTGCGAGTGGTCGACATCGGCGTGCCTGTTCGCGCGGAGCCTGCTGCGAGCCTTTGGACCGATGACGACTTGGCATCGCTCATCGCACCGCGCGCAGACGACGCGCACAAGGGCACCAACGGGCATCTCCTCGTGATCGGCGGAGCTCCCGGCAAGACAGGCGCAGCGGTCCTTGCGGGTCGCGCAGCGTTCCGCGCCGGAGCAGGGCTCGTCACGATTGGCGCCCGCGCCGACTCGCGCGCCGCACTCGAGGAAAAGGTCATCGAGCTCATGACCGCCGCGCTGCCCGAGCGGCCCGATCAGGCATCGGTCGAGGCGCTCTGCGAGGGTAAGCGCGCTGCCGTGCTTGGGCCTGGCATGGGCCTCGACGAAATCGGCCGCGACTGGGCGCTCGCGTTCGCGCGATTCGCGCCGATTCCGACCGTCATCGATGCCGACGGGCTTACCCACGTGGCCGAGGAGGGCTTCGGCCCGCTCCGGGACGCAGCCGCCGCGCGAATCCTGACACCGCACCCCGGCGAAGCGGCCCGTCTCCTCAATCGCCCGACAGGCGAGATCCAGCGTGACCGATATGCCGCTGCTGCCGAGCTCGCGGAACAGTCAGGGCAGGTCGTCATCTTGAAGGGCGCGCGCAGCATCGTTGCCGCGGGCGAGCTGCTTCGCGTGTGCGCCGAGGGCACGCCCGCGCTTGGCGTAGCGGGCACGGGTGACGTCTTGAGCGGCGTCGTCGGAGCGCTCGCCATGTCGCTCGATCCGCTCGACGCGGCCATCGCCGGGGCCCTCCTCCACGCACTCGCCGGGGTGGAGGCCTCCGTCGGTGATCGAGGTCTCATGGCATCCGAGGTTGCCGACGCGGTTCCCGTCGTGCTCGACTCTCTCGTCTGACCTGAGCACCCGCTCAGGCGACAGGATGACACGACAGCGTGTCAGCCGGGGGACAAGCTGACGCGATCGCCCCCCCGAGGATGCCGAAATCACTGGCTTTTTGGGATGGCATCCCTGTTGCAATCCCACTGGGCAATGCACCAAGACCCATACCACCAGGAAATCCTACCCTGCATGCCCGACCTCTCGAGGGCGGCACTTCGGCTGACGCGCGGCAACGCGCTGGCAGACGACCTCGTCCAAGAAACGCTGGTCCGCGCCTGGCAAGCACGCGACAGCTTTCGGCCCGGGACCAACGCCCGCGCCTGGACGCAACGCATCCTGTTCAACACGTACATCAACCACTACCGAAAGAAGCGCCGCGAGTATGAGGCGCTCGATCAGCTCCGGGGCCTGAGCCGAGAGGCGACGCGGCCGACGCCGGACGGTTTCGGCGACGAAGTCACCGCCGCCCTTGGGCAACTCCAGCCCGAGTTCCGACAAGCGGTCGAGCTCGTCGACCTGGCAGACCTCTCGTATCAGGACGCCGCGGACCGCCTCGACTGCCCGGTTGGGACCGTCATGTCGCGTCTTCACCGGGGTCGAAAGCGCCTTCGGCGGGCTCTTCGCGACTATGCGCTAGAGCAGGGCGTGGTCCGCGAAGCCGCCTAGACCCTCGCCCCGTTCGGAAATACCCGACAAAAACGATGTGAAAACCAGGGGATACCTCGTAAGGCCCCGTTAGCCTTGACGAAACCGCCCGAAGTTACATAGTGGCGGGCATGGCAAAGACGTACGCTGACTTGCTCCAAGAGGTGAAGGGCGCCATCCGGCAGGTCTCCCTCGAGGACTTGAAAGACCGCCTCGACGCCGGTGAGGGGCTGCTCCTCGTCGACGTCCGCGAAAAGGACGAGTGGCGACAAGGCCACGTGCCTGGCGCGGTGCACATCCCGCGAGGCTTCCTCGAGATGCAGGCGGGCTCCCGCTTGCCCGACAAGGACTCGAAGATCGTCACCATCTGTGCTGGCGGGATTCGCTCCGCGTTCGCCGCGAAGGTTCTTCAGGACCTCGGCTACACGAACGTCGAGTCCGCGAACCCTGGCTTCAACCAATGGAAGGACGTCGGCTATCCGACGACGCAGCCGTTCGCGTTCACCGACGCGCAGCTCAATCGCTACTCGCGTCACCTTCTCTTGCCGGAAGTCGGCGAGCAGGGTCAGGCCAAGCTGCTTCAGGGCAGGGTTCTTCTGCTTGGCGCTGGAGGTCTCGGTTCTCCGGCCGCGCTCTATCTCGCGGCCGCAGGCGTCGGAACGATCGGCCTCGTCGATGGCGACACCGTCGACGAGTCGAACCTTCAGCGACAGGTCCTTCACGGTCTCGATCGCGTCGGCGAGTCGAAGGTGGAGAGCGGCAAGCGCACCATCGAGAATCTGAACCCCGATGTGAACGTGATCCCGTTCAACGAGCGCCTCACGCGCCAAAACGTCGACCGCATCTTCGATCAGGATTGGGACGTCATCGTGGATGGCCTCGACAACTTCGCCACGCGTTACCTCGTGAACGATGCGAGCGTGTGGAAGAACATCCCGGTCGTGCACGGCTCGATCTTTCGCTTCGACGGTCAGGTCACGACGTTCTGGCCGCACCACGGCCCGTGCTACCGCTGCCTCTACCCGGAGCCGCCGCCGCCCGAGCTCGCACCCTCGTGCGCCGAGGCGGGTGTCCTTGGCGTTCTGCCCGGCGCGATCGGCACGCTCCAGGCGACCGAGGCCGTCAAGATCATCCTCGAGCGCGGCGACCCCCTCGTCGGCCGCCTGCTTCAATACGACTCGCTCCAGATGCAGTTCCGGACCTTCAAGCTCCGGCGCAACAAGGATTGCCCCGTCTGTGGCGATCACCCGAGCATCACAGAGTACATCGACTACGAGCACTTCTGCTCTGGCGCTCCGTAACGCGACGGCGCTTGCTACACTGCGTTCATGCGTCGAACGCTCCCTCTTCTCATCCTCGTCGCGCTCGGCGGCTGCGAAAACACCGCGGCCATCGAGCGGACCGAGCTCAAGCTCCGCAATGTCGATCTTCCGCGCGTCGAGGCCCTGGTCCAGCAGGACCTCGACCAGCACCGCGCCGGGGTGCTGAAAGCGGCGGCCAAGCTCGCCCCGGGCTTCGCGCTCGCCGATCCCGCGGCGCGCGAGTCACAAGTGCGAGCTGCCTTGAGAATTCTTCAGCAACCGAAGCGTGGGATTGATGAATTCGTGGCGTCGCCAATGTCGTTCCTCGCAGCGATCGGCACCGACGGGATCGTGGTGGCGCGCGACCGCGAGCCCGACCGGATGGCCGGCCAGGACTTCAAGTCGCGCTTCGATGTCGTGGGGGAGGCGCTCGGGGGCTCCGCGACGGTGGGACTCGGGGAGTTTTTCGCCAAGGACCCGGAGTCGCCATCCTCGTGGTCGATCCTGTTCGCCGCCCCGTCGATCAAGGACGAGCGCGTCGTGGGCGCCGTCCTCGCAGGCATCCCGCTCTCCCGCCTCGCCCAGCGCCTCAGCCGGCAATTCCGAGTCGAGCAGCAAGCGGGCGATCCGGTCTGGGTCTACCTCTACAAGGGCGCGCGCCTGTTCCACTGGGACACGCCCCCCGAGGTGGACGCGCTCATCCGTGATCCCAAAGCCCGCGCACAGGGCTTGGCGGCATCGCCCGCTGGCTTCACCGCCAAGGCACGGCTCCAAGGCGAGCTCCAGCTTTACGGCGTCTTCCCCCTCGCGCTGCTCGGCGAAGACATCGGCGTCATCATCGTCCGAACGCCCGAATGAGCGTTAAAGCGCTTCGCCCTCAGTTCCGTCCCGGACGAGGATCCGCTGGGGCACGGTGATCTGAATGCCGAGCTCGTTGAAGCGTTTGGCGATTCGCCGCAACATCTCACGCCGGACGAGAAAGAGCTTGTCCGGCTGCGTCTTGACCATGAACTTGATGACGAGCCCGTAGTCGGTGAATCGGTCGACGCCGAGCATCTCGGGCTCCCCGATGATCGAGCCCTTCCAATCGGGGTCGTTGCTCAGCTCGGTGGCCACCTCCGCCAGCACTTCCATGACGCGGTCTACATCCTCGTCGAAGCGGACTGGGATCTCGAAGACCGGGCGGCCCCAGGCGTAGGTTCGGTTCGTGACGTGATCGATGTTGCCATTCGGCATGAAGTGCACTCGACCTTCGAGGTCGCGTAGAACGGTCACCCGCATGTTGACCGATTCGACCGTACCGGTGACGCCGCTGATCGTGACGAGGTCCCCGAGCTGGTACTGGTCCTCGGCTAGGATTAGAAACCCCGAGAAGTAATCCCGCATCAGGTCCTGTGCGCCGAACGCGAACGCCACACCGAGAATCGCCGCACCGCCGAGGACCGTCTTGATGTCGACCCCTGCCTCTTGCAGCACGAGCAGAGTTCCGAAAATGACGATGAGCACGCGCGAAACACTTCGGAAGCTGAAGGCGAGGGTGTCGGCGCGCCCGGTTCCGGCACCCCGAGCATCCTCGCGGCGCCGACGAACCACTGCTCGTGCGATCCGCCGCGCGCTCAATTGCACGAACAGCATCAGCAGCATCGCCGCCACGATCACCAAGAGCATCCGCGGGCCTCGCTCCTTGGCCCAGTACAGGACGTTCTGCGGGTGAATGGGGCTCTCGAGCCACTTCACGCTCTGCCGGGCGTCCTCGGCGCTTTCGAGCGCCTCGTCGACCTCGGCGGTGATCCGAACCTGTGCCTCCTCGAGATGCACGAGCCGCTGCTGAAGCGACTCGATGTACTCGGCGCGGGCTCCCACGCCCCGTTCGCCTTCTTCGATCGCCTCCGCGATTCGCCGGTTCTTGTTCTCGCGCTGCCGAATCCTCTCTGCGGACCGTCCTTCCTCCCGGTACGTCTCGAGGCGCGCCTCCATCAGCCCGAGGGCCTTTTTCAGGTTCTCGAGCTCGCTTGCGTCGTTCTTGCCAAGCTCTTGCTCGAACTCGATTTGCTCTTGAAGCGCTCGTTTTCGTTCAATGAAATCGGACAGCTCGGTCTTGGCGGCCTGCACCTCGCGCTCAGCCTTGGCGAGCGCCTGCTTCGCCTGGAGCTGCGCCGCGGTCATCTTCGACGAGGTCTTGGTCTCTTTGGGCGCCTGCGCCGCTGGCCTATCCGTCGCGACGGGGATGGGGTACGGCGTCGGCAGAGCCCGTTCCGTGCTCGGGGGCGCGGCCGCCTCGGCGCCCGGGGCAGTCTTCGCGGGCTCCTCGAGCTCGGCTGGGATCTCCCCGGTCAGGTGTCCGAGGGCATGACGATCCTGCTCGATCTTCTTCTCGAGCGCCTCGAGCTGCGCCCGAACGGTCTTCTCGGCCTGCAGCGCCAAGTCCGTCTGGGTCTCGAAGAGAGAGAAGTCCTCTTGGTCGTCGCTGAGGTCGTCGCGTAGTCGCTCTAGTTTTTTCGGATCGGCCCTCGGATTGGCCTCGAGTGCCTCGATCTCGGCCTGCTTCTCGGCGCGCTCGGCTTTGATCTCCTGGATGCCCTGGGCGAGATCCTCGAACCAGCGGGTGCGCTCTCGAAGCTCGCCCTTGAGCCATTCGAGGCGCTCCTTGTCGAGCTCGATGACCCGCCGGATTCGCACCAGACGCGTTGCTTCGGAAGCGCCTTCGCTCGACGGCTCCGGCTCCTTCGCCGTCGACCCGGCGCTCCCACCACCGCCGTCCTTGCCGCCGTCCTCGCCCGCGTCGACGGCGCCCGCGTCCTTCGCTTCGCCGTTTGCAACCTCAGCGTCTGCGCCGTCCGCAGGGCGGATCGCCGCGTCGGGCGATGCCGCCTCCTGCGCCAAGAGGGGCTCTGCCGCGAACGTCGCCACTAGGGCTGCCGCGACGGCCCAAAGCACCAAGCCCTTGCACTTCATCTCCGACATCATAGCCGAGATTGGAGCTCAGCAAGGGCTCGTTCAGGCGACAAGGTGAGAGCCCAGGGCGCCAGAACGCTCGGCTCGGCCGCGGCGGCCTTCCATTCAGCGAGGAATCGGGAGCGTGGCCACATCGTCGCCCCGAAGCGCGCGAGGTGCTCGGTGTGCACCTGACAGTCCACGATGCGGAAGTCCCACATGGCCAGATGGCTGAGCAGGGTCGTGAACGCGACCTTCGAGGCGTCCGGCTCGGTGGCGAACATCGACTCGCCCGCGAAGGTGCGACCGAGTGCGACGCCATAGAGGCCGCCCACCAGTTTCCCGTCGCGCCAGGCCTCGATGCTGTGCGCGTACCCGAGCTCGTGAAGAGCGAGATAGCCTTGCTGAAGCTCTTGCGTAATCCAGGTGCCTTGTTGGTGCCGCCGTGGCATCTCCGCGCAGGCCGCGATCACTTCCGAGAAAGCGGTGTCTGCGGTCACTTCGAGCTCTCCCTTTCGGATGACCTTGCGAAGCGAGCGAGACACGTGAGCCTTCGAAGGGACCAGCGCGAAACGGGGGTCCGGCGAAAACCAAAGGAGCGGATACCCTCGAGCAGGCCATGGAAAGATGCCTTGCTGGTATGCCAACAGGAGACGCTCCGGGCGCAGGTCGCCACCGACGGCCACGATGCCTTCCTCGTTGGCGTCCTCGGGCGCGGGGAAAGAGAGCTCCTTGTCGAGTAGATACACAGGCATCACCGGGGCTCCGTAGGCTAGCGCACGGAGCAGGAGATGTGTGGTTGTCGGCCGCTAGGCGTCGGCACCGGGGCTATTGGTCTGGTGGAACGTGAGCACGAGCTCCTCGCCTTCCACTTCGGCAAGTGCGGTTCCGCCTTCGGTCAGGCTCCCGAACACCATCGCTTCAGCAAGGGGCTTCTTGAGCTTCTGCTCGACCAAACGGGCCATCGGACGGGCCCCCATCTGTGGGTCATAGCCATGCTCGGCGAGCCAGTCGCGTGCGGCCTCGCTGAGCTCCAGCCGGACCTGCTTGTCACCCAGCATGTCGCCGAGCAGGGCGACCTCTTTGTCGACCACCTTGCGAATGACCTCTTTTTGAAGCCCGTCGAAATAGACCACCGAGTCGAGTCGGTTCCGGAACTCCGGCGTGAAAATCCGCTCGATCGCCTCGCGCGCGCGGCCGCTTGCGAAGCTCTTGGGCTCGTCGCCGCCGCCAAATCCGACGACCTTCTCGGTCGCTTCGAAGGCGCCTGCGTTCGTCGTCATCACGAGGACGACGTTCCGAAAGTCCGCCTCGCGACCGTTGTTGTCGGTCAACTTCGCGTGGTCCATCACCTGAAGCAGGATGTTGAAGAGTTCTGGATGCGCCTTCTCGATTTCGTCGAGGATCACCACTGCATGGGGGTGTTTGCGAACGGAGTCTGTGAGCAAGCCCCCCTGGTCGAAGCCGACGTAGCCGGGAGGCGCACCGATCAAGCGAGACACGGAGTGCCGTTCACTGTACTCGCTCATGTCGAAGCGGAGAAGCTCGACGCCCATCACGCGCGCAAGCTGCCGCGCAAGCTCCGTTTTGCCGACGCCTGTCGGGCCGGCGAAGAGGAACGATCCGATCGGCTTGTGGTCCGCGCGAAGGCCTGCGCGAGAGAGCGTGATGGCGCTGACCACTTTGTCGACGGCATCGTCCTG
>Ga0316194_10000062_pt1 | contig 50872 bp, 44 predicted proteins | sample CroRivsedime1_MG_FD_204936 | JGI IMG/M metagenome (GOLD analysis project Ga0316194, IMG submission 204936) | Coastal sediment microbial communities from Maine, United States - Cross River sediment 1 | ecosystem: Environmental > Aquatic > Marine > Coastal > Sediment | place: USA: Maine...
CAGCCGTCGGTAGCAACTTGAGCAGCGCCACGCCGACGAACGCGCCCGGGACTCGACCCGCCAGAATCCACAAGGTGCTGCGCGCCTCCACCGCGTGCCGCTCGCGCCAGACGATGGCGAGCGTGAGTGGCCAAACCACCAAGAGCTGCGGCACCGGAGCGAACAGTGGGTTCAACAGCAGGAGCAGCGGCACGCTCAGAAGCGCGAAGCCAAAGCCGACCGTGCTGTGGAGCGCCGCAGCAACGAAGCTGATACCGAACGCAAGGACGAACTCGGGAGTCGCGATGTGTGCTAGTGCTTCCATGAGCGGTGCTAGGGTAGTCAGGCTCCGACCATGCGGCCAACCAAGACGAACAAGCGAAGCCTCATCTCCCGACCCCTCGGCGGCGTGCTGAGATTCGCTACGGGAGCACTAGACGTCGCAGTCCGCAATCTGGACAATGCTCGACGAATCGCGAACTTCCTCCGGGGTAGCATGGAGCTCGAGATCCGACCGAGCGACGTCTTCATCTCGAGCTACCCGAGGTCGGGGACTACCCTGACGCAGTGGATTCTCTACCTCCTCGCGCACGACGAGCGCCCTGACCCGGACCATCTCACCCAGGTCTCGCCTTGGTTCGAACGCTCGATCGCGATTGGGGAGCTCACGGCGGCCGATTTTGAGCGCTTGCCCTCGCCGAGAGTCTTCAAGAGCCACCTGCCGAGAACGTGGCTACCGAACGGTGCGCGGTATATCTACGTCGAGCGCGATGTCCGCGATGTGCTGGTCTCGTACTTCCACTTCTACCGCGCCTACCTCGGCTTCGACGGGTCGCTCGATGATTTCTACGAGCGCTTCATGAGCGGACGGGTGCAGTACGGCTCGTGGTTCGACCACGTTGCGGGTTGGCGCGAACATGCGGGCGACCCGAACGTGCTCATCGTTCGCTTCGAAGACTTGCTCAGCGATCGAAAAGAATCGATTCGACGGATCGTCGATTTCCTAGGCTGGGACCGCGATGAGCCCTGGATTGATCGAGCAGTCATCGAAAGTAGCTTCGACGCGATGAAACGCCGGGAATCGGTCTTCGACCACGCCACGGCCCTTCTTCTCGAACGAGGCGTGAGCCCGGAGTCATTCCTGCGCGCCGGACGCGCGGGCGCTGGAGTGGCCGAGCTGAGCGAGCGTCAGCGTGATGAAATCAGGGAGCGTAGCGCGACGGGGCGCCGGCTAGGGATTCACGAGCTCGCGGCGTTCTTGCAGTAGTGTCGGGTGCCGAAGCGTCGACCACGAACTGGAGGAAGCTCTCGGGGGTTCCCGGATCCTTGCCCGTTAGATGCTGATACGCACGGGCCAGCTTGGCGATGAGGCGGCGGTAGCCCCGCATGGCAGGCGAGCTCTGGTCCGAGTAGAGCTTGCGAACCGCGTTCTCTTTCGTACCGAGCAGCAGGCGGTCGTCCGGCTCACGGCAGAGATAAGGGCAGGCCCTTGGCCGCTGCGGGTTCAGGGTCCGCCCACCGATGGTGTAGACGAACGTCACGCGTTCGCCGAAGCGGTTCCTGTAGAGACGATCGAAGTAGGTCTCGTCGTAGGTGCACGCAGACAGTGCCCAGCCTACTTTCACGCCGGCGCCGCGCTCGCGCATGATCTCGGTCTGAACGAGCTGCTGCGCGACGTAGCCATTTTCGATCTCGAGCGCCGCTTGCTTGCGCTCGACCTCTTTCGCAGGTGCGAGAGAAGACGAACGCCGGACATCGACTGGAAAGCCGAAACGCTCGATGAGCGCCTCGAGCGGAGCCTGTGCGAGCGACGCAGCACGATGCACGTCGAGTCGCGGCACGCCCGCATTGCAGGCGTTGCTATCGGCAATGAGGATGGAGCTCTTCGACAGGCCAAGCTGCCGACGAACCATCTCCTGAGAAAACATCAGAATGAGCACGTCGACCGGAAGGCCGCAGCTCGCATCGTTCGCAGCAACCCCAACGCCGAACCAAGTCGACGTCGTCGACTCGAGTGCGCTCAGGGAGATCACCGGCTCGTACTGCCGCCGCGAGAAAAGCTCCTGGCGGTTGGCAAGCGATGCGAGGCGTTCCCCCAATATGTTGGTCCCTGTCTGACTACTCATTACGCGTTCGCCGCATGGCTTGGTTGGCACCCTAGCGGACATGGCCCAAGGCCGCAAAACCTTTGAAGTCCGGAAACACTACCGATACTCATGTAGAAAAGTTGCAGCGCTCGTCATCCGCTGCACGCCCCGATGAGGCGACTGAGCGCTCAGGGGGTTGCCGAGCACTCGCGCGGGTCGGGCCACTGCTTGAAGATCTCTTGGATCGCATAGCGAAGCTTCTCGTCGATGTCGCTGCCCGTGACAACCGACTGAGCGAGACCGGCGAAGACGGCCTTCGCTTCTTCGGTCGAGTCGAGCGGTAAGCCGACAGGCACAAAGAGGCTTCCCACATCGTACTCGACGTAGTTGGGGCACCAGTATGCGCAGGGGTCCCAGTACCAACCCCACCAGCCCCAGTACCAACCTCCGCAGCACTCGTAGTAGTAGCCACCCTCACTCGACCGGCCGACGCCATTCGCGGCCCAGAGGTCCGGCTGGTTGTCCTCGGAGGTCGTGGTCGGGTCGATGAACTCGAGGCAGACGGGCTCGGCCTGCATGGCCTCGATGATCAGCTGGTTGACCTTGTTGTTGAACGCCTCTTGCTCGTCGAAGTCGGGAGCCTCTGGAGGAATCTCGACCAGGTCCGACGTGACGACGCTGAACGACTGGAATTGGGTGAAATCGACGGTCTCGTCGGCGCGAACCGTGACCTCACCGTACCTCACGATGGTGTTGTCGGCGCAGCTCAAAGCCAGGAACGAAGATGCCATGAGGGCGATGAAAGGGACCATACGAAGCATTAAGACCTCCAAGTTGACGTGGGATAGCACGGACACACGTGCCATCAAATCTGCGGTGGGTCCGTGGCGCTGCCATTGCCGTCCTTCTTGTCCGGACGCGGGACGAAGCCGCTTGGCGACCGGGGCGGGGGCGGCATGACACTCTCGGGTGGAATCGTGGTGCGGAGCATCCGGGTACCCCAGGGAGCGCGCGCGATGATGAAGAGCGCGATGAGCAGAATCGACAGCACGATACCGGCGAGCCAACGATTGGGCTCACGCCGCTGAAACACTCCGCCTGCACCGACTTCCGGCGTGGTTCGCGGTGCGATCTCCAGTCCGTACTCGTCGGCAATGTTGATCATGGATGTGAGATGAATGCCGGGAACGCCGACCTCCAAGAACGCGCCAAGGACCGAAGGGGGTATGTCCTCCATGCCCCTCGGCGGCCGCAGGTTGATGCCAGGGTTGAACTTGCGCTTGCCGACCTTCGTTCCGATGGAGACGGTGCCGCCGCCCACGTTCACGTACGCCTTGATCGGCCGGTCGCCCGCCGCCTCGTAGTACGCCCGCATTCGCTCCCCAACGCGCGCTTCGTCGACGAGCGTGAGGCTCGGTGTGCCTTGGTCCACCTCCTCGGTAGGTTCCTGCTCCTCCTCCATCGTCGCCAGTGAAGGAACTTCGTTCCGTTCGATCGCGCGCTCGAGCATCCGGCGGCCGCGTGCGCTCAGGCCGATCGCGTCGTCGCCGACGCCGCCCAGCGAAGCTGCGACCGACTTGAATGAGAAGACTTCGCTCTTTCGAAGCGCCGCCTCCATGTCGAGCCAGGTGAACGAGGGATCGTTCGCGCCCCACTGGGAGGCGGCGGTGCTCGAGATGATCACGGGCTCGACGCCAAGCTCATGCATGGCTGAGTAGACAGCGATGTTGATCGCGGGAAACGAGCCGGAGAGGCCCACGGCAACCACGTCGCCGTTCTTGATGCGGAGCTCCTTGAGCCACTGGACGACGATGGCGGCGAAGTTCGGATTCACCGTGGTCTGCTTCGAGACGAGGCTGCCGCTTCCGCTGGTGATGGGCGAAAGGACCTCTCCGATGAGTCGCGACCCAGCGGGGTCGGTCTTCAGGCGAAGCTGGAGGCCCCTCTTTTCAGAGGCTTGGTGAATGACCTCGAAGGCTTCCTGCGCCTTGCGCGCCGCCAGCATTTTCTCGGCGTAGTGCGGCTGTTGTTCTTCGGTGGGGAACACCTCGACCGCGACTAGACCTACAATGGCGATCGCGGCCACGATCGCACGCTGGACCTGAGAAGCGCCTTCCGGCTTCCAGTACATGCCCCTCATATCGCAACGTCTCCGATCAGAACCACCAGGAACATGCGAACGATGACCGCGGCAGTGACGAGGCTAAGAGTGGTCTCGAGCACCCCTTGGCGCTGGTACCAAATCGCGATCAGGCCCGGGATGATGAAGCCGATGATCGCGCCCTCGGTGAAAGGGGTAGTGCCGCTATCGATCCACATTCGAAAGGATAGGCCCACCAGATATCCAATGAGAATGGTGAGAGCCGTTCGGCGACGCCCGTAGACGATCGCGATCTGCGAAAGGCCCCGTAGAATGCCAAACGTCAGCAGCGCAGCGAGCAGGGTCAGACCCACGTCGATGGGCTTGTTCGCGTAGAGTGCGACGTAGCCCGGCACGACCATTCCGCCGGCAGCGAGCCCGAAGAGCTCTCCATAGAGAAGGCTAGCCGCCAGGCCGAGCCCAATCGACACAGTCAAAAGTTCAATCTCTGGCATGATCCGCCCCTCGATTGGCGAAGTATTCTGCAAGCGCCAACCCCGGCCCCGCAATGTTTCCAAGCCCCATCACCAGGGCGGAGGTTTCAGAGAGTCCCAGGAGAATCTCGAAAATGTCAGCCGGATGAGTTCGGTCGATGAAGACGAGTCGCGTCGGATCGAGGCCGCTTCGGACGGCCGCGCGCGCGAAGATGTACTGCCCAGTGCCCAGAAGGACGACCTCATCGGCTTGGGTCCAGCCTGCGTAGGATTCCCCGAGCTGCTCAGAGCGATCGGGGCGGTCGGAGCGGCAATTGAACACCGCGATGCGACGGTTGACGTCGCGATGGCGCTGCAGTGACTGCTCCCAAATATAGCGTGTCGAAAAGGGATCGTTCGCGGCGAACCCGTTGACGAAGACGATCTTCCGGCCGAAGAACTCGACCTCGGCTTCGGTCATCGCACCAGGGTCGGGCTTTGACCTCCACATACCGCGAAGCGCGGTGTCGTTGTCGACGCCGATCTCTTCACACACCGCGAGCGCGAGCTCTACGTTCTCTTGGTGCTCGAGGTACGGAAAGGCCTCCATGTCGGCGGGCGTGACGGGCCGGCTGATCTCCTCGGCAGCCCGAAAGTTGGTGCCGCGATCCTCGCAGACCTCTTCAAAGAAGACTCGGTGCGTCTTCTCTGCGGTGAGGAACTTGCCTTGAACGGGGACGGTACCAGCGAGCGCCTTCGCGACGTCATCTTCAGTCGGGCCCATGACCTCGAGGTGGTCGGGCCTCGCATTCGTGATGACGCCATGGGTAGCGCGAACGAGCTTCGACTCGGAGAGCCACTGAAGATGCGGTTGAAGCGCCATGCATTCGACGACCAGGGCCTCGGCACGCTGCGCAGCCGCCATGGTTACCGCCTGCTTTTGCTCGATCACGTTTGCCCCACCCGGGCGATAGACGGGTACCTCGCGGCCGTTCGGAAGAATGAATCGCGGAACCGTGCCGGTGGTCTTGGCAACACAACGGATGCCCGCCTCACGTAGGCCTGCCGCGATGAGGCGAGTCACGCTGGTCTTGCCCCGCGTACCGTTCACGTGGACGCGAATTGGAATTCGCCGCAGGCGCCGACGATGCAAGAGGAGCTCGAACACCCCAAGCAGGATGAGGACGCCGCACGCACTCAAAAGAATGATGATCTCGTTGGACAATCGACCCGCCCCTGCCGGGACACCCCCCGGCTCGCGGGGCTTTTACCAGCTGTGAACCGCGCAGCAACCGAGGCCCGCGAGCGAGTCTATCGGACTCCACACCACTTCGCCCGGGAGAACCGCTGTGATTGAAACCCGAGGGGCCGCTCAGCCCTAGGGATGAATAAGAATGTAATGAACTGTCGCGTACTCTGGACACGCACACCCGCCAGAGGGCATACCGTTCTTAAGGGTCACAACCTGTGAGCCGGGGACGGGCCGCGTCTGGGGGGATGGCGGCCCGTCCACAACCCGGCCTTTTCAGGATTAGACCGCACCGATGGCTTCGAGGTGCTGACAGGTACGCTCGATGCCCTCCTCGACCGTGACCGCGGGATCGTAGCCAAGCTCGCGGCGAGCCTTCTCGATGCTGAAGTAGTGGTGCGTGCACATGTACCGGATCGCGAAGCGGGTCAGTCCATCCTCTGCGTTCAGGGTGCCGCCGCGGAGCGTATCGATCCCTTCTTTGATCGCTGCGATCCCGTACATGAGAGACTTCGGCACCGTGTAGTTGATCGGAGGGAAACCGAGACGGGCCGCCACTTTGCGGACGAAATCCCAGAACGGCATCGGCTCGCCGTTCGTGATGAAATATGCGGAACCCGCAGCAATGCTGTCGAGGCCGTCCTTCGCGAGCGCCTCGTCTGCGAGCAATACTGCGTCGACGAGGTTCGTGACGTAGGTGTAGTCGGAGAGCCAGACACCCCGTCCGATTTGCGCGCGCAGTCGGCCGGCCTTGGCGTTCGCGAGAAGTGCGGGCAGGAACCGCTGATCGCCCGGGCCGAACACGACGTGAGGGCGTAGAGCACAGGTGGCCACCCCACCCTCGCCGTTCGCAGCGAGGACGACTTTCTCGGCTTCGATTTTGCTGTCGGCGTACGGCGCCTGCGAAATCGAGGCGTAGGGAAGGCTCTCGTCCCCGTTCTCGATGTCTTTGCCTTCGTAGACCACGCTCCCGGAGCTGATGTAGACGAAGCGCGCGACGTTCTGCGCCTTGGCCCCGGCCAGCATGTTCTCGGTGCCGCCGAGGTTGACGCCCCATACGACGTCTTCCTTGTTCCGCTTGGTATGGACGATCGACGCGTTGTGGATGATCGTGTCGACGCCTCTGCATGCCTCGATGACGGCGCTTTCGTCAGTAATATCGACGCGCCGGTACTCCGCACCCTCGACGGGGCATTCCGGAGCCACGTCGACGATGACGACCTGATCTCCGCGGGCTTGCAGCCCACGAGCGATCGCGATGCCTAGGAAGCCGCAGCCTCCGGTTACCAAACTAACAGTCATCGATTACTCCACGGTCCCGAAGATGATGTCCGGAAGAGGCGTGATCGATGCATAGTTGCCCGACCGCATGCTGTGATGATGTCGGTCATGAATCGCCGCGAGCGTTCCGAGATTCTTGAAGGGGAAAAATGGCGCGTCGACGCCGGCATGGTTGAGGATGTTGAGCGACGTGTAGAGCGTGAACAGCACACCGAGCGTAATCACGTGAACTCCGCCGACCAACGCGCACGAACCGAAGAAGAGACAGAGCCCCATTACGGTCTCGACCGGGTGTAGCAAGAGCGCGTCGTAGTGTCTCGGGTTACGCGCCGCGTGGTGAACCGAATGAACGCCACGGAGGAGTTTCCACTCATGGAACAGATAGCGGTGCATGAAGTAGTAGCCGAAGTCGTAGACGAGCACGACAGTCACACCTTCGAGCACGTACTGCCAAATCGGAATCGAGCGATCGTGGTAGATGTAATGACCGAGCCCAAACATCAGAGCGAAGATCAGCGTGACCGAGACTCCCCCGTTGAGCAGGATCCTCCAGCGGAGCTCTTCCTCGGTCTTCGAGCGATGCGCATCGTCGCTGATGAGGTACTGCTGACCAGTCGGCGAACGGTACGCCCAGCTCAAGACGGCCTGCGCGAGCCCCGCGGCAGCGTAGCTCACCAGAATCACCATCAGGGCTTTCATTTGAATCGACATATCGGGACCTAGTGGAGCGACCGGAGCAGGAGCGTGCCGCCGATGATGAAGGCAAAGACGGCCACGGCGGCCAGCCTAGACCAGGTTCTGCTGTAGGAGGATTTCACGGCAGACGCCGCGCGAAACGAAGTGGAGTCGGCATCGAGCTCGAGTGGTTCGACGCTGGCGGGAACGCTCTGGCAGAGGAGCGCGACACCCCGCGCGAGATCTCTTTCGGAGAGCGCCTCGTGGGTGCGCATGTGGACGCGACCCGTTTTGATGGCGGACGTGCAAGAACCGCAGAAACCCGACTCGCAGGAGTGCGGTGGACTCAACCCAGCAGCCTGCGCAGACTCGAGCAAGGTCTTGCCCTCGAGGTAGGGCACGGTTCGCGAGCGCCCGTTGAGCCAGAGGCTGAAGGTCTCGGGCGCCGGAAGCGCCGCAGTGGCGTCCTCGGCAGCCGAAACACGGTCGGGATCTGCCGGGGAGACGAAGCGTTCGATGTAGACGAGCTCTTCGTGAACGCCGGCCGACCTCAGCGTCTGCTCGACGAGGTCCATGAACGCCTCGGGGCCGCAGATGTAGAACTCCGCAACGTCCGTATGGTGGATGAGCGCGCGAATGGAGCTCGCGTCGAGATAGCCGCCGCTCGAGTCGAGGTGGTGATGGACGGTGAGTCGATCGGCGTGCTCGGCGAGGAGCAGATCGAGCTCGGCGCCGTACACGATGGAAGCGAGGTCACGATTTGCGTAGACGAGAGTGACCGGGCGCTTGGTCGTGGCCAGTGCTGTCTTTAGCAACGATATGATCGGCGTGATGCCGCTACCGCCCGCAAAAAGAAACAAGGGGGTGCTGGGACGCGTCTCCGGATCGAGTACGAAGCGGCCTTCAGGAGCGCTTGCGAGCACCTTGTCGCCGGCCTTCCATTGATCGTTGATCCAGTTCGAAATGCGGCCGTCAGCAACCCGCTTGACCCCGATTTTCATGGTTTCTCCGAGCTCGGGGCAGCTCGCGAGCGAGTAACAGCGGGTGACCTCGAAATCGTCCCAGGAGAACTTGAAGGTGAGGTGCTGGCCCGCCTTGTATCGGTAGGCCGCCGTGAGGTCGCCCGGAACACGAAGCTCGAACGAACGACAGTCGTCAGTCTCCCGGATTATGTTCATGATCTCGAGCTCGTGAAACTCGACGCTCATGATTCCTCCTCGAGGCCTGCGCTCCGAAGCGCCGCCGCTAAACGAGCAGGCCTGCAGTAGCTCCGGAGCAAATGGCGAAGCGACGCTTCGACGACGCGCGTAGGTGGAGATTGGCATCCATCGTCCATCCACATCGCGAGCCTCACCTGCTGGCACGCGATCACCATGCGCGCCATGAGCTCGGGATCGTCGTCGACGAAGTCGCCCTCTTCGATGCCTTGCCGAAAGAGTACGGCGAACTGTTCGAGCCCCGTGCCTAGACCGGCGACCTGCTCGGGGCTCTGCAAGAGCTCGATGCTCGACCATGCGGTGACCTCCTTGAGCTGCATCTTCGTGTAGTCACGGTGCTGCATGAAGAAGTCGAGTTGCATGCGAGTCCCTGCGATTAGCGTCTCGAGCGCCGATGCGCCCACCTCGACGACGCCTTGTGCAAGGAGCATCACTTCGTTGAGTCGGCGACGGTGGACGGCGCGATAGATCTCCCACTTGGACTCGAACACGCTGTAGAGCGTGGTCAGCGAAACGCCGGACTCGGCGGCGATGCGCTGGACCTTCGTGGCCTCGTATCCCTCGTCCCCGAACACCCGCTCTGCGGCGTCGAGAACCGCCTCGCGATAGAGCTCCCGCTTCCTATCCTTGAGACTTTGCTGCGCTTTTTCCGGAGCAATGGCGGTCGGCATGGCTAGCGGAATGATAGTGTGGAAAAGCGGAATGTCAATTCTGATTCAGAGGCGGTCCGCCTCTGGAATCTCGGCAAGTTTGATGACGGACATCTCTGGGTCGAGGTCGGTTTCAGCGAGCAGAGTACGAAGAACGACCTGCCCCCGGCGATGGCCTTCGGTGCAGATCCAGTTCTTCACCCCTGGGTTCTCGCGGCTCGCGTAGATCCGGAATGACCCGTCTTCGTCGATCTGGGTCTGTCGATTGTTGATGGCGACTGGGTGGTGGCGGTAGTCACCGGCGCGGAGGTAGTGGTCGAAGACCTGGCAAGACCAGTAGCGGCAGGGAACGTCCTTGCCCGAAACGACGATCACCTCGTCGTCGGCGAGCTTGTAAGACACACCGGCATAGCCGATGCCGGGACCGGGAAGGTTGTTCGCCACGACTCTCGGATCGATCATCTCGAACATCTCGTCGGGCGTGTATTCATCGTTCCGCTCTTCGTCGACGACGAGTGTGCCATCCTCTCCGATTCGCGTCGGTGTGGAGTTGTCATCCTCGTCGTAGGCGATTGTACTCATTCCGGTGATCGCGGATACGCCGAGCCCCGCATCCACGGTCTCTGCGAGGAAGGAGACGATCCGATCGAGGCCCACCTCGAGATCGGCTTCGCTGTACTGCGCCGGTACCGGAACGTCTTCCATGCATCGAACGTCCATCGTGGCTGCACGATACTTTCCCTTGTCGACCTCGATCACGGGCTCCGGGAAGTACTGACGCGTCATGATGAAAGGTTCGGCCCCCTTGAGTTCCAGCCAGTTCTTGGCTCCATCGGGACGCACGGCGCTGATGTGGATTGTGGCGGTCGAGGTGTCGCCGCTCTCGTCGAACTCGATGTCTTTGTCGATGAGAAAGCTCGCCATCGAGCGCATGCCCTCGTCATCGCTCGCGTATACGACGATCGAAAAGAAGAGGTCTTCGCCGCGCTCGATCGTGAAAACGTAGTCGTACGACTCGTCGAGCTTGGCCTCGTGATAGAGCGTGTCGGGCCCGTCGCCGACGAAACTTCGAAGCGGCGTGAACATGCGCGCGAGGACCGGGTGCTCGCGGTTCGCTTCCATCTCGAGCTCGTATCCTGCTGCGACGAGCGAGGCGAGGTAGCGAAAGCCATCTGCTCGCTCGCGAGCACTTCTCGCGCCGAGCGGGCCGGTGATCTTGTCGCCTATGTCTTTTAAGCGGTCGGCGAAACGGTTCCAGGCTGCTTGGCTCGGCGTGATCTCGTCAGGCATCGGTCTTTCCCTTCGGTATCCACTGATACATGCCGATCAAGATGCGCTCGGCAAGCGAGTTGGGCATCATCGCAAACATTCGAGCCGCCGTCTTGACCGATTTCGGCGCGAAGTACCGCGGCTTCGGATGCTTCACGGTGGCCGCCTTCCAGATGATCGCGGCGGTCTCCGCCGGCGAGATGGCGCTCTTGAGCTGGTCCTCGGCGAAGCGCTCCATGCCGCCGATCATGTCGCGGTAGGGATTGCTCGGATCGTTGCGAAGATGCTTGCCGGCGTCGCGGCTCGTGTCGAACGCCGGTGTGTCGACGAAGCCAGGGACGACCAAGCTGAGCTCGATGTTCCAAGGGGAGAGCTCGAGCCGAAGGCAGGCGGTCATCGCCTCCATGCCGCCCTTCGTCGCGGCGTAGGATGACGCCATGGGCGCTGCGACGTACCCAGTCATCGAACCGACGTTGACGATTCGACCACGGCCTTGCTGCCGCATGACGGGCGTAAGCTCCCCAATGAGCTGCATCCCGGACAGCAGGTTGACGTCGAAGACGTGCCGAAGGGCCGCACGGTCGAGCTGCTCGAGAGCGAAAGGCGGGCCGTACCCCGCGTTGTTGACCAGCACGTCGACTCGACCGTACGCATCGACGGCGGCTCGCACCAGCGCGGAGGTCGCTGCCGCATCGCTCAGATCGGTCGGGACAGCGAGCGCCTGGCCGCCGTCCCTCGTGATGTCCGCCGCGATCGCATCGAGCAGGTCGCCACGACGGGCTGCGATGACCACCGCGTACCCCTCTTTGGCGAAGTGGCGGGCAGTCGCTTCACCTATGCCCGATGAAGCGCCCGTGACGATGACGACGCGAGTGGTTGGCTTCTGTTCGCTCATTCGGGCTCCCGGGTTTTGCCGGCTATGGGGTGCCGTGCTACTCGACGCAACCCTCTAAACCATGGCCGCTCCACCGCCACACCGGCCGCGCGTCGTACGCTGGCTGAATCGACTGGGTCCCATCGTGGCGCCTCGCTGGCCGTCGCTCGACCCCGACGCGATCGTCGCAGCCGCGGCCAAGAAGGCGAAGTCGAGCGATTTTGGAAGCCCCGACTTTCGGGAGCGACTGCAGCGTATCGTCGACGCCGTCGAACGGGAGGCAGAGCTGAACTGGATCGGCCGGATCGCAGTCCAGCAGTCACTCGTCACCGCCCTCGAGAGTCGGTTCGCCGTCTACCGTCACCGCGCGGCGCACCCGGAGATCGTCGGAGTACCGATCGAGAAGCCGGTTTTCATCGTCGGTTTTCCCCGGTCGGGGACGACGATCCTCTTCAACCTTCTGTCGCAAGACCCCGCGAATCGCGCCCCGCTCTCCTGGGAAGTGCAGTATCCGGACCCGCCTCCCGAACCCAGCACGTACGAGACCGATCGGAGGATCCGACAGGCCGAGAAGTACTTCGGGCAGATGGACCAGATGGCGCCGGAGCTTCCTACGATCCACGAGGTGGGCGCACAGCTTCCCCAGGAATGCATGCCCATCATGGCGCAGACCTTGCTCACACCGCAGCCCTGGTGGGTCTACAACATCCCGAGTTATCAAGCTTGGGTGGACCAGCAGAGCGCTGCCCCCGCCTACACCTATCATCGGCACTACCTCGAGCATCTGCAGAGCCGATATATGAAAGAGCGCTGGGTCCTCAAGAGTCCCATCCACCTGAGGACGCTCGATGCTCTGCTGGACGAGTACCCCGATGCGCGATTGATCTTCACCCATCGCGATCCCGCAAAGACGATTCCGTCGGTCGCCAGCTTGTTCTACACGGTGGGCGGCATCGCGACCGACGCACTAACCCCAGAGCAGGTCGGTGCCGACCACCTGGCATGGTGGGCCGACTCCGTGGACCATGCGATGGCGGTGCGCGAGAAACATCAAGACAAGGCGAGTCAGTTCGTCGACATCCAGTTCGAAGAGGTGATCGCCGATCCGGTCGCCTCGCTTCGTCGAGCCTACGGCGAGCTCGGCATGGCTTGGTCGGGCGAGGTCGAGCTCCGCATGCGCACTTTCCTGGCGGACAATCCGCGCCACAAGCACGGCGGCCATCGCTACGAGCTGAGCGATTTCGGACTCGAGCTTGGAGCGATCCGCGAGCGCTTCGAGGCCTATTGCGAGCGCTATGCGATCCCGCTGGTCATGTAGATTCCATTGACAAATTCGGGTCGGAATACTACGGATGAAAATCAGAATGAGTATTCCGATACAGCTCGGGACCGAAGCTTCCGAACTCGATTCGAGGGCAATGATTCCCTGCGTCGATCCGGGCACCAAAGAGGCGCTCGGTGAGATAGCGGTCGATAGCCCTGCGGATGTGGACGCCGCCGTCGCTCGCGCAAAGGCCGCCCAAGAGCAGTGGCGAACGAGTTCGTTCGAAGAGCGGCGCGAGGTGCTCCGGAGGCTGATGGCCTACACCGTCGAGCACAAGGACGAGATCTGTCTCGCGATCCAGCGCGACTCGGGCAAGACGCGCGAGAACGCATTGCTCGGAGAGATCTGGACGACCTGCGAGAAATTCCGCTGGATGATCAAGAACGGGGAGAAGCACCTGCGCCCGGAGCGCGTGTCGTCGGGACTGTTGCTCCACAAGACCGCACGTCTCGAGTACCACCCACTCGGCGTGGTCGCGGCGATCACGCCGTGGAATTACCCCTACCAGAACCTGGTCAATCCGATCATTCCTGCGCTGATGGCGGGCAACGCGATCATCGTGAAGCCGTCGGAGTGGGTCGCTTGGTCGAGCGCCAGGTTCATCGAGGCGTTTCGTGATGTGCTGCGTGATGCAGGCCACAGCCCCGATCTCATTCAAGCCGTGCAAGGCTATGGCGAAACGGGCGCGGCGCTCGTTCGCGCGAACGTCGACACGATTCTATTCATCGGCTCGGTGAAGAATGGACGCCGGGTCATCGAGGGAAGCGCCGAACGGGTGACACCGGTGGTGATGGAGCTCGGCGGCAAAGACGCGTTCGTCGTTTGCGAGGATGCCGATCTCGAACAAGCCGTGCACGCAGCACTCGCCGGATGTTACGTGAATTGCGGGCAAAACTGCGTCGCTTCCGAGCGAATCTTGGTCCACGCGAGCCTCTACGATGCATTCGAGAAAAGGGTCGCCGACTTGGTAGGGAGCTTCCGTCAGGGAAGCAGCCGCGAAGAGGTGGTGGACGTCGGCGCGATCATCACGCCTCTTCAACTCGACATCATCGAGAGAGCGGTAGACGGCGCGATCGCCGAGGGCGCGCGTGTGGTAGCCGGCGGGAAGCGCACCCTCACCGACAAGGGGGACTACTTCGAACCAACCATTCTCGCGGATGTCACACCCGACATGAGCATCGCGCAGGACGAAGTGTTCGGACCAGTGATGCTTCTGATGAAGGTGCGAGACGATGCCCATGCAATCGAAGTCGCGAACGGCGTGTCCTATGGGCTCTCATCTTCGATATTCTCGAAAGATCGCAAGCGAGCTCGGCGAATCGCGAACGCGCTCGAGACAGGCATGAGCGCGATCAACGAGTTCGGGGGCATCACGTACATGGCGCAGGACCTCACGTTCGGCGGCGTGAAGGAGTCTGGCTTCGGACGCATGAACGGGCGCGAAGGCCTACGCTCGATGTGCAACATCAAGGCGGTCGTCGATGATCGCTTCCCGATCAACAACGCAAACAAAATGTACCCGGTGAAAGCTGCTCAATACGGCACCTTTAGCGGGGTCATCGACTTGGTGTACGGGCGCGGTCTCAAGCAGCGATGGCTTGGTTTTCTGAAGCTTCTCGGCCGCCGTCGATGATCGCCGAATACGATTTCATCGTCGTCGGGGGCGGTTCGGCGGGGTGCATCGTGGCTTCGGAGCTGACGCAGGACCCGAGCACGCGCGTGCTGCTTCTCGAGGCAGGCCCGACAGCGGAAGAGCACCCTGAGACCCTCGTCGCGAGCGGCTATAAACAGGCCTTTATCAATGACGAAGTGATGTGCGAACGCTTCTCGGTCCCGCAGGCCCACTCGGCGAGGCAACGGATCTTCGCTGGCACGGGGACCGTCATGGGCGGAAGCGGTTCCGTAAACGGGATGGTGTACACACGCGGCGCGCGCGAAGACTACGCGGAGTGGCCGGAAGGCTGGAATTGGGAGAACATCCAGGGCGAGTTCGAGTCGATCGAGCGCACGCTGCGTCCGCATCGTCGCCCTGCCACCACTTGGACGGAAGCGTGCATCGCGTCGGCCTTGGAAAACGGGTTTGCACGCAAAGACGACCTGAACGATGGCGATATGAGCAACGTCATCGGCTACGAGTGGATGTCGTACGAAGACGAGGCGCGGCGAAGCTCCTATGTCGCGTTCATCAAGGACGCCGGTCAGCGCGAGAACCTGACCATCTTGACCGAGGCGCGGGCACATCGACTGGTGTTTAGCGTCGACCGGCGCGCACGAGCGCTTGAGTTCGAGCACGGGGGTGAGCTGAAACGGGCTGAGGCGCGCAACGAGATCGTCCTCTCAGCTGGCGCGCTCGAAACTCCCAAGCTCCTGATGCTTTCCGGCGTGGGCCCAGCCGAGCACCTTCGAGAGCACGGGATTCCGGTGGTGCTCGACCAACCCGCGGTGGGTTCGGGACTGCACGACCACCCGAACGTACCGGTGTTCTACAAGACGAAGAAGGACATCGACTGCTTCTACCCACAGCTTTACAGCTTCTTCCGGACGAACCCAGAGAGCGACCTCCCGGCGTCTCAGAGCGACACCTGTTACGTCTACTGGCCGGCGCCTTCCGCGATGCGGCAGATGATGCAGCGCATGCTCCCTCCCATGGTGATTCCCCATGCGATGTACGGACCGAGGACGCGCGGCATGGTGCGGTCGATGGTGGGCGGTGCGTTCAGGGTCGGCGCGCTGCAACGCTTCACCGACCACATGTTTGGCATCATCCTGATCCTCGGGAAACCGAAGAGCAGAGGCACGCTCCGACTCGCGAGCACGGATGTGAAGGAGCAGGCGCGGATCGATCCGGCGTACTACTCGCATCCCGAGGACATGGAGACGATGGTGAAGGGGGTGCGCATCGCGAGGAAGATCGCTCGGTCACCGGGGCTCGTCGACTGGGGCGCGAAAGAACTGATGCCCGGCGCACGCGTCAAGAGCGACGAGGCGATCGCGCGCTATGTCCGCAAGAACACGATCACCACGTATCACTTCGCCGGGACTTGCGGGATGGGCACCTCGCCGGGCCATGCCGTCGACCCAGAACTTCGCTTGCGAGGGCTCACGGGGCTGCGGGTGGCCGACGCGTCCGTCATTCCGTGGACCCCGGTGTCGGCGCTCAACGCCCCAAGCATGCTGATTGGCTACCGTGCTGCTGGCCTTCTGCGTCGCACGGGCTTGTGACGCCGGATCTTTTCTCTAAATACCTCGGGATCTTACCCCGTCTACCCTTCGGTTGGAGGCTGCGACTCCTGCCCCTACGCTGATGGACCCGTTGATGACTAGAACCAAGCATGCTTTCGTCGCGCTCCTCGCATTGAGCGCTTTTCTTCTCCCAGGCACGATTCCCAAGGCCGCGGCCGAATCGGCTACGGTCATTCGTTTCGCCTCACTCGCGCCTCCCGGCTCCGCCTTCATGAAGCTGATGAAGGCCTGGAACAGGAGCTTGAAGGACGGCACAGAGGGCCGGGTCGAGCTTCGCTTCTATTCGGGCGGCAGTCAGGGCGACGAGCGGGACTTCATTCGCAAGGTTCGAGCGGGCCAAATGGACGCGGCCGGCGTATCGACCACCGGTCTTGGTATGGTGGCGCGCCCCGTGTTGGTGCTCGCAACGCCTGGGCTGATCACCGAATACGAGCAGCTCGAACGAACTCGAACGCAGTTGAACGATCGATTTACCAAGCTCTTCGCAGATAACGGCTTCGTGCTGCTGAACTGGGGCGAAGCTGGCAAGACTCGTCTGTTTTCGATGGAAGCGTTCGAGAAGCCGGAAGACTTGAAAAGGCTTCGGCCCTGGGCCTGGAAAGACGACCCCGTTTTCGCCGAGTTCATCAACGTGATCGGAGCGAATCCGGTGCGGGTCGGCGCTCCGGAGGTCTACGGTGCACTACAGACTCGAATGCTCGATACCGTGCCGGTCTCGGCCCTCGCAGCCGTAGCGATGCAGTGGTACACGCGCCTCAACTACATGGCAGAGCAGAACCTCGGCATCATCATTGGTGGCTCGGTCATCAAGTCCGAGAAGTTCTATTCGCTCAGCGAGCACGACCAGAAGGTGCTTCTCGACACGAGCGAACGCGCTGCCCGCGCAGGAGACAAACTCGCCCGCCGCGATGACAAACGAGCTTACGATTCGCTGATCAAGCGAGGCATCACACTCGTCGACACGTCGCCGCACAAGGCCGCCTGGGACGCTGCCTGCATGCAAACCCGAAAGAACCTGACGGGACGCATCTACAGCAAGAGCCTCCTCGAAGCCGTCGAGAAGGTCGTCAACGGCAACTAACCCCCAAAAGGGGACACGCAGCCCCCCCAAAACACCAATCATCCCGATCGGTTACAGACCCAAACGCGCAGTTTCGAGTTCAGCGCGACCGGCCGGTCCAGGAAGGCGACGCCACGTGGCAAATTGCGCAATTGGGGTTGGAAGTGGCTGTAAACGCAGGGGTTCTGGGGGGGCTGCGTGTCCCCTAACCTAGGGTGTCTTGGAGGAACGCTAGGGTGAGGGTGTTGAAGAGGGTTGGGTACTCGACCATGACCCAATGGCCGCAGGCGGAGATGAGCATGGTGCGCGAGTTGCGGCAGCGCTCCGCGATTTTGGCGGCGCCGGTCGATGGACAGAACTTGTCGTTGGCGCCCCAGAAGCAAAGCACGGGACACTGAATGTCGGAGAGGCGGTCTTCTTGATTGGCGACGCGAATGCGCGCGATGTTGTCCTTGTGCTGCGTCATTGCGACTTGGAATCGTTCTTCGATCACCTCGTCGGTGATCTTCGACTCGTCGTGCAATTGTAAGGTGAAGACCTTGCGCATGGTCTCCTTGCTGATGCCCTCTTTGTAGAGGACTCGAATCATCGCCTTGATGCCCTCCATCTCCATGTAGGTCTCGCGCTGCTCGAGACCGCCGGGCGCCATCAAGACGAGCTTCTCGACGAGCTCGGGGTAGTCGAGCGCCATCGCGATCGCGATGGCACCACCCTGCGAGTTGCCGACTACGGTGACGCGATCGACGCCGACGGCATCGAGCAAGCTCTTGTACTGCGCAGCGACGTCCGAGAGGCTGAAGGCACCGTCCTCTGGCTTCGTCGAGTAGCCGTACCCCATCGTGTCCGGAACGATCGTCCGATAGCCCTGCTCGGCGAGAACGGGATAGTTGCCTTTGAAGTTGCTCCACCCGCTCGCCCCCGGACCGGAGCCATGGATGAACAAGACCGCACCACGCTCGCCACTACCGGCCTCGTGGTAGTGCATCGTGATGCCGGCGCCGACATCGGCATATTTTCCTTCGGGGAGTGCTTCTACGACCATAACTGCGACCTCGATCTAGAACGTGTTCTAGCCTAGCCGCATGAAGCGGTCCAACACTCAGCTCTTCTTTTCGCGAGCTTCCTTCGCTCGGCGGTACGCCTTGGTAAGAAGCTGCGGAGGGTGGTGACCCCACTCGCTGACCTTGCCGTAGGTCGTGCTCTGCCAACCCTCATGTATCTCGATCGCGCCCGCACCAAACTCGAAGTGAAAGCCCGACGGTGTGTAGCCGTAGAACGAAAACATCTTGTCGTTCGGGTGTCGGCCAAGGGTCTGGTGCACCATGCCGCCCGAGAACAGAAAGCGGTCGTAGCATCGGCCGACCTCGTCCATCGACTTCGCTTGCACCATGAAGTGGTGAATCCTCTTCAACTGAGCACCGCCGAACGCCAGTGAATGATGCCTCGAGTTGGCATGCATGAAGGTGACGTCGATCTTGTGCCCGAAGAACTCGCAGCGGATGTAATCGCTAAGCGCAAGCCCGAATACAGCCGTGTAGAACTCTTCGTGCTGCGCGTCTTCTTTCGATACGACGACCACGTGGCCGAAGCCTTGCTCCTCCGCGACGAAGCCGCCCTCGACAACCTTGGAGTCGAAAGGCTCGCTCGCCTTCTTCGGACCGTAGAACACCTCGACCGGATTCCCTGCCGGATCGTCGAACCGGATGAGTGCCTCGACGTTGCGGTGCCGGGCTTGCTCTTCGCTGCCCTCGATGACGCTGACTCCGAGGCCGGTGACACGCCGTGTGATCTCCTCCAGAGCAGCTGGTCCTTCGACTTCCCAGCCGATCGCGACGAGGTCGTCGGCCGGCCCATGCTCGATGAAGAAGCGCTGTTGGTAGCTATCCATTCGCAGGGAAAAACCGGCGTCTCCACGGTTGTCCACTGCCTCGAGCCCGAGGATCTCCGTGCCGAATTTTTCCCAGGCGGCGAGATCGCTCACCTCGAAGACGAGGTATCCCAACTGCTTGACCGCGCTCATCTGCTAGCCTCCGCGCTGAGCATAGTACGGTCCCATCGGACCGCTACGGAGAAAGTGGATGCACACTCGGACTCAATCGCAATCATCGTCGCGCGCGCCCGGAATCACGATACCAACCGTCGCCGCAATCGCTCTGTTCGTGGTGGGACTCACATCGCTGCACGTTTGGTTGCACCTACGAACGCACGGTGTGATGAACCCGACGCAAATCGGACTCGCCTTCTTCTTGGTGATCAATGCAATGATCGCCTGGTGGGAGATCGCGCTCTTCGTGCGGCAAGACAAGATCCAAGCCGAGTACGCCGAGCTTCGCGACAATTACCGCGGTAGGGAGATGGAGGCAGTCGCTGAAGTATTCAGCCGACCGATCCCCGTCGTTCGTCTGCTCGCCTTCGGCGAATGGACTCGAATCTGGTCGACCTACTCCTTGTTCGATCCGGGCTACTCCGACCGTCGTTCGTTCGGCTACAACATCGACGTCGGCAACGGATTCACAACACTGATTCCGGCGGTGCTCTTCGCATTCAGCATGACGTTCGAGCTCGTCCCAGCGCGCGTCCTCGGGATCATCGGCATCATCATCTTCTGGCAGATGTTCTACGGAACTGCTGTGTACTTCTTCCAGTTCTTCAACAACGGCCGACACAAAGGCCATCGCCTTGGAGACCTCTTGCTCTTCGTAGGAGTGAGCAATCTGATGTGGGCCATCTTCCCGATTTGGGGGCTCTGGGCCAGCGCGCAGCTCATCTTCGATGGCACATACGCCGTGTTTTTCTAGGCCGAGCGGGCGCTCCGCTTCAGCATCATTTTCTGCATCAAGAGGAAATCGGCGACGGCTTCGCGATTCTCTTCGGGGAATGGATAGGCCGCCCCTACCGCGTGCGCAGCAACCAAGCCGGACATGAACGAAAGGTCGTGCCCACCCTCGGGCGTCGTGAACGTGCCGCAGTAGTACATGCCGTTCTTGCCCTGGAGATATCGAACCGTCGACATGATCAGCAGGTTCCGGAGCGAGACCGTGTGTGTCGGATGCGGCAAGTCGATCCTCTTCTGCACATGGTCGATGGCCTTGCGCGAATTGAACGTGACGAGCATTGGGATCCCGACATCTTTGAGGTTGGGGTTCTGCGCAGAGAGTACGAACGTACACTCGAGGGCGCCCGCCGCGTCGATCTCCGAATACGTATTGTATCCCGAGAGGATTCTGTCTCGGTGTTTCTCGGGCAGGATCTTCGCGTCCGAGTGAACGACGAACTTGGCGAACGTCGGGTCAACGTCGTCGACGTACTGCGCGCCACCAAACAAGGTTCGCTGGAGCCAAGTTGGTGCCTCGAGCGCGTTCAGCACGGAGGTCGAGTCACATGCAAAGACGACCTTGTCGACTTCGTAGCTTCGACCTTCCCTGTCGCCGATGACGAAGCTTCCAGGGCTGCCTTTGACGCTGGTTATCTCGTGATTCGTATGCACGCGGTCGGCGAACGGCGCGGTCATTCGATCGAACACTTCCCTTGGGGCCCCAACCCACGTTCCCATTTGCGTTGGTTCCTCGAGGGGTACGATGCTCTCGAGCAGCGGCAAGATCACCGCCGGGACCCCCTTCATCGAAGTCGTGATGAAACTGGCGCAGTGAATCGGAACGAAGATCTGTTCCCAGAATGCTTTGGAAATGCCGAAGAGTCGCGCCAACCAGTAGAGAGGAATCAAGTTGAGGGGGTTGAAGTACGAGAAGTGGTAGAGCGAATCGTGCTTCCTCTTCGGGGTGAAGAACGAATTGATCGAGCTGACGAACCCGACCAGACGCCTCCATCGGCGGAACTCGGGGGCGAACTTCTTCTGCATCGCGGTCTGGCCGTCTTGGCAGAAATGTCCGTCGGGAGTCTGCACGAAGTACGAGATCGGCAGCGTCGTGATGCCGACCCCTAACTCCTCAAGAAGCAGCTCGTAGTTGTGGTAGTACATCTGCGGCCACGCGACGACGAGCAGCGGAGACTCTGCGTGGCCGTCTTCCGTGGTCCAACGAAACGTTTTGGCGTTGCCGCCAATCGCCGCGTTCCTCTCGAAGAGCTCGACCTCGTAGCCTGCACGGTGAAGCGCCCACGCCGCGCCCACCCCAGCGATCCCGCCACCAATGACACCAATCTTTTCAGTCAAGGTACCCCCAACTATCGCGCTACGAACTCTTCGGGACGAGGTCCACCAGCGGCCCGTGGCGCAAGGTATGACAGAGCCCTTTGTAGATGCCCAGCGATTCGTAAACCGCGGCCGTCATCATCACGGTTCGGGTCTGCCCGACGATGGTGAGCGGGAACCCGCTGTGCACGAAACCGAACGCCAACTCCTGCTCTGGATTCGCCCAACCTCCCGCGCCCCCGAGCCCGAAATGCCCAAACGCCTCGGGAACATCGAGAAGAAAGGCATCGGAGCGATGGTAACCGAGCTTCCAATGAAGCGGATAGATCGTCACTTTGTCGGCTCGCCGGGTCTGCACCTCGGATGCTTTACGAATGACCTCTTCCGAGGCGATCCGAACGCCGTCGATCGTCCCACCCATGGATAGCGCCGCGTAGACCTTGGCAAGAGAACGGGCGGTAGCGACTCCATTCATCGCAGGAAGGCACGCATCCCAGAACGCCCGATGGCTGAACAAGCGCTTGGCGTTCTGGGGCGTCAGCCCACGCCGCCAGAGATCGCGTAGCCGAGAGGTGCGGATCCAGAACGGGACGCGATAGTCCATCGAGAGCGGCCCGGGATCATCCCGCCGAAGTGGCGGGAGGCCTTCGAAATCGGGAAGACGATGCATCTCAGTGCCAGCTCCCCCGATGAACAGACCGTCGAGACCAAGTGGTTCGACGAGTCGTCGTTCAATGAACTCCGGCACGGTGAGCCCGGACACGCGTCGAATCAGCTCCCCCACGAGCCAACCAAACGTGACCGCTTGATACGCATTCGCAGTTCCGGGTTGGAAGTCGGGCTCGGTCCGTTCGAGCCTCGACACGATGAGATCCCAATCGAGTATGTCGGTGATTCGCTCGACCAGGTGAACGAGTTTGTGAAGGCCCGCCTGGTGCGAAAGGAGCTGGCGGACGGTGAGCAGCTCCTTTCCGTTGCATCCAAACTCAGGCCAGTAGTCGGCGACTGGCGCCTCGTAGTCGATGAGCCCCTCGGTCGCGAGCATGTGTATCGCCGTCGCAGTGATGCCCTTCGTCCCCGAATAGCAAATCGACATCGTGTTGCTCTGCCAGGGCGTGCCATCATGACGCGCGCTACCCGCCCAGATGTCGACGACCGGTTCCCCACGAAGAAACACGGCTGCCGCTGCCCCTCCGCCGTAGTGCCGGAGCTGCTTACGCATCAACTTCGCAACGGGCTCAAACCGCGGCTCGTAGCTACCGCGAATCTCAATCTCGTCCGCCATTCGACCTCGGGGCTTCGTAGCAGCGTTAGGTCAGTGGTCCAAAAACGGTGGCAGCGAGATCCAGCAGGAACATCATGATCATGCCGGCGGCCAGCGCCGCGCCCGAGGTCTTCGTCAAGGTCCAGTCAGCATCTCGCTCTTCGTCGATGTGAAAGAAGATCGGAAAACTGGCGATGAAGTAGAGGGAATAGAAAAGCGAGCCGTAAGCGAGCATCCGCTCCATGTCCCGGTAGTAGAACTGGCTCTCGATCCACGGGTTCGCCATGGTTCGCGTTTCGATCCACGCCCAAATGTACGCAACCGCGAAGAGCAGAACGGGCCAGAGCATCGCGCCGGCAGGAAGGCCGGACGTTCGAACCCGCCGAAGCACGATCACAGCAGTCGTGTGGTAGGTGAGGAAGTACGCCTGAGTGAGCAGGTACATGAGCACGGGCACCCTTTGCTGCCCGCTCCCGACGAGCGCCGCATCGAGGTTCAGTTCGATCATCGGGTACTCGTAGACCATGCCGAGCACGTCGAAGAAGTACTCACTGCCGAAGTAGTTCGCCGCGAAATTGAAGATCGCGATGTAGAGGTTCGCTTTGAACCAATAGGTTTGGTACCAGCGACGCCCGATCGGCCGCTCGTCACGGATGAGCGCGGGAACCACCACGAGGGGCGCTGCGACAGCGACGCCGATCGCGAGGAACCCCCACTCCCCGACACGCTGAGTGATGCCGAGCCCCATCACCAGAGCCATGAGGGACATCCAAATTGGAGAGTACGCGAGGAAGAACTTCTCTCCCCAAGCCTTGCTGGGGTTCGCGGAGAACCAGCGGGGACCGGCGTCTGCTGCCGTCACGAGCCCATCTCTAATTCTTGCTGCGTCGGTGCTTGCCGAACAGGGGCTCCGTGTAGACCTGCGCACCGAACGTGACGAACCACGTGCTGGCCACCTCGAACATCTCGATGCCCTGAGGCTGATTGGCGAACATGAGCGGCAAGAACCCGGACTGGACGAAGAAGTCGACGAGTAGGTTCTTCTTGCTCTCGTAGGTGTAGCCGCCGCCGAGGAAGAACGGCAGCTCTAAGACGCTCTTCACACCGGCGCCGCCGTTCAGATTCACGACGCTGACGCCACCTCCGATTTGAATGAAACCGTGGTCGGTGATGTTCACAGTCCCGGCTCCGCCCCAGTCGAAGTCGAAGGTGATGTTCGACGGGTCGGTGGTGAACCCTGCGTACGAATCGCCCGCGACCAGCGTGAAACCCGTATTCATGTCCATCGTGAAGAGGCCGAGGATCTCGAAGATGCGCATGGGGACGTTCGCGGTCAGTTTGAAGTCGGTATTCGCGGGCAGAGTCAAGACGACATCGATGCCGACCGCCCAGATTCTCGTTTCGTGAAACTGATAGCGCGCGTAGATCGGAATGTCTCCATAGCGGCCATTCGGCGACATGATCGCCGTGATCAAGCCGTTGCCTGCGGTGATCGGTACGGTGCCGATGCGCTGGCTGCTGATGCCGATCTCGAGGCCATCCACGGGTGACACCGCGCCTCCAATATCGATCGAAGAAAGGGTTCCGGAACCAAGGTTGCCACCGACGTAGATGCGACCGTCCGCGCGAACCATTCCTTCGAGCAGCACGAGGGGCCTTCGCGCCCAGCGAATGGGGTACCCATAGTCGGTGCGCGGAGTGTCTCGCTCTTCGGCGGCCTCTTCTTCGGTCGCTTCGACCTCGGTCGACTCCGCGTCCGCTCGAGTTTGTTCGTCCTGCGCGTGCACCGCGGACGACGCCGTCCACAACGCACAACAGACGATAGCTCCCGCGAGCCACTTGAACCTGCCGCTCATACCAACTCCCATCAGACGAGGGGCTGTATCCCAGATCCCCGTATGGTTTGTCGATTGAATTCGCGAGGTCAGCATCACGCCCGACGCCGATAGCGAATCCGAATGGGCGGCTTCGGCCCGAGCACCAAGCCTTGGAAATCGGTCTCGATGGAGTCGCCCGCAAGTTCGAAGTCGTAGCGATTGAGGAGCACTGCGATGATTGTCTTGATCTGCAGAATCGCGAAAGCGTTCCCCATGCATTTGTGGCGGCCGCCACCGAACGAGATGTACGCAAATGGACGCCGGTCCTCTTCGCGACCTGGTCCATACCGGTCCGGGTCGAACTGGAGCGGGTCTTGAAACACCGATCCATCGCGATGCGCCACCATCGGAGACACCGCGACCCAATTGCCCTTCTTGACCTGGTATCCGAGGATCTCGCAGTCCTGAAGGGCCGCGCGGAGCAAGATGAAGAGCGGGGGATGGATGCGCAGCGCCTCTTTCACTGCGTTCTCCGTCTGCTCGAGATCGCGAAGGGATTGAAACGAATAGTCCTCACCCTCCGCATAGCGTGTATGAACCTCGTCTCGCACCCCTTGCAAGAAGCGCGGATGGCGGAGAAGCTCGATCAGGGTCCAAGCGGTCGTCACCGAGCTGGTGTGATGGCCCGCGAACATCGCGGCCACGAGCATGCCCGTGATCTCGTGGTCGCTGAGGCCGGTACCATCCGAGTACTTGGAGTCCATCAAGGTCTGAAGAAAGTCTTCGCCTCGATACCCGGAGCGGCGGCGATTCTCTACGATCTCGGCAACCATCTCTCCGAGGCGGGCGCGTGCTCGGTCGCGGCGGCGGAACGCAGGGATAGGAAGGTAGGGATGAATGTAGCCCCAGGCGACGATCCCGCGCTCGAGGTCGTAGTAGACCTTGGCGAATTCTTCGCTCATCTCATTGCGAAACTCGGTACCAAGCAAACAAGTGCTCGAGGTGAAGTTCGTCAGCATTCCAAAGAACTCGCTGGCCTCGATCTCGCCCTCGTCGCCCCAACTTTCGATGATGTCCAGCGTCTCTTTGGCAACGATCTCCGTGTAGGTGCGCATCCGTGCGTTGCGGAGCGCCGGGTAGAGCATGTGCATCTGCTCCGCCATGCGTGCTGGCTCGGCGCCATAGGCAACACCCTCGCCGAACACGGGGACCATCATCTTATAGGCAGCGTTCGGGCTTAGGACCTCGTCGGGCAGTCGGAACAGGGCCTCGTGCGCTTCAGGTCCGGTGAACAGGATGATGTCCTTGCCGAAGAGCTTGAAGCGCCCCACTCGGCCGCACTCGTCATAGGTACGCTGAAGAAGGCCGATGGTGTCCTTCACGAAGGCCATCGTGTGGCCGACGACGGGAAGGCCGCCCTTGAGCTTCGGAGGCCGCTTCGTCCGTCCAGCGCCGATTGGTGCAGGGGTGCTTTGTGCGGGTGCTGTCACGGCGTGCTCCTGAAGAGGCTTCGGCGAATCTGTTGTTCGATTCGATCACTGAGATGGCTGGGCGGTTCATTCATGTTGGCTTCGACCCAAATCGACATGAAAACCTGTTGAATGGAGACCATGAGCCGCGCGGCAAGGATCGGATCCCCCTCATACACGTCTCCCTCTCGCATCGCTTGAGCGATTACGGAAGCGATGAGATCGATGCCGCGGCGCCAAGCGTTGGCCTGACCCTCGCTGACCTCTTGAGGATCGGATGCCCAAGCGCTCGTGCCGAGGTGAAGACGAAGGAAGTCGCGGTGCTCGGTGAGCCAGTGAATGAAGACGCGATTGCCGGCGAGCAGGCGTTCCGCTGCGGGCTCCCCGCTGGCCATCGATTCGCCGGCCAGCATGAACAGCTCAGCGAGCCGCTCGTCGTGAATCGCCTCGAGGATGTCCGCCTTGCCTCCGAACACCGAGTAGAGGGTGCCGAGGGAGAGGCCCGAGGCGCTGGCGATGTCTTGAATCTTGGTCCGCTCGTAGCCCCAGGAGGCGAAAAGGCGTTCCGCGGCGGCGACGACGAGGCCGCGATACATCGAGGTCTTGGCGCTCCGGGCGCGCGCGGCAGCTTCGGACACCGGCGATCAATAGAATCTTGTTCTTTTTTTTGCAACTCAATTTTAGACTTTACGAATCCGGCCAATTCAAGGAGTAGAGACGCATGCGAATCAAAGCCGATTTCGATCTGTGCCAGGGCCATGCGAACTGCATGGGCGAGGCGCCTGAGGTCTTCCAAGTCGATGACAAGGGCTATCTCAACATCCTCGTCGAAGAGCCGTCCGAGGACTTGCGCGAGAAGGTCGAACTGGCGGTGAAGTACTGCCCGACCGGGGCGCTCAGCCTGGAAGAATGAGCGCGTCGCACGCGAGGCTTCCACTTCCCTCGGGTTGGTTTCGCATCGCGACCAGCGAAGAGCTCGCTCCCGCTCAGGTGGGGCGGTTTCGGGTGAACGCCCATGAGGTGGTCGCCTTTCGCAACGACGATGGCGAGGTCGCGGTGGTCGACCCGTTCTGTCCGCACATGGGGGCTCACCTCGGCCACGGAGGACGTGTGGTCGACGGCACGCTTCGATGCCCATTTCACGGTCTGCGCTTCGACGTCCGAGGTCGCTGCGTCGGCACCGAGTATCCCGAGGCGACGAAGGTGAGCCTGTCGCTTCGGACCTGGCCCGTTCGCGAACAGCTCGGCTGCATCTTCGTCCACTTCGGTCACGGCGGCGAGGCTCCGACGTGGGACTTGCCGAACTACGATACAGAAGGTTGGACCAGACCAATCACGAAGGTGCTCACGCTGAAGGGCCACGTGCAGGACGTCGCGGAGAATTCCGTCGACTTCGGTCACTTCGCGGCGGTCCACGGGTACAGCAATCTGGAGGACCCGGTGCTCCAGATCGACGGTCCTCGCCTACACTCGAAGTTCGGATTCACGCGACGGAACCCCATCTTGCCCTGGGGTCAGATCCATTCGGTGTTCGACACCGACGTCCACGGGCTCGGGCTCTCGGTGACGGATCTGCGTTCGCCGAGGCTCGGAGTTCACCATCGCATCCTCTTGACCGCGACGCAGCTCGACGAGGAGACCATGTCGTTCGGCATTGGGGTGAGTTCTGAAACACCGCCTCCGTTCGTTCCGAGGTCCCTCCGCGGCCTGCCGCTCCCTTGGAGCGCAGCGGCACGGGCGCAAATTCGGCTGATTCACGGCTTCATCGTCTCGGATGTGCTTCAGGACAAGGAGATCTGGGAGCACCGACGACCGATGGATGCGCCGGCGCTAATTCCCGGGGACGGGCCGATCGCGAAATTCCGCCGTTGGGTAAAGCAGTTCTATCCAAGTCCTCGAGACGCGTCGCTCACTCCCAGGGCTTGATGCTGAGGAACGCATCGGTTCGGCTCAGCTTGTCACTCAAGCCCGTGGCGAGATTGCGAAACAACACGACACCGATGTCGCTCCGCTGCTGGAGAAGCGCGTTGAGAGCCTCGTGATCAACGATGGCGGCCTCGACGCTGCCCTCTGCGATCGCCGTGGCGGTGTGCGGGGTCTTCCGAAGGAGCGACACTTCGCCGAGAAGCTCACCCTCGCCAACGGAACCGACCTCCTCTTGCGGGGTTCCGGAGTACACCCGGGCGCTTCCAGACAGCAGAATGCACAGCCGTGCATCTCGCTCGCCTGCCTTCACGATGGTGTCCCCATCTCGAAACGTCACCGTCTCGAAGAGAGTCGACAGCCTCGATACCTGCTCGCGATTCAGATTCATTCCCAAGCGAGTAGCGGGTAGTAGTTGGACGAGCTTCGGCTGAATGGCGCGAGTATTGAGGTTGCGGATGACCATTTCGAAGACAGGCTTCGACTCGTCGAGAAGATGGAGATCATTGGTTCGTACGGGCACGTAGAAGCGTTGCATGCGAACGGTGTCGAGCCTCTCCACCTGGTGGAAGACCGCGGCGGGCAAGTACGCGACAGGGACGAAGCCGAGTTCGAGGAACGTCTTTTGCATTCGGGGCGCATGCGCGTTGACGTCGACTTCGACGTAGTCCACTCGCCATTCCTCACGAGAGCGGCGCATCAACTCTTTGAGGAGAAAGCGAATCGGGCTCTCGTCGGCCGCAACGAGCTCGAAGATTCGTACCGCGTGATCGAGGCGGGCATCGTGCGCGTAGCCCACGGCCCCCACGAGGTGTCCATCCCTTCGCGCGAGGAGATAGGAGGTGTTGTGTGTCTCGAGGGTTCGAAGCCCGAAATGGAGCCTCGACCGGCTGAAGATTTCGGGATTCTTCACACGGCCACGCTCGAATCGCAGCAAGGTCGCGTAGCCGCGGGCGTTCATTTCTTCGATCTCGAAATTCTCGTCGAGTCCGTAAGGGGGTGACATCTCGTCGACGATGGCATCGGTGTCGAGACCGCAGCTTCGCAGCGCCCGTTGCGCCAAGCCGTACACCTGCGGGGCGAGACGCGGGTGATTCTTTCGGAGCTTCAACCCATCACCGAAATGCCGAACGAAGAGGGCCACTGACTCGCCATTGTGAATGGGTAGAAAGCCCACAGGCGCGAAACCATGCGAGAGCGAGATCTGTTGCGAACGCGTGTGAGCAACGCGATTGTCCGCGAAGCCGATGTGCAGATAGGGCGCTACCCGACGGATTCGCTGCGCCATGAGCTCGTGCCCGATGTGTTGCCCACGTACGCTGGGGTGCACGACGAGGCGGCCGAACTCCCCAATGAGGTCCGAATATGCGCCTACATCGATCACGACCGAGGCCGTCGCAAGGATTTGGCCTTTCCCGTCTTCAGCGACCAGGAGGTGCGAGTTGTCGCTGTAGATCATCTTGCGGAGATAGGACTCCGCGATGAATTCCGGGTGTGAGTAGCGATCCCCGTACGTGAGGTAGAAGAGCGCCTGAATCCCGGCAACGTCGCCGCCGTCTGCGGGGCGAATCGTGACCTCGGACGGCACCACTCCACCCATGGCTCCATTTGATATGCAAAAAGCGGGTCACCCCGAGAGGAAAACGCTCAATGGCCGCGGCAGGGGCCGACGTCGGGCGGCGGGCATTGCGCAACTGCCAACCAGTCCATGGTGAGCGCCACCCCGACGTGGATGAACACGCCGCCCCAGATGGACCGCGTGCGCATCGCTAGCGTCCCGAGGGCGATGCCCGCAAGAATTGCGCCGAGCGTTTCCGGAAGCGGCTTCGGGTAGTGAACCATGCAGTAGGGAACGATCATTACGAAGATCGATCCCGAACCGAACTTGTGGCTGAGGCCCTTCAGCATGTAGCCGCGAAAGAAGAACTCGAGTGAGATGAACTGGATGGCGTAGAGAACCTGCCAGCGAAGGAAGTGACCGAGCGACTGATTCGCGTACTTGTAGAAAGGATAGGTCGCGAGAAACGGCTCTTGCCTTGCGACGAAGACGACGAACGGCAAGACGAGCAGATAGAGGCCCACGTAGATCCAGAGGTGTCGTCCAAAACCGCGGAACGATACGTAGTAGTCGCGGACTCGTTCACCCGGCATCAGCGCGATTGTGATGCACGGGATCACGACGTAGGTGACCATTCGCGTCCCCGACCACCAAGCTCTCGCCATGAGATCCCACTCGTCTCTGCTGTAGACGTCCTTGTCGAACGGGACGAGCTGGGAGAACGTGGCGTTGTTTCCGAAATAGCGAGCGAGCGTCAGCACCACGGCCGTGGTCACGAGGATCACGGCGGGTCGCCAGTCGAACTCGGAGCTGCCCGCCGTGTCGACTTGGGCATCCGCGTCTCGCCAGGAATCCAGCAAGACTCGCCGGACGAACAGCTTGATGGTTTTCATTGAAGGCGCGGGACTATAACCGATGGCTTCCGTCGTTTGTAGGCTAAGCTCCAGACAGATGGCCGCCGCCAGCGACTCCCGGTTTCGCAACGTCATCGTGCTCGTCACGTTGGCGGTTTGCGCCTTTTTCGCAGCCCAGGGGGCGACGGCGTTGTTTGCGGCGAAGGTCCTGGCGACGGACTTGGGTACCGCAACGCGCGCTCCAAGCAAACGAGTCACCCCGGTTCGCACGGGCGAACGCCATGACCCCGACGTCCTCTTGCGCCGGAACATCTTCGACTCCGCGCTCGGCGACCTGACGTTGATCGGTGGCGAGGAACCTGAGCTTCCGGACGCCACGATGCCGAGCGACGGTGAGGTCGAAGCAGTCTGCACGAACGCCATGCGCTTGATCGGAACCGTCGTCGTCCCTGGCGAGCTCGAGCAGTCTCTGGCAGCGATCGTCGGCAGCGACCAGAAGGCTGGGCTTCATCGAGGTGGCGCAGAAGTGGAGGGCTCGCGAATTCGCGCGATTCAATCGGACGCCGTCGTGCTGCAAACCAAAGCCGGGTTTTGCCGGATCGCCATGTTCGAAGTGGGCCCCAGCCCGAAGCCAAGAATTCGTCCCCCGCCCTCGAGGGCGAAAAAGGACGACAAGAAAAACAAAGGCCCGGTCGCCGACCGCAACGCGGGCCTCAGCGAGACAGAGCTCGCCGAGGGAATCGAGAAGGTCAACGACACCAACTACAACATCTCCCGAACGATGATGAACAAGGTACTCGACAATGCTGGCCGACTCATCGGAATCGCGGCGGTCCGTCCGAAGATGGAGGATGGAAGGTCCGTGGGGATGGAGATCCGGGGTGTTCGCGCCAACACGCTGCTGACGAAACTCGGCATCCAGAACGGCGACGTGCTCGAGAGCGTGAACGGCCAATCACTGACGAGCACCGATGCTGCGCTCGGCGCTTACACGACCCTACGAACTGCCGACAAGTTCAACCTCGCGATTCAGCGTGGCGGGAAGACGATGCTCGTGAACTACAACTTGCAGTAGACGGGCCTAGGAGGAGCGTTCGGGCGGCGGCCGCCATGCATCGGGCAGCGAACGAACGTGCAGGTCTCGCTGCGGGAAGGCGATCTCGATGCCGGCCTCGCGAAACGCCTTGTCGATGCTCATATGAAGCTCGTGACGAGCACGCATTCGCTGTTGGACTCCACGCGTGAACACCCTGAGCTCGAACAGAAGCGAACTATCGCCGAAGCTCTGGAAGAACACGTGGGGGACGGGGTCGTGGAGAACTAGAATCGAATCCTTCGCGACGCGCATGAGTACTTCGACCGCCCGATCGGTGTCCGACCCGTACGCGATGCCGACCGGAATCTCGAGGCGAAGCACTGGGTCTGACAGCGTCCAGTTGATCAACTGCCCGGTGACGAATGTCTTGTTCGGAACGACGAGCTCTTTGCGATCGAAGCCAGTGATCCAGGTGGCGCGAATCCGGATCCTGGAGACTGTCCCATGGATCTCGCCGACGCTGACGGTGTCGCCGACTCGAATCGGACGTTCGAACAAGATGATGAGGCCGGAGATGAAGTTGGCGAAGATCTCTTGCAGTCCGAAACCGAGGCCCAATCCGATAGCCGCCACCAGCCACTGGACGCTCGACCATCCGATACCGATCGCGTCGAAAGCAAAGGCGAGCCCCACCAGCACCAGCGCGTACTTTACGATCGTGACGTAGGCGTAGCGCTCGCCGGGGCCGAGTCGCCTGAAGAGCGTCGCCTCGAGCAAACCGGGCAGCGCGCGGATGAGGGTCAGGGTGAGCAGGCCGATCAAGAGGGCGCGGATGAGATCGGTCAGCGTGATCGCGACGAGACCCGTCTCGGTGCTCACGTGTTCGACGCCAGAGGAATCCAGCTCGGCTACGGTAATCGTCTGCGTCGTCGACCAGAGCTCGACTTGGTCGAGGATTCGCGCAGCAGGCAAGAGATCGGCCCAGATCCCGAATGCTCCCAATACCGCGAGTAAGACGCCAGTACCGACCATCAGGCGGGTGACCGTCATGGTGGGCTGCGGAGATGGGCCGGCCGGCTTCTCTTCGAGGCGTTCTTCCTCGAGCAGTGCTCGGCGCTCTCCGATCAGTGAGAGGCGCGCCGCCAAGTACATCGCAAGCATCAGAACGAATAGAAAGAGGAGCGTGACGTGGATGCGAGTCGTGAACTGAAGCGCCGTCCAGTAGAAACCCCGCAGCGCCGCGGCGATAAGGGCGAGCGGTACGATGACAGAGGCGGCGTGGACTATTCGCCAAGACCATCGGTGCTTACCTCGCCGGGGAAGGACTTCGTAGAGCGCCCCGCCGCTTCGGAACGCGCGATAGTTGAAGGCCGCCAACGCGATGATCCCGACCACGAAGAGAGCGCGCCCGATGGACTCGCTCCAAGCGTCCTCCGCACGCATCTCGAAGACGTAGATGAGAAAGATCGAGGGCACCTCGATGAGGGTCAGCCAGCGCAGGTCACGCCACAGAGAATCGGCGGAATCATCGGGCCAGCCACAATGGGCGCGGGCGACTCCACGAGGGCGCAGGAGCTGGCGGGGAATGCGGATGGAGGCCCAAGCGACGGCAGCCACTTGCAGGCCGTAAGCAATGCTGCGGGCGTACTGAGTCGCGACGGGCGACTGACCGAGCCGCCAGCCAACGTACGCGAGGAGCGCGGGTAGCCATAGCGCGAGAAGGAAACTGAGTCCGACCGCCTCCAACGTCGGTGCGAACCGCACGCAATTCTGGGAGCGGGCCTGATCGCCGAGTTCTCGAAGCCTCGACGGCGCCCACCGCGCGAACGGAACGGACAACACCAACAGAAGCAACGCGAGCAAGTGAAGCGGCCATGAGCGAGTCGCTGCGTCCCGCGCCGAGCGTGCGAGTTGCGCAAGAAGCTTCGGGCTGGTGAGCCATTGCAGCGCGGCGCGTCCGTCGACGAAGAGATCGGCCTGGATGGCGCGTCCACTCGGAATCCAAAGGATTCGTTCGTCTATGAAATCCAGGAGATCGCGGGTGCTATCGATCAGCTGCTGCTGCTGGGAGTCGAAATCGACGAGCTTTTGAAAGTACGCCTCGTACTGTTCGATGAGCGCGTCCATGTATCGGCGCTGCGTTTCGAAGAGCTGGCGCAGCAGATCCCTGAGGATGCCGTCCTGTTTGACCTCGATCGGCTCTTCGATGGACTCCATGACCTCATCGACGAGAGCATCGATGTCGGCGAGCGCTTCGCGCTGTTCACGCAAGCGGATTTGCTGGAGCTGCACAGCGCCTATTTGTTCCTGGCGCATGCGGATGAAGCGGCGGTACATGCCGATGTCGGGGGCTTCTGCGCGGTGCTGGCGAAGGAGCGCACCAACCGAATCCGCAAGACCCACCGCATCGACTCGGGCGGCGAGCCGCGTGAGCTCCGTTTGTACCTCGGCGACTCTGCTTTGCGCCCGTGTCAGCTTCTCGCTGACGTCTTCGATCTGATCGAAGAGCCCTCCGTCGCTCGTCCAGACGGAGGCGAGCGCCTCGTTGCGCTGGTGAATGTCTCTAAGACTCTGTTTCACGCCGGGCGGAACGGCGGTCAGTTCCTCGAGTAGCCGCTCGGTCGACTGCGCCTCCTCCTCGACTGTACGGCGCTCGACTCGTTGCTTGGCTTCGCGAAGTTGGCGGCTGAGCACCTCATAGTAGGCAAGTCGAAGGGTAGCTCGATCGCGGCGCTTCGCGAGCAGCGTGCCGCGGACGTCGTAGCTGCCAAGCTCGGCTTGATACGCGTCGATCTCGGCGCGGAGGGCCTGCCGCCGAAGCTCCTCGATCTCGGAGAGCAGCGGAGCAGTGGCCGCATCGAGGCTGACCGAGGGTGTCTTCTCGTCGAGGTCTTTGAGGCGCTGGCGCGCCAGCGCGAGGAGCTCCGGCAGGCGACGGCGGCGCTCCGTCCTTTGCCCGGCCTGCGCGTCGAGCTCGATGGCCTCGGTGCGCGACGCCGCGAGGTCCTGCTCGGCGGAGAGGACTTGGGCGTCGAGCTCGGCCCCGAGCAGGTCGTCGGGAACCTTGATCTCGTCGCGTCGCTCGAGGAGCGCGATCTCCTGCTCGATACTCTCGATGCGCGCCTGAGCATCCTGTCCAGCACGGGTGAACTCGGCGGCCATGGCCTGCCACTCGGCTGACCGCTTGCGAAGCTCGGTGCGGCGCTTGTCGAGCTCGGCGAGTTGGACCGAGGCGGCGGCGCCAGCCGCGTTGTCATCCTTCGATGGAAGCGGCGACACCTGCGCCGCTGCGGGGAGCGTCAGGACGCAGGCTGCCAAGAGGGCGACCCAGGCGAGAACGACTGAAGAGCGCGCTGTACAAATCATTTCGGCTTGCGGATCCTCATGAGACCTTCTTGTGCCACCGATGCGAGCAACGCACCCTCCTCGGAGTAGATGTGGCCAAAATTCAGCCCGCGCCCTCCAGAAGTGCGGGGACTATTGGTGACGTAGAGCATCCATCGATCGGCTCGAATCGCTTGGTGAAACCAAACGGCGTGGTCGAGGCTCGCAATGATGAGCTTTTCCGTCAGGAAGCTCTCGCCATGCGTGTTGAAGGAACTCTCGAGGAGGCCGTAGTCGCTCGCATAGGCGAGGACGGCTTGATGCACGACCGGGTCATCGCCGAGCTCTCCATCCGCTCGAAACCACATGCGCTGCACGCCCGCATGCGCCTCGGGCTCGAGAAGGTCGACATGGTCCACCTCGCGCCGCTGAATCGGCCGATCGAGCTGGAGGAGAAAGTCGATCGCCGGGTGCGGGGAACGCTCTTTGTATGCCCGGAGTCGTTCGTAGTTGGTGGGAACGGACTCGGGCGGCGGAGCGTCCGGCATCGGCGCCTGGTGTTCGAGCCCCTCCTCCGGCGCCTGAAAGGACACCGACATATTGAAGATCGCTTTTCCGTGCTGCTTCGCGACGACGCGCCGTGTCGCGAACGAGCGCCCGTCGCGGATGCGATCGACGTAGTAGATCACGGGCACTGCGGTATCGCCCTCACGCAGGAAATAGCCGTGAAGCGAGTGGGCGACGCGCCCTTCGACGGTGCGGCAAGCGGCGATCAAGGACTGGGCGGCAACCAGGCCCCCGAAAATCCGCGGTCGGCCGTCGTGGGGGCTGAAGCCGCGAAAAAGGTCGATATCGAGTAACTCGAGGTCGAGTCGCTCCAGAAGGCCGCCAAGCGTGGACACTCGCTTGCATTAGCACGGGGGTTCTCGGGGAGTGCAGGGCAAACGTAGGGCATGGGGAGAGTGGACACCTACACCCTTTAGGATGCATCATTGATCCGTAAGGATTAATTCTGTGCAAGCTCATCTTTGGTCGATTCCGAGCGCGCTCCTGCTCGCCAGCTGTAGCGGCGTGATTGGTGACGCGAACCCTCGCGGCGACGACGGCGTAAGCGTTCCGGGCGAGCCGGTTTGTGGTCGCTCGGTCTGTGGCGCGACCGGCGAGCTCGCCGAGGCGACCGCGTTCCCCCGGCTCACGCACGCCCAGTGGGAGAACAGCGTGCGCGACCTACTTCGCCTCGATGCGGCGCCGAACCTCTCTGGGGCCTTCGAGCCCGACACGACGATCAGCTTCTTCGACAACAACAGTCGCGCGCTTCGCGTGAGCGGTGACCTCTGGACGAACTACCAGGCCGCCGCGGAGACGCTGGCGGAGTCCGTCGCGAGCGATGCCGAAGCGATCTCGCGTCTGCTCCCGGCCGATCTACCCTCCGACTCGAACGAACGAATCCGGTCACTGGTAAGCCACATCGGACGACGAGCGTACCGTCGAACGCTTTCCCCTGACGAGGTCGACGTACACGTGCGCTTGTTCGAACAAGGGGCAACTCACTTCCCGGAGATGAACACGTTCGACGGTGGCGTTCGAATGCTTCTCGAAGGCCTGCTGCAATCTCCCTACTTCGTCTACCGCATCGAGGTCGGGGAAGCGGCAGCGGGAGGCCAAATCGAACTCAGCGACTTCGAGATCGCGTCGCGGCTCTCGTACATGATCTGGAATACGATGCCCGACGATGCCCTGCTCGATGAAGCAGAACGGGGCGCGTTGAGCTCTGCAGAGCAGGTCGCGCAGCAGGCGACGCGCCTTCTCGATGACCCTCGCGGTCGAGCGATGGTCGAACGATTCCACGCGCAGCTCTTCGACTGGGACCTCTATCGAGGACTGAGCAAGGACTCGTCGGAGTTCCCGCTTTACTACCCCGAAGTCGGGAATGACATGGTCGAGGAGGCACGTCGCTTCGTCGAACACGTGGTTCTCGCAGAAGACGGCAATCTGGCGGATTTGCTGACCGCCCCGTACACGTTCGCAAACGATGGCCTGGCAGACATCTACGGCCTCGAGGGCAGTTTCGACGCATCGTTTTCGCAGGCGAGCTTCGACCCGACGTCGCAACCGCAGCGTGGCGGGATGCTCACCCAGCTCGGCTTCCTGGCATCGCACGGAGGGTTGACCGGGTCCGTGCACCGCGGCGTGTTCATCAATCACCGGGTGCTTTGCTCCGAGCTTCCGCCACCGCCTGACGCGCTACCACCGATTCCCGCCGACGACGGAATGACGCTCACCTCGCGCGAACGAATCGAGCTGCACACCGGTCCAGGAACGTGCGGCGCGAGTTGCCACGGTTCCTACATCAACCCCGTCGGCTTTGCTTTCGAGAGCTTCGACGGACTTGGACAGTTCAGAACCGAAGAAAACGGTCGACCGATCGACGCGGCCGCTGCGTTCGAGTTCGCTGAGGGCCTCATGGAGTTCGACGGTGCGATGGAGTTCAGCGACACGATCGCGGAGCGAGTTGAAACTCACGATTGCTACACCAAGCATTGGCTCGAGTACGCACTCGGCCGGGACACGGCTGGCGCCGACCTCGATGTGATTCAGTCCCTCGGCGACAGCTCTCTCGAGGGTGCGTCGGTCAAAGACCTGATCATCGACCTGGTCAAGAGCGAGTCCTTTCGCTCCCGCAACGCGGAGGGATCATGAGCAAGTTCGGCAAACGAGATTTCTCGAGGCGCCTCTTTCTGACGGGCGCAGCCGGCGTCACGGTCGGTCTGCCCTTCCTCGAAACCTTCGCACCGCGAAGCGTGCGCGCCGCCGGGCCGGACGACCCTGGGTTCGTCGTCTTCATGCGACAGGGAAACGGTTGCTCGCAGGCGATGCAGTACAGCAACCCTGCAGAACCGGAGATGTTCTGGCCGCGCAACCTTGGGGCGCTCACGGCTGCATCGATGGCCGCAGACGGCGATCGCGCACTGAGTGAGCTAAGCGCACATGCCGACAAACTTCTGCTCGTTCGCGGAGTTCGAGGCGCGTTTTCCATCGGTGGATGTGGGCACGCCCGCGGTGCCCTCCAGGCGCTCACTGCGCAGCCAACAGGTGACGCGGAAGCGACGAACAACTCCTTGGCGCTCGGAGAATCGCTCGACAATCGTGTCGCACGCGAGCTCAACGTCGATGGTCGGGGTCCACTGACCCTCGCGGCGATGCGCCCCGGTGGTTTCCTCGACAGCGTCCTTTCGTACCGAGGCGCAAACGATCGTAGGGGCGCCCAGACCAATCCCAAGGTGGCGTTCGACAACATCATGGGTCTCGTGAACTTGGACGAATCGCAGGCGAGCGCGATCGCGGCGCGCCGGCAAAGCGTCAACGACTTGGTACGAGATCAGATGCAGTCTCTCATGGGGCGCAGCGACCTGAGCACGGACGATCGGAACAGGCTAGACCTGCACTTCACTTCGATTCGTGATCTCGAAATCCGGCTGAGCGAATGTTCGCCGCTCGGGGCAAGCACTGTAGATGCGATCAATGCAATCGACGGGAACCATCAAGACGGCAACCGTGTCGTCGAAGCGGCCGAGCTGCACATCGAGGTCATCGCTCTGGCCCTCTCGTGCAACTACACCAAGGCGGTGACGCTGCAGGTCGGAACGGGCAACGACAGCACTCGCTACTGGTGGCAGGGCGAGCAGTTCCCCTCCTATCACTGGATCTCACACCGCATCTTCGCGGATGGCTCCGAAGGCGACACGATTCCGGACGCGCAATCGAAGCACAACGCAGTCGACCGAATTCACGCCCGCCTGTTCGGTCGCTTGATCGACCGCCTCTCGGCGTACACCACCGAGACCGGGACTCTGCTCGACAAGGGCGTGTGCGTTTGGATGAACGACCTGTCGAACGGCCCTCCGCATTCGATCTCCAATCTGCCGTATGTGGTGGCGGGAAGCGCCGATGGCTACCTGCGCACCGGGGCGTACGTCGACGCAGGCGACACACCGCACAACAAGCTGCTCAATACTCTGGCGACGGCGGTGGGCCTGCGAAAAGGCAATGGCGATCCAGTGGACGACTTTGGCCATTCGAGCCTCGAACGCGGTCTGATCGATCAAATGATCGCGTAATTGCGGGGACTTCGTCAGATCCGCACTCATGGGATATTATTCCACCATGAGTGTTCGGGGGATCCTCTTGGTGATTCTGTCGCTGGCCGTGACGGCCTGCGGCGGTTCGGGTGCGGGAACAGACGGAACCGGTGGCGGTCGAACCGACACTGGCGGATCGGGCGGCAACGGCGGATCGGCTGGCATCGGTGGCGCAGCGGGCGGCTCGGGTAACGGCGGCTCGGGCGGCAGCGAGGTGTGCGAGTCAGCGCTCCTTTGCGGGACGCCCGCCGTTTGCTGCGAGCTCGGCGACGAGTGTTTCGACGGTGCGTGCGTCCCGTCGTGCGACTCGGGGATTCGATGCGGCGCGGATGGCTCGATCTGCTGCGACGGCGGAGATGTTTGCCTCGCGGGAGCGTGTGCAACGCCCGGCAGCGTCTGCACGGACAGCTTCGATTGTTTGGAGGGCGACTTCTGCGAGCCCACGCTCGGTCAGTGTCTACCGCAGCCCACGGGTCCGCTCTGCGAGCTTCGGCCGGAGTCGGTGACCTTCGAGCCCACCATCGAGTGGCACTGGGAAGGCTGGAGCCAGGACGATCGATATCGCCAGGTTCAGTCGACTCCGGCGATCGCGGACGTGGACGCGGACGGGAAACCGGAGGTGGTCACGGTCGCCTATCGAGGAACGGGCAACAACATGCTCGTCGTGCTCAACGGTGAGGACGGGAGCGAGAACTTGATGATCCCCGACACGACGTACAACGTTCGTTGGGGGACCGGCGCAGCACTTGGGAACCTCGATGGCGACGCGGAGCTCGAGATCGTCTTCATGACGAGGAGCCGCACGCTCGTCGTGATCGAGCACGACGGAACCGAGAAGTGGACGGCGGACATAAGCGGGGGCGAGAAGCAGGGCTATCCGGCGATCGCCAACCTCGACGCAGACCCCGAGGCGGAGGTCTTGATCGGCGCCAAGTGGTTCGACAACGATGGCACGCTGATGCAGGACAAGGGCTGGCTCGGCTGCAATGGCGAATGGTGCATGACGGCCGCCGCCGATTTCAACGGGGACGGCCGGCTCGACATCGTGGGCGGCAACCGAGTCTATGACGCCGACGGCAGCCTCATCTGGGAGAACGCGGCGGCTCCGGACGGCTTCGTGGCGGTCGCTGACATGACACGTGACGGCAAGCCGGACGTAGTCAGCATCAGCGCCGGAAATGCGCGGGTGCTCGATGGCGTCGATGGCTCCGTGGTGTTCGGGCCGGTCGCAATCCCGGGCGCCGGGACTGGAGGGGCACCGACCGTGGCTGACTTCGATGGGGATGGAAGGCCAGAGTTCGCAGCGGCAGGCCGTGGCTTCTACGCAGTGTACGATCTCGACTGCACAGGCGACCCCGTGCCAGCACAGTACTGCGCCACCGGGCGAGCGGACGGCATCTTGTGGTCGATACCCGTGCAGGACCTCTCATCGAGCGTGACCGGCTCCAGCGTCTTCGACTTCGAGGGCGATGGCAAGGCCGAGGTCGTCTACAACGACGAGTGCCACCTCTACATTTTGGCCGGTGAGGATGGAACCGAGCTCTTGAAGATGGAGAACTCTTCGCGCACCGCAGCGGAGTATCCGCTGATCGTCGATGTCGATGCCGACGGGAACTCGGAGTTCATCGTGCCGGCGAACGACGACCAGATCGGGCGTGACGGCTGTGACGTCGGTACGCATGGCGTCCTTGCGTTCGGCGATACGAACGACAAGTGGGTCCGGACGCGCCAAGTGTGGAACCAGCACACGTACCACGTCACCAACGTCGAGGCGTCGGGTGCGATCCCATCGAACGAGAACGACAGCTGGGCCGGCAACGGCTTGAACAACTACCGACAGAACGTGCAGGGCGAAGGGGTCTTCAACGCCCCAGACCTCTCGGTCGCAGGTCTTTCAGTCAACACCAGTTCCTGTCCGAGCTCGATTGTCATTCAAGCTCAGATCGCGAATACCGGCTCGCTTGGTGTCGCATCGGGTGTTCCGGTCGGCTTCTATCAGGGAACGCTGCCCGACGGCACACTCCTCGGGTTCCAGGAAACTTCGATCGCGCTTCTTCCCGGGCAGAGCGAGACGCTCGTCACCGAGTTCACGCCCGAGTCAGGCGACATCGGACCATGGGACTTCTACGTCACCGTCGACGACGAGGCAGCGGGGCTCTCGCTCGCACTCGAATGCGGCGAAGACAACAACGAGGGCAGCGTCGGCGCTGCCCAGTGCGTCGTCGTCCAGTAGCTGAGCGGCCCGTTTTGGCTGTTCTGACGCCGGCCTAGGGCGCATGGTGCACAGCGTGACGCTGACTGATCACGCCATGATCGACTTCGTAAGAACCCCAGATTCGCGTTTCGACGGCATCCCCAACTACCCGTTCTTGCCGAACTACTTTGAGATCGACGGTCTGCGGATGCACTACGTCGACGAGGGCCCGGCAGACGCAGCTCCCGTACTCCTCCTTCATGGTGAACCGAGTTGGTCTTTCCTCTATCGGCACATGATCACTGGGCTAGTCGAGCACGGCTACAGGGTGATTGCGCCGGATCTGATCGGCTTCGGCAAGTCCGACAAACCAATCCGCCAATCCGACTACTCGGTCGAGCGCCACGTCCATTGGCTGCGTTCGCTCGTCGAGTCTCTCGATCTTCGAAGTGTCACGCTCTTCGGACAAGACTGGGGCTCGAGCCTCGGCCTTCGTGTCGTCGCCGAAGTCGAGCCGCGCTTCGCCCGTATCGTAATCGGCAACGGCCTGCTCCCGGCCGAGGGCGGGGTTGAGACGAAGCGCTGGCTAATTCGGTTCTGGCAAGCATTCACCCGCTGGAGCCCGTTCGTCCCGGTCGGTCGAATCGTGCGAGTCTCCTCGGGTCACGCGCTCACGCGAGCAGAGGTTTTGGCTTACGATGCGCCCTTCCCGTCCGAGGCCTATCTAGCGGGCGTTCGCGTGTTTCCTCAGCTCATCCCGATGTCGGCGAACGACCCTGCGACTCCAGGAAACGTCGCGGCATGGAAGGTCTTGAAAGAGTGGCGCAAGCCATTCTTGACCATCTACAGCAACGGCGACCCAGTGCTCGGCGATATGGACGCGCTGTTCCAGGAGCGGGTTCCCGGAGCAAAGGGCCAAGCGCACGCGAGGATCGAAGGCGGGCACTTCCTTCAAGAGCCTGCTGGGGCGGAGCTCGTCCGCCGGATCCACGAGCTGATCATCTCCGACCAAGCTGCTTTCTGAGCGCGTCGAGAAGCGAGGTTTGCTCAGATTTGCCGCGAGAATGGGCGATTTCGTTGCAATCGCATCACCAATCTCGATACGCTGTTGGGAGTGGTGGGACGTCCTGACATCGGCTCGAGGCCGGCAGATGTAGGCATCGAGTTCGATGTCTCGATGTGGCCGCTCGTCCTCGTTTCGATTCCGCCTGTGATCGAGGTCGCAGACATCGACTACCTTCAGCAATCGTACGAGCACGTGTTCGCCGCATCGACGCGTCACGCGCTCATCGTCGACACCACGACGATCGAGAAGATTCCCGACGCGACTCTGCGCCGCCGGATGAAAGAGTTCGAAGACGGCCGACGCCCGATCATTCGAGACAAGAACATCGGAAGCGCGATCGTACTCTCGAATTCCCTGGTGCGTGGAGCGTACACGGCACTTCGCTGGATCTCGCCACAGCCTGCTCCGAACAAAGCCTTTTCGAACGTGCGCGATGCGGCCCGATGGTGCATCGACGGCATCAAGGCTGACGGGCAAGAAGCACCGGCAGGCGCATACATCCTGGCCGGAATGTCCGAAACGGGCTGAGCTCTAGCAGAAGCAGACGCCTAGTCGTCGATCGGCCGACCGTACAAGGCCTGCACGTGCCGCGCGTTGTCGCCTTCGATCTCGTTGATTCGCTGGATCTGTTCGGGCGATGCGGTCTTGACCTGCTTGAGAACGAGCCAGTCGACGCTCTCGCTATGGGGCGGCGTCGTCAGCGAGCCACGGTAGTGAAAGTAGTGCGGCATCTTGTGCCCCGGAAACAACTCCTCGAGGTAGACCGTGCCCGGCTCGAGGTGCGCGCTTGCTCCCGGCTTTGATGGAATGGCCTGGAGGAAGCGTCCGATGAAGTCGTTCGGCTCACCCATCTTGAAGAGGATGGCGATCACCAGATAATGCGGACGTCCGGCCGAATGCTCGTCCGTCATTCGATTGACGATGTGCATCGACATGGGATAGGTCACGCCGTCTATCAGATGCTCGGACGGCGTGTGGAAATGGAGCTGGAGCAGCTCGTAGTCCTTGCCGTCGTAGGTGATGGAGCCCCCGCCCTCCGGGAAGTCGAGCTCGATCGTGGTGCCCTTGTTGATGATGAACTCGGGTGCCGTGTGATCGTAGTGGAGCGCGACTCGGTGCTTCCCGTGGACCGCCACATCGCTGAGGATGTTGACCGGCGACTGCACCAGCCCATGGTCGAGCCCGGGCAAGGCGTAGAGCTCCTCCTCTGAGCCGAAGAGCGGTTTCGCCGTCGCCATTTCAGTTGCGGCTTCGGCCTCACACTCGCAGCTCTTCTGCTCGGTGGGTGTACATCCGGCGCCGGCGGTCAGGAGCGCCAGCACTACGAAACAGTGACGGGTTCGCATGCTTTGCGCTGTCGTCTACGCTGCATCGGCTCCACGCGCAATGCTGCGTGGGGAGCTGAGAAGCAGGGCAAGCCAGGTCCATTCTTTGGACTGAGATGCGATGATGCGGACGATGATGGTCAGGGGTACCGAGAGCAGTGCCCCGATGGGACCCAGCACGAAACCCCAGAAAACCATGGAGAGCACGACGACGGAGGGCGAGAGATCGGTCGCCTGCCCGGCCCAGCGCGGCTCGATGACGGCCCCGATGCTGAGGTTGATGGCTAGGTAGCCAATGGCCAGGCCGGACGCCGGTAGCCAGCCGAGGGTAATGAGACAGAGAGCCACCGCCGGAATCGAGGCGAGAATGCTGCCGATGCTTGGAATGTAGTTGAGGACGAAAGCCAACAGCCCGAACAGCAAGGAGTGCCCCAGCCCAACGACGGCCGTGAGCGCGGCTACCAAGAGCCCAGTGGATGCGCTCGTCACGGTCTTGATCAGCAGGTAGCGCTGGACGTCCCGAGCCGCGTTCTTGAGCACCTTGGCGTCCACGCGACCGAACTGGTCGCTGCTCCGGAGTTTCTGGCCGATCGAAGCGCTCTCGACCACCAAGAACACCGTGATCAAGAGGACCAACGTGCCGGCGGAGACCACGCTCAAGGCCAGTGTGAGCCCGGGCACCGTCAGCCCTCGGACCAAGTCACCTGGTTCGAATTGCTGAACCGCTGTCGCAGGAATGGCGAGCCCTTGGCTCCAAAGCCAGGACGCAGTCTCGTATTGGAGGCGATCGAAGTCTCCTCGATACTGGCCGAACGCGAGAGCGAAGTCGGTCGCCGCGCGTGTGGTGAGGAAGCCGAGGGCGGTCACCACCGACACCGCCGCCAACACGGCCAGAGTGACCGCCGCCCAGTGAGGGAGACCCCGGTCCGTCAGGTCGAGGATTTTCGATAGGCTGATGGCGATCAGCGTGGCGAGCAGGATCGGAATGACGATCGGCTGCCCCAAATGCAGCACGACCAGTATCACTCCGAATGCGGCCAGGCGGACCATTCGCTCAGGCTAGCACGGGGTCAGGTCGCGCTCTTGCCCAACATCAAAGCGAAGAAGCCGCTCCCGGTGAGCCGCATCATGCCGACGATGTAGACGAGTCCGATGATGCCATCGAACGCGACGACGCCGTACTGCCAAGTGTCAGCAAGCCCGGCGGGGATCATGTAGAGGATGCTTCCAACAGCCGTGAGGCGGACGAGCCCCTGCCAGAAGATGATGGGGGCGCGGGCCTTCATGTCCTGAGTCGCCCATACGAGCGCGGCGCCCGCGAACATCAGAAACGCACCGACGGTCATCAGGGCTCCGAAGTGCTCGTCGCGGGGTTGTGTGAGCGCTGCGGCGATCGTTGCAAGGCCGATAGGCACGTCGAGCGCGCCCGTGATGAGTACGAATTTGCGAAGCACGGTGCCGATACCATACGCAAGGCCGATGCTTTCGGGGAAAGAAATCGGGCGAACCTTGGCTTAAACGCTGCTGTGGGGCGCTTGGTTTACGGGCGTTCACCCTATTGCCGAATGAGCAACGCCAACGTACCCTCTCGCCTCGTCGGACTTCACGTTCCCAGGTCATCTCTCTTGTCTCAGCTCTTGCCGCCGTCGTTTCGAGGAGCCTGCTTCGCTGCTCTGGTCGCGCTAGTCGCCGCCGGATGCACCAGCTCGTCTTCATCCGTCGAGGTCGAAGCCGGCCCGGTGGCGCTCCGGCGCCTGACCGCAGAGCAGTACGAGCGAAGCATTCACGACGTGCTCGGCTCCCACGTCACGGTGCCGAGCCGCATCGATCCCGACGACCGGCGCGATGGTTTGCTCGCCGTCGGGTCGACGTTCGCCGGGGTGACGCCGTCCGGTCTCGAGAAGTACGAGGCCGCCGCGGCCACGATCGCCGAGCAAGCACTCGCTGCCGAGCACCGGGACGCACTCGTCCAATGCCAGCCTACGTCGCTCACTGGGGCCGACGATGCCTGCGCTCGTCCATTCCTCGAGCGGATGGGACGGCAACTCTTCCGCCGACCTTTGACTTCGGAGGAGCTCGAAGCGCGCGTAGCGATCGCGAACGAGTCGGCACGGGGGCTCGCAAGCTTCCACGGCGGCCTCGAGCTCGCCCTGGTGAGCTTGCTCGTTTCGCCGGAGTTCTTGTTTCGCGTCGAAGAGGCCGAGGACGACACCTCGAACCCTTCGCGTCAGCGCCTCACCAGCCTCTCGATGGCCTCCAGGTTGAGCTACCTCCTCTGGAACACGACGCCTGACGATGATCTCTTGGCTGCCGCGGAGCGCGGTGACCTAGTCGACGACGAAGCACTCGCCGTCGAGCTCGAAAGGCTCCTCGCCTCACCGAAGCTCGAGACCGGCCTCCGCGCGATCTTCTCGGACCTCTACGACTTTCGGCAGTTCGACGACGGCCTCGTGCGCAAGGACGCCGCCCTCTTCCCCGCCTACACGCAGCCAATGATCGAGGAGGCCAAGGAGCAGACGCTCCGGACCATCGTCGCGCACCTCGCCCAAGACCTCGACTACCGAGAGCTCTTCACGACGCAGGAGTCGTTTCTAACGAGAAGGCTCGGCGTGGTGTACCAATTGCCGGTGCCATCACCGAGCGGCTGGGCGCCATATCGCTTCCCCGACGACTCCGGCCGCGCCGGACTGCTCTCCCACATCAGCTTCAACGCGCTCCACGCGCATCCGGGCCGAAGCTCAGCGACGCTGCGAGGTAACTTCGTACGCGAGGTGCTGCTCTGCCAGGAGGTTCCAGCGCCGCCGGCGAACATCGATTTCTCGATCGTGGAGGACACGGCCGGGGAGCTTCGTACCGCACGGCAGCGCCTCGAAGCCCACGTCTCCAACGAGGCCTGCTCCGGCTGCCACTCGCTCACCGACCCGATCGGACTCGCGCTAGAGAACTTCGACGCGATCGGGATGTACCGCCAAGAGGAGAATGGGGCGCCCATCGACTCCTCGGGCGAGCTTGACGGAGTCCCGTACTCGGATGCGATCGGGCTCGGTACTGCACTAAGCCAGCACCCGTCGCTCGGGCCGTGCCTGGTCCGAAACCTCTACCGATACGCGGTCGGACGCGACGCCGAGCGAGGCGAGGAAGCTTTGCTCGAAGCCTTGGGCGATCGCTTCGCGGAGTCGGGGTACCGGATCTCCGAGCTCTTGCGAGACGTCTTGCTGAGTGAGGGCTTTCGGACGACGTCCGGCCCGCGGGAAGCGGACGCCACGGGGGACGAATCATGAAGCGCTTCGATCGCAGGACGCTGCTCCGAGGGACTCTGGCAGGCGGTGCCGTCGCGATGGGCGTCCCCTTGCTCGACTGCTTCCTGAACGACAACGGGAGCGCGCTCGCACAGGGAGCGCCTTTGCCCCTTCGGTTCGGTGCGTGGATGTGGGGTTGCGGGATGAACCCCGATCGCTGGAACCCGCAGAACGTCGGTGTCGACTACGACCTTCCGATCGAGCTTCGGGCGCTCGACCGCGAGCTGTCATCTGGCGGCAAGGTCCGAGACTACGTGAGTGTGTTTAGCGGCTTCGATGTGAAGCTCGATGGCCGACCGAACTTTCCGCACACAGCCGGTCTCATGGGCACGCTGACGGCCAACCTCCCCGTCGAAGACTATACGGTTCCGGCGCCAACGCTCGATACGATCATCGCTGCGGAGGTCGGCGGTCTCACTCGCTTCCGCTCGCTCGAAATGTCGTGCACGGGCAACCCGAACCAGGCGTACAGCTTCGAGAGCCAAGGCGTCGCGAACGCCCCCGAGATCTCACCGACGGCCCTCTACACGCGTGTCTTCGGGCCCGATTTTGCGGATCCGAACGCGGGCCCGTTCCTCCCGGAGCCTCGCCTGATGCTGCGACAGAGTGTCCTCTCGGCGGTGAAGGAAGACCGTGAACGACTGCTGCAACGAGTGGGCACACACGATCGACAACGCCTCGACCAGTATTTCACATCGGTCCGACAACTCGAGCAGCAGATCGACGTGCTTCTCGCAGGACCTCCCGATCTCGAAAGCTGTCGAAAGGCGCCGGCGCCGGGTGCGGACGACCTCGGCACCGAGATCGGCCAGGCCACGAAGACGAATCAACTCATGGCGGAGTTGGTGTCGTTCGCTCTGGCTTGCGACCAGACTCGCGTCTTCAGCATCATGTTTTCGGATCGCATCTCGAACCTCCGGCAAGCGGGCTCGAGCTCGCTCCACCACCAGCTCACGCACGACGAGCCGCTCGATCCGGAGATTGGGTACCAGCCCGAGGCGAGCGAATTCATTCTGGTATCGATGGAAGCCTGGGCCGACGTCATCGAACGTTTGGCTGCGATTCCCGAGGGCGATGGAACTCTCCTCGACAATTGCCTGGTGCTCGGACACTCGGACGTGTCATTCGCGAAGGTCCACGGCATCACCGGCGTGCCGATGATGATCGCGGGCGGTGCGAGCGGCGCGATCAAGCCTGGGGTTCATGTGGCCGGCGCTACGGCACCCACGAGCCGGGTCGGCCTGACTATTCAACAGGTGATGGGACTGACGGTCGAGAGCTGGGGCACCCGCTCGATGGAAGCTAGACAGCCGATCAGCGAAATCCTCGTTTGAGGCGAATTGCTGCCGTGCTCCTGTGAGGCAGCGCACACTCGTGCCGCGTCGCCATTGACGGTTCCGAGCCCGCCCCTCGACAATGACGATTGGGGGATGTGCGCCGAGAGGCGCGCACGACTTCACCGGTAGGGGGAACCGATGAAACGCTTTGCTTTGACCAGTCTTATCTTGTCGATGCTCGCCGGGAGCGCGAGCGCACAGACCGTGCGCACCACGATCTCGGGCGACGAGAACGGTGTGCAGCTCCTCGGACCAAGTAGCGAGGTCACAGCGGACGCGGGCGAGAAGCGGAAGGCCTACGAAAAGAAGGTGGGCGGAATCGTCTGGCTCGAAGCGACAGCGGGTCCGTCCAAGTTCGACGTGACGCGCTTCCGCAGCCTAGACATAATTCCCGAACAGGTACGTCAGAGCATTCCGAGCCTGGTGGTCGTGGGACCGGAGTTCGGAGCGGCTCTGAAATTCCGGGCCGGCTCCTCGACGATCGGCGCCCGCTTCAAGCGGGCCGACTACGAGCCCTTCGACCTGACCTCCGTGGGTCTCGACTTCGGATTCCTGATTCGAGCCGTCCCCTATGTTCACCCATCGATCAAGCTCGCGTTCAGCTACTACACCACCTCGGGGGGCCTCGGGCTATCGGTGCCTGGCGACCTGCCGATTGACGTGTCGATCCCCGATGTGAAGAGTCACGGGGGCGGCGCCTCGATCGGCGCAGGGCTACGAATTCCGATCGTACGATGGGTCTCGATCGCCGCAGATTTCGAATATTCCATTATCGGCCTGATGTTCAGCGGCACGGCGAGCGTCAACGGAACCAGCGCATCGATCACCGCCGGTACCGCCGGTACGGCGATCGCAGGAACCTTCGCGCTGACGTTCCACCTCGGAGGCTGACACGCTAGTATCCGCGCGTGGCCAAGCTAACGCGTGTCGTGATCACCCTCATCGCCCTTGGTTCGTTTGCCGGCCGGGCGGAAGCTCAAGCCCTCTACTACCGTACGATTCCGATCGGCGAGCGCGCGATTGGCCTTGGCGGCGCGTACACTGGCATCGCCGACGATCCCTCCGCGTCGTACTACAACCCAGCGGGGCTGATGAATGGCGGGCGGTTTCAGCTCCTCGGAAGCCTGAGCTCGATTGTCTTCACGCGGCAGACGATCGAGGACGCATTCGACTCGCCTGACATCGAACGCACTTTTACGTCCAAACACACCACGACCCTTCCGCATTTCGTCGGCACCGTGGTCAAGTTCGGGAAGCAGAAGTTTGGCGATCACCAGTTCGCCGTGGCGTACAGCTCGTTCGAGGCCGCCCGCGAACGCCTGAGCGCTAGCTTCTCGGAGGTGCAGCCGACCAGCAGTGCCGACCTGCTCATCAATGACAACTACAGAATGCGCTGGTGGGGTGTATCCATCGCGACGCGGGTGAGACGGGACGTGTCGATCGGGCTGAGCGCATTCCTCTCGAACCAGTCCTACGGCTACAACGAGGACGTTGGCCTCGCCTCGGGCGGAACACTCGAAGACACCGGAGTTCGGGTCAACGGAGATTTTGCCACCACGAGCACGCGAATCGGCGTGGGCTCGTGGGGCTTCGTATTTCGCCTGGGCGCGCTCTACCGAATCAACCCCAAGTGGCAGATCGGCTTCATGTTCCAGCCGCCGGGGGCACCGATCAAGAAGGAAGCGAACGTCTTTCGGCGATTCACGGCGGAGATCGAAGATGAGTCGAGGTACTTCTTGTTCGACGAGGGCGATTTCAAGAGCCGGTTTCCGATTCCCTTCGAGCTCCGCATCGGTACGGCGTTCAAGGCGAATACGCTGACAACGATATCGTGGGACGTATCCATCAACGGCCGGGTGCGAGATGGCAAGTTGATCGAACGACCGCCCGAGCTCGAGGGGGTCGGCGGGGTCCTCGGCATATACTTCCCGAATACGAACCGGCGCCGCTGGACCCCGAATCTGGCGATCGGAGCGGAGCATATGTTCGGCAAGGCGGTGGTGGCTGGGGGCCTTTTCACGAACATCTCAGCCGCCCCCAACGTTCCCGAAACCTCTACAGAGTACAAGCCCGACCAGATCTCGACCTACGGCGCATCGATCGCGGTTGGTGTCGACACCAAGGGGTATCGCCTGACCGTCGGAGCCACCGGCTACTTCGGCCGAGGCGACGCGCTCGCGTTCACCGTCGACAGAGAAGCACAGGTGAGCTCCTACCGACGCACCAAGTCGAACGTCACAGGGCTCGTGCTCTACGTCGCCGGCGCGGTCTCTGTCGCCAGCAAGGGAGCGAAGGATGTTCAAGAGAAGTACAAGGAGCGGAAGGTCCGGAAACACGAAGAGAACGGCGATGCAGAGTGGGACGAAGAAGGGGAGGAAGGCATGAACCCCGAGGAAGGCCCGGAGGATGACACGGGGGCCGACGGGGACCCTGACGTGAGCGCGGAACCTGACGCGGACGCCGACGTTGAACCTGACGCCGACGCGAGCGCCGAGGCGGACGCTGACGTCGAACGCTAGACGCGAAAGCGGGGGTCTTGGGGGCGGGGCGCGATACGGCGCGTGGGTTTAATCACGACCGCCCCGCCCACCCCCACCCGTAATCCTCCCTCCGCGGCTCCGCCTTGGCGGCGCGTTGCGCCGGGCTTCGCCTGATG